>X409_Impala__coassemble_353_pt1 | contig 69460 bp, 58 predicted proteins | sample X409_Impala__metabat2_high_PE_002 | metagenome-assembled genome bin X409_Impala
ATCATGCCGCAGGGGCACAGCTCCAGCCAGCCGGAGTGCTTGCAGGAGGGGCAGCCCTCGCCGCCGCAGATCAGGCAGGAGATGTCCAGCTCGAAGCCGGGCTCAACGAAGGGGAAGAAGCCGGGACGCAGCCGCACCCGGATATCCTTGCGGAACACCTCGGAGAGCATGGTCTTCATGAAATAGATCAGGTTGGAAATGGAAATGTCCTTGTCCACCATGACGCCCTCCATCTGGAAGAAGGTGTTCTCATGGCAGGCGTCGGTGGACTCGTTGCGGAAGCAGCGACCGGGGAAGACGGCCTTGATCGGCACGCCGTTGTTGACCAGATCGTCACGATACTTACGGTAGATGGCGTTCTGGGCAGCGGAAGTATGGGTTTTAAGCAGCTGGCCGTTGTCCAGGTAGTAGGTATCCTGCATGTCGCGGGCAGGATGGTACTTGGGGATATTCAGCGCCTCGAAGCACTCGTAGTCCGTGACGATCTCGGCGTAGTCCTCCAGGTGGAAGCCCATCGTGCGGAACACCTGCTCACACTGGCGCTGCACCAGGGTGATGGGGTGGTAGGAGCCGCGCTCCATGTTCGCGGGCATGGACACGTCGAACTCCGGCAGGGCGTCGATCTCCGCCTGCAGCTCGGCAGCCTTCATGGCCTCCAGCTTTTCCGCCAGGGCGACGGTGATGGCGTTCTTCAGCTCGTTGGTTTCGGCGCCGATGGTCTTGCGTTCCTCCACGGACATGTTGCCCATGCCCTTGAGCAGCTCGGTCATCTTGCCCTTCTTGCCCAGGTAGCCCACGCGCAGGGCCTCCAGGGCGGCCATGTCGGCCACCTGGGAGAGCTCGGCTTCGAAGCTTGCCTTCAGGGCAGCGATCTTCTCGTTCATGTTATATCCTCCTTATTGATTTGCAAATTGAGGTCGGGCAACGCCCGACTAACGCCGGTCATTGCTTGCAATGACCAAGTGTAGCCAGCACCCGGTCTTGCGCCGGGGGATGGCCGAAAAATAAAACCGCCTCATGAAAACATGAGACGGATGATCTAACTCATTCGCGGTACCACTCAAATTGCTGCCATTGGCAGCCACTCGACGCCTTAACGCGGCAAACGCCCGGTATACGGGAACTCGCGGGGTGAAATTCGTTCTTCCGGTTCCCTGCGTCCTTTCAGCATGCGGACGCTCTCTGTGAGGGATGGGCGGAAGCCTACTGGGGCCCGGTCATCGTTTCAATATCACACCTTGCCATTTTAGCACGGTTTCAAGGGATTTGCAAGACTATCTTTTCACATCACGAAAAAACAAGTTAGAAGCCCGCCCGATGTACAGCCCCGATCAACACGCAGTAGATCTGTGCAGGAACAACCGACCCAATCGCGAGAAAAGGGGGCGAAGCCCCTTAGAACCTCATGTGCCGCATGTACTTCATCACCCTGTCGGCGCAGACGCCGGTGATGGCGCCAAAGACGATGCCGCCCAGCATCAGGAAGGGCAGGAAGGACAAAAGCCCCGGCGTGTTGACCACCAGCAGCGCCATGAGGATCTGGCCCACATGATGCATCACGCCGCCCACGATGGATACCGTGACCTTGTGCATGCCCTGCACGCGGGAGATGAGCACCATCGCCGTCAGGGATACCACGCCGCCGGCCAGGCCCATGGCGAAGCTCACGCCCAGGCTGCCGAAAAGCACATTGGACAGGAACACCTTGAAGGCCATCAGCACATAGGCCGTGGGGATATCCAGCATGTACACCGCGAAGATCAGCACGCTGTTGGAAAGGCCCAGCTTCAGCGCGGGGTGGGGCGTGGGGATCTGCTTCTCGATCCAGCCCAGGATCAGCATCATCGCCAGCAGCAGCCCGCACAGTGCCACCCGTTTGGTGTTGAAACGCTTGCGCTTATTCATCCGCCGCCTCCGTCGAAAATGTGTTGGGATAATCCCGGCGCGCTTCCTCCTCGGTGAGCAGCTCCAGGATGACCTCGTTGGGCAGGCAGAGCACCATGTTCTGCAGCACGCGGTCATTGCGGTTGGCCAGGGAGACGACGCCCTGCTGCACGCAATCCTGCCCATCGCAGGTGGAGGAATGCATCCATACGCTGTCCGGCGTGACGGCGATGACGTTGACCATCTCCCCACGGGTGATGGTGTAGCGGCCCTCCTCCGTCAGGGGGATGGGCTCATAGGTGCCGCCCGCCACCGTCACCACCAGATATGCCTTTGTGCCCTCCTGCACGGGCGCCAGCTTCGGCCGCAGAAGGGCCGCCACCAGGGCCACCGCGCCGATCAGCACGACCAGCGCAGCAATGACCACCAGGTTCTTTTTATCAAATCGCTTCTGTTCCACGCGGAATCGCTCCTTATTTGGGGTATCCATACCATGATACACGATTCGGGGGCCTTCGTCAAGGGTCCAGCAGCCGGTGCATGCTTTGGGTGAGGAGGGCCGCCATGCGCCGCAGGAAGGCCGCATTGGTGGGCTTGCCCTTCTCCGGGTCCACCGCATCGCCGAAGAACCGCTCCAGCGCGCTGAGGCTGCCGTGGGTCCAGGTGGATTCGATCAGCAGACGCAGGCTGCGCTCCACCCCGGCGGGCGTCATGCCGTGGCGCGCCGCGATCAGCGGGTACAGACAGCGGCGCAGATTTCCCAGCAGCGGCGGATGCACCACCATCAGCGCCAGCATCTCCGGCAGAAAACGCCATGCCCCCAGCCGCGGCGGAACATCCATCGCCCGCAGGAGCGCCGCAGCGATCTGCTGCGCCTGGGGCAGATGACGGTTGCACAGCGCCGGGAGCCGGCCCTCCGCCTGCCAGGCAGCCATTGCTCCCGGCAGCTTTTCCGCCGCAGGGAGCGCCCCGTCCGGCCCGCCGAGGATGAAGGGCGGCGCCAGCGGCGGATGCCGTTCCAAGCAGGCCAGCAGCGCGGCGCTCTCCCGGCAGGGCAGGAGCAGCAGCAGGTCCGTGCCCGGCGGCAGGGGAAGGGCGTCCTCCGCTGCGGTGCAGGGCGTGCAGCGCCAGTCTGCGCCCAGATCCTCCACGGCGTACAGCCATGCTTGCCCGGCCTCCTCCGTCGGGGCCAGTACGATCACGTTCATGCCATCCCTCCTGCGCCCATGATAGCACGCGCCGCGCCTGTCCCGGGAAAAAACGACGAAAAAAGACCGGAAGCGTCTGCCTCCGGCATGTTCGGATCAAGGGATGATCCCTTCCTCGATGAGCATCTCCAGCACCTGCGCCTCCCGCAGGAGCATGGTATGGTAGCGGCTGCCTGCGGCACATTCCCGGTTGACGCGGATGGCCGCGCGGGCGTCCACGAACACCGGCTCGAACCCGGCCTCCGCCTCGTAAGCCTCCATCTGCGGGGGAAGGGCTTCCGCCTCCGCCTCGCACAGGTAGTAGTAATTATCCTGGATGAAGCACTCCTGCGGATCCTGTCCGCCCCGCTGGATGCGATGCACATAGCCGTATTCCCGCACGGTCTCCGGCCGCACGATGAGCCCGGCCTCCTCGCGGGTCTCGCGCATCATGGCGTCGATGGGGCTTTCGTCCTTCTCGATGCCGCCGCCGGGGAACTTGTAGTAGTCATCCCGCCGGCTGTGCACCATGGCCACCCTGCCCTCCCGCAGGATGATGGCCCTGGCGGAATCCCGCCGGAAGGTGTGGGTGCAGGCAGCGTAGTCGTGCAGGTCGATGGCAAAGAGCAGTCGCATAGCGTCCTCCTTAACGGCACATATCCCGGAGCGCCGCGATGATAGCGGCCTTGTCCTCAGGGGTGAACAGGTGGTGGGTGGAGCGCGGCATGCGGCGCAGGGTGATGGCGGGGACGTCCTGCATGTGCTTTTCGCTCCGCAGGCTGACCTGCTCGTCCCGCCCGGCCATGAAGGCCACGGTGGGGACCTTCACCCGGCAGACGGTCTCCCGCGCTTCCCTGCTCAGCCGGAAAAGCTCCAGATAGCGCGGGATCCACCCGATATAGCGCCACACGCGCCAATCCACCGTATGGCCGTAGCAGGTGCGCAGCTCCTCCCGGGAGGCCCTGCCGCCCAGGCCCTTGGCGAGCTTCCCCCACCAGGCCGTGGGCCGCGACCAGATGCGCAGCGGCACGCACAGCAGCAGCATCCCCGCGATGCGGCTGTCATCCCGCACGGCCTCGCGGATGGCCAGCAGCGTCCCCAGCGAGTGGGCCATCAGGTATACCCGCTCATGGTTTGCCCGCAGCGCGTCCAGCGCCGCGCGGACATGGCTTTCCCATTCCTTTGCGCTGTGCCTGCCGAACTCGCGCACGCTTCCCCCGTGGCCCGGCAGCAGCAGGCTGTGCACGGAGATATCCTCCGGCAGCGCGGCGATGTACTCGTCAAAGAAGCGGGGCGTGGCGTTGATGCCGTGGATGAACAGCACCGCCTTCCTTGCGCCGGGGACGATGCGCCTGTACTCGCTGTGCACGGAATCGACCTCCTTCACACTTGCATCGAATCGTCTCCTCCAGCCCCTGCGGCTGCAGTACAACCCGCAAAGGAACCCTGAGCAACCGGAGCCGCCCCACGCATGCAGCCGCTCGCTCAACTCGCAAAGGAGCAGAGGGGGTCCGGGGGCGGCTCATTTTAGCTGCCCCCCGGCGGCTTTGGCCACTTTCGACGCGCGAAAGTGGCTTCCTGCTCTGCGAGGAACTTGCAGGCTGTGTGCGCGCGGGTCGATGACCCTTCGACGCGTGAAAGCGGCTCTCTACAATTATATCTCCGCCAGCCTTGCGTTCTTGTACTCCGGATCGTCGGTGACCTCGCAGATCACCTTCAGCTGGGGCGGGAAGTCGATGGGCTCGTTCTCGTCGCTCAGCTCGATCTCCACAATGGCCTTGTCCTGCCAGAAGGGGTACACGTCGATCTCGAAATACTGGATGCCCCAGGTGAGGCAGTAGCGGGTCTTGCGGATCTGCCGGCGGCTGACGTCGGCGTCCATCATGGCGATGAGGTACTCGTCCTTGGTCAGGCGCTTCTCGATCTCCACCCGCTTGAGGCCCGTGCCCTTCTTCACCGTCTTGAAGTAGAGGTAATGCCCGTTGCAGCCCCGCTGGCGGATGCGCCGCTCCTCGCCGTTCTTCGCGGTGAGGTAGGTCTGCAAAACGTCGATCTTGGAGCAGTTGGGCAGGCTCTCCAGCCAGGCGACGTCCGGGTATTCGATGAGGAACTTGCGCTCGATCTCGAGGGGCTCCGGGCCGCCCAGCACGGCGGCGATCTCCCGCATCAGCCGCTTCATCTTCTCGGCAAAGTCCGTCTCGTTGTCGATCACGCGGAAGTGGGGATGCCCCGTCCACGCCGCGATGATCTTGTCGTCCAGCGCCACGGCCTGCTCCACCGTTTCGATGCGGGCGGAATTGTTGGCGGTGGTGTAGAACTCCTCCGCGCCCTTGGCGGCGGTGACCAGGTGGAACACCGCGTCGTACTGGTCGCGCAATTCGACCTCGTTGGCGCCGATCTGCTCCATCACCCAGGCGGTCTCCTCCTCGTTCATGTAGGCGCGGTTGTCCAGCATGCCCCGGTCGCACACGATGAGGATCCTGTCCTTGGGCATGCCGCGGGCAGCCTTTTCAAACAGGCGCTCCTTTTCCCGCTGGAGGGTCATCTGCACCACCTGATAGTGGGCGTTGGTCTGGCAGGTCCAGGGGGCCACGCCGCCGGAGATGAACTCGGTGGCTGTTTCCGGCACGAAAAGCACCGTCCAGCCCTTTTCGGAAAAGTGGTTCTGGATCCAGCTCATGGCGGTGGATTTGCCCGCGCAGGGCCCGCCGGTGATGACGATCTTCACGATCTGCTGCATGTGTATGCCTCCTTGGGTGTTGATGGGCCGCGTTACTGCCACAGGGCGTCCAGCAGCGCGGCGATGTTGTCCTCGTCGTATTCGATCTCGGCGGAGTACATGCGGGCGAAGTCCAGCAAGTCCGCCAGGGTGCAGCCGTCCTTCGCGGCGCACAGGGCCATCAATATCCGCGTGGACAGCACGCAGAAGGCCACGCGCCCGGCGAGGTCGCCGTCCTCCAGCGCACCGGGGAGGTGGCGGTATAACAGGTACACGCAGAAGTTTTCCAATGCAAGCCCCAAAGCAGGGGGACCGAAGGGGTCCAGGGGGCGACCGGAAAGCCCCCTGGGAGCTTCACGATCTGGCAGCTGGCAAATGGAATCGAGCATGGTATCCCACGCCGGGTCGAGGCGTTCCAGGTCGCGGTACACCGCGGCCCAGTCCCTGCCCGGGATGGCGAAGTCCACCGCGTCCAGCAGCGCGTCCAGGCGCGCGGAAAGGGGAACGGCGCGGTCCTGCATGACGGCGATCAGCCTGTCGCGGAGGACCAGCAGCTCCGCCTCGTCCTCGGGGCGGGCGGCTTCAGCGCCGTCGTCCTCCAGGGGGATGAGCCGCATGGGCGCGTCGCGGGTGAGGATGAGCCGCGCGGCCTCCTCGCAGCACAGGCCCAGGCCGATCTCAACATGGTCGGTGAAATAATTCCGGAACCGCGGATGATCCGCGCAGATCTGGCACAGGTTCTCCTCGCCTAATTCGGTGATGAGGTCGCACAGGCCGCTGCTGTTCAGCATCGGGCAGCGCTCGCCGTCGCCCAGGCGGAAGCTGCTGACCTCGCCGTCGTCGATGGCGGCGTTCAGCCGTGCGCCGAAATTCCCGGGGATGCGGCGGTACTTCTCCCGTGTGGCGGGGTCGATGTCGATCTCCCAGCCAATGCAGCAGGAATGGCGGCATTTGTCCGCGATGCAGTGGAATTCGCGGTAATGATCGGGCGCGATGAGCTTCATGCCAGCGCCTCCGCAAGGGCCGCCGCGAAGGCCTGCACGGCGACGTCATCCGCCTTTTCCCACAGGCGGAAGGTCGCGTGGGGCACGCCCTCCTGCGCCCACAGCAGGCACAGCCGCTGGCAGCGCTCGGTGTTGTCGATGGCCTGCACGATGGGGTCAGCACAGTCCACGTTCTCGCAATGGGCCGTCTGGATGAGGCTGTACCAGGCGGGGGTGGTGTAGTCCTCCCGGGCGAAATGCTTCACCCAGGGGTGCGCGCCGTCGATGCACAGGCCCAGGGTGCCGATGGGCAGCGGCTTGCCCATGCTCTCGCTGATGGAGCGGAACATGGGGTAGCACCAGAAATCGCTGGCGTAGGCAGCGGGCAATTTGCCTTCGGCGGTGGGGATGACGATTGCCGGGATGTCAGAGGATCTCGCCTCATCGATGGATTGAACGAAAGCGAGGCGCTTCTCCCCCAGAGTGATGCCCTCGCGGGTGATCTCCACCGGATAGCGGGGGAACACCCACAGCGGGTAGTGGTTGACTGTGCCGTCCTCCAGGGTGATGCGAACGGTGAAGCGGCGGTTTTCTTCCGCGCTGATCTTGCCGAAACTGACATCCACCGGCCTGGACAGCCGCTTGCCCGTGTTCTCCACGGGGACGGTGGCTTCCGTGAGGACGGCGTCGCCGTCCAGCAGCTCGCAGCGAACATGGGTATGCACCCTGCGGGGGTCACATTCGCTGACCTGCACGGCAAAGCGGAGCTCCTCCCCGCAGGCGTAAACGAATTTCTCAAACAGGCCCAGCACCACCGTGGAGGCGCAGAACTCCCGCCATTCCTCCGGGGTGATCAGGCCCTTGGACTCCATGAAGGCGTTCAGCACGCCCACCAGCGCGGTGCCCTGGCCGGTGAAGTCCTGCAGGTCCAGCAGCTGGAAGCCGGACAATTCCGACGTGCGCAGGAAGGTCTCGATCTCCCGGCGGTAGCAGTCGATGGCCAGCTTGCCCGCGCTGCGGAAGAACCGCTCATGATCCGCCCACAGCCCGGCCTTTTGCAGCCGCTCCCGGAAGACCTCGAAGTTGCGGGCCTTCAGGGGGCCAACGTATTTGTCGATCTCGCCGAAATCGGGGTAGAACTCGTACTGGCCGACCTCGTGGCTGATGACCGGCACCTGGGGCACGAAGGCCTGCGAAGACTCCGCGTCCACATACTTCACGCCCGTGCCGTACTGGATGGCGATCTTGCCCCCGGCGGAGGCGGCGTTCTCGACCACCTCCGGGGCGATCATCCGGTCATAGTTGGTGACGGACTCCGGCGCGGTCGTCTGCACGATGCCCTGGGGCGCGTCGCACATGGCGTAGCTGCCGCGGATGAGCCGATCCCCGGACAGGCGCACGCCCACGAACACGTCCTCCTCATCCAGCACATCCGGGAACCACTGGAAGTTGTTCGCGCCGGAAATGTAGAGCTTGTCCGGGTCGAAGGCGCGGTAATCCGCCAGCATGCGGTTGAGCTCCTTCTTGCTGCCCCACAGCTCATTGCCCATGGACATGAACACGAAGGACGGGTGATGCCCGTATTCGCCCAGCATGCGCAGTCCCTCGCCGAAGAGGAACTGCCGCTCCTGCGCGTCGTAGCCCTCCTCGCCCTCCTCATGGATGGTGCCCCAGAAGGGCAGCTCCGGGCTCATGACGATGCCCAGCTCATCCGCCGCGGTGAAGGCTGCATCCGGCGGGCAGCAGGTGTGGAAGCGGTAGTGGTTGACGCCGTAGTCCTTGGCAGTTTGAAGCACCCTGCGCCAGGAATCCACGTCGGTGGGGGCATAGCCGGTCAGGGGGAAGATGAGGCCGTCGTGCTTGCCGCGCAGGAAGACCTCCCGCCCGTTGCAAAGCAGGCTCCGGCCCTTGCCCTCAAACTTGCGCAGGCCGAAGGTGGCGGCGTAGACGTCGCCGTCCACGTCGATGGTCAGCGTGTGAACGTTGGGGGAGAATTCATCCCACAGGGCCTCATGACCGGTGAGGGGCAGCGTGCCCTCCAGGGTATCCCCGTGGATGGGGACGCGCTGCGCCGTCTGCCCGGGCAGCACCACGGAGGCAAAGCCGCTGTGCCGGCCAGTCACGCAGGCGCGGATGCGGATGCTGCCCCCGGCGATATCCGGGAAGACCTGGATGCCGGTGACGATGGCTTTCCCCACCGTCAGGCTGATCTCGCCCGTGACGCCGTTCCAGTTGGACTGGGTATCGGGGCTGGTCAGGTGGCCGCCGCGGGTGGGGTAATCGGTGTTGTCCACCCGGATGACCAGGGTGTGCATGCCCTTCTTCAGCCCCTGCAGGAAATACAGGTGGGGCGCGCACAGGGAGCAGCGGCTGCCGAGCTCCTCGCCGTCCAGGTAGACGGTGGTCTTGCGGGTGCGCTCCAGCTTGAGCAGGATGGTCATATCCGCCCAGTCGCCCGCCTCAAAGGTGCGCATGAACCAGGCGTAGCCCTCGAATTTGCGGGCGTCGGTGAGGAAGTAGGTCTCGCGGGCGGGGTTCTCCGGGCCGAGCCCTGCGGCGGAGGTCGTGCCGGGCAGGGGCATCCTGTCAGGATAACGGGCGGGCAGGGCAGGGGACTTATCCGCGTCCAGATACACCTGCCACAGGCCGGAAAGGTCGATCTTCTGCATGTTGGTTTTCCTCCGGGAGGCTTTCGATGTGCTTCCATTATAAGCTGTAAGGCATAATTTTTCAAGCAAGAAGGCAGAGTTGTTCATATTCGGTTGAAAAATCCGGGTTATGATATATAATGTAATATGGAGAAGTGCCGGGCAGCCGGCTGGAAAGAGGACGAGCAATATGTGGATGCGAATCAAGATGGCGATCACGCGCTTCATGCAGGGCCGCAACGGCGTGGACAACCTGGGCTACCATGCCCTGTGGACGGGCCTGGGCCTGATGATCGCGAATATGTTTCTGAGCAGTCTGCTGCTGAGCGTGCTGGGCAATGCGCTGTACATCTATGCGCTGTTCCGCTGCTTCAGCCGCAATGTGGCAAAGCGCCGCGCGGAGAATGAGCGCTATGTGCATTTCCTGAACAACTGGACGAAGGAAGTGAAGCAGTTCTTCCTGCGCCTGAAGGGCACCAGGGAGTACAAGTACTTCCGCTGCCCTGCCTGCAAGAACCGCCTGCGCCTGCGCCGCGGCTGCGGGGAGAAGCACATCACCTGCCCGGTGTGCCGCCACCAGTTCGACCAGAAAGCGTGAGCCGATGTTCGGATATGTAAGACCCAACCTGGCGGACATGTCCCCGGAGGCGCAGGCCCGCTACCGCGCTCATTATTGCGGCTTGTGCCATGCCATCGGCGATCGCCACGGGCAGGCGGCCCGCATGGCCCTCACCTTCGACCTGACCTACCTGACCATCTTCCTGGGCGCGCTGTATGAGCCGGAGGAAACATCCGGCGAAAGCCGCTGCGTGCCCCATCCGGTGAAGAAGCATGGCTGGGTGCGCTCCCGCGTGACCGATTATGCCGCGGACATGACCATCGCCCTGACCTATCACAAGCTCCTGGACGATTGGCAGGATGACCACAGCATCCCCGCGAGGGCGGCGTCCTCCGCGCTGAAGAAGGCATACACCAGGGTCAAGGCCGACTGGCCGAGGCAGTGCGGGGCCATCGAGCGCACGCTGGCGGACCTCTCCCGGGTGGAAAAGGAGCGCGACCCGTCCCCCGACGCCGCGGCCCGGTGCTTCGGCGAATTGATGGCGGAGCTCTTCGCGATGCAGGAGGACTACTGGGCAAACGCGCTCCGGGCCTTCGGGTATTCCCTGGGGCGGTACATCTACCTGCTGGACGCCGCCTGCGATTATGACAAGGACGCGCGCAAGGGCGGCTACAACCCCGTTCTCCTGATGGAGAAAAAGCCCGAGGACATGCGCGACACCCTCGAATTGCTCCTGGGCGACGCATCCGCCGCCTTCGAGAAGCTGCCGCTCATCCAGGATGAGGAGATATTGCGCAACATCCTCTATTCCGGCGTGTGGCAGGGCTACAACGAATATCTGCACAAAAAGGATAAAAAGATGAAAAAGGAAAGCGAGGTGGAAGGCCATGGTGAATAATCCCCATCAGCTGCTGGGCGTGTCTGAAAACGCCACCCAGGAGGAGATCAAGCGCGCCTACCGCCGCAAGGCCAAGGAATGTCACCCTGACCTGCACCCCAATGACCCCGATGCGGCCCGCAGAATGAACGAGCTCAACGAGGCCTACGACATGCTGATGAACCCGGAAAAGTACCGGCAGCGTCAGCAGCAGAACCCCTACGGCAATCCCTACGGGCAGTCCTACGGCGGGCAGAGCTACGGCGGATACAGCCAGCAGCAGGGCAACCCCTACGGGCAGCAGCGCCAGCAGTACGGCCAGTCCTACGGGGGCCAGGGCGGCTGGCAGAGCGACTTTGGCGGCTTCGGGTTTGAGGATCTCTTCGGCTTCGGCGGATTCCAGGCCCAGCAGGCGCCTCCGCCCACCGAGCAGCCCGGCGACAGCGAGCTGGTCCGCCAGGCCATCCGCGACATCCAGATGCGGGCGTATAACTCCGCCATACTGCACCTTCAAAATGTGGTCAGCGCCCAGCGCAACGCCAGGTGGTACTACCTCTCCGGCGTGGCGAACCGCGGCGCGGGCAACACCATCCAGGCGGTGGAGCACATGACCCGCGCTTGCCAGATGGACCCCTCCAACGGCGTGTACCAGACGCTGCTGCGCCAGTACCGCCAGTCCGGCCAGACCTATCAGCACAACGCCGGCAATTACCGCACGACCTTCTTTGACCCCACGAGGCTGTGCTATCTGTGCTGCATGATGCAGCTGTGCTGCCCGTATTCAAGGCTGCTGTGCTGCTGCTGAGGCGCGAATGTCTTGTAGGGGAGGGGCTTGCCCCTCCCGGATATTATTGCACCGCGTGTGCTTGGCAAAATGTGATGACGGCAGGCGGGAGGGGCAAGCCCCTCCCCTACGGCTGTTGCATATGCCTCGTTGTGACAGAAAGGAACTTATCACCATGAGCAAAGTCATCGGTATTGATCTTGGCACCACCAACAGCTGCGTCGCCGTGGTGGAGGGCGGCGTGGCGACCATCATCCCCAATGACAAGGGGGAGCGCACCACGCCCTCCGTCGTGGCCTTCACCGATTCCGGCGAGCGCCTCGTCGGCACGGCGGCCAAGCGCCAGGCGGCGGTGAATGCCCGCCGGACGGTCGCCTCCATCAAGCGCCACATGGGCACCGACTGGAAGCAGGAGCTGGGCGGCAAGCTCTACAATCCCCAGGAGATCAGCGCGATGATCCTCCGCAAGCTGCGTGAGGACGCCGAAAATTACCTGGGCGAGAAGGTCACCGACGCGGTCATCACCGTGCCGGCGTACTTCAATGACATCCAGCGCCAGGCCACCAAGGATGCGGGCCGCATCGCGGGCCTCAACGTCCGCCGCATCATCAACGAGCCTACCAGCGCGGCCCTGGCGTACGGCCTGAACAACGGCGCAGCCCAGAAGATCATGGTCTACGACCTGGGCGGCGGCACCTTTGACGTGTCCATCATCGAGATCGGCGACGGCGTGATCGAGGTGCTGGCCACCTGCGGCGACAACCACCTGGGCGGCGACGACTTTGACGAGCGCATCGTGCAGTGGATGTGCGGCGAATTCCTGCGCACCTCCCATGCCGACCTGACGAAGGACGCTGCCGCGATGGTGCGCGTCCTCGAGGCGGCCGAGCAGCCCAACAAGGAGCTTTCCGCCTCTGAGCTGGCGGCCATCTCCCTGCCCTTCATCATGCAGGTGAACGGCCAGCCCGTCCACCTGGACATGACCCTCACCCGCGCGAAGTTCAACGAGCTGACCCGCGATCTGGTGGACCGCACGGAGGGGCCCGTCCGCACCGCGCTGAGCGACGCGGGCATCGCACCCAGCGAGCTTGGCCGCGTGCTGCTGGTGGGCGGCTCCACCCGCATCCCCGCCGTGCAGCAGAAGGTGCAGCAGATCACCGGCAAGGTGCCCTCCAAGAACATCAACCCCGATGAGTGTGTGGCCCAGGGCGCGGCCATCCAGGGCGATACCCTGGGCAGCGAGAAGACCGCTCTCACCCAAAACAGCGGCATCCTCCTGCTGGACGTGACGCCCCTTTCCCTCGCCATCGAGACCGTGGGCGGCGTCGCCACCCGCGTGGTGGAGCGCAACTCCACCCTGCCGGTGCATTATTCCCAGGTGTTCACCACCGCCGGCATGTTCCAGGGCAGCGTCGAGATCCACGTCCTGCAGGGCGAGCGCCCCATGGCCCGGGACAACAAGACCATCGGCAAGTTCAAGCTCAAAGGCATCCGCAAGGCCATGGCCGGCGTGCCCAAGATCGAGGTCACCTTCGATATCGACGTCAACGGCATCCTCACCGTATCCGCCCGCGATCAGGACACCGGCGCCAACCAGTCCATCACCATCACGGCGAATGAGAAGATGTCCGAGGCGGAGATCCAGCAGGCCATCCGCGACGCGGAGCAGTACGCCGTGCAGGATGGCTTCCGCCGCGACCTGATGCAGACCATCAACGAGGCGCAAATGCTGTGCAGCCAGGTGTCCGCCGCGATGGCCAAGGCCGGCAAGCAGCTGGACAAGGAAGAAAAGAAGCGCGTCAACGGCGATGAGGCCGCGCTGCGCAAGCTCATCTCCCGGAAGATCGACAAGCTGAACGAGAATGACCTGACCGATATCAAGGCCGCCATGGAGGTGCTGCGCGGCAGCAGCATCCACGTCATCCACCTGGCGAACAATATGGGGGATCAGCAATGAAGATCAGGCGCAGACTCTGGACATGGCTGATCGCCATCGTGCTGGTGCTGGCGGTGGGCATGGCGGGCGCGAATGTATGGGTGGAGGGGCAGTATCCCCACGGAGAGGCCGCCCGGGCCGCCCTTGCTTCCACCGCAGACGTCACCGTGCAGCAGGCGGACGGCGTGATCGCCTTCCTCCCGGCGGAGGCAAAGGCGGGCTTCATCTTCTACCCCGGCGGACTGGTGCCCGCCCAGGCCTACGCGCCCCTGATGCGCGCCCTTTCCGAGGCGGGCATCCTGTGCGTGGTGCCGGAAATGCCCCTGCGCCTGGCGGTGCTGGATATGAGCGCCGCCGACGGCATTGCGGCCCGGTACCCGGAGGTCACCCGGTGGTCTATCGGCGGGCACAGCCTGGGCGGCGCGATGGCCGCGTCCTATGCGGCGGCCCACGGGGAGGATTTCTCCGCCCTGGCGCTGCTGGCGGCTTATTCCACCGCCGAGGTGCCGGAGAATATCGCCGTCGTCAGCCTCTGCGGCGATGCGGATCAGGTGATGAACCGCGACAAGTATGCCCGATACCGCGCCAATCTGCCGGAAAACACGGTGGAGGTCGTCATTCCCGGCGGCAACCACTGCCAGTTCGGCGATTACGGCCACCAGAAGGGCGACGGCACGGCGACTGTCTCCGCGCAGGAGCAGATCGCCCTGACCGTGCAGACCCTCCTGCCCGTCCTGCTGGGCGAATGAACACGCGCCGCTTCCGTGAAGGAGGCGGCGTTTTTGTGTGGACAAAAGGGAAGGGGTATGGTAGAATATCCCCAGCGGCTTTGTTCAATTTCATATTCAGGAGGTTCCCGTTATGGAACGCAAATCTGTCTCATCCGACGTCATCACCCGGGCCTATATCGACTCCCTGCTGGTGGAGGTGCGCCACCTGGACGCTGTCATGCCCTCCACGGAGATGACGCTCTTTGGCAAGACCTTCGCCACCCCCGTGGCGACGGCGGCGCTCTCCCACATGCACAACCAGTACCCCGACGGCATGGCCGCCATGGCGGATGGCGCCAACCAGGCCGGCGCGCTGGTCTTCAGCGGCATGGGCCCCAAGGACGAGCTGGAGCGCATGGTCGCTACCGGCGCGCAGGTCATCAAGATCATCAAGCCCTACGCCGACCGCGAGAGCGTCTACGACAAGATCCGCCATGCGGAGGAGATCGGCTGCCTGGCGGTGGGCATCGACACCGACCATGCTTTCAGCCACAATGGCTATGATGAGATCGAGGGCATGAAGATGTACCCCCTGTCCTCCGCAGAGCTGGCCGATATGGTGAAGGCCACGAAGCTGCCCTTCTTCATCAAGGGCGTATTGTCCCGCAAGGAGGCCCGCAAGTGCCTGGACTGCGGCGTGAAGGGCATGGTGGTCAGCCACCACAACGGCCGCATCAACTGCGCCGTGCCGCCGCTGATGGTGCTGCCGGAGATCGCCGAGGAGGTGAAGGGCGAGGCCGCGCTGTTCGTGGACTGCGCCATCCAGTCCGGCCTGGACGTGCTCAAGTGCCTGGCTCTGGGCGCGAATGGCGCCTGCGTGGGCCGTCCGCTGATGCAGCCCCTGCGCGAGAAGGGCGCGGAGGGCGTGCGCGATACCATCGCCGCCATCACCAATGATCTGCGCTACAACATGGCCATGACCGCCTCGCCGGATGTGAGGAGCGTCGATCCCACCATCATCCGCCTGGCCAAGCACACCTGGTGAACGATATGAAGCGCATCGACATGGAAACATACCCCCGCCGGGCGCATTTTGCCCATTTCCGGGCCATGGCCTACCCCTATGCGGGCGTGACGGTGGAGACGGACGTGACCGACCTCCTCGCCCTTTGCCGGGAGAAGGGGTATTCCTTCTGCCTGATGGTGCTGCATGCCGTCGCCCTGGCGGCGGATGAGGTGCCGGAATTCCGCCGCCGCATCGATGGCGAGGGGATTATCGAGTACCCGGCCTGCCCCACCTCCCACACCGAGCTCAAGCCCGACGGCGCCTATGCCTACTGCACGCTGCGCCACCACATGCCCCTGGCGGAGTATCTCAAAACGGCGGAGGAAGCCCGCGCCGCCGCAAGGGCAAGCGGCTCCATCGAGGAGGAGGACGACGTGCAGAGCATGTACTTCATCTCCACCCTGCCCTGGCTGCACTATACGCAGCTCATCCAGCCCGTCGCCTGCGGGGAGGAGTCGAACCCCCGCTTCACCTGGGGCAGGTATCAGCAAAACGACAAGGGCCGCGTGATGATGCCCCTGTCCGTGCTGGTGCACCACGGCCTGGCCGACGGTGTCCACATCGCCCGGTTCTACGAGGAATTTGACAAGCAGATGAAGATGATTTGTGAGGAGGGACGTTGATATGCGTCTTGGCGGTTCTGTGATGAAACCCTACGCAAGCCCCAAAGAGTGGCTCGCCCATGTGAAGGAATTGGGCTACTCGTGCGTTATTTTCCCGGTGGACAGCAATGCCCCGGCACGGGTCATCCGCGAGTATGCGGACGCCTGCCGCGACAACGACCTGCTCATCGGCGAGGTGGGCGCATGGCGCAACGTCATGGCCCGCGATGAAAGGGAGCGCGCCGCGAATCTCGACTGGAATATCCGCCAGCTGGAGCTGGCCGAGACCGTCGGGGCCAACTGCTGCGTGAACATCTCTGGCTCCTTTGCGGAGCACTGGGACGGCTACCACCCCGACCTGGACACCCGCGAGACCTGGGAGCTGGTGGTTGAGAACACCCGCCGCATCATCGACGCGGTGAAGCCCACCCGCACCGCCTACTCCCTGGAGCCCATGCCCTGGATGGTGCCCGAATCCCCCGAGCAGTACCTGCAGCTGATGAAGGACGTGGACCGCCCCGTCTTCAAGGTGCACCTGGACTACTGCAACATGCTCAACTCCATCGACCGCTACCGCCATGCGTCGGAATTCATCACCCACTGCTTCACCCTGCTGGGCGAGCACATCGTGTCCGTCCATGCCAAGGATGCGCTGATCACCCAGGGCGCTCTGCCGGTGGTGATCAACGAGGTCATGCCGGGCGAAGGCAGCATTGATCTGCCGCTGGTGACGAAGCTGGCCCACGCTTTGGGCGAGGACACCCCCGTCTTTGTGGAGCACCTGGACACCCATGAGGATTACCTGCAGGCGGTTGCCGCGATGCGCGGGGCCGCGGAGAAGGCCAGTATTCCCGTGAAGTGAAGAAACCCCGCTGACCGTGAAAAGTCAGCGGGGATTTTGTGTATAACGTCTGCGGGGGCGAGCCGTGCTTGCCTGTGGGACAGCCGACGGGCGGTGATCTGCCAGCCGTGCGCGCGGGGTCACAGCCCCTGCAGGCAGCTGCCGCCTCTTTCGGGGCCCTGATGCCCGGAGATATACCCCTTGTTGAAGGCCGCGTTGCACTCGCGCAGCTCCATTTCACCATCGATATAGGCCTGGTACATCTCCGCCAGACCGGGCATACAGCCGTCACAATTTGCCTCGATGTTGCCCAGGGCTTCGGCGACAATGGCTTCCCGCTCCTCGCGGGTGGTGTCCTTGATGAGATAGCTCTTCATGTTCATTCCTCCTTGAAAGCGTCAGCGTGCTGCTTGAAAAAATCATGATACGCCCGGACGGCGGGCAGCTCCGTCCACCGGCGCGGAATGATCGGATCGGCCTCCATGTCGTAGATGCGCGCGCCCCGCATCGCCAGCAGGAAGGGCGAGTGGGTCGCGATGATGAACTGGCAGTCATAAAAGCGGGCCGAATCCTCCAGGAACTGCATCAGCTCGGTCTGCCTTGTGGGGGAGAGGCTGTTTTCCGGCTCGTCCAGCAGATAGAGACCGCCATCCTGGATGCGGCTGGTGAAATAAAACGAGGCGCTCTCGCCGTTGGACTGCTCCGGGACGTTGGGGGCCAGCCGCTGGCGGGTGTAAGCGCTCTGGGTGGTGCGGCGCGCCAGGTTGACGCGCTTGAGGCGGTCGTAATCCTCCATCGTGCGGTAGCGAAAGGGGTTTACCTTGTCGTTGTCCTCGATGTATTCGCGGAAGATCTCCTCCCGGCGGACGTCGATGCCCTCGTTCAGCGCGCGCAGGTTGAGCATGTAGTCAAACACGTCGTCCGAGGTGATGATGCGGCTGTGAGCGGGCGCCGGCCGGCGGAACTCCGCGTCACACAGACCCACATAGCCCTCAAAAAAGCTGGAACGGTTATAGCGGGCGTCCCGCCGCACCTGCAGCTTCTCAGCGATGACGTTCAGCGCGGTGGATTTCCCTGTGCCGTTGCCGCCATAGAGGATGGTGACCGGCTCGAACTCGATGACCGTGGGGTCAAAGCGGGCGATGATGCCAAAGGGATAATCGGTGTTGTAGCACTGGCGCTGCGGCCCGTGGAAGTAGACGGACTCCCGCTCCTGGCTGGGGAAGGTGAAACGGCTGAGGTAGAGCACGGCGCGGAACTCCTTTCGGGATATGATGTCATCATTATAGCATGCACGGCGCGGCGGGGCAAGGGGAATACTCCCTCAGTCGCCTTGCGGCGACAGCTCCCTCGAGAGGGAGCCTTTGGCTGGGCACACTTGATAAGCCTCCCTCTCGAGGGAGGTGGCATCCGCTTGCGGATGACTGAGGGAGTACATAGCGGCGGGGCAAGGGGAACACTCCCTCAGTCGCCTTGCGGCGACAGCTCCCTCGAGAGGGAGCCTTTTGGCTGGGCACACTTGATAAGCCTCCCTCTCGAGGGAGGTGGCATCCGCTTGCGGATGACGGAGGGAGTACATAGAACCAGCCCGGAAGCATGACGCCTCCGGGCTGTGATCATCTTCAATTACTTGGCGTACTCCGCGTACACCTCCGCCAGGCGGTGGGGATAGTCGGACATGATGCCGTCTGCGCCGATGCCGATGAGCATGCGCATTTCATCCTTGTCGTTGATGGTCCAGTAATGCACGGCCAGGTTGTGCTTGTGGGCCGTATCCACCAGGTACTTGGTGGCCAGGTCGAAGGTCAGCTCGATGGGGCCGGCCTCGATGTCATAGTCGATGGGCAGCTGGAAGACGCACATGTCATCCTGGAAGAGGGCGTCAACGCCCAGCAGGTGCATGACGTAGAACATCGCCGCATTGCCCAGGCCGGGGCTGCACATGAAGGTCTCGGGCACCTCGCCGGAGGCCTGCAGGCGCTGGTACTCGGCGTAGATGTCATTGTGGAAGGAGGCCAGCACCACGCGATCCCAGGCGTTGTGCTTCTCCAGCAGGCGCAGGATCTCCTTCATGCAGGCCATGCCGGTTTCGCCTTCCTGCTTGATCTCCACATTGATGCGGTTCTCCGGGAAGGAGACGATCAGCTCCTCCAGGGTGGTGGCGAGGAAGACCTCGCTGTCGCGGGGCTGGACGCCCTCGGGGTAGCTTACATCCAGGGGGGTGACGTGCTTGCCGTCATCGGTGGTGAACTTCACCAGCTCACTGCCTTCCACCAGCTTCTGGGACTTGGTGTTGTTGGTGTAGCCGAAATCGACCTTCTGGGCGATGAGATCGGCGTAGTTCCAGTCGGCGATCTCGCCGGTGACATTGGTCTTGCGGTCCAGGCGCACGTCATGGGAGAGGATGACCACGCCGTCCTTGGTGATGGACACGTCGGTCTCCATCATCACGCGGGGATCGACGCTGTAGGCGTTGTAGAAGGCCTCCAGGGTGTTGTCGGGGAACTCCCGGTTGCCGCCGCCGTGGGCGATGAGGATGGGCAGCTCCGTATCCTTCATCATGGGGTTGTCCAGGGGGAAGTTCTGCGGCTTGGGCATGATGAAGCACACCAGCCACACGAGCAGCAGGGCCAGCAGGGCAATGCCCAGCCCCTTGAAAAACTTCTTCAGAAACTTCTTCATAGCCGGATTTCTCCTTTGCAAAAGCTTGTCCAAGGTTTCGTAATACCCTTCCATTATAGGCTTTTCGGCAGGTTTCGTCAAGGAAAAACAAGGCAGAATCATTTGCAGGATAAAGAAAATGCGCCTGCTGCGGGGCCGGCGCAAGGCCGCATCCGTCACCGCGCAAGCGCGGCGCCACCTTCCCCATAAATGGGAAAGGCAAAAAAGCCTCCCCTCAAGGGGAAGCCAAGGAAAAGCCTTCCCCTTGAGGGGAAGGTGCCCGAAGGGCGGATGAGGTGGAAATGCTGGTTATGTACGCTTAATAGGGAGCATCGAACTCCGCTTCGGCCTTCTTCACGGCCTCTTCGAGGGTCATGCCGGTGAAGTGGGGTGCGTTGAGGTAGCGGCCGGACTTCCTGTCGTCCACAAAGGCGCCCACCACAATGCCGGGGATGGCGCTCTCGGGGGCGTTGGGGGCGTGGGGGCCGCCCAGGTCGGTGCGGCACCAGCCGGGATCGGTCAGGTTGATCATCACATTTGACCCCTGCACCTTGCTGCCCAGGTCGATGGTGACCTTGTCCAGGGCGGCCTTGCTGGCGGAGTAGCCCGCCTGCTGGGGATCGAGGCTGATGCCGCTGGTGGTGTTGAGGATGCGGCCGAAGCCCCGTTCCATCATCTTGGGCAGGAAGTGGTAGCAGATCATCATCGGGGCGATGGTGTTGATCTTGAAGGACTCGGTGTAGTCCTCCACGGGGGTTTTGAGGTAGTCCACGCGGTAGGCGATCTGCATGCCCGCGTTGTTGAGGACGATATCCACCTGGGTGCCGCGCTCGTCGATTTCCGCCAGCATGGCCTTGACGGCGTCCAGGTCATTGAGCTCGGCCTCCACGGCGTAGGCCTCCACGCCCAGGGCGCGGACTTCCGCCAGCACCTTCTCGGTGTGGGCCAGCTTGCGGCTGTGCAGGATCAGGTTTGCGCCCTGCTCCGCCATGAACTTCGCGGTCAGATAGCCGATGCCGCGTGCCGCGCCGGTGATCAGGCACCAGCGGCCCTTCATATCAACCATTGAGAATGTCCTCCTTTGCTTTTTCCATCGCGGCGATCACCCTGTCGCACCAGGCGTCGAACTCGGGGTCCTCCTGCTGCAGGGCGGGGGTGGCCAGCATGTGGCGGACGGTCCTGCGCAGGCCCTGGTCGGCGCGCACGGTGCAGACGAAGCCCGGCACGGCGCGCTTCACCTTCGAGTTGTCGAACACGACGGTGTTGGCCTTGTCGCCGACCAGGCCGCCCTCGAAGTCGTACTTGCCGGCCTTGTGCAGGAAGTCGGAGGGCACATAGTAGGGCTTGAAGGGGACGCCCAGCTCATCGGCGATGATGCGGTAGATCTGGTTCCAGGTGACGGACTCGTCGGAGGTGATGTGGTAGCTTTCGCCGATGGCGTGGATATTGCCCATCAGGCCGATGAAGGCCTTGGCGAAGTCGGTGTTGTGGGTGATGGTCCAGAGCGTCGTGCCGTCGCCGTGGACGAGGACGGGCTTGCCTTCCATCATGCGCCTCAGCACCTGCCAGGAGCCCATATCGCCATGGGCGCCCACGGGCACATTGCGCTCGTCGTAGGTGTGGCTGGGGCGGATGATCGTCACCGGGAAGCCGTTTTCCCGGTGCATCTTCATCAGGTATTCCTCGCAGGCGATCTTGTTGCGGCTGTACTCCCAGTAGGGGTTGATCAGCGGGGTGGATTCGGTGATTTTATAATCCCCCAGGGGCTTCTGGTAGGCAGAGGCGGAGGAGATGAACATGAACTGCTTGGTCTTGCCGCTGAAGAGGCGGTAATCGCGCTCCAGCTGGGCGGGGACGAAGGCGATGAAGTCGCACACGCAGTCGAAGGTGAGGCCATCGAGGGCCCTGGCGGCTTCGGCCTCGTCGTTGATGTTGGCGTGGATGGTATGCACGCCTGCGGGCAGCTCGGTCTCGCGGCTGCCGCGGTTGAGCAGGTACAGCTCCCAGTCGGGGTTTTCCGCCAATGCGCGGGTGATGGCCATGGAAATGGTGCCGGTGCCGCCGATGAAGAGTGCTTTCATGGGGGATTCCTCCTTGTGCAGTTGTGGATCGGATATGTTGTGGACAGTATACCACAAAATCGGTAGGTTGGGAAGGGGGAACAGAGAAAATGCACCGGAATGATGGTATTTCGCCGCCCGGTGTGTTATACTGGATGCAACGCTGCAAAGGAGGCCATCACCATGTCTGATATGAAGAATGTACTGCTCCTGGGCGACAGCCGCCGCCAGGGGTACGAGCCCTTTGTCCGCAAGCTGCTGGAGGGCCGCGCGGGCGTCTACGGCCCTGCGGAGAACGGCCGCTGGGCGGGCTATACCCTCAATTCCCTGCGGTTCTGGCTGGACCAGTTCCCCGTGCCGGATATCGTCCATTGGAACTGCGGCCTGTGGGACCTGGGCGACGACTACCACATCGGCCGTCCCTTCTCCCTGCCGGAGGAGTATGAATCCGCGGTGGAGCGCACGGTGATCGTGCTGGAAAAGCTCTTCCCCGGCGTGAAGATCGTCTTCGCCACCACCATGCCCACCACCGGCCCGGATCACACGGGCATCATCGCCTACAACAACATCATCAGGAAGGTGGCTGAGCGCCACGGCATCCCGGTGGACGACCTCTACGCCTCCTTCCATGACAAGATGGTCACCTATGACCGGGGCGATCACCTCCACCTGAACGAGGAGGGCAATACCCTGGTGGCAAAGCAGGTCGTGGCGGCAATTTCGCAATACTTGTAAAAAATGCTGCCCGGTGCAGGATATTGCCGGAATGTGGAGAATTATCAAATGAAAGTCAAAGCGTGATTTTGACGAAGAAAGGAAGAACAAACGATGAAGAAACTGCTTTCCCTGGTGCTGGCCGCAATGCTGTGCCTGTGCGCCCTGACCCCCGCGATGGCCGAGACCGCTGTGGAGACCTTCCCCTACACCCTGGAGAACTACGCGGCGTACTTCAACTACCTGGCGCTGAGCATGTTCGGTGTGGAGCCCGAGTGGGCCGCCGACTATGAGACCGGCGCTGCCGTGGCGAGCGTGCCCGGCTACGGCGAGGTCATCTTCGGCATGGACGCCAATCAGAACGTGAACGAGATCATGACCATCGTGAGCATGGACATGAATGACACCGCGGCGGTGCAGACCAAGTCCAACGCCTTCGGCCAGATCGTGGCGCTGGCTGCTCTGTCCTCCAAGGCTGCCGAGGACATCAACAGCTTCACCGAGGACAAGATCAATACCGTTACCAACGAGCTGGTCGCCATGATCAACGAGATGATGGGCAAGATCGCTGATGCGCTGACCGGCAACATGGTCAGCAACCAGAAGGAGATCGACGGCAACCTGTGCACCTTCTTCATGCAGATCGACGCCACTGCCATGACCCTGAGCTTCGGCTTCATGATGGAGCCCTGATAAATGGCAACACGAAAGCGGCTCTCCCACCGGGAGAGCCGCTTTTTTGCGTGCATCAGGAAAGGGTGACCTCCGCCACGGAGCAGGCGGGCAGCGTCATGCGCAGCTTGCCGTCCGTGATGGCCGCTGTCCAGGGCTGGATGACCACATCCTCGGGATGGTCGAAGTCGTTGAATGCACGCACATCCGCATGGAGGATGCGGGCCTCGGCCTGCGTCGCGGCGAAGTGGCACACATCGCAGGCGATCTCCGCGTCCTCGGTCAGGGCGCAGTTGGCCAGCGTCAGGGTCATCACGCCGTCCTTCACGGACACGGAGGCGGAGATCATCGGGGCCTTGTGGTGATCCTCGGCCTTGTCGCCGTCCACATAGCAGTAGACCGCCGTGCCTTCCTGGTGGGCCTTGAACAGGTCGAAGACATGGTAGGTGGGGGTCTTGACCATCTTATCCCCGTCGGTGAGGAGGATGGACTGCAGCACGTTCACCGTCTGGGCCAGGTTGGCCATCATGACGCGCCTGCAGTGCCGGTTGAAGATGTTGAGGTGGATGGCGGCCACCAGCGCGTCGCGCATGGCGTTCTGCTGGTAGAGGAAGCCGGGGTTGGTGCCCTTTTCGACCTGATGCCAGCAGCCCCACTCGCCGATGATCAGCCCCACCTTGTTCTCCGGGTCGTAGCGGTTCATGATCTCGGTGTGGCGGGTGAGCAGCTCATCGCAGAAGAAGGCGCTGTCCATGGTGGCGTAGTGCTCTTCGTCGGAGAAGTCGGTGGCGGAGTCCATCTGCGGGTGGATGGGCATGGTATAGTAATGCAGGTCGATGCCGCCGGCCAGGGGATAGCCGCCCCAGCCCTTGGAGATGGCCTTCATCATCGTTTCCATCCAGCCGTAATCGGCGGAGGAGGGCCCGCAGGCGATGCGGCAGAGGTGGTTGCCGTTGTAATCCCGGCAGAAGGCGGCGTATTTGCGGAAATCCGCCGCGTAGGTCTCGGCGGTCATCTCGCCGCCGCAGCCCCAGTTCTCATTGCCCACGCCCAGGAAGGGCACCTTCCAGGCTTCTGCCTGGCCATTTTGATGGCGCATTTCCGCCAGGGGCGTGCCCTCAGCGGTCATGTACTCGACCCACTCGGCCATCTCCTGCACGGTGCCGGAGCCCACGTTGCCGTTGATGTAGGGCTTGGCGCCGATCTGCCGGCACAGCTCCATGTACTCATGGGTGCCGAAGGAGTTGTCCTCCACGACGGCGCCCCAGTTGATGTTGATCATCTTCTTGCGCGCTTCGAGGGGGCCGACGCCGTCCTGCCAGTGGTATTCCTCGGCGAAGCAGCCGCCGGGCCAGCGGATGGCGGGCACCCTGATGTGGCGGAAGGCCTCGGCCACGTCCTTGCGGATGCCGTTTTCGTTGGGGATCTCGCTGTCCTTGCCGACAAAGATGCCGCCATAGACGCAGCGGCCCAGATGCTCGGCAAAGTGGCCGTAGATCTCCGGGCGGATGCGGGCGATCTTATCCCGGGCGTTGATGAGCATGGTGATGTGCTTCATATTGGGTCATCCTTTCGCGAAAATCCCCCGGATGTGCGTCCGGGGGAGGAAGATCAGCGGGTCTTCTGGGGGGCGTATTCAAAGGTGACGTAGATGCTTTCGATCCGCTGGATGACGGGATCGTTGATGTTGATGGGGGTGGGGGTGGCGCCGGCCAGGTTGCCGTAGTGCATGCGGGCCTGCCCCACGGGCACGGCGGTCACCCAGCTGTTGTAGAGGTTGACGCGGGTGGTCTTGCCGTTGTCGGAGGTGGTGTAGGCGCGGCCCTTGAGGCGGTAGACCTCGCCGTTGATGAGCACTTCCTTGATGTCGAGGATGTAGCCCGGGAAGAGCTTCTCGCCGTTCATGATGCCGATGGCGGAGAAGGCGATGGACTTCGAATAGCCCTGGGCGGTGCCGGTGAAGTCGATGCCCACGGTATAGGTGCCCTCGCCGGTGATGACCGCGTCGGTGACCTTCATGCCGCCGGAGATGGAATCCGGGTTGTAGTCGTCGCCCACGGAGTAGGAGAGGGACCAGGCGCCGTCATTCCACATGATCCAGGCCACGGCGGTGCTGTCGGTGACCTCGATGGCGTCCTCCAGGAAGGTGAGGGGCGCATCGGCCAGCGCGGCGTCCAGGCGGACCTTGGCGGCGGACTGCACGTCAGCATAGTCCATGCCGGCCTCGGAGGCGGCATTGCGGGAGGCGTAGAGCCCGGCGATCTCCGCATCGGACATGGCCAGGTCGCGGCGGACGAAGAAGCCGCTGCAGTCCCACAGGCAGGAGGTCAGGTCGTAATGATCGCACAGGTCCAGGAAGCGGGTGTGATAGGCGAGGGTGTTGGTCTTCAGGCCGTCATTGCCGGGAAGGGCGGCGTATTCGCCGATGACGACGCCCACGCCCTGCCGGGTGAACTTCTGCAGCTTTGCCAGCTGGCCATCCATGTATTCATAGTCGGACTTGGTGCCCCAGGCGGTGGCGCCGGAGGCGGTGGAGGCGCCGCAGTAGCTCCAGGGATCATAGTAGTGCACGGACAGCAGGAGCTTGTTCTCCGCCGTATCGGCGGGCATGCGGAAGCGGCTGTCACAGGTCTGGTCGATGTTGGTGCTGTAGCCTGCGATCAGCAGGAAGCGGGCAGCGTTGTTGCCGCCGGTGGCGCGCACGGTATCCACAAAGGCCTGGTTGACCTCGTTGGTCAGGGCGTAGCGGGCATCGTCGCTCATGTAGGTGTTGACGGAATCGCTGCAGTAGATGGAATCCTCATCAAAGCGGGAGCCCAGCTCCTCGTTGGCGGATTCAAAGATCACATAATCGGAATAATCCGCGAAGTATTCGGCGATCTGCCGCCACATGCCCTTGTAGGCCTCCATGGCGAAGGCGCGGGTCTGGGCGCTCTCGGAGCCGAACATGCCCCACCAGCCGCCGTCCCAGTGATCGTTGAGGATGACGTACATCCCTGCATTGCGGGCGTAATCGACGACCTCCCTGACGCGGGCCAGGTAGGCGGGGTCGATGGTGTAATCGCCCTTGGTCAGGCTGGTGGCGTTGGTCATCCAGGCCACGGGGATGCGGACGGTGTCAAAGCCCGCGGCCTTCATGGCGGTGAGCATCTCCTGGGTGGTGACGGGCTGGCCCCAGCAGACCTCGTAGGTCTTGGGGTCGCGGCCGGGGGTGTAGGGGTTGTTGGTGTCGCAGGCCTCCAGGGTATTGCCCAGGTTGATGCCGTTGCCCATCAGCCGGGTGAGCTCCAGGGCGGCGAGGTCCTCGCGCATCACGCCGTCATCCGCCAGGGCGGTGAGGCTGCACAGCGCCAAAAGCGCCAGCAGGGTGCAAAGCAGCTTCTTCATGGTGTTCATCCTTTCTGTTGTCATGCGGATCGTTTCCAATATGATAGCATCCGGCGGAAGTTTTGTCAATCCGCTGGAATTGTAACAATATGACCGTCCGCCTTGACGGCCCTCGCCGGGGGATGCTACACTGATGCAGGGAGGTGCGTATATGACAAGGGAAGCAAAGCGGGCATGGCGCTGGGCGATGGCGGCGGTGCTGCTGCTGTCCGTTTATCCGATGCTGATGGGATTGCGTGTGCTGACGGACGTGCTGCAATATGGCCATGTGTTCAGTGTCGATTATCCCAAGTATGTGATCCCCTATACCCCCATCAGCCTGGCGGTGGTGACGGGCATGGCGCTGCTGCCGCTGCTACTGCGGAGAAGGCGGTGCTGCCTGATGCTCTGCGGGCTGGCTGCGGGCGTGTTCCTTCTGGCTGAGCTGCTGCTGGAAAACGTTCTGGTGCAGGGGTATGTATCCGCGACGGTGGAAAGCTGGCAGATGTACATGTGCTATCAGCCCATCACCCGGGCCGTGGAGGCCACGGGAGCGCTGCGTCTGCCTGATGCCCTGAGCGAGGTGGAGGTCCTGATGGGCGCGTACAACCCTGCCTTCAAGCTGCATTTCTACCTGATCTCGCTCCTGCTGATCTGGGGAATGTTGGGCAGCGCGCTCGGCTTTGTCCGCATGGCCGACACGGGGGATTGGCGGCATATCCGGCTGTGCATTGCCCAGACGGCGGCCACGCTTGCCTTCCTGGCGATGTGCGTGCTGGCATGCTTTACGGCCTTCTTCCGGGATGGCGCGCTGCAGGTGTCGCCCTTGTCCGCCCTGCTGATGGCGGTGTTTTTCGTCCTCCTGGGGCTGACAGCGGGGATGCTGTGCGGCGTGCTGCTCAGGGGACGGGGCGCCCGGCTGGCGCGGGGCGTACCGGCGTGCATAGCTGCCGGGGTGACGCTGCTGATGTACCTGGGGGAGATGGCGCTGCTGAGCGGGCATGTGTACCGCTTCGGCACGGGTTTCCTGTTTGAGGGTATGGGCCCGCTGGTGCTGGCGCCGGTGGATCTGCTGATCGTCCTTCTGTCGGGCGGCGCGTGTGCCGCGCTGCTGCGCGTACTGCAGAAGGATGCATGACGCAGGAGCGGGCCTGTCCGGGGCCGCCCCCTCAGCAAAAAGATTTCACACAATTTCCCGCCGGAACCCTTGACAAAGCTCTGCTTCTCTGCTATCATGTTAGGGCTGAATCTGTTTTCAGCATGTGCCAATATGGCTCAGGTGGTAGAGCAGCTCACTCGTAATGAGCAGGTCGAGGGTTCGAGTCCCTCTATTGGCTCTCATGATGGCTGGATGAACATCCGGCCATTCCTCTGGTCGGACATAGCTGACCAGATTCTCGAGGTGTAGCGCAGCTTGGTAGCGCGTTTGGTTCGGGACCAAAAGGCCGCGGGTTCGAATCCCGCCACTTCGACACGCAAAACGACCGATTTCAAGTGAAATCCGGTCGTTTTTTGTTGCGTTTTATACATGTTGATGCCCGCTGCCAGATGGAACAATGGTACATTTGGTTCCAGAACGTCCATCTGGCGGGGCAAATGGCAATTTTGGTGAGGTTCACAGGCCCGCAAGCCCTTGATTTTCAAGCACTTGCGGGCTTTCTATTTCTGCAATCAGCAAGGCAAATTTCCAGCTTTGAACATGCCTCCCATGAGCTGCCCGGCGCGCTGCAAGTCCGTCTGCTGCACATGGGTGTAAACATTGCGCATGGTCGCAATGTCCGACCAGCCGCCGATGACCTGCATCGTCTTTTCGTCCATGCCGCTGCGGCGGCAGACGGTGGTGAATGTATGCCGGAAGCAATGCGGCGTGGCGCCGTACACGTTGATCTCCGTCTTGATGCGCTCCCAGGTGCGCTTCATGGTGGACGAAGTCACATTGTCCTGCATGACGTACTCCACATTGTCCTTTTCGTGGGTCAGCCATTGCAGCAGGTCGGGGTGCAGCGGAATGGTGCGCTTGCCGTTGCGGGTCTTGGTTTCGCCAATGACCGGCAGATTCCCCTTGAAGGTGATGGCGCGGCGCACGTGCAGCAGGCCCTTCTCCGTGTCAATGTCCTCCCAGCGGAGGCCCAGCACCTCCTCCCGGCGCATACCGGTGTAGATCAGCAGTGCCAGATAACGCTGGTCGCGCTTCTGCTTCAGGTCGGGCAGATGGCTGATGATGTCCCCTACCTGCTCCTCTGTCAGCGCCTGACGCTCGTTCTTCTTCGTGGAAGGATTGCGCAGCCGCTTCGACTTGGCCGGGTTGCGGGTGATCAGCCCGTCTTCCACCGCGCCCTCCAGCACCATGCCCAGTACCATCTGGATCTCGTGCAGGGTCTTGCCGGCGTAGTCGCGCTTGTCGTTGAGCAGCTGCTGGATCCTGTCCGTAGTGACCTCCGTCACCGGCAGGTCGCCGAAGGCCGGGATCAGGTGCTTCTGCAGGATGCTGGCGTACTCCGAGTAGGTGGTGTGGCGCACCGTGTGGGTCTTGTAGAGGGACAGCCAGCTGGTGGCGTACTTGCGGAAGGTCGGCACGCCGGGTTTCTCCGGAGCTGCCTGTGGAACCTCAGGCCGCAGCAGCGCAGCGCCGTTCTCGATCAGCTCCTGCATGGTGTGTCCGTTGATCCAGCGGGTGATGGGCGTGCCATCGGCGTTGTGGCCAATGACTAAATTATGTCTGATTCTCTTGCGGGACATATCGTCGTTTTCCTCCTTCGATATGTCCGATTTATCTGAATGGGTATCGGTGCAATTGTCAAGGTGCACGAACGCTTCGGAGGACTCCAGCGCCGTCTGCGCGCCCGCCTTGGCGGCGTCGCTGAGCATCTGCCGGAGCTGCTCCTGCGTTAATTGTAGCATAGGGACGGTCAATGGCGCAAGTCTTCCGGCACGTCCCGCTGGACGGCCCGGCTCTCCTTCCTCAGTTGATTCAGCAGATCCGGCGGAATCCTGTCAAGGATGGCCCTGGCCGCCCGATACTCCTGCTGGAGCTTGTAGTGTTCCAGCTTTTCGCTGACGCTGCCGCGCCTGGCTTCGTCCAGCTCGCGGGTCAGCTCGGCGTTTTCCTCCTCAAGGTCCTGTACGTTCTCAAAGGCGACGCCGTATTTCTTCAGCAGGGTGGCCATTTTCTCCACATCGGGAATGTACCCGTCCAGCAGCTTGCTGACCTCCTCGGCCTTGGCTTTGCCGTTGAACATGTTGATGCTGTCCAGCACAGTCTCGATGCGCTGCCGTTTCTTCGTCAGCCTGACCATCTGCTTGAACACCTGCGGCGGGATGTGTACCCGCCCCGTTTCGCTGGTGCTCTCGCCGCGCTGCAAGTCCGGGTACTTGCTGACCATGTGCTGCCAGTAGGCGTCCTGCCAGGCGATCAGGTGCTTGCGGTTGCCGATGATTTCCTTGGCGCAGAGGCGGCCGTCCTGCGTCAGCGGAACAAAGGTGACATGCATGTGCGGGGTCTTTTCGTCCAAATGGACAACGGCAGACACGAAGGTGTCCGGGCGCTGCTTCTGCTGCAGAAAGTCCAGTGCGTGCTGGAAGTAGGCGCGGATGGCCTTTTCGTCCTTGCCCTTGAAGAACTCCGGGCTGCAGGTGATCAGCGTCTCTACCAGCCGGACGCTGTCCGTGCGGGTGCGGCAGTGGGCGGCGGCGATCTGCCGTTCTGCCTCGGTGCGGTAGCGGTTATGTGGTTCGATCAGGTGGAAATTGAGGTGCGTGCGGGTCGGGTCAATGTCGGGATTGCTGGCGTAGGTCTCCTTGGTGCGCTCGTTGTGGCCCTCGATGCGGCTGATCTCCGGGCCCTTGTATTTTGCGAATCTCATAATGGCGAATTGGTTGGTCATAATAATCTCCTTATGTGTCGTTGTAGGTAAATTCAAGTTTTTCTGTGTACATACGTACATGCATACAATGAATCCGTGGTACGCTGTACGTACGTACACAGCGGTTTGCGGTTACGCCCATCATGTGAAGGGGTTGTCCGCAGGGAATGTCCGCTGCCAGCCGTCGCAGGTGGTCATGGCGAGCTTCAGCACCGGGCCGATGCCCTTGAAGCCCCATACCCTGCGCCCGGCGGCGTTGAGCTGGTTGTTGTTGTGTTCAATTCCATATTTCTTTTGATTGGCGATCAGGTAATCGCTGACGCTGCGGGGTTTGAGTGGGGTAACTGCGTTTTCGTCGCACCAGATGCTGTATATGTGGTACAGCTCCTTTGCGCTGATGTGCTGGTCGGGTGCCAGCAGGATGTACCCGGTGGACTCCATGAAGGCGATCAGGTTGTTGCCGTCGCGCTTGACTTCGTCCCGGTTGGCGCGGGAGCGTTCGCTCTCGGTGAACCGGAAGTGGTTCGCCGCCAGCCGCTGCAATCCGGCGAATGCCCACAGGAAGATGCCCTCCAGCTCGCCGCAGAGCTTGTCCGCCAGATCGGGATCGTCCACCCTGCCGGGCTGCTTACCCTTGGTGGTCAGGATCAGCTGGCGGCGGTAGAAGCCGTCGCTGCGGTCGTACAGGGATTGCAGATCGCCGTTGGAGAAAGCCAGCAGCCGGGCGTACATCCAGCCCTGATAGCTCTGTTTGCCCTTCTTTTCGAGGTCCATCCGGCCCTGTGCCGTCACCAGCGACTTGACGTAGTTGGTCTGCTTCAGGGCCTCCATCCGCATATCGTCATCGATCATCAGGTGGATGTGCTCCAGATCGGCGCGGGCGAAGCGGTTCTCAGACACCTTGCCCACGCTGCCGTCCTTGGCGTTGCAGCCGAACAGCCGCATAAGGATGGTGCCGATCTGGCTCTTGCCCTCGCCGCCGCTGCCCTTGATGACCATCATCCGCTGGCCCTTGTTGCTGGGGATCAGGCAGTAGCCGATGAACTCCTGCAGGGTGGGGATGTCCTCCGGGTGCAGCAGGGAATCGAGGAAAGTCAGCCAGCGCTCTGGCTGGGGCGCGTCCGGGACATACCGGACAGGAAAGCGGCTGCGGACGATCTCGTCCATGGCGGTGGAAAAGCTGCCGTCCAGCATCAGGGTGCCGTTGGCCACGTGGACGCGATCTGCCTGGGGAGGCAGATCGTCCACGTGGGCGGTGATCTTCAGCAGGTCGATAATGCCGCTGATCTTGCGGGTGACGCTGGTAGTAGCGAAGGGCTCCAGCAGGCGGAAGATCTCCTTTTGCAGCAGGGACTCGTCCACCAAGCGGCCGTTCGTGGTGAAGAAGGCGTTCTCGGTGAAGGCCAGCTTGTGGGTGGCCAGAAACTGCTGGCAGAAGAGGGCTTCGTTGATGGACTTGCCATCAAACCAGGTTGGCCAGTTTTCAGGCCGCTGCGCCGGAGGATTCTTTGCCATTGGACGCCTCCTCTCGCAGCTTGTCCAGACGTTCTTTCAGCCGGGGAATGGTGCCGTCCCGCACGGCTTGCCGCACGACGCGGGCACGCTGTTCAGCGTCAACCTGGAACAGCGCGTCCACCATTTCCGTGATGCAGGGCAGCATCTGACAGGCTTCTACGAAGCGGTCGTCCACGGGAGAATCGGGCATCGTGGGTGCATAATCGTGCTTCCAGCGCTTCAGCAGCCGCTCATAATCGGTGAGAACGGTCATGCAGAGTGCTTCGTCGGGGTCGCGGCGAGGGATATGGGGCTTGGCTACTGCCGGGGCCGGGCTGTTCGGGTCAATGCCGAAGTCCCGGGCGATGCGCTGCACAGCGGCATAGTGGCTCTCGCGGTGCAGCCGGGCAACGAGGTCGATTACGTCGCCGTGCTCCATGCAGCCGAAGCAATAATAGTAGGTGTCGTTCAGCTTCATGCTGGGGTGGCGGTCGTCGTGGAAGATGCAGCAGGTCATATTGTTGCGCTGGATTTTCATGCCGTAGTAGGCGGCGGCTTGCGGGACGCTGACTGCTGCCTTGATGGTTTCAAAGATGCTCATGGGGTGGGGTTCCTCCTTGAGAAATGGATTGATGCGCGCTCATCTGCCTTAATATACGAAAGAAAACGGCTATACGCTTGGAAACCGGCGTATTTGCAATTTTGCAGGTCAAAACAAAAAATCTCTTGCAAAAATGCAAGAGACGGCGGGCCAATATTTGCGATTGTGTAAGCAATGGTGTAAAATACAAATGGAGGATGATGCCCATTAATGGGGCTCCTGAGTCTTTTCCCGGAGACAGCCGGGGACGCATACAAGACCTGCTGCGGGAACGCGGTATGACCCAGGCGCAGCTGGCGGAGAAGTTGGAAATATCGGAAAGCTCGCTGAACCGCTATATCAGCGGGCAGACGGACAAGCTGTCCACCGAGAATCTTGTGAAGATGGCTCGGATATTCGGTGTGTCCACTGACTTTCTGCTGTGTGAGATGGATATCCCATATCGCACGAATTATGACATTGAGGAACTGGGCCTGACCGCCAAGGCTGCAGCACGGCTGTATACGGGTGAGGTCGATCCGGTGGTTGTCAGCCAGCTGATCGAACACAAGGAATTTGCCATCCTGGTGGCGCAAATTGCCCAGTACAAGGATGCAACGATCTCTGCCGGGATCGCCAGCATGAACGCCATGTTCTCCAAGATGGGTGCACTGGCGATGCGAGTGGGCAAGCAGCAGCCTGCTGTCAGGCGGATGGCCATCCAAGCGGCGCAAGATGCACAAGCACTGAAGCAGCCGATCAGCAAGCCGGAAACGACGGCCATGGAAGCGACCTTCCTGCGGATCGTGGCCGACCTGCGGAAGGGTGCAGACGCCTATATTGCGGAATCCGCGAAGCTGACCACAGAGACGATCGACAAGGTGCTGGGCAATCTGGAAAAGCGTGGCGGCAAGGTCAAGCCCCACGGTGTCACACCGGAGCAGATGGTGGAGTCGATCCTGGACACGACCGACCCGGATATTATCACGGAGGAGCATCGGGCGGCATTGAGGACGGTGCTGCTGCCGTTGTTCAAGCAGACGAGGAAATGACGGAGACGGTGTGTGCGCTGCGGATAAGGTCGGAACTTGTTCCGACGAGCGTGGTCCATTTGAAAAATGGATCATGCGAAGCCCGGGAATGACCTTGTGTCAGACCTGGGCCGAACGGTGATATACCTCTTGTGACCCCGGCGACGGTGTCGCCTACATACGAAAAGGGAGGACATGCGATCTTTCGATCACACATCCTCCCTTTTCTGCTGCCACCGGAAAGCGCTGCGCCACACTGGCGCACCCCTTTCCGCCGTCAGCGGTCACAAAAGGTATAACACACTACACTTTGCAAGCAAAGTCGTGTGCCAACAGGGATGCTGCGCGCCCCTATTGGATGACCCAGCGCAAGGCGGCGGGGCCGCCTTTGAAGGATTCGTGGTTGTAGCCATATGGCGCAGCAGAACCACAATTAATCCGCTGCTTACAAACCATTATAGTTTTCCCAACGCCAACGAAGAAAATCTCTGTTGATAAAATCAGGGATTGTGATTCGAGGCGGGATGGATGAACCATAGTCCAATCGAGCCTTCATGGACAACTCTATATCGCCATCGGGAGAAATCCTCAGATGCCCTGTATCAAACAAAGTATGGATATCAACTCGCATGGCAAAACCGTTTGCAATCGTGTCCTCGCCGTGATACTTATACGGCTTAATATGTGCAGCCTCTAATATTTCTGGCATTCTTGCATATGAGACAACACAGTACTGGCATGCATCAATAACGTCTTTCCTAAAACGTGCTTGGTTCGGTCGACTGCTACGCACATGGTTCTGCACACGCTTTCTTTCAACTTCTGAGACCACTCTTGTGTCACGCATGATTCGCAATGCGGTATCAATATCTTCGTTGGCTGTGTCATGAGAAACAATCTCGTAGATCTCATCTTTGATAGAGTCGTTGAGCGTGTAGCGCTGTGTACGCCTATCTGTTCCACTTTGATTTAGATAACCATAATTCGACAGGAATAACAAGTACTCACGAGCGATACGGAAATCATTAGCTTCAGGACAGCAATTCGGCCACAGATCCATGTTCAACTCGCCATCACGGTACCAACGGATGAAATTGGTGTAGTCTTCCAATTCTGCTCTGCATCCCGAAAGCGGAATAACCACCTTAGTCAATTCATCAGCAGTGATATATCCCTGGCTAACTTCTATGTTGGACAGGTGATATATTATCTGCAGAATTAGTCTCAGAGGAGTTAAGAATAATCCGTGATTTATCCATTCTCGGCTTTCCTGCTGTGTTTGAATTGATGTGTTGGGTAATGTATAGCGCTGGATGGTGATGGCTGCAAATTCTGCCTGAGATACTTCTCTTGTTGCAACTTTTCTGCCGAAATCAGTCAGCTTGATAATTCCTCTGCTATCATTTGGAATCAAATCGACTGCTTTCCAATACTGACCAGAATTACGGATTAGATTTCGTTCACCTGTGCGCCTTGCAAGATCAACTCCGATATCGGTATCTGCAATATCTTGGGACAGTTCCACCAACTCCCGTGCAAATTCTGGAGAACTGTACTTTACACCCAAAGGTTCGAGCTTGTGCATTCGTGCCAATACGCCAAGCAAAACAACCGGATCATTCAGACCTTCCGTGCATTGCAAACATGCCCACTTCCATTTGAAGTCTGCAAATGGTTTCGTAGGTACAAATGTTTTCTCGAACACTTATTTCACCCCTTATATTCATTGAATTGATTTGCAACAGCATATCCCAGCATTACTGGAACTGCATTCCCGATCTGTCTGTATACAGAGGAACGGTTACCAACAAATTCATAATCGAGAGGAAAACTCTGAATGGTTGCGGTTTCTCGACAAGACATTCGACGTGTTGCATTAGGATGAGGGAGGATTACGACGCCGCCTCGGTTATCGCCTCGAGCAGTTACTGTCGGTGCAGGTTGGTCAGGATCGAGCTTTCTGTGACCAATGTAGCCGTTAAACTCCAATTTGTACTTCGAATAATCATGATTGGGAAGATCGTTATCGCTATCGGGATCAGGAATTGGAGCCAGTGCATCTGTCACACTTACCCATTTTTTCTTTCCCTCTGATCCGTCAGGATTATGTGTTGCTGCAGGATATTGGTAATCAAAATCAATATCATTGCGTACGCCGATAATGATGACCCTCATACGTGTCTGTGGAACACCATAATCCGCCGCATTCAAAACGCGATACTTTACCTTGTAGCCAAGGCTTTCAAAGTCATTCAGAATCATCTGAAAAACTTTTCCTTTTCCAAGGCTTAAAATCCCTTTTACATTTTCAGCCAAGAAAAATTTGGGCTTCTTATCGGCAATGACACGAATCAACTGCTTATACAAAACGTTTCGTTCATCCTGCTCATTACGCTTGGTATTGGCAACCGAAAAACCTTGACAAGGAAAGCCGCCAATCACAATATCGCAATCAGGAATAGTGGAGGTCGAAACCTTTGTAATGTCTTCACATACAATGTGATCGCCGATGTTTTTCCTGTATGTTTTGACGGCATCTTCGTAGAGATCATTGGCCCAAATGATTTCATGTCCGGCTTTTATGAAACCAAGATCAAGACCACCTGCGCCGCTAAACAAGGAAACAACTTTCATCTCAATTCTTCCTTTTCAATTCTCCGTAGTTCTTCGCCAAGTAATCTTGCAAATCTGACAGGGACAGCATTGCCAATCTGTCGATAGCAAGAGTTTTGTGTGCCAATAAAGTGGAAGTCTTCGGGAAAAGTCTGAACACTTGCACTTTCGCGAATACTCAGCCGTCTCCGGCCATTATAGTGAGGGATAGCGCATACGCCACCTTTGCCATTGCCGCGTGCCAGTATTGTAGGAGATGGTTTGTCAGGGTCAGTTTCTCTATGTCCTGTAAAATTTCTAATGGTAACCTTGTATGCCGAATATACATGATTCAAAACATCGTTTGGTTCATCCGGATTAGGAAAATGATCGATAGCCTCACGAATAGAAACCCATTTCTGCAAACCGTTACTACCGTCTTTGCTGTGTGATTCCTGAGGGAACCTGAAAAGCAGCTCTTTTCCGAGATCTTTACGCTGGCCAATAATGATAACGCGCTGTCTGGTCTGTGGTACACCGTAGTTAGCCATATTGACCAAATGAATCTCCGTAATATAGCCAGCTGCTTCAAAATCAGCAATGATCTGTTTAATAGCTTCGCCTTTGCCTAAGCTCAGAATACCTTTCACATTCTCGGCAATGAAGAATTTCGGCTGCTTTTGTTTGATTGTGTTGTAGAAAAAACGGTAAAGTTGGTTTCGATCATCTTCCAGAGTTCTTTTGCGATTGGCCTGCGAGAAACCTTGGCAAGGAAAGCCGCCAACAACAACGTCTGCATCCGGAAGTGTGGTTATGTCGATATTTTTGATGTCCTCACAAACAATGTGATCACCGATGTTCTGCCGATATGTAGCAACAGCGTCCTTGTCAATATCATTAGCCCATACAACTTCGTTGCCAGCGAGTACGATGCCCAAATCCAATCCGCCAGCGCCGCTAAACAAGGATAATACTCTCATTTTGCGTCCCTCATACTTTCAATTATTCTTCCTGATTTCCGGTTGCAAGTGAGAAAATATCTCCGATATTGCATGCAAATAGAGTGCATAGCTTCTCTGCTGTTGCGAAATCAATGCGTGTAGCCTTGTTGTTATATAGACTTGAAATTGTCGAGCGCGATAGTCCTGTTAGTTTATGTACATCCTCGATGGAATAGCGGTGCTTTCCCATGAGTGTGGACAGATTACTTACAACACACATATATAGGCCTCCTTCGTGAAATCACCGTAAGAATTATAGCACCAAACCCCGAAAAAGTAAACAACAAGCCATCTGTTTTGGATGACTTGTTGTTTATTTCCGACCTGATAGTTCTCACGCAAAGGGCATGTGATACAAATCTGCGCAGATTAATGCGCACAGAAGTCAAAACGATAAGGCGGAGGGGATTTTCACATGTTGGCATGCAGGGTTGCTTCTCAAAAAGACTTAACAGGTCGTAGCAAACGAAAAGAACTCGAACGAATCATAGTCTTCCCCATAGTTCTTCTAAACTACGTTCTATTGTGTTGTAAACAAACTCCATCAGCGGTCCAGAGGCGTTCTGATCATGCGCAGTTGTCAACGTTGTAAACATAGTCCCGTATACAGTTGCGCTATGCATTACTCTGCCTTGCTGTTGATAACTGCTTTGAATAATCGAAAAAACTTCATCTGATGGTATAAACGTATCTGTAATCTGAATATCCGGTTCTTTTATTGTTGTGGAAGAAGCAACATAGTAATAACGTATTTGGGGACACAAAGTAGATGCGCCAGAGGACTCATCCTTTCGAAGATTTATCTGAACGATCATTCGGTGTGGAGCAGTTTTGAACATCGAAAAGAACTGTGATAATTGAGGGAAATTTGCTTCTACCATTTCAAAGCAACTGAGTTGGTGAAAGTAGAAAAACTTTGAGACAAGCTTGATTTTCTGCTCATCAGAATACAGATCCCATACCATGCATGAATGTCGCCCTGCTATATCCCGATCCCAGCCAGGAAGTACATCTTCTGCGTATTTCGCAGACAGTGAGCATAGGTGCGATAGTATTGCTTGAAAATCGAACATATCGACCTTGCCATACTGGTAGCCTTCCGCAGAAGGACATTGTTTCAAAACACGTTGAATATCGGCATCTACAAAGGTTTTCATTTCCTCATAATCATTACAGTCTTTTAGCTGCTTGATTTGTTTCTTGCTCCTGGTTACTCGTTCACAAAGAATGTATCGGCTCTCATACAGTCTCCTTTCTTGTAGTATCGTTTTTAGCTCTGATTTAATTATGTCAAGCGCAGTCTGTCGTCCGTTATCTGCAACTTTGTTCAACGCAGCGAAACGAGTAACAAAACAAGTTCTTCGGCGATATATGTGCTGCTGATACGCTGCATCGCACTCGTTTGCCTGTGCATCAGTTGTAAGCAGAATTTCCGGGGAACCAACAGGAAAACGATCAAGGCAATAGCGTAAATGCTCGCCATCTGTGGAAAGAACGCCTCGAATACAAATGGTTGTATTCTCGTCATGGTAACGACCGGGCTGTGGATCGAACTGTGAAGCAATGGGGGAAAAATAGGTGCCAACAATATAATTATATGTACTTATGAGTTGCGTCATAAACCTGAAAGCGATTTTCTCTGGTGGCATTTCTGCAATTAGTTCGTAAGGCTCCCCTTTTGCTTTTACGCAATCAAGGTAAAGGGGCAGATTTTCTTGCATCACAAAATCGAGGAACGCATCTTGCTGCTCCATATCTGTGAAGAGACCAGAAAGCAAGATGAAGACTTCTTTCCATTCTTCTTTGTTAACTTTTGAATGATAAAGCTCGTAGTTGCTCAAAAAAGGGAGTTGATGATGAAGATAAAATGCAACACAAAACTCTTTGAACAATTTATGTGTGAAAGTAAGATGATGTGTTGTTCTTAATAGATCGGATGCAAGTATGGCATCAATCACCTGGGCTGCTGGAACATTTGGAGCAAGCGCAGCGATGCGGTTCTCAAAATCGGTATGCCGGTAATATGGCACGTCAAAAGACTCATAAGCAAATTGGCCTATAAGCGAAATGAAATCTGCACAACAGAGAAGTGGTGTTGTAGATAGGCCTTTTTGCTGATTCCAATCTTGATATAGAAGATGTATTAACTTTTCAAGCAGAGTACTTCTGTTGAGCAGATCAGAATACGGTGAATTTTTGAGCACGATAATGCCGGCTTCAAAGAATAATGGATTTTTAAACAAATCGAAGTAGTTTGCAGGCAGCTGAGAGTGAACTCCTTCCTTCCGCAATCTCGATTGAATTGCATCACGACCATAACCGACCAGAGTATACGTGTTAAAACTGCTTAATTCGTTACGATATCGATTGGCTCTGGCGGTAACGAAGAAGTGACATGCATCATATGTTTGAGAAAGATTTCTAAGATCCGCAATAAATCGAGTACGATCGAGACTTGCAGAGATGTCATCAATACCATCCAGAATGATAAAGAGCTTACCCTCTTTAAGATATCCAGTAAGTAATTCTGCAGCTTTTCCTTCGCAGAATGGAGCTGTTTTCTGCGTTATTCCATCAATAATCGATGTGTAAAGAAGACCATACTCCATCAAAGGAAGATACACCGGGATGAATATACGTTCATCGCTTTTTTTGCAAAGATTATACAACAACGTGAGAGCTTCATAAGTCTTTCCGTATCCGCCATCAGCCAGAAGTAGTGATTGGTGATTGGTGGTAGCTACAACATAAGTATTTGTGTCCGCAGGTGTTTCACTATTGCCTACAGATCGATTATCTGAACTATGGATTTGACGGGGGACATAATCGTTGGTGCATAGGGAGGTGTAGGTATTAGCGATGTGCTCAGCATAGCGGTAGTAGTCAAAATGCGCTAGAGGAAGGACGTGGCATTCTACAAGCTTATTTATGTTTTGCTGCATATCAACCAACATATTATCCATGGCATCTATCTTCTGGCCAAGTTCTCCAGCTAATTCTTTTGCCACATTGGATATCTGGCGAACTTTTTCATCTTTGGTTTGGTTAAGGGTATCAAACACGATTTCAAAGCATTCATGAACAAGATATTCAATACGTCCCTTGTAATGGGAATGCTGAGGGAACAGTTCAATAAATATGCCAATATAATGCGAAATAAACTTTGACTGGGATCTATAATGCCACACAGAACAGTCAAAGCAGTTAATTATTGTTTGCGAAATGAGGTGAGTACGAGCTAAGTAATTGGTAAGGTCATTGTAGAAAACCTCGGTTCCGTATTTCTTTAGAATACGCTCTTCAAAGGCGCGTAGTAGTTGCCTTTTCAGCTTCCATATGCGCACCTTTCCAAACACGCCACAAAAGAACGAAATGCCCGCATTAATAAGGATACTACCAATCTCTTGAGAAAACCATTCCATGATTTATCCTCCTGTGAATATACCGTGCATTGTTGCGCTTATGCGTAAAAAAGGTAGTCACTTTCTTGCGGTGGATTATAATACAATTCCAGTTGATATGCAACTGATTAAATGTGGCATATCACCGTAGCATGAGAATAGGTGAGAGTTATTCTTTCCGCATATACGTTTGATTCCTACTCGTCGGCTTATCCGGCATCCCCATAACTACCAGCCCCTTCTCGATCGCCGGGCCGATGTACAGCTTGCGTAGGTTCTCCTTGGACTTCAGTCCCAGTGCTGCCATGATCTGCGCCGCCGTGTAGGGCACATCATACTCCATCACGTCCAGCAGTCGCCGCACTTGCTCGGGCAGGTAGGCATCCTCGCCGGAGATCTGCGACAGCGCCCAATCCAGCGTCAGATTGATTTTGTCCAGCATGAACTCCACAAAGGTGTCGGAACGCCCCGCAGAGTGACAGGCAGCGATGGCCTCATAGTAATCATCCTGGAACTCGTGGATGCGGCTCTCCAGCGGCAGGTACTGGAACACAGGGTTCCAGGCGGACAGCAGCGCCGTCTGCCACAGGCGTGCCATGCGGCCGTTGCCATCGCTGAAGGGGTGGATGAACACAAACTCGTAGTGAAACACGGAGGACAGGATCAGCGGATGCACCGTGGCAGACGCGCTCCGCATCCAGCGGAACAGCTCGTCCATCTGGTCAGGCACGAGGTGGGGCGGCGGCGCCATGAAGATGCACCTGTCCCCCTTGAACACGCCCTCATTGCCGCTGCGGAAATGGCCGGACTCCTGCACGGTCAGGTAAGTCATCACGCCGTGGAGCTGCTTCAGCGCAGCGATATCGTAAGGATCGAAGCGCCCCAGCATATCGTAGGCCTGGTAGGCATTCTTGACCTCCTGGATCTCTTTTTCCGGGCCGATCACCGTTTTGCCGGCAATGACGCCGCGCACCTCGTCCAGCGAGAGCGAATTGGCCTCGATGGCGAGGGAGGAATGGATGGAGCGGATGCGGTTGTTGCGGCGCAGGTGGGGCTTGGACTCGAAGGACTTGTAATTGCTGATGCGCCCGGTCTTTTCGGCGATCTCGGCGACGAGCATCAGCATCCGGTTGGTGATGGTGAAGGGCGGCTGATATGACATGGGCTTGACCTCGCTTTCTGCCTTTATTATACCGGGTTGCGGCGGAAATAGCAATATCTTAAGTGTTATCTTGCATGGTTTCTTGCGTGGTATGCTCGTAGGCTTGACGTTTTTCGGTAGTAGACGTATAATTTAGGTAGATTCCTTTTCATACGAAATTTGTCATACTGAAAAGCAAAGGTTAGGTGAATACCATGTGTGAGCCTATGGGCATGACATATACTTTCGGCACTTTGGAAGCAGAAGATATCTTCCGGGGAATTTGCTCCATTGTCGGAAACGATCAGGACGTCACGATCAATGTGGCGAAAACGACCACCTCTATATCCTTCTATGGGGAGAAGATGTTCAATATCCGCATCAACAGCAAGACGCAGTGCCTTGATACCGAGGAAAAGTTTGTTTTCCCGTATGTTGACCGGATCAACGGAGCTGTGCTGCACACCGGCGGGAAGAGAACGTATGCACAGATCCCGTTGATGACCGACGAAGCCTCCATAGCCGTCGTGCAGGAAATGCTGTGTGCCTTGCTCCAGGAGTGCTTCAATCGTCAGAATGTGGAAGCTTTCGGCTGCTGCAATGATCATGTCCGCTGCTCGGATGCAGGTCATTGTCTGCATGAGGATGATAAATTCTACCTCGGCTGCATCTACCGTAAGAACCTGGAAGAAGGCTGTATCTTCTATGGTAAGAACCGAAATGTGGAGGATAATCTGTAATGAACGAAGCGGCTGTGGAGCGGTATATTGTTTTTGACGTAGAGACGCCCAACGGTGCCAATGACCGTATCAGCGCCATTGGCGTAGTGGTTGTAGAAGGGCAATCTGTTGTCCGGGAATACTATACCCTGGTAAATCCGGAAACGCACTTTGATGCGTTCAATATTTCGCTTACGGGGATTTCTCCGGAGGATGTGGCGGATAAGCCCACTTTTGCAGAAGCATGGGCGGAACTGGCGCCTATCTTCAGCAGCGGTATGCTGATCGCGCACAATGCTCCCTTCGATATGAGCGTGCTTGCAAAGTGTCTGAATGCTTATCAGATTGAATGGCAGCCCTATGCGTATTATGCGTGTACCTGCCAGATGGGCAAAAAGTGCTTCCCCAATGCGAAAAATCACAAGCTGAATACGCTGTGTGCGCTGCTGAATATCCCGCTGGAACAGCACCATTGTGCTTTGGACGATGCCAAGGCTTGTGTCGGTCTGCTGATCCACTATTTGAAGCAGGGATGTGATCCGTCCGACTATGTTCGTAGCTATGATATAGCAAATACCTGTACAGAAAAAAGGACGTCAGGTATGCGCCGCGCGCAGCCCAGCGAGACAACCCTCCGACTGCAGACCCTGCAGATGATTCTGAAATCCATTTCAGCAGACGGTGTGCTGACTGCGGAAGAGGTCAGCGTGCTTGAACAGTGGATGACCGAGAATCAGGTTCTCGAAGGCAACTATCCCTTTGATAAAGTGTTCCGTACTGTGCGTCAGGCTACCCGGGACGGTGTCCTGGATGCCGACGAAAAGGCTGATATGTTGGACCTTTTCAATCGCATAACCGATCCTGTTGGACACACCGAGTGCGGTTGCTTCGATATCTGCGGAAAGACATTTTGCCTGACCGGAGAGTTCAAAGCGGGTGGACGCAGCCAAGTGGAAGCATATTTTGTTTCTCGCGGAGGTATCGCCAGTAAGAGCGTTACAAAGAAAACCGACTACCTGATTGTAGGCGAACTCGGCAGTGACATGTGGAGTTCCGGCAATTATGGCACCAAGGTCAAAAAGGCGATGGAGATGCAGGAAAAGGGTAGTGCTATTGTGATTGTCAAAGAAGGCGAGGCAAATATTTCGCTCTAAAGATGACAGATCAGTTTCAGAGAATGGCATTATCTTAAGTGTTATCTTGCCCACCCAAAAGAAATCCTCCCCTTGTTGTTAGCTAACAGCGCAACAAAGGGCGGATTGGAAGCGTCCGTTCATGACCTCGAAAAATGCTAAGAATCCCTGCATTTTCAAGGTCTATAAGCCACCAACACCCCATCGGAAAATCGGACGATTCATTATGTAATTATAGCTAACAATCCGGCGTTCGGGACCAAAAGGCCGCGGGTTCGAATCCCGCCACTTCGACACGAACAGAACCGGGATGCCCCAAGGGGGAGTCCCGGTTCTGTTTTTGCATGAGAGAAGTGGCGGGGTGAGAAGGGTGCGGCCGAACGAAGTAAGGCAAAAACAGTCCGGTGGACTGTTTTTAGCACCCCGGGCTGGCGGCGACGCGACTGCGGCGCCGGGCGAATCCCGCCACTTCGACACATGAGAAAGCCCGCAGTTCACGGGGACTGCGGGCTTTTTTGTATGCTGTTTCGGGGTGGGTCACCCGTGCAGGCGCGCTGGCTGGCTGGTGGGCTGAGGCGCGCTGGTCATGGGTGCGCACGGTTACTCCTCGTAGGGGCAATCGGGCAGCTCCAGGCCGCCCTTTTCCATCAGCTGGGTGATGGGGATCAGCTCCAGGCCCAGCTCGTTGCGGTAGTAATCCACGGCTTCGGGCAGCACCTTCAGGGTGTGGTAGCCGTCCAGGTGGAACAGCACGATGGTGCCGGGGCCCACGTTCTTGGTGATGCGCTTCATCACGCCGGCCTCGTCGTAATCCCAGTCCCAGTCCTTGGAGTCAATGGACCACAGGCACATTTCCATGCCCTCGGCGCGGGCGGGGGCGGAGATGGTCACGTCAAACTCACCGAAGGGCGGACGGAACAGGCGGGGATTCACGCCCAGGGTCTCGCGGATGATCTCCACATTGCGGCGCACCTGCTTGAAGCGCATGTCCAGGTGGTAGGTCAGCAGGTGAGGGTGGGACAGGCTGTGGCAGCCGATCTCATGGCCCGCATCGCGGATCTTCTTGGCGGATTCGGGGAAGTTCAGCACGAATTCGCCGGTCATGAAGAAGGTGGCCTTGATGTTCAGCTCGTCCAGCAGGGCGAGGAGCTCATCGGTGGGGGTCTCGATGTAGGCGCAGTCAAAGGAGATGGACATGTAGGGCTCGGTGGTATCCACGGAGACGATGGCCTTGCGGTGCTTGTCCGTCACGGCGACATAGGCGGTATCGGTGGATACCTGGGTATCGCCGCACCAGACGGACAGGGTGGCGCCGCCCTCGAAGCTTTCGTCCAGCTCCGCCTTGAAGGTGCAGGCGGTAGCGCCGGGCTTGAAGGTGCGGCTGGCCCACACGCGGCCGGTCTCGTCGCGCAGCTCAAGGGTCTTGGCGCTCTGCAGGCGGCCGGAGTTGCGCACGGTCATCTGCATGGTGAAGGCGTAGCCGGTATAGCCGACGTAGTTTGCCGAGGGGAATTCCAGGCGGGGCAGCTTCTCCTCCGCTGCGAAGGCGCCCAGGGGCAGCGCCATGCACAGGATCAGCAGCAGGGCAATGATCTTCTTCATAGGTGTTTCCTCTTTTCTCCGGTGAACGATGTGTGGTGGCTGTGTGAAGGTTTCCTGAACCATTATACGCCATTCCGGGTTTTTCCGCAAGGGCTGCGGGCCAATATATTCCGCCCGGGCCTATCCATCGTGTACAATTAAAATACAATGCGCTATCTGGTAATTCAAAGGCTGATATTGACAAGTTGGATATTTTCGTCTATAATGGCAGCAGTAAAATGCGTTCTTTATCACTACGCATATATGAAAGGGGACGTTACTGTGAAGAATACCATGACCCGTATCCTGCTGTGGGCTGCGGCGCTGGTGCTGGCCCTGGGCCTGTGCAGCGTTTATGCGGAGGAGACCGCGGAAGCCGTCAGCACCCCTGCCTACATCTTCTGGCAGGATTCCGACTGGTGGCCTGCTGCCTGGGCTGAGGAGGACGACTACTGGAAGCCCATCCCCGCGATGGTCACCGGCGAAGGCTGGTACACCGTGAAGCTGGAGGCTCACATGCCCAGCTGGTTCTACTCCGGCGGCAACAGCAACATCGGCGCGCAGAAGCTGGCCATCGTCATCAAGGACGGCCAGGATCTGTTCCCCGGCCTGTACATGCAGATCGTGGACGTCCGCGTGGACGGCGTGTCCTACGGCTGCGCTCCTGTCACCTACGGCCAGACCGGCTATGACAACATCAACAACGATGAGGGCGGCAAGGTGTACTGGGACGCCAATGACACCTATGCGCTGCTGTGGGATCAGTGGATGATCGACAACGGCGGCACCGTGGATACCGGCGTGGTGTGGGACAGCTCTGCTACCGCCCAGAAGTTCGACGTGTTCGACGTGAGCGTGCTGAACAACCCCTCCTCCATTGAGATCGACTTCTTCCTCTCCGCCCAGCAGGACGTCAAGCCCGAGGGCGGCCCCGAGCTGCGCGTGCTGAGCGAAGGCCCCACCGTGCACGGCGAGGTCGTGGCGCTGAGCGACCTGGGCGTTACGCCTGAGAATGCGACCGAGGCTTCCCTGTTCTACTGGTCCGGCGGCTGGTGGCCCGTGACCGACGGCGTGCTGGGCACCTCCAGCACTACGACCATCAAGGGCGAAGGCAATTACACCGTTGATGCTCACTTCCTGGATCAGGGCGGCTGGACGCCCACTGCAAACGGCGCTGTGAAGCTGCTCCTGGTCGTTGAGGACGGCAAGAATGGCGAGGGCACTGTCATGGATGGCATGTACCTGGGCATTTCTGACGTGCGCGTCAACGGCAATTCCATCAACGTGGGCAATGCCGCTTACGGCCCCACCGGCTACGACGGCTTCGCCAACGACTACCAGATCTTCGACAGCAACGATGGCTACGCCATCCTGTTTGACGAGTGGCAGAGCGCTCAGGGCACCCTGCCCTGGGGCCATGAGACCTGGGACGGCTCCGAAGGTACTCCTTCCGCCATCAACCCCGATGACCTGACCAACGTTTCCAAGGTCGAGGTTGACTTCTTCGTCACCGATGAGCAGGGCAAGCTGCCCGAGCCTCCCGTCCTGTCCTACGATTACAAGTGGTACCCCGACAACACCATGGGCGTTGCCGGCTACAGCCTGCGCGACAAGGGCATCACCAACAAGTGGTACAATGTTGCCCCCGTTGACCTGACCAAGAACGGCATCTACAAGATCCCGCTGGTCGCCTCCAACCTGTACATCATCGGCAACGCCGTCGTCACCGTGCAGGATGGCGAGGTCACTGTGGATTACGAGACCCAGTGGGCTTCTCCCGGCAACCTGACCATCTCCGGCGAGTGCGTGAAGTGGTTCGCCTCCATCGAGGACGTGACCGATGAATTCTGCCAGGATCCCCAGAGCGACATCGCCTTCGGCCAGGCCGTCAGCACCGCTGATCTGGGCAACACCGGCTACCTGTTCATCTGCAACCGCGTCACCTACTGCCAGCCCATCGCTGACAACGGCATCTACCTGGCTCCCTACAATCACAACCATGTGACCTGGGAAGCCTACCGTGCCGGCCTGGACGCCATGGTCGCTGAGCTCGGCGAATAATCCCCATTGCACATCCCTCCGGGGCTCCATGCGGGCCCCGGTTTTCTGTTGCGCAAAATGAATTCTGCCGGGATGCTTGTCATTTTCTGCCGGGAGATGTATAATGGAAGCAGAAATTTCACGGGAGGAATGAAAGATGCAGAGAATGGGCCCCCGCGGCTTCCTGACCGATCAGGAGAAAGAGAACCTGCCGAAGGTGACATGGCCGCTGATCCGGCGGATCCTGTCCTACCTGACGCCCTACTGGGTGCGCTTTGTGCTGGTGTTTGTGACGATCCTGCTGTCCTCCGTGCTGGGGCTGCTGCCGTCCATCATCACCGGCCGCATCGTGGATGAGGCGCTGGTGGGCGAGAGCATGACGCTGCTCATGCAGCTGATCCTGGCTGCGCTGGCCACGATGATCGCCTCCCAGCTGGTGACGGTGCTGACCAGCTACCTCAACGCCTGGATCAGCCAGCACATCATCTTCGATATGAAGAACCAGATGTACGCGCACCTGCAGCAGATGAGCCACGCCTTCTTCACCTCGGAGCGCCAGGGCGACGTCATCACCCGCATGAACTCGGATATTTCCGGCGTGTCGAATGTGATCTCGGGCACGCTGCAGTCCATATTGTCAAACATCGCCACGGTGGTCACCACGCTGGTGGCGCTCTTCGGCATGAACTGGAAGATGGCCATCATCGGCATCCTGGTGATCCCGCTGCTGGTGCTGCCCACCCGCTCCGCAGGCCGGCAGAGGTGGAAGCTGCTCTCCGACGGCCAGGCCAAGCACGATGAGATGAACCAGCTCATCAACGAGACGCTGTCCGTTTCCGGCTCCATGCTCACCAAGCTCTTCACCCGGGAGAAGGCGGAGTATGACCGCTTTGTGCAGGTCAACGGCGAGGTGACCAAGCTCGCTTTGAAGGAGTCCCTCTCCGGCCGCTGGTTCCGGCTGACGATGGGCGTCTTTACCCAGCTGGGCCCGCTGCTGATCTACTTTGCTGGCGGCTACCTCATCATCGTCGCGGGCGAAACGGGCCTGACCGTCGGTATGATCACCGCCATGGTGGCGCTGGTCAACCGGCTGTATCGCCCGGTGGAGAGCCTGCTGAACATCCAGGTGGACTTCACACGCTCCATGGCGCTGTTCACCCGCATCTTCGATTACTTCGACCGGCCCATTGACATCAAGTCCCCCGAGAATGCCGTGACGCCCGACCTCAGCCATGCGGATATCCGCTTTGAGCATGTGCGCTTTGGCTACACGGAGGACAAGGAGATCCTGCACGATGTGGATTTCATCGTCCGCAGCGGCGAGATGGCGGCCATCGTGGGCGGCTCCGGCTCCGGCAAATCCACGGTCATCAACTTCATCCCCCGCCTGTGGGATGTGAAGGGCGGCCGCGTGCTGGTGGGCGGCGTGGACGTGCGCGACATGGATCTGCACTGGCTGCGCAGCCAGATCGGCATGGTCAGCCAGGATACCTACCTGTTCAACGGCACCATCCGCGAGAACTTGCTTTACGCCAAGGAGGACGCCACCGACGAGGAGCTCGTTGCGGCCTGCAAGGCGGCAGCCATCCACGATTTCATCGTTGCCCAGCCCAACGGCTATGACACCGAGGTGGGCAACCGCGGCCTGAAGCTCTCCGGCGGCGAGAAGCAGCGCTTGTCCATCGCCCGCGTGATCCTCAAGGATCCCAAGATCCTCATCCTGGATGAGGCCACCTCCGCGCTGGATTCCATCTCCGAGGCTGCCATCCAGGACGCGCTGGACTACATCATGAAGGACCGCACCAGCATCGTCATCGCCCACCGCCTGTCCACCATCATGTCCGCAGACAAGATCCTGGTGCTGGCGGATGGCCGCATCGCCCAGTGCGGCACCCACGATCAGCTGCTGCAGGAGGGCGGCGTCTACCGCCACCTGTTCGAGACGCAGTTCAACAAGGTGCTGGAAATGAGCGAAAGTACAGGGGAAAAACACCAGGAGGATTGACACCGGAAGGGCCCTGTGCTAAACTGAAAAAAACCGTTGAGGCGGAGATCAAACCGGCGGCGCACGCACAGAGAGGATGGGGCCATGGCTGAAAGCCCCCTCGCAGCGAACCGGCAAATGGACCGCCGAGGGCGCGCGGAACGTGGGCGAGGGAACGGACCCATCAGTATTGCGCGACGCAAAGCCAGCGTTATCGGGCTGCGGGCGTGTCGGCGCCTGCATGAGGTGGGCGGAGCTTTCCGCCAAGCAAGGTGGTACCGCAGATGTATTTTCACGCATCTGTCCTTGTATGGGGACAGGTGCGTTCATTTTTATTGAGCATGTACCGTCCCCGCGTAAACCGGCTGTTCCGACGACGGCCAACCATACGACTTGCCAAACGGCAGAAAGGACGGAATCCCCATGAAAAAGACCATCGCGATGCTCCTGACCCTCGTTTTCACCCTGTGCTGCACCGCCTTTGCGGAGGCGCCCACCCACGTCGGCATCATCCAGATGGCCGACAACCAGGCTTTCACCGATATGCGCGAGGGCTTCATTGACCACATGCGCGAGCTGGGCTATGCGGAAGAACAAATGGTGTTTCATTATACAAATGCGCTGGGCGATATGACGCAGCTGGTCGCGCATTGCGACAAGGCCCAGGAGTATGATGTGGTCGTGACCATCGCCACCCCGCCCACCCAGGCCTTCTGCAACCTGGACAGCGGCGTGCCCCAGTTCTTCATCAGCGTGTCCAACCCCGTGGGCGCGGGCGTCATCACCGACATGGCGCACCCCGATATGAACGCCACCGGCACCTCCAATGCCATCCCGGTGGAGGAGATGTTCAAGCTGGCGGATCAGCTCACCCCCGGCTGCAGGGTGTTCGGCCTGCTCTACTGCCAGAGCGAGATCAACTCCGTCACCACCGCCAACCAGGCCAAGGCTTACATGGACGCCAACGGCATCGCCTATGTGGAGCAGGTGGTCACCAATGTCTCCGAGGTGCAGATGGCGGTGGATGTGCTGCTGGAATCGGCGGACGCCATCTTCGTGCCCAATGATTCCGTGATCCAGACGGCCATGACCGTCGTGGCCGGCAGCGCCGCAGAGTACGGCGTGCCGGTGTACGGCTCCTCCGCCGTGATGGTGGAGAGCGGCGCCTTTGCCACCATTTCCATCTCCGACCGGGACATCGGCGCCATCACCGCCGATATGCTCCACCGCTACCTGACCGGCACCCCCATCGAGGAGATCCCCGCCGTCGTGGTGGATGAGTTCACCATGGTGATCAACCGGTCCACCGCGGACATGATCGGCGTGGAGCTGCCCGCGGACGTGCTGGAGGACGCGGTCGTGGTGTGGTAACAGCCCCTCAGTCAGCCGAAAAGCGGCTGGGAGTACCCCCTCAGTCGCCTGACGGCGACAGCTCCCCCCAGGGGGGGAGCCGCAGATCCTTAGCCTCCCCTTCATAGGGGAGGTGTCGCTGCAAGGCGACGGAGGGGTTCCCACATTCCTAATTCCTAATTCCCCCCGAAGGAGGCATCTATCATGTCCCTGACCATGTTCCTCGGCGGATTGCAGGAGGGCCTGTTCTATGCCCTGCTGGCGATGGGCGTCTACATCAGCTTCCGCATCCTCAACACCCCCGACCTGACCACCGAGGGCTCCTACACCCTGGGCGTGGCGGTGTCCGCCGTGCTGACGGTGGCGGGGCATCCGGTGCTGGGGCTGCTGTGCGCGTTCCTGGCGGGCGCCGTGGCGGGCAGCGTCACCGGCGTATTGCAGACCAAGGTGGGCATCCACCCGATCCTCGCGGGCATCCTTACCATGAGTGGATTGTACACCATCAACACCGCTGTCATGGGCGGCAAGCCGGATGTGACGCTGACCAAAACCACCATCTTCAACAAGCTCTATGAGGCCTTTGACATCAACCTGCAGGCCTTCAACCGGGACCGCGCGGCCTTCACCATGGCCAAGGAGATCACCGTGCTGATCGTGGGCGTGGTGATGGCGACGGCGGTGCTTCTCGCGCTGATCTGGTTCTTCCGCACCCATGTGGGCTTGTGCATCCGTGCCACGGGCAACAATGAGGCCATGGTGCGCTCCTCCTCCATCAATGCCGGCGGCATGAAGGTGCTGGGCCTGGCCATCGCCAACGGCTGCACGGCCCTCGCCGGCGGCGTGATGACCCAGTCCGGCGGCTTCGCGACCATCTCCAACGGCGCGGGCGTGCTGGTGGTGGGCCTGGCGTCCGTCATCATCGGCGAGGCCATCGTGGGCAAGCGCGGCGTGACTGTCGGGCTGATGAGCGTCATCCTGGGCTCGGTGCTGTACCAGTGCCTCATCCGCCTGGCGACGAGCCTGAACATCTTCCCGGCGTACTACCTCAAGCTGGTGTCCGCGGTGATCGTCGCCATCGCCCTGGCCCTGCCGATGCTGAGGGAGAATCTCGCCCGCCATCACCACCGGAAGGGAGGCGCCAAGCATGCTTGAACTCCGCCATGTGACCAAGACCTTCGGCAAGGGCACGGTGAATGAGCACACGGCCCTCAAGGACGTGTCCCTGACGCTGAAGGATGAGGATTTCATCACCATCCTGGGCTCCAATGGCGCGGGAAAATCCACGCTGTTCGGGGCCATCGCCGGCACCTTTTATGCGGATGAGGGCGAGATCATCCTGGACGGCAAGCACCTCGAGGGCCTGCCCGAGCACAAGCGCGCCCGCCTGGTGGGCACCCTCTTCCAGGACCCGATGAAGGGCACCGCCCCCGACCTGACCATCGAGGAGAACCTCTCCCTGGCCTGCAACCAGACCCGGCGCTTCCCCCTGGCCAAAGCCGTGCAGAAGCGCGACCTCGCCCTTTACCGCGAGCAGCTCTCCACCTTCCGCATGGGCCTGGAGGACCGCATGAAGATGAAGGTCGGCCTCCTCTCCGGCGGCCAGCGCCAGGCGCTCACGCTGCTGATGGCGACCATCGCCCATCCGCAGATGCTCCTGCTGGACGAGCATACCGCCGCCCTTGATCCCGCCACGGCGGAGAAGGTGATGGACATCACGGTGAAGATCGTGCGCGAGCAGCACATCCCCACGATGATGATCACCCACAACATGGGCCAGGCGCTCAGCGTGGGCAATCGCACCATCATGATGGACGCCGGCCAGATCATCCTGGATATTGCGGGCGGGGAGCGGGCCGAAATGACCGTGCCCAAGCTGATGACCATGTACTCCGGCGCCCGAGGCAAGGCCCTGGACAACGACCGCATGCTCCTGAGCGAATGAATGTGCAATGAAAACAGCCCCCGAGGGTCGCGCGGACCTTCGGGGGCTTTGTGGTGTGCATATTGTGTTACACGATCTTGACCTTGCCCTTTGTGAGCCTGAAGACGATGAGCATCGACGCCACCGTCGTCACCGACAGGATCGTTGCCAATGCTGCCGCGGTACCGTCGCTCATGCGCGTGACCTCCTGATAGATCGCCACGGCGATGGTGGAGGTCTTGCCGGAATAGAGCATGATGGAGCTGGACAGCTCGTTGATGCAGGTGATCCAGCTGAGCACTGCGCCGGACATCACGCCGGGGAGCATCATGCGCGCGGTCAGCGTGAAGAAGGTCTTCATCGGGGATACGCCCAGGTTGATCGACGCTTCCTCCACCGACGGGTCCATCTGATACAGGAAGGCGCTGCCGGAACGCACGGTATAGGGCAGCTTGCGGACGATGTAGGAGATGATCATGATGGCGGCCGTGCCCACAAGGATGATCGGCTTGCGGTTGAAGGCAACGATCAGGCCGATGCCCAGCACCGAGCCGGGGATCACATAGGGGAACATGATCAGGGTATCGATGGCGCTGGCGGCCTTGCCCTTCTTCCGCACGAGCACATAGGAGATCAGGATGCCAAAGATCACGATGAATACGATGGCGATCAGCGAGAAGGAATAGGTGTTGAAGATGTTCTGGCCCAGGCGGGAAAGGATGGCGCGGTAGTTGTTCAGGTTGATGCCCTGCACCATGCCCGAGAAGCTGCGCTCCACAAACGACTGGCACACGACAACGATCTGCGGCAGCAGCGCCAGGAAGACGATCAGGTACACGGGGAAGGCGGCAGCAAAGCGCTTGAAGCCGTGCAGCTGCGTCTCCTTGGGCGGGCGCAGGGTGCTCATGGTGTAGTTCTTCTTGTCCACGATCAGCTTCTGGATGCCCAGCATGACCAGCGAGCAGGCAACGATGATGACCGACAGGGCGGAGGCCATGAACGGGTCCGTCGCCGATTCGGACATGTACTCGTTATACACCAGCACGGGCAGCACGGTATAGCCCTCGCCCAGGAGCATGGGGGTGCCGAAGTCCGCCAGGCAGGTCATGAAAACCATGATGCAGCCTGCCAGGATGGAGGGCAGCACGACGGGCAGCGTGATCGTCATGATGCGGCGGAACTTGTTCATGCCCAGGTTCTCTGCGGCCTCCTCCAGGGATGCATCGATGCTGTTCATGGCGCCGGAGGCATAGAGATACACATACGGGAACAGGTGCAGCGTAAAGACGAAGATGATGCCGTCCCGCCCGTAGATGGTGGGGGCGGTCATGCCGATCATATCGAAGAGCTTTGCCAGCAGGCCGTTGCGGCCCAGCAGCAGGATCCAGGAGTAGGCCCCGATGAACGGCGGGCTCATCAGCGATAGAATGATCAGCACATGCAGGAAATTCTTGCCGGGCACGTTGAAGCGGGTCATCACATAGGCGATGAACACGCCGATGATGCAGGAAAATACCGTTGTGGAGGAACAGATGACCAGGGAACGGAGGAGGGTGCGGTAATAGTATTTTTTGCTGAAAAACCGCTCAAAGTTGTACAGCGTCAAGCCATCGACCTTGTTGGAGAACACGCTCTTGGTCAGGATGGTGTAAAAGGGATAGATGATGAACAGACACAGCGCAACCAGCACGATGGCTTTCACAAAGAACCAGAAATCCAGCTTGATTTTCCGGCGCGTCACTTGGAAAGCACCTCCCCGCCTTCATCATAGAGGCTGATGCGTGCAGCATCAAAGCGGATGAACACCTTTTCGCCGATCTCATGCATGCTGGCGGTGTCCTTGGTGTATTCGTTGATGACCAGCTCCTGCCCGTCATCCAGGGCGACCTCGTATTCAATGAAGTCACCCAGGAAGGTGGAGAAGAGCACCTTGCCGGGCATGCCCTCCCGGTCAAAGAAGAGCTGCTCGGGGCGCGCGGAGATCTGCGCGCTGCCGGTGTACCTGCGCCGGACGGGGATGTCGATATCCAGCTCGCCCTTGATGGAGACGCGCGCGGTATCATTGGTGCAGTCCGCCACCTGGCAGTTGAGGAAGTTGCTCACGCCGATGAAGCCCGCGACAAAGGGATTTTCCGGCTTGGCGTAGATCTCCGTGGGCGTGCCGATCTGCATGACCTTGCCCTGGTTCATGACAGCGATGCGGTCGGAGATGGCCAGCGCTTCCTCCTGGTCATGGGTGACGTAAATGGTGGTGATCCCCAGCCGGCGCTGGAGCTTCTTGATGATGGAGCGCATCTGCACGCGCAGCTTGGCGTCCAGGTTGGAGAGCGGCTCGTCCATCAGCAGCACGCTGGGCTCAATGACAAATGCGCGGGCGAGGGCGACGCGCTGCTGCTGGCCGCCGGAGAGCTCGCTGGGCTTACGCTTGGCCAGGGGGAGGATCTGCACCAGCTCCAGCGCTTCCTTGACGCGCCTGGTAATCTCGCTGCGCTTGACGCCGCGGGCCTTGAGGCCGTAGGCGACGTTTTCCTCCACCGTCAGGTGCGGGAAGATGGCGTAGTTCTGGAACACCATGCCGATATCGCGCTTATGGGCGGGCACGTCGTTGATCAGTTTCTCGCCGAAGTAAAACTCGCCGCCCTCGATGGAGTTGAAGCCGGCAATCATGCGCAGCAGCGTCGTCTTGCCGCAGCCTGACGGGCCCAGGAGCGTGAAGAACTCGCCCTCCCTGATGTGAAGGGAAACATCGCTCAGGGCAGTAAAATCGCCGTAGCGCTTGACGGCATTTTTGATAACGACTTCGTTGCTCATACGTAATTCCTCTTTCCATACGGGCTGAAGGACCCGCTGATGAATTGATAAAAACAGGGGGACACGGCGTGTCCCCCCTTGAGTCATTTACCATTGAGAAACACCGAAAGCATCCGTTTCAGCGGCAGAACACGCAAACTGATCAGGACATGCTGCGGGCGCAGCTGATCACTCCTCGGCTTCGATGGTCAGGTCGTTCCACTTTTCAACGATCTCCGCCTTCTGGGTGGCAGCGTAGGCGAAATCGTAGTTGCCCAGGTCGAGGGTCTCCAGACCCACGAGGCCTTCGGGCACCAGGTCGGTACGGACGGGGCGGCGGGCCCAATCCTGGTTCTGGGCGGTCTGGCACTCCAGGCCGGTCACGAAGTCGATGAACAGCTTCGCATTATCGGGGTTGGGGCAATTCTTGATCAGGGCAACGCCGTCGGGCACAGCGGAGTTCTGCGCGGGGTAGACGTAGCCGATGTTGGGGTTGTCGTTGTACAGCACAGCGGACTTCTCGATGGTCACGCCGATGGCATATTCGCCGGAAGCGACCAGCTTGTGGCAGTTGCCGGAGGAGGACTGGACCTTGCCGTCCAGGTTCTTGATGAACTCAAAGACCATGTCCCAGCCCTCTTCGATGGTGGGCTTGGAGAACAGCATGGTGCACAGCTGGGTGTAGGCGGAGCCGGACTTGGCAGGGGAAGCGTAGGCGATCTTGCCCTTCAGGGCGGGGTTGCACAGGTCATCCCAGGTCTTGGGCACGTCTTCCTCGGCGATCAGGGTCTTGTTGTAGATGATGACCATGGGCAGGGGAGACTCGCCGATCCACATATCGTCAGCGTCCTTGTAGGCGTCGCCGATCACCGCGTCGTTCGCGCAGACGTAGGGATCGAAATACTCCACATAGCCCGCGAGGGTATCAGCGCCGCCGCCCCACAGCACGTCGCCCTGGGGGTTGGCAGACTCAGCAACGATGCGCTGGCACAGCTCGCCGGTACCGGCAGCGATGACCTGCACTTCAATGTCGGGATATGCGGCCTGGAAGAGGGCGACGCCGGCGTTGAGGGGATCCGCGTCATGGGGGGAGTAAACGACGAGGCTGCCATCAGCCAGCGCAGCGGTAGCGCTCATGAGCATCATCATGGCGAGAACCAGAGCAAAAAGCTTCTTCATGGGAAATCCTCCTTTTGATTGGATGCCGATCAAATAACGTGTCCGCAGCATCCGTTGATTATATTTATTCTATCACGAGTATATCAGCGATGTCAAGGGCTTGATGTGTTTCTTGGCAAGAAATCTGTACAGAGTACCCAGTGCGCCGGCGCCTGCATAAAAACAGCCCCCCGGAAGCTGCAGTTCCGGAGGGCATGTTCAGCGATTCTTGTTGGGCAGATAAAACCGGCAAACGGCATCACCCCAGCACCGGAAAGGCCCCGGAGGACCGGAATGCCTTGGTTTGCAGGGGGGTGGTCACTCCCACTCGAGGTCTAAGCTTTTATTATGTCCCTTTTGTTGTATTTGCTCTGTCAATAGGGCGTGCTTTTAAACTAACTTTGTAGTACATATTTTGACTATTCAGTGAAACGCACTCAAAATGTACTCACAGCGAAGTCGTGATAGATACCCATCATACCGTTAGTTTGTCCACCAGAAAGCGAACCTTTTGGTAGGCATCCTGCTTGATGCGCTCCTGTTCTTCACGATCCTCAATGCCCAGGAAAGCAGCTACATCTGCAGGACCAGCGTGTTTTTCAGAAGCAAATTTCTCACCAAGTTTATCGCATATTTTCTGGACGAGCTCACGATTAGCATAAGGTTCAAATTCCTTAACTAATGCGCGCACTCCTCCAGAGAAGTTCTTGATGTCGTAGGCGTGCAATGTTTTTTGGCAGATACATTTTTACCATATTATAGCGGAAAAATATGAACAATTCAAGAATGTTTCCTCATTACCGACACAATTTAATCAACAATTCAATGGATGTGCGTAATTCTTCAGGTGTGAATCTGCGAGCAGGGTCCGGATGATCTATGGCATTTCTAATATATGTTGGTAATGTGTCATATGATGTCACATGCCCACTTCGGTTTGTGTGAGTAGAAGCTTTACCATGTATCGTGGCGCTGTAGTCAGTTTGCTGAGTAATATATGTATCACATTCTTTGACAGTGCATTCAGTTGTGCCGTTTGCGAGAGAAATTTTATTCTGCAAATAGCCATATAGTTCAATGTGATAATCGTTTGAAATAAGATCAAATGCTACATAATTGATTTCTGCGGAAGTCAAACTTGGGAGAACTAAAGGTGCTTGAATATGGGAAATTTCGAGTGTTCCCGAACTGTTCTTGAGCAGAAGAATTAATGTATTTGCTGAATTATCCAGAGCAGATTTCAACACATATTGCGAATGGGTGGCAGTGAATATTTGTGATGTTTGAACTCCAGTATCATCAATAAACAGATTTCTATAGTAGTCAAAAATTTTCCCTTGCCAAATTGGATGTAAACTTATTTCTGGTTCATCGATTAATATACAACAGCCTTTAGAACTTTGCTGGTTTTGTAACAGGAATGCCCCTCTAAATACAATTTGTTTCTCACCAGAACTCAATGCACTGATTTCTACTTCATGGGTGTCTTTTTTAAAAAGTACTTTCTTTTTGTTACCGTCATTTACTATTTTGTAGAAGTTCAGATTTTGAAATACCATTGCAAATGCATTTTTGAACCGATTGATCCGTTTGTTCTGTACATTTGCGGGCGGAACTTCACCGCCATGCTCTTCTACCCACAAATCAAGATCGCTTGCATCATTAGCCTTTATGTCTATAAGTAACTGCTGTATTTCCGTAGCCAAGTCAGTTCCACTACGGATACTTTTTTCTATCTCCTTGTCCACTTCTTTAGCTGTAACAGATTTCGCTTCTTTGGGATCGTAATTTATTTCTACGGTAGAAAAAATACTTCTAAACAAAGTAGCCCTATTTATATCATTGAAAAACCAGGATGATTCGATTTCTTGCATACTCTGGCTGCCATCATCTTCTGTTTTTTCATATTTTACTTTGATTCTATTCCACGTATTAGATTGTACTGTAAAATCCTGCGTAATCTCAAATTCACCTGTTGGATTGATTAGCTTGATATTTTCTCGAACATGCTTCGTGACATAACGAAGTTCTTCTGCAGACAATACGACAGTAAATATTCGCTTTTCAGTATTTACTTCACCAACTAACGAAAGGTTACAGAATTCATATATAATATTTAGCAGTTGCGTTTTTCCGCTTCCGTTTTCTCCTGCTAAAACGACATTATCATACAAATCGCCATTGCCTTTGGTAAAAACAAATTCTTGATTCCCGAAAAAGGAATGGTTTTGTAGTTCTATTTTCTTTATCTTCATAGTTGTCTCCTACGTCTCCTCGATATTTTAATACCTGACTCTTCTATGCTTGTATGGTTAGGTGCTCAATCTCTTGTTGTTTGTTTGGAAATCTGTTAATTCAATTTGATCAACTGGCTGCTCAAGTATACGCAATAGTGCGCTTTGAGCAGTATCCAACTCTTCTGATGTCAATACATATTCACTCACAGCAATTCCTCCTTTCGGGATGCTGCGAAGATAAGTAATCTTTTGCCGATAGCGTAAGTCAACAACCAGTCAAGTAAAAAAGGCTAGGAAGATCAATGCTTTCAGAGATATAGGACGTGATGTAGTCAAGTACCAGTCAAGTAAAATCTCAAGCCCAATATGGGAGGTATTTTCGATTCTTATCTGATGTAGAATCAGGAGAGATCTTTATCAGTCCCATGGCGCACGTCTCATTCAGCAGGCGTGAGATCATTGAACTGTTTTTTGCATCGACTTTGAAGCGTTCGCGTAAAGACGCGTTGGTCATCACATCACGATTAACTCTTTTAAGGCATGCATGGAGATAGCACGCACGACAACGATCTTCTTTGCTCATCTTTGCAAACTCTTTATGAGCGTACAGAATGACCTTTGTGTGATCGTTGTAGATTTCAATCTCGGGGGCTGGCAACTGATAGAGCTCGGTGGAAAACACTACTTTGTCGTAGCCACTACCGCGCTCCTCGCATATACCAATCCGGCGCATGAATGAAGCCAGCTTTTCATTGCGAGAGACAGGCGGATGATCAACAAAGCGAGCGACATCAATCAAAGGGGTGCCAGGGTTTGTGATCTCCAGTCGATCAGTGAAGATCTCAATGAGCGGACTGGTTCCTTGCATAAAGAAGTTTTGATGGATGATAGCGTTGGCAATCAGTTCTCTGACTGCCAGTTCAGGATACATAGGAACCACTTTTCTTAGTGCCTTACCGAGAATCTCGTTATTGGGAAGGAGGTTGTTGATGTAGTCAATGAGTCCCTCAAAACCATTTGCATATCCTTTGCCGCCGACTTGTTCCTTGCTGGCTGCACTAATACGATCCGTTCCCTCGTACTTGATTACACGTACAGCCTTGCGAGTAAGAGAAGGGAAGTCGGCCAATCGCTTTGCCAGTAGGATTGCACCAAGGTTCGTTATGTTATAGTTGCCGGTTTCGTGCATGGAAATCATGCCATCTTCTTTCAGGGCTTCTAGAATACGTTCTTTATCGCTGGGCAGATCCAATGAAAGAAGATCAAAGTATGCTGCAAAATCAATTTCGCGCAGAACAAAATCTCCTGCAACATTCTCCATAGCAATCATGTTTTCAAATGGCGTCCTGGAGAATATAGCCCATAGTTCACGCTCGGTATCCGGAAAATCTTTCAGCTTCTTTTTGTGGGTGTCAATCCGGATATAATCTTCAGAACGGAATTTCACGGGGGAAGCAAAAGCACGTCCGATTTCCAAAAGAACAACGGTCTTATTTTCGATGGTTGTGGTATGAAAGTAGAACTGAACCTGAGGATCCAGTTGCGTGGCTAACCACAAATCTAAGCCTTGATTGCCAACTTTTTCGGATTGCGGGTTGAATGTTGTCCCCAGGACATCGTGCGTAGTATCATCGATGCCCCAGATCATGTAAGCGTGCTCCTGATTAAACAGTGCTGCAGTATTTGCCAAAGCACTTATGTATTCGCCAATATCTTGTGCTGTATGTTTGTTATGTTTGAATTCAATCCAGGGAATCTCATAAGGATGCTTCCGGGCTTCTTCGATGATAGAATTGATCATCTGCGGATTATAAGGCATGATTCCACCTCCACTTCAATAATAGTATAACATAAAAGTTTTTACCAATCAACTAAAATTGATGAGATGATCAAGTAAAAGTGCATGAAAATACGGGATTATACCAATCCTGTGTCCGATTGCTGAAAAATACGATGATTTTAGTCAAGCAAATTGAGTGGCAATGGTAAAGCCTGAGAGTTTCGCCATTGGAAAAGGACACCCTGCCTAAAGACAGGATGCCCTCGTATTTGTCTTGGATTACTTTTTCGGTGTTTTCGGCGGTGGCATTGGAATTTTCATGGGAATTGTAGGGGGCGTCGCGCTACTGCTTAATGGTGGTTACTTTACGATGAATCTCTGGGAAAATGCTAGGTTCAATGTTGCGGGCTGCATGGATCCGGCCTCGAAGAGTGGCATATCTGTTTTTCTCCTCCGGCGTTAATGCTTGGTCATTCGCCTGCGCTTTTAGGGCTTGGAACTCCGTGACAATACGCTTCTGTAGCTGATTTGGAGTTGCCAGATGATGCTTTCTTGTGATGATCGTACCGGTAACGGGCTTGGCATCATCGCATCCATAATACTTAACTTTGGAATCCTTAAGCCGGTGTCCGTAATGCAATAGAATGATCTCAACCTCGCGCTTCAGTCGCTTCGGATCGAAGGGCGTTTGACTGGAAAACGTCATATCGTCCACATACAACGTGAATATGCAGCCATAACGTTCAGCTACCTGAGCAATCTCAGAAAACATGCGTTCATATGCATAATAGGCAATGATCTGGCTGGTCGGACAACCTGTAGGAATCCCACCCTCGTAGGTGATGATATCCGTCAGGAGTTTGGCAACATCAGGGGCGGTTTTCAGCCGCTCGGTAAAGAAACGATAAGCATAATCGCGTTTGCAGTTATCATAAAAGGATTTGATGTCGGCTGCCAGCATATATGTGCTATTGATGTGTGCCCGGCCATTATCGACATAGCTTTTGCCGCGTTCTCCGGAGATGAGCCACTGTGGACGTTCTATACGCTGTAAGAGACGCAAAATGCGGCGCTGTACCTTTTTCAGTGCATCTGCAGGTGCAGTGATGTCTCTAAGCTCGGTGGAGTCCTTTTTCGGAATCGAGAACTTATGATACTGGATCATGTTCTCCAGAAGGCTTGCACCACCAGCATCCAGCTTGAGACGCTGCTCCAGCTTCTTTTTAGATGAACACCTATACAACGCACATTGGTGCAGCGGGTAACGCTTAATCGGAGCTTTCATTTGCCTCCTGACTGGCTACGGATAGCCTGGTGATCAAGTTCATCATCAGAGATCGAATCTTCGCCGTGCCGGGGCTCTTTGCTGCAACTTCCTCATACGATTCAGATAGAATAATAAGGGAAGATAGCTTTATCCCGTAAATATCAGCGCACTTTTGAAGCAACTCAAGAGAGGGCTGCTTTTTATTGTTCTCGATCTCAGATAGATAGCTGGAGGATATGCCAAGCTTTTCGCATAGCTCAGAAGCTTTGTATCCGAATATTCCCCGGATATGCTTCAAAGTATCGCCAATCATTTTCATTCCTCCATATCATACACAAAATGGCCAGATGGGTTTTCCCTCTGCACAGCGGTTACCCCCCGATGTTGCGGATTCGATCAATCAGACGAACTACTTCCATCAGAGCTTCGAGAATCAGCATTCCGAGCTTGAATGCCCGTCTGATTCGCTTAGCAGACTTTGCAGTGAAGGGCTTTTTGCCCTTCTTGCTGTGCTTAGGCGCGTCGTGCCTGTGCGGCGCTTTTTTGGACATGCGATGTCCTCCTTTCCAAGGCTGCAGATTTTGGAACAGCCTCGTCCCGGAAGAAAGGAAGGTGCAGGCAAGACAACCCATCTGGTGTTTTCTGCGAGCCCGATCCCGGCGGGCTCGCTAGGGCAGGACGAACAGCATCACGACCGCTCAGGCCGAACACATGCCGCCCCCCTCAGGGTAGAGCATTTCTGCTCCGCGAACTCAAGGAGTTCCAATTGAGGGGACCGATACCGACAGTCCTCAGAAAAGAACTGCCACGCCGATGAGATGATTATAGCGTGGCAGTTCTGCTTTGTCAAGAAGAAAATTCGCAAATAGCGAAAAGAATTTGCAAGAAGGTGTCAGCAGTAGATCATCTTATCCATCACATTCACCCCTGCCTTGGCAGCAATGTTGTTCATCCTGCCACCCCATGCCATCTGATCACGGCCTTTCAGCTCCCCAGTTACACCTTCAGGCTTTTTTATCTGCTCAATGATCAGCTCGTGGCGATCCTGCGCCTGCTGATCTAGCTCGGCCAGTTCAATTTGAATGTTCATCGTTCTGTTCCTTTCTGTCGATGGGGAGTCGGTTCGCGTGTAGGAAGGCGTTGGCTCAGCAGTTGGCTGAGTTGTTCCTGATCGAGTACCTGGCTGATGTGATCATACTGCTCTGCCTTTGGGCGTAGCTGCTGGATTATCTCTTCAGCACGTTCCGCTCGACGCTTCCAAATGCCGACGTCGTGTGCCTTTGAACGTTCCAGCGTCTCGCATCGATTGGTAAGCTCAAGATTCTTTCGGAAGAGGCTATGCACCCATTTCACCAGCTTCTTGACCAGCGGCATGGCTTTCGTTTCGCGGTAGGCACGGGCGGATTCCAACGCGCCCGCCTCTGGCAGCACCTTGTCCGGATCATTGGGATATCGCTTGACAAGCTCTTCCAACTTTTCAACCTGTGGGGCCAGGTTTTCCAGCTTGGCCTCTGCTTTGCGGATGTCTTTCTCTGCCTGGACTTTATCCGCGTCCAGTTGGGCGACTTCTGCGGCGACAGCGACCTGGGTTTCTTGTATCTCCGCCAGCCGCCGCTGTTCCTGCTGCACCTTGAATTGTGTGACCGTCAGATGCTCCTCGGTGCTGCCGCGCTGGCCGCGTTCTACATCGTGATAGCCGGCATCACGCATCGCTTCGTAGAATCGATCTTGTAGGATGCTGTATGATGGACGCAGAATAGGCTTGCCGTTCTTGGATAGGATAGGCTGTCCATCTTCATCAAGTGCAGGCTGGTTGGCCCACTTTTTGCTGCGGCTGACCTGCATGATGGTTTCTTTCACCGTGCCTCTCAACGCAGGTTCTTTGCAACGTTTCGACCAAAGGATTTTCTTTTCCACTACCGGCACATATACAATGTGCATATGGTAGTGATACACATCCTGACCTAATGCCTCCGACATAGCTTTGTTTCGTTCGTCAGCGTGCATCACAGCGGACAGGATATACTGCTCACCGCCGATGATCTCTGCTGCAGCGCGGTATGCGTCCGCATAGAATTTCTTTGCGAACTCATATCCACCGTGATTAAAGAAATACGCAGAGTTGACATCCAGCACCATTTCGCAGAAGTGCGTGGCATCCGCTTTCAGGCCGCGCGTGGAGATCGTACCATCGTTCACCATCTGGTCGAACATCGCGGTATAACCAGCAGTCGGACTCTTGAAGCGGACGTTGAATGCGGTTCGTTCGGGGATGATGTCCGGATTGGAGTAGGTATCGTTTTCACGTTCGTTGTGTCCCTGGGCAGCATCAATCTTGTCGCCGAGGAGGTCACTATTTCTTGCTACGGTATAGTCTTTTCCGTCGTTACGGGGCATAGGACTCCTTTCTGTGGGTATAGGGACAACGCTGGGAACGGGGGCTCACGGCACTTTTTCAAAGTGCTATTAACCCACTAATGACACTTTCAAGCATAGCTTGCAAAGTGCCGTGGGCTCTCCGAGGGGGTACGGGGGATGCGGCCTCTGCGGAGGCCTCAGGCTGGGCGTGAAGGCTGACGTTTCGCCCTCACGCCCAGCCGATCATCGCATACATTGGTTTGCGATGATCAATGCAGCAAATGCAATAAATGCATTATATTGCTGCATCATGGTTGACGAAGATCCGCGTGTCAGGCGGTCGGCCTACGGTGAAATGCTCTGGCTCCTCCATGCGGATGTAGCCATGATCCGCCAGCAGCTCCAGCGTGGGCAGCAGCTCCTCTGTCTTTTTGAAGAACTTGCCCCGACACATCTGGAACAGCTCCGAGCGCTTAATCTGGGCAATCTCCTTCTTGCGGAGCTTCGCCAGGACAAAGCGCGCCTTCTGGATGCTGAGGTCGGTACCCATCATGGAGTAGGCGTACAGCGAATGCTGCAGGAAGTACCGGCCAATGCAGATCGCCCGGGTAATGGTTGCTTCGGTGATGATTGTGCTGCCTTTCGGTTGCATCTCTGCTGCGTGGATCAGACCGGCAATTCGCAAGACTGCTCCGATGTACTTGCTCGCCCAGTCGGATATCGCCTGCCCTTCCCCCACGAGGAATCGTTCGTGGTGCTGGAAGTATTCGGCGATCCGTTCCGTGGCATCGGGAGCTGGCGTCAGGGTACAAGGTTCATCCGGGCGGTCAAGTGCCATCAGTCGGTAGATCATGCTGCGGTAGTCCGCTTCGATCTCCGGAGGGATGGGTCTGCTGGTAAATGATCTGCTTCCGATCCGAGATGGCGGTGATGCGTACAGGAATCGCGCGATCAGGCCGCGCCCGCTCATGGTGGCGTTGGTCATGATCTCTTCCAGCACACAGGGCTGGATGGTCAGGATGGCCGACAGTGCCGGGTGCTGGATGCACTCCGCCTCGCGGCATTTGCGATCCACATAGATGGCGTCGCCACAATGCCCCTTGAGCCAGACGTCGATGTTGACCTTGTTGCTGTAGCGACCATTCATCATGTCGAAGACGCCGCCCTCGGTGGAGATGACGGAGATCACACCGCCGTTTTCAGCCATGAGGCTGGTCAGCGCTTCGCTGCTGCAGTCATCCGCGAAGAATCGCGTGGGCTTCAGCTCCGGCAGTGCTTCCAATTGGTCATTCAGCACGTTCAGCTGGGCTTCATCCTCCCATTTGCCGGACTGCTCCAGTTTCTTCTGCTGGGCATTGATCTGCCGTTGCAGAGACTCACGCTCGCGCCGGTTGGCCTTGATGTCGGTTGTGCGGCTGCGGTTGTATTCGTCCGCATAGTCGCGCAGCGCACGGGTCATAGCGTTCATGACGCTGGACTTGCGCTCACCCGGAGGCGCGATCACCACCGTGTACAGGCTCAACGGCTCGTAATAGCCAGGGCTACCCTCAACACGGTACTTGCTTTGCAGACACCCCGCCAGCGTTCCCAGCCCGATGACGGCTGCCATGTCGGGTGAAGTCTGGCTGTGTTCCGCAACTGCGCTCACATAGGAGCGAAGCGGCTCAGGCAGGCAATCCACCGGGAATGGCGGCAGCTCATTACTCGGGGGTGTTAGCGGCTTCACTGGCAGGAACCTCGGTTCCTCTGGTTGAGCGGCCGGGACAGGCACGGGTGCGGGCTGCACTTGCCGCTGTCCCTTGGATGTGTACACCTCGGTGCAATTTCTGATCGCGTTCTGGATCGTAATCTGCCCGTAGGTAGAGCTGGCCTGCTTGCGATCCCATTTATCACGCATCAGCCCGGATTGCCGGAACATGGTATCCATCATAACGGCGTCGCGTCCTGTCCAGAATGCCAGATGGCTGCACAGGGCCTGATCGGCCTCAGAGTGGGAGGGGTAGCCGGTGATGTCGCCTGACCACAGGCGGCGGATTGCATCTCCACGGCGACTGCTGAATACCTTTTCCAGCAGCTGATCGGTAGTCAAAGCTGAATTTGCTGCATTTATTGCATTTCTTGCAGTAGGTTGCGATCTCACCATGAAACGCTCCAGCACCTGATACAGTTCGTCACTGCGGTTACCGAACTCATACGCTGCACAAGGCTGGCCTGTGATCGTCACATACTTGTTGGTCGCACCTGCCACGTACACCTCAATGCCCGCCTGCCGGTTCATGATGTAATATCGGTTGGTGTCATAACGGAAGCCTTCAGCCTGGAACAGGATGTGTATGCCTGTCCCGCTGGGGCTGAGTTCCGTGTAGCTGTGCATCATGGCGATGATCTCTACGGCGGTCTGGCTGTAGTTGCCATCCGCGTCAATGCAGTGATCCAGATCAATCGCGCAGATGCCACTGAAGATGCCCAGCCCCATGCCGTCATACCTTTGACTGGCACAGGATGCCGTCTGGTAGTCGGCAAAGGACTGGGGATCGTTGCTCTTGGCTCGTTCTCCTGTCCGGGGATTGTAAGGAACCTTGGTCTGTTTTCCATTGCGTTCTTCATAACGCCAGCAGCAGAACAGCCCTTTCTCTGTGATTTCCCTGGGAATAGTTGAGGTCATTGCTTCTCCTCTCTTGAAAAGAAACGGCTGCTGTGCTATAATATCTTTGTGAGGGATAGTACACACAGCAGCCGCTGTTGGACTGTCAAAGTGAGTCTTCATCTGCCAGGATGAGGGCTCTTTTTCGTTATCTCCATCATCTGTTCGAGCAAAGCTCTGCACTCCAGCAGCAGGGGAACGGCTTCATCTGGAACCAGCGTTGCTTGCAGAGCTTCTTTCAGCCGAAGGATCTCAACGCCCAGGCGGTCGCTCTCAAACTTGCCGACCCGAATCTCAATCGGGTGTCCCAGCAGTGCACGGATCATAAATTCGTTCTTCGCCAGGCCCGCGATCTTCACCCGTGCCAGCAGGTTCCGATACTCCTCCGGCGACATCCAGAAGCTCACTGTTTTGCTCCGAGCCCGGTAGTGGTCTCTGTAACGTGTCATCTGCATTCTCCTTGTCTTCTGTCATGTTCTCGCGGTAATAGGAATCCAACCGGTTGGCCAGCCGCTCCTGTCTGTCCGGGTAAAGGTGGGAGTAGGTGTTCAACGTGGTCTCCACATTTTCATGGCCAAGCCGTTCTGCGATCTCCTTCGGAGAGAAACCCAGCTCGATCAGCAAGGAAGCGTGTGAATGTCTTGTATCGTGGATCCGAATCTTTTTTACTCCACTGAGCTTTACTCCGCGCCGCATCTCGTTCTCCAAGAAATTCTTGGTTACGGGGAGTAGCCGGTCATCCTTCTCGTACACATACAGGCTCTGGATATAGTCCCGAATGTCTTCTGCCAGGAAGGGCGAGATGCTGATGACGCGATTGCTTTTAGGCGTCTTAGGCGGTGTGATAACATCTTCGCCATGCAGCCGCTGGTATGACTTGTTGATGGTGATTGTCCGAGCAGTCAGGTCAACATCATCGAAGGTCAGTGCCAGCAGTTCCCCAATGCGTATTCCTGTCCAGAACAGAATTTGGAAGGACAGCCAGGATAGCCGCTTGTCTATCAGGCAGTCGGAAAAACGCTGGAACTCCTCCTTCGTCCAGATTTTCATCTCCTCGGCATGATTCTTACCGATGCATCCTGCCTTGGTACAAGGATTCTCCTGTAGGTTATAGTAACGGACGGCGTAGTTGAAAATGGTGGACAGATGGTTGTGAATCGTCCGCAGATAAGTCGGAGCATATCCCTGCTGAAGCAGGTGGTTCTGCCAGGTGCGGACGTCTGCAACGGTGATTTCGTTCACCCGTCGATCTCCAAAGTAAGGAAGCAGCTTGTCTTCGATCACATACCGCTTGTTGATGAGCGTATGCTCCCGCAGACGGTTCTTCATATCATCCATATAGATGACAACGAAGTCGGAAAACTTCATGTCGAAGCTGCGGGTTTGCTTGAGCAGGAAGGCTCGCAGCCATTCTTCGGCTTCGCGCTTGGTCTTGAAGCCACGTTTGGTGGACTTGCGGGTTTTCCCTGTCCAGTCCTTGTAACGGTACTGAATCAGCCACTTGCCGGTCTTGGGATCGCGTTCAGCTTTCAATGATGGCACCTCCCTCGGTCAGACCATAGCAGCGTTCGGACAGGTGCTTTCTCGGCACACGGCCGGAGAAGGTGAGGAAGCCCTTGGCGGCCAGTTCTGCATTGAGCTGGCGAATAATCTTGTAGGCGTGGGCCTCGGACATCTCCAGCATCTCCGCGAGTTCAGGGGCAGTGATGAAGCTCTTGTCTTTCATACGGTGAATCCTCCTGTATATTTTATAGCGACGACGCTATATTATCTGAATTATACAGTAGCGTCGACGCTATGTCAAGGTATTTTTGAAAAAATGTAGCTTTTGCGCTCTGTTTGTGATATACTGATCAGGAGGACACATTTCGGAGGTATTTGAAATGAAGACAGTCGGTGATAGAATTCGCTATTTCCGCAAAGATAGAAAAATGACACAGGACAAGCTGGCTGAGTTGACCGGCATTCATCCTGTGTCTATCCGTAAGTATGAAACAAATAAGATGCAACCGCAGATTGAGCAGATTGAGAGGATCGCTTCTGTCCTTGATGTAAATGTATCTGCCATTGTAGGTTACAACTCCAAGCCTTCTATTGTGCGCACAGTTGGTGATTTGACTGGTGTGCTTATGATGCTGTACAAGGCACACATCCTGATGATCATCGGCAAGCCTACGTTTAATGATGAGGACGTCAACAAGGAGGACTTCGATCCTTTGGCGGGAATGGATCCTCAAAAAATGCTCATCATGCTTAATCCCATGCTAAGCAGCTATTTTGACGTTGCAAAAATCACCAGCATCACAGGGGACTTTTCAACAGGGCAGCTGTCTGTCGATCAGTTGGGCCTGATTTTGAAGAAGCGTGAATATGCTGAGGATTTTATTCAATGGGCCGCAATCTACTCCCTGTTTGAGCGTGTGCTGGCCGCAAATGCGGAGAAAGATGATCCTAATAGCCAACTGGAGTTCATTTCGAACTCGTTGGAAGAACTGGAATTGTCCCTTTTGTCCAGTACGGAACCTCTGCCGAAAGAACCTTTCGATGATGATTCCGAGGCTTTGTTCCTCCGTTTCCCCAAGTGAGTCAGAGTAACAATACCAACGTGTTTATTCCTGTTTTTGTCCCGGTTGACAGCAAATGTACTCAATTTGCACTCAGACGAGCATAAAAAAACCCGGAACCCCTTGAAAATACTGGGGTTCCGGGTTTTGTCTTGTTACTCCCACTCGATCGTTCCGATGGGCTTGGGGGTGAGGTCCAGGCAGACGCGGTTGATGCCCTCGACCTCATGGGTGATGCGGTCGGTGATGCGGTGCAGCAGCGCGTAGGGGATCTCCTCGATGGTGACGGTCATGGCGTCGGTGGTGTTGACGGCGCGGATGATGGCCGGCCAGCCCTCGTAGCGCTTGTGGTCGCGCACGCCGACGGAGGTAAAGTCCGGCACGGCGATGAAGTACTGCCACACCTTGCCGGCCAGGCCCGCCAGGTCGAACTCCTCGCGGAGGATGGCGTCGGCCTCGCGCAGGGCATGCAGGCGGTCACGGGTGATGGCGCCCAGGCAGCGCACGCCCAGGCCGGGGCCGGGGAAGGGCTGACGGTACACCATGTCGTGGGGCAGGCCCA
>X409_Impala__coassemble_359_pt1 | contig 42018 bp, 37 predicted proteins | sample X409_Impala__metabat2_high_PE_002 | metagenome-assembled genome bin X409_Impala
CACCGAGGTGGGCTATGTGGGACGCGACGTGGAAAGCATCGTGCGTGACCTGGTGGAAAATGCCATCCGCATGGTGAAAGACGAGCATGTCAAGCGTGTTGAACCCCGGGCAAAGGTCATCGCAGAGGATCGCCTGGTGACGCTGCTGGTGCATCCGCCCAAGAAAGCCTCCGGCGGGGGATTGAGCCTGGATTATCTGCTGGGCCGCAAGCCCGCCGTGCAGGAGGAATGCACGGATACCCCTGAGATCGCCCATAAGCGTGAAGACGTCCGCCAGCAGCTGATGCGCGGCGAATTGGAGGAACACGAGCTGGAGATCGAGGTTGAGGAGGCCGCGCCGACCCTGGAGGTCGGCGGAAATGCCATCAGCCTGGGAGATATGATGGGCAATATGATGCCCAAGAAGACCCGTCTGCGCCGCGTAAAGGTCAAGGAAGCACGCCGTATCCTGGAGGACGAGGAGTCCGGCAAGCTCATCGACATGGACAATGTGACGGAGGAAGCCATCCAGCGCGCTGAACAGCACGGCATCGTCTTCATTGACGAGATCGACAAGATCGCCGGTCATCGTGCGGGCAGCGGCCCGGACGTCAGCAGGGAAGGCGTGCAGCGCGATATTCTGCCCATCGTGGAGGGCAGCACGGTCAACACCAAGTACGGCCCGGTCAAGACGGACTACATGCTCTTCATTGCGGCAGGCGCCTTCCATGTGGCAAAGGTCAGCGATCTGATCCCGGAGCTGCAGGGACGCTTCCCGGTGCATGTTCGTCTGCAGTCCCTGACGCGGGCGGACTTCCAGCGCATCCTGACCCAGCCGGACAATGCCCTGACGCTGCAGTACAAGGCGCTGCTGGCGGTGGATAAGGTGCTCCTCAGCTTTGAAGACAGCGCCATCGAGGGCATTGCTGACGCTGCCTTTACGGCAAACGAGACGGCTGAGGACATCGGCGCGCGCCGTCTGCATGCGGTGTTTGAGCAGCTGCTGGAGGATATCTCCTTCAACGCAGGCGATGAAGATATGCCGCCCATCGAGTTGACCATCAACGGCGACTATGTGCGCGCACATCTCTCCGGCGAAAACAAGCCGATCGATATGAAGAAGTACATCCTGTAAGAAAAATACCCGCCTGCAGGGCTTTGCAGGCGGGCTTTTTCGTGATATAATAGGGGAGAAATCCATACAAAAGGACTGATGATAATGCTCAAGCTCGGTTTTATCGGCGCAGGCAACATGGGCAGCGCGATCCTTCGCGGCCTGATCAATGCCCAGTACATCACAGCTGATGACATGGCGATCTGCGATCTCAGCGCACGGAAGCTGGAGGAACTGTCTGATGAGTTTCCCGGGCTGACTTGTACGGAATCCGACGTAGAACTGGCTGAAATGTGCGATATGATCGTTCTGGCAGTCAAACCTCAATACATGGCAGAAACGATTGAGCGAATCTACGAAGAACTAAGCACAAAAGCTGTCATCAGCATTGCTGCCGGCTGGACGGTGGATCAGCTTGCGGAGGCGCTGGATGGCTCCGGTGCGACCTACCTGCGAGTGATGCCCAATACGCCTGCCATGGTTGGCGAGGGGATGACCGCAATTTGCGATGACACCACCTTTGATCAGGATGATTTCGAATTCGCCAAGGGGATCTTTGATGCTGTGGGGCGCAGCGTCGTGCTGCCTGAGAAGCTCTTTGATGGCGTGATCGCCATCAGCGGCAGTAGTCCGGCGTATGTTTTCATGATGATCGAAGCCATGGCAGATGCCGGTGTAAAGGAGGGGCTCCCGCGCGCCGTTGCTTATGAGATGGCGGCACAGACGCTGCTTGGCAGCGCTTTGATGGTGCTGCAGACCGGCACACATCCCGGTGCGCTGAAGGACGCCGTCTGTTCTCCGGCCGGTACGACCATCGAAGCTGTCGAAGAGCTGGAGCGCAAAGGCTTCCGGGCGGCCATCATGGATGCCATGAAGGTGTGTGCAGACAAATCTCGCAGAATGTCTAAATAATCCATCAATATTTGTGCATTATTACAACAAAAGGGGAGTCGCACTTTGTCCGAGACCCGTCCGCGTAAAAAGGTCAACATATATACCGATGGCGCCTGTTCCGGTAATCCCGGGCCTGGCGGCTGGGGCTGCATCCTGGAATTCGGCCCGCACACCAAAGAGCTGAGTGGCTACATGGCTGGTACGACCAATAACCGTATGGAGCTGTTTGCAGCCATCAGCGGCCTTGGCGCCTTGAAGGAGCCCTGTGATGTGACGCTGTATTCCGATAGCAATTACATGGTGCAGGCGTTCAACGACCATTGGATCGAAGGCTGGCAAAAAAGGGGTTGGAAAACATCTTCAGGCGGCCAGGTGGAAAATCAGGATCTTTGGTTCATATTGCTCGCGCAGACGCGCAAGCACAACGTGACCTTTGTGAAGGTCAAGGGACACGCAGATCATCCTCAGAACAACCGCTGCGATGAGTTGGCAACCGGCGCCATTAAGGAATACCGCCGAATCAACGCGCTGGAAGAGGAATGATCTCACACACCACCCTACAGGGGATATAGATATATCTATTCGCTAAACCACAGTTTTGCGAATAGATAAGGCTATTTTTCAAGGAGGAAGCTGCTATGGCTGAAAAACTCAGCTATCGGGAAAAGATCGATGCGGAACGCATCCTGCAGATCCGCGCCATCGCTCGCGAGCTTCCTCCTGCATGCGCCGATTTTTTCAGCGCCATCGCAGTCACGACCGGCACGTTTACACGCCTGGCATACGCCATTGATTTGAAAACTTTCTTTCAGTTCCTGCAGACGGAGCGCTATCAATTCTCTCACAAGCCGCTGTATGCTTTTACAAACGATGATCTTGCACTTGTAAGTCAAAGCGACTTAACGGCGTATATCGAATACCTTACCTTCTACTACAAGAGCGAACCTGACGGAGATGCGCCTGTCAAAGCACTTACAAACCACGACCTGGCTATCAAGCGTAAGCTCTGTTCGATCCGCTCATTCTATGATTATCTGTTCAAAAACAATCGGATCCCCTCTAATGTTACCACGCTCGTACCACTGCCGAAGATCCACGAGAAGCCCATTCTGCGCTTATCCTTGGAAGAGACCCAGCGCATGCTGGAGCAAGCCGCTACCGGAGACGGCCTCACACCACGGCAGCAAGCATGGCACAAGCTGACGGTCAAGCGTGATTTTGCCTTGTTATCGCTGTTTTTAGGCACAGGCGTCCGTGTATCCGAGTGTGTAGGCCTGAACATTGCGGATGTTGATCTGGAGGATAACGCCTTCCTGGTGACGCGCAAGGGCGGAAATCAGGTCGTGCTGTACTTCCCTCCCGAGGTTGCCGAAGCATTGGCGGAATACCTGGCAGAGCGCGAGAAAATCGATGCGCAGCCCGGCCACGAGGACGCCCTGTTCCTGTCCATGCAGAAACGCCGCATCACACAACGTGCCGTGCAGAACCTTGTGAAGAAGTACGCCGCCGTTGCTGCCCCGCTGAAACCGCGCATCAGCCCCCATAAGCTGCGCAGCACCTTTGCAACAAACCTTTACAACAAAACCGGCGATATCTACCTGGTCGCAGACGTGCTTGGGCACTCCTCGGTTGATACAACGCGCAAGCATTACGCAGACATGACCGATGCTCGCCGCCGCATGGCAGCTGAACAGGTCGAGCTGCCCACGTTCCACGATGCAGCCGGAACGGACAATGAAAAATGACGCCGGGCATCAGCGCTCAGCGTCATTTTCGTTTTCAAGTCTGATCCCAGCAATGGTAACGGCGCGGAAATCAACCTCGTCTCCCATGCACTTCATGCAGTTATCGCAGATCTTTTCCGGGTCCAAATCGCAGCGGTCACATTCGCCGCAGCCATCACACAGTTTCCCATCATAGAGAATACACTCTTTCTGTTTGCACATTCAAATCGCCTCCATTTGTATTATAGCACAACTATTATTTTTTCGCAAATATCGAACAACTGTTTGACTTTTTTGATCAAGCTGTGCTATAATAGCAGTAATTCCTCATATTACAATGTAAGGTGGTAATACTATGCAGCGACCCCGTGGCGATAACCAGCAGCGTATTCTTGATTTTATCAAGTCCGAGATCCAGACCAAAGGCTATCCCCCGTCTGTTCGTGAGATCGCACAGGCTGTGGGCCTGAAGTCCACCTCCACGGTGCACGGCCACCTTCAGCGCCTGGAAAAGCGTGGTCTGCTGCACCGCGACGCCATGAAACCCCGTGCAATGGAAGTCATGGGGGATCCCAATTTCGTGCGCAACAACAGCACTGCTGTACCGGTGATTGGCCGCGTTACAGCCGGTCTGCCCATCCTGGCGGAGGAAAACCTGGATGAGTATGTTGCCATCCCGGAGGTCATGCTGGGCGAAGGCGAGCATTTCATCCTGCTTGTCCGCGGTGATTCCATGATCGACGCCGGCATCCTGGATGGCGACTATATCGTCGTCAAGCGTTGTGCAGAGGCGCTCAATGGCGAGATCGTGGTGGCCATGATCGAGGACTCGGCAACCGTGAAGCGCTTCTATAAAGAAGACGGACACTTCCGCCTGCAGCCTGAGAACAGCTCCATGGAGCCCATTTATGCTGATGAAGTTACGATCCTGGGCAAGGTCGTTTCCCTGTATCGTGTGGTGAAGTAATATGATTTCCATCCTCCTTGCAGGATGATATGTACACAAGAAAAACCGTGCAGAGGTTTTTTATAACCTTGTATTCGGTTTCGTTATGTGGTATAATATCATCGTAATCATGCAAGGAGGATTTCCTATGGAACAGACGCAAAAGCAGCATCGCATTTCCATCCCCAAATATACCCTTGGCGAAGAACTGATGAACAGCATCACCCACGGGGTCGGTGCAGCGCTCGGAATTGCAGCCCTGGTCCTGTGCATCGTTAAAAGCTGCACCCCGCTAGATGGCTACAAGCTGTCATCCAGCATCGTGTTCGGATTGACGACGACGCTCCTTTACCTGATGAGCTGCCTGTATCATGCGCTGAAGGTCAACCGGGCAAAGCGCGTATTCCGCGTGATCGATCACTGCACCATTTTTTTGCTGATCGCAGGAACCTACACGCCCTATACGCTGATCACGCTGCGCGGCCTGACTGGATGGCTTCTGTTCGGGATCGTGTGGGGCGTGGGTATACTGGGTATCGTGCTCAACGCAATCAGTTTGAAGCGGTTTGCCAAGCTGTCGGTGGCCTGCTATATCGCATTGGGCTGGGTCGTTATTTTTGCCAGCAAGCAGCTGATCACCGCCCTTGACCGCACGGGCTTGCTGCTGCTTCTCGCCGGCGGAATCGCTTATACCATCGGCGCCGTTTTGTACGGCATTGGGTCAAGGAAGCGCTATTTCCATTCGATTTTTCACTTTTTCTGCCTGATGGGCACAGCTCTGCATTTCTTCTCCATTTACTTTTATGTCCTGTAACGGAGGCCGCTTATGCACCAGGAGATAACATGGCCGGATAACAAACAAGATTTATACACTTTGCTTGAGCAGCAATTGGTCGCCCTGGTGGAGGACTGTCCGCCTGTATCCGCCCTTTCCAACGCTGCAGCGCTTCTGTGGGATGCGCTGGCCAACGTCAATTGGGTAGGCTTCTATCTTCTCAAGGACGGCATGCTGCATCTCGGGCCCTTCCAGGGAAAGACCGCCTGCACCCAGATCCCCCTTGGCCGTGGAGTTTGCGGTACTGCAGCAGCGGAGCGAACTGTCCAGCTCGTTCCGGATGTGCACCACTTCCCTGGACACATCGCCTGCGATAGCGCTTCCAATTCCGAGATCGTGCTGCCGCTTATTCTTGACGGCACACTGCTGGGCGTGATGGATATTGATTCGCCGCAATTCTCACGTTTTGACGAAGTGGATTCTCATTGGCTCAGCGTTTTCTGTGACATCCTCACGAAGAATGTTGACTGGTCGCATGGTTTGCTGTAAATGAATATGGGCAGAGGAGTTCAACTCCCCTGCCCATTTTGTTATTAGTCCAGATAGCCAAGGCTTGCCATGAAGCGTTTGAAGCCATTCAGGCCATTCGTATCCTGTTTGTAGACGCCGGCATCAGCCAGGACCTGGGCACACACCTTCGCCACCTCAGTACGCAGCAGTGCAGCAGCTTCCGAGCGATCCTTACACTTGCCATGGGACGCGACGATCTCGCACACCCAATCAAAGTGTTTTGCCGACATATCCTCCTCCGCCGGACGAACCAGCGCACGTTCGCCTGTCAGGAAGGCTTCCAGCTCGGACAATTCCAACTTCAAGCGGCCCGGAAGGATGAACAAGCCCATGACTTCGATCAGGCCGATGTTCTCCTTCTTGATGTGATGCAGCGGCGCATGGGGATGGAAAATGCCCAGCGGATGCTCGTTGCTGGTGCGATTGTTGCGCAGGACCAGCGTCAGCTTATAATCTTCTCCGATCTTGCGCAAAATCGGCGTGATGGTGTTGTGGGGCGTGCCATCCGTCTCGGCAAACACATCACAAGAAGCATCCGTCCAGCAGCGCCATGCATCCAGGATGCGCTCCGCTTCATTGATGAGGACAGCTTCATCCTTGCCGCAAAGCTGTACTGCAGACATCGGCCAGTCAAGGATCGCTGCCTTTACGCCCTCCACAGGGGCTTTCAGCGCGCTCTTCACCGGCGCCTTATCCATCGGGAAGGAATAACGTCCGCCCTGGAAATGATCGTGGTTCAGGATCGAACCGCCCACAATGGGCAGATCCGCGTTGGAACCAAGCATATAGTGCGGCAGCTGGCGCACGAAGTCGAACAGCTTTTCAAAGGTGCTGCGGCTGATCTTCATGGGTGTGTGCTGGCTGTTGAACACGATGCAGTGCTCCTCGTAATAGGCATACGGGGAATACTGCACATACCAGTCCTGATCGGCCAGCCGGATCGGGACGACACGGTGATTCTGGCGTGCCGGGAAATTGCTGCGGCCGCGATAGCCAGGGTTCTCCACGCACAGCATGCACTTGGGATATCCCACGCTGGGCGCATTCTTCAGCTTGGCAATTTCCTTGGGATCCTTCTCCGGCTTGGAGAGATTGATGGTGATCTCCAACTCCCCTGCCGGGCTCTCTGCGAAATAGCGGACATTCTGCGCTATGGCGTCCACCTTGATATAGTCACAGGCGCGGCACATTTGATAGAAGCGTTCCGTCGCCCGTTCTGCATGCCCCGAGGACACGTCTGTAAGAAATGCATCGCGAACCGCCTTGGGAGAGGGCGTCAGCAAGCCCATTACGCGGGCGGAGAACAAATCGCGGGCATATCCCATATCCTCGATCAGGCCGTGCTCCACAGCCAGATCACACAGGGCCTTCAACAGCAACGTGGCTGTCACGGGCGTGTGTGCAGGGAGTGCAGGCTCCCCTTCCGGCGCGTCCAGCTCCATGACGTCCAGCAGCAGATTGCGATAATAAGGACGGTCCACCGCTTCAATCAGCCGCTTGTCCTCAGCAAACACAAGAAGCTCTTCGATCAACTGAGTTGCCTTCACAGCCCAATTCATGCTTCAAACCTCATTTTCTCAGCGAAAAACGCTGTCTTTCAACTGCATATTATACAGGAAGACAGCGTTTATGTCAATTTGTTTCCGCCGGAACTTACCAGCTTAATACCTCATAGCCCGTGTCAGTAACCAGTACCATCAATTCCCACTGGGCGGATGGCATGCCGTCCGCCGTATAGATCTCCCAATCGTTATCAATGCAGCCACATATCTCTGCTGTACCCATGTTGATCATCGGCTCAATGGTAAAGATCATTCCGGGAGCCAGCACCATGCCTGTACCCCGCGGGAGCGTATACCCAACCCAGGGGTCTTCATGAAACTCCAGACCCACGCCATGTCCGCCGATTTCCTCAACCACAGAATACCCCTGTGCCCTGGCATGATCCTGGATGACCTGCGCAATGTCACCCAGGCAGGCATAGGGCTTTACCTCACGCAGCCCCCGCTGCACACATTCAAGGGTGACGTCCACCAGCTTTTGCTTCTCGCTGCTGACGTTGCCGATACAGAACATGCGGGAGGAATCGGAATAGTATCCATCAAGAATGGTTGAGCAGTCCACATTGATGATATCGCCCTCTGCCAATACAACATTCTCAGCCGGAAATCCGTGGCAAACCTGATCATTCACCGAAGTGCACACGCTGTATGGATACCCCTTGTACCCCAGCGGCGCCGGAACACCTCCAAGGGCTGTGGTTCTATCATACACCAGCTTATCGATCTCGCTGGTTTTCATGCCCGGACCGATCAGTCTTTCAATTTCATCCAGCACCGCGACATTGATCTTTGCGCTCTTGCGGATCTTCTCGATCTGCTCGGGTGTTTTGATCATCGCATGGGTAGGGATCTCCCGCCCCGCTGCATGCAGTGACAACAGATGATTATCCATTTGCGCATGGCAGCTTTTGTACTTCTTGCCGCTGCCGCACCAGCATGCATCGTTGCGGCCGGGCAAAGCACCAAGGGGGGATAGCATACGGCTGCACCTCCAAGCTTTATTTCTTCGGCGTTCTGGTATTGCCCATGCAGAATACAGCAATCACCCCAGGACCGGTATGGGCGCCAATCACAGAACCCACATACGAAATCCGGATACTGCAATCAGGGAGCGCAGCGCTGAGCAGATCAGCAAGCATCTGTGCTTCATCAAGGCAATCGCCGTGGGAAATGTGGATCATCTGACCTTCAGGCTCCACAATGTCCGCGATAATGCGCTCTGCAAGCATGCGGATGCTGCGCTTGCGGCCCGGACATTTCTCGTACACAGCCAGCTTGCCTTCCGCATCCACATGCATGATGGGCTTGATGCGCACAAGGCTGCCAACAATGGCGCTGGCCGCAGACACGCGGCCGCCGCGGTGGAGGTGCATCAGGTCATCCACCGTGAACCATGCCAGGAAATTCTGTACATTCTGTTCAAGCCATGCTGCATTGTCCTCAATGGACATTCCCTTAGCACGCTGCTCAATGGCGTAATGAACCATCAGGCCCTCGCCTGCTGAAGCCTGCAGGCTGTCGATCACCAGCAGCTTGCGCGCAGGATAATCGCCACGCACCTCTTCTGCCGCAGTAAACGCAGCTGAGCAAGTGCCGCTCAGGCCGCTGGAAAACGCAATCGTCAGCACATCATGCCCTGCCTCAAGCAGTTCGCGGAAACAGTTCTCCCACATTTCCGGCGTTACCTGAGCAGTCTTCAGCATCTTTCCGCCGCGCATCGCCTCATAGATGGCATGGATGCTTTCATCTGTGCCATCGGATACATAGGCTTCGCCATCCATCAAATAAGAAAGATCCAGCACGCGCAGGTTTTCCTGCTGATCGATCCACGCCTTGTTCATGTCAATCGCAGAGTCAGTTACAATCCAATACATATTGCTCCCCCTCAAATGAAATAACGGATTCAGTATACCACAGATTTGGAAAATACACAAGTTTTTTATAACCCGATGTGAGGATTTTTAATTTCCAATCGGTTTCTTAATGATATTTGGGGATGCATTTGTGTGATTTGCCGTTAGGCCGAGAAGCGCTTCCAGCTTTTCCAGCGTCAGCGAACCCACGGCATTGTAAATAATGACGCCGGATTCATCAATGATAACAGTCTGCGGCAGCATGGTGGAGCCGCCATACGCTTTGATGATTTCACCGGTTTCGTCAAATGCAAATGGCATCTTGTAATCAAAGCTGGCCAGATAAGCTGCAACATCATCCGTTACCAGGTCGGAATGGATCGCTACTACGCTCACACGATCCCCATATTTGCAATGGATCTCGTCAAAATACGGCAGCTCTGCACAGCAGGGGGTACACCATGTTGCCCAAAAATTCAGGATGACCTTTTTGCCTCTGTGCTCCGCAAGCACAAAAGGCGTATCTTCCCCATACCTGGGCGCCGAAAAACCCGGCGCATACATACCGACCTCACTGCCGATCACAACCCCAGACAGATCGGCGTCTTCCCCGCCGATGTCGTAGGGCGCCTCCACCGATGTAAGATCGTCCGGCTGGTTGAATAACACCAAAGCACCCATCAACACCAACAAAGCGGCACACCAGGCGCATGCATGCTTCAGCCTGATACGCGCCCCCATTACGGCGTCCTTATGCGCCATCGTCGGCGACGCGATAACATACTTACCTGCCTGGAACGCAATCGCCTGCGTCGGACATACATCCATACATTCACCGCAATGGATACATTCGTGATCACCAACGTGGCAAACGTCCATCTTACAGTGCTTGACGCATTTTCCGCAATTGATGCATGAAGACAGATCCACTTTGACGCCAATGACCGCCACCTTGCTGAACAACCCATAGATAGCGCCCAGCGGACACAAAACACGGCAGAAGGCGCGATACATGAACACACACGCGCCTGCTACCGCCAGCATGATCAAGAATTTGCCGGTGAATAAGCCACCCAGCATGCTGAACTTGTCTGCATTGACAGGATTGGACAACAATCCCAATGCACCCTCAAAGGTACCGGCCGGACAGATGTATTTGCAAAACGCCGGCAGCGGGTAGCGCTGCTGCGCATACCACAGCGGGATTCCGATCACAAACACGGCAAGCAGAACGTATTTGAACCAGCTGAGCAATCTTGTGCCCCATCCCTTGGGCACCTTTGGTGTAGGAAGCTTGTGCAGCAGCTCCTGCAGCAATCCCACAGGACACAGAAATCCGCAGATCGTACGCCCCAGCATCAAGCCATACAGCATCAGAATGCCAATCACATAGGTCGGCGCCCTGCTGCCGGATGAAGCCACTGCATTCTGCAATGCGCCAAGCGGACAGGCGCCCACCGCACCAGGACATGAATAGCAGTTGAAACCCGGCACACAAAGCATCTTGCTGCTGCCGGTGTAAATGTCGCCCTTAATGAATCCTTTGACGTAAGCATTATACAACAGTGCGGTGTAAAGCTGAATCAACCTGCGCTTGGTGGGCAAATGTTTCCTCAGCCACATGATCATCTTATCCAAGGCCAATACACTCCGTACAAATATTGATAGCCTTTATCAGCACATCCCGCAAGCCGCCATTCAGCGCGCCCAACACGATGCATCCAATAGCGGCGCACAGGATCAATACGCGGACGATATGAAGGCGATCCATGGTCCTTGGCCGCTTATAGGCAGACTTTTGATCGCGCACGCTTGCTGTTTCAGCAGTGTCCGGAAGTGGTAATATATTCAGCACACCGGCAAGTATGCAGATCACGCTGCACACCACCAGCGGAACAGCGATGCTTTGAATTCGCGCACACACATCATCCCAGCGATAGATATCGATGTCTGCAGCTGTCAGGCCATCCAGGTAAATATCGATGCATTGCCAGGCCAGCAGGACCAGCATTGTCACGACCGCCGCCGCTGCTGCCCAGCGCATCCATTTAAGCAATTGCCGCATGGAACCATCCTTTCACCATCATTCCAGGTTATTATATCACGCTGCACCGATGTCTGCAACACCACAGGTTCTGTCAAATGAAATACTTGGCACCGCTTGACTTCGGAAATATCTGCGGATAAAATATCACTATACCCACAAGGAGGAATTGCCATGAAGAGACTTCTGCGTTACTTGACACTTCTGCTGGTGATGTCGCTTTTCTGCAGCTGCTGCGCGCAGGCTCAAACGCCGCTTACCTATGCCAAAGGCGACAAGATCCAGGACTTTACCTTCACCACCCACGATGGTCAGACGCTTTCGCTCTCCGACATATTGAAGGAGAAGGAAGCTGTGCTGATCAACATCTGGGCTACCTGGTGCGGCCCGTGTCGCAGCGAGTTCCCCTACATGCAGGAGGCTTATGAGCAGTACCAGGATAAAGTGGAGATCATTGCCCTGAGCTGCGAGCCTTCGGACACCCCGGATGTGTTGGCTGCCTTTGCCGATGAATATGGATTGACCTTCAAGATCGGTCAGGATCCTGTGGATTTTCTCTCTGCGCTTCGTACCAGCAGCATCCCCACCAGTCTCCTGGTGGATCGCTTCGGCACCATTTGCTTTGTGGAGTCCGGCGCGCAGCCCAACGCCGCGGCTTTTACCCGCCTTTTCGATTTTTTCCTGGGCGATCATTATACGGAGTCCGTCCTCATAGATGGTATTCCGCCCATGAAGCCCGACATTGCCCCCGCTGATGAAGCTGCTCTTTCCTCTGCTATTGGCGCAGCTGCCGTCAATCCTGACAATCCGTACTATTGGCCTGTGACCATTGTTGAAACGGATGAACGCAGCGCCGTGATGACCACCAATGCAGGTCACGCCTCCACGACCTCCGCCATCACGGCAAAGCTGGAGGCAAAGGCCGGCGACGCGGTAGCCATCACATTCAGGACGTCCACCGAGCCGATCTTTGACCTTTTGCACATTTCCGTCAACGGCACAACCGTAAAGGTCTTTGGCGGCGAACATGACTGGATGACCTACGCCGTTCCCGTTCATGCCGATGGTGAGCAAACCATCACGCTGAGCTATGTCAAGAATGCATCCGGCAATGCAGGCAAAGATGCGATCTGGGTGGACAGCATTGAAGTGCTCTCCGGCGGAGACGCAGAAGCGGCACTGGCAGCGAACCCCTCTTATCCCACAAGCGCGGATACCGCTTTGTATCTAACAACTCCCAGCGCGCGTGAAGTTACCATCAGCGACCCGAACAATCTCCTTTTGGCAAACTTCGGTTCTGCGAGATACTACATTCTCAACGGCAACACCGCCAGCTTTACCGCCACGCTGTCCAATGCCAATGACCCCGAAGCCACATTCTTCTTCAGCGACTATGACGGCGCGATCCTTCCTGTGGTTTCCTGCATGTCCGGCGACGGCTACGTCATCAGCGCCGGCGTTGATTCTGCCGACACAACCGGCTATGTCTATACCTCCATGCGGCTCTATGGCGGCGCAGATCTCACGCTTCTGGATGCCATTGTCTACTTCCCGGACGAAACAAACCTGAATTTGTTTGTGGATGGCAACAAGCTTGGTGAATGGTCGTATGTTGCTTCTGAGAAAGAAGTCATCCCCTCCACGAAACAAATCGGTTCTGCCATATACACCCTGCACTGTATAGACCAGGATGGCATGCCGGTTGCCGGTGCAATGCTGCAGATCTGCAATGATGCTACCTGCGAGGTCGTTACTTCGGACGCGAATGGCAATTATCGGTTTACCGCAGACGCATACGCCTGGGAGATTCACGTTCTCCGCGCCCCGGCTGGTTATACGGCCGATTCCACAGATACGCAGATCGCCCCTTTGACCGGCGGCGATATGGTGTTCACCTTCACAAAAAACTGAACCACAAAAACGGAGCACACGTCATTACAGCGTGTGCTCCGTTGCTTTAACGCCAGTACTTTCCATCCAGCTCACGATATTGGATGGCTTCAGCGATATGTGCGGTTCGGATATTTTCCGCGCCCTCCAGGTCAGCGATGGTACGGGCCACCTTCAGCACTCGTCCATAGGCGCGCATCGACATCCCCATTCGCTCCACGGCCATGTGCAGTATCGCCTCTGCCTCAGGCGTCAGCGGGCAGAAGCGTCGGGTCTGCTTGGCGTCCAGCTGCGCATTGCAGTGGATGCCTTCCTTGGCATAACGCGCCTGCTGAAGCTCTCTCGCTTTTTTTACCCGTGCGCCAACAACCGCCGAGGACTCCCCTGCCGCACCATTGCTGATCTCCTTGACAGGTACGGCGTCCACTTCGATCTGGATATCGATACGATCCAGCAGCGGGCCGGAGACGCGATCCAGATAACGCCGTATCTCGTTCTTGGAGCAGCGGCATTGCTTCTGTTTGCTGCCGAAAAAGCCGCAGGGACAGGGATTCATGCTCGCCACCAGCATGAAGCTGGATTGATATTGCGCCTGATTCTGCACTCGCGTAACAGACACCACGCCGTCTTCCAGCGGCTGACGCAGCGCCTCAAGGGCATTGCGGCTGAACTCCGGCAGTTCATCCATGAACAATACGCCATTATGCGCCATGCTCACCTCGCCGGGGCGCGCATTGGAACCGCCGCCGATCAGGCTGGCGACAGATGCGCTGTGATGCGGCGCACAGAAGGGACGCGTGGCCATCAGTCCGCTGCCGGGATTCAGCTTGCCTGCAATCGAATGAATTCGCGTCGTCTCCAGCGCCTCGCCAAAGGTCAAAGGCGGCAGGATCCCCGGCAGACAGCGTGCCAGCATGGTCTTGCCGGAGCCGGGAACGCCGATCATCAGCATGTTATGACCGCCGGCGGCAGCTACCTCCAGCGCCCGACGTGCGCCAAGCTGGCCCTGCACGGAGGCCATATCCATCATGCATGTAGCGGCAGATACGATCTCCTGATAGGACCGCTGGCACTGTGCAGGGATCCGCTCCTTCCCCTTCAGATGCATGGCCACCTGACGCAGGTTCTTTGCCGGATATACCCGGATCCCTTGTATGCAGGCGACCTCCTCTGCATTTCCTTCAGGCAGGATCACATCCACGATCCCCTGCTCGCTGGCGCTGATCACCATGGGCAGGGCGCCGCGCACCGGCTGCAGCGATCCATCCAGGGAAAGCTCGCCCAACATCAATGTGTTGGTCAGGTCCATCTGCTCCAGCTGATTTGAGGCCATCAGCACCCCGGCTGCAATAGGCAGATCAAAGGCAGGCCCTTCCTTTTTCATATCCGCCGGCGCAAGGTTAACGGTCAACCTTGATATCGGCATGGAAAAACCGGAATTCCGTATTGCGGCCCCCACACGGTCGCGGCTCTCCTTCACGGATGCATCCGGCAGACCAATGATGTCGAGCGCAGGCATGCCATTGGCAGCATACACTTCCACCTTGACTGCAAAGCCACTCACGCCATTCAAGCCATAACCCAAAGTACGCGCCAGCATGGCGGCACCTCCGTTCATTTGTTCGTCATGAATACATTTTAGCGCATCCTTCACAAAATTGCAATGCGAACATCAAAAATCCCTCCCGATTCATCTGCGGGAGGGATCATTTCAGTGGTGATATACATTGGGGAAAATCGGGATCAGCTCCAGCAGCTCATTCAGCTTGACCAGCCATTCATTGTTCCAGTAGCTGTCAAGCTTGCTCAGCCAGGGGTAATCCCGGATAAAATCCATCCATGCATCCGGTGCAGGCAGACCGCTGGCATACGGGAACAGCATCACAAACCATACCAGGCACAGCCACACATAGGTCACGCAAATCAGCTTGCCGGCTTCAGGCCATCGCTGTGTGATGTGATGGAGCAGCAGCGTTATGCCCAGGATGAGGAAGGGCACGCTGGCAAAATAGTGATAGATGTAGGTGCCGCGGGGCACCAGCACCCAAGGCAGGAACTGCGCCAGCAGGCTGATCAGCACGAAAGCGGGCTTGATATCCCAATCGCGGCGGAAAGGCTGGAGAACCCCTTCCTGGCCGGCTATGCGGTAATAGTGCCCCTTGGCCCATCGCTGCAGCGTATATACGATACCCGCTATACCGCCGCACCATACCCAGGGATTCCCGAAGCAGAAGATGGCGTAAGTCATCCCCTGGGGCTTGAAGGCAGCAGAAGCATAGTACATGGGCGTCACCATCAGCGGCCATTCGTACCAGGGGGAATAGAAGGTGTGATCCATGCCGAGGCCGGGGGTCCCGTGATAGGACAGCATGCCTTCGGTCTCATTCACGAGCGCCTTGATGAAATCGAGGATCCCGCTAAAGCTCCTGTCTGCAAAGCGGTCCAAATAAGAAAGCAGATAGATGATCACCGGCACAGCCACAAAGAACAGCAGGCACCACAGGCAAAGAACCACAACCCGCCTGAAGCTGCTCCTTGCGCGGCGATCAAGAACGTCCGTCTCCCGCTCAGTATGGCCTCCTTCGTGCAATGCAGCTGCAGCCATGCGGCCCAGACGCAAATGACGAATACACGTCCAGAAATACAGGACGGCCAAACCGATGCCAGCATACACGCCGATCCACTTGCTCGCCACGCCGCAGCCCATGAAGAAGCCGCTCAGCGCCAGATCGGGCAGAAGCTTTCTCACATCCTCCAGGACGATATCGCGCTGCATGAAGCGCAGCATAAACAGACTGCTGAGCATGATGAACAGAACCGGGTAGCTGTCGATCGTGGCGATGCGCGTCTGGGTGAAGTGCATGCAGTCCAAGGACATCAGCAGCATGGCAATGGCAGCCATGTCGGTCCGCTTCGTCAGCTGCTTTGCCAGCAGATACATCGCGGGCAGCATCAGGATGCCGCACAGGGCGCCGCCAAACCGCCACCCGAAGGGCGTCATACCAAACAGGCCAACGAACCATCCCATGATGATCTTGCCCAGCGGCGGATGCGTCCACTCATACACAGTCGAATCGTTGAGAAGCTCGTACGCCGTGCGGGCGTGATAGATCTCATCAAAGTAGGTGGAATTCCACCAGCCGGGCTCCCCATCCAGGGTATCCTGCTCGTCCAGCAGGTGGTTGACGTCCGTGTAGTAGGGCGAATCCACATTCTCGTTGGCACGCCCCAGCACGGACACACCGGTGATGATCTCCCCCTGCGAATCCTTGAATATCAGCTCGTTGATGATCAAGCCAACCTGTCTGGGGTCAATGCGAACATACCGGCCGGAGAGCTTTTGCACATCCGCAAAATCGGAAGCTGACACAAATGTCGGCTTCCCGTTGCTGGTGTAGCTGGGATTCAAATATTTCCACTGGAAGCACTGACCCTCCGCCATTTGGGCCGGATAGTCCATCGACCAGCCCTCGCCATCGATATCATCGCTGACGGCGACAGCGAAGTTGCTGTAGCTGACCTGGCAGAAGTAGAGCATGCTGAAATCGTCATAATGCCGGCCAAGGTCAATGTAGACATACTCGTCGTAAGCGGATGATTTCCAGGGATTCTGCGGCGCCTTGGTCGATCCGAGGGTCGTGAGGGTGACGATCGCATAGATCGCTGTCACAGCGAGCATGATCAACCCATCCCTGCGCGTCAGCCTGTGGCCTGCATCTGTTTTGAAATCCAGCGCGGAACAAGGCTGCTTCTCATACACCTTCGCAGGAATGATCGGTTCGGCATCGCTTTGCGCGAGCTTCTGCGGACAATCCTCCACGCAAACGCGGTGGCACAGCCACACGCTGAACAGCGTGAAGGTCACATTCAGCACAGAAAGGACATTGGCGAGCGACACATTATCTGCGTTCAGATGGCCCATAGCCGATCCCAGCCGCAGCGAGTTATCCAGGATGACGCCCTCGTTGATAAACAGCACACAGGATGCGCCGACCAGCAAGCCAAAGATGCGGCGATCCCGGCGGATCGCGTATGCCATCCCCAGCAGGAAGATTGCAGGGAACAGGTAACGTTCATGCATCTTGATGCCAAACACGTACAGAAGGAGGAAAATGACCGCACCGCACAAGGGCAGATTCTCCATTTTCCCGGAACGGACGAACATGGGCAGCACGATTACGAACGCCATGGACATGGTGAACCAGCCCAGCAGCGTCCAGCTGCAGCCGATGATCGCCAGCACCAGATATGCAGCCGCATACAGGAGCAGCAAGGCAGGTTCGAGAAACCATGCCCGCACCCGCCTGCGCTGACGACATGCAGCATAGACGCCCCACACGATCGATACAACCATGAAAAACACGATCACGCCGGTGGATGCAGGATTCTCGATAGCATCCCAGTTAGCGCCTGCAAGATAGTAGATGTTTGCCGTATTGACTGTGGCATGATTGTAGGAACCGAGGGTCTCCACATACTTGTCGATCAGCCAGACCGGAGACTCCTGGTTCGCTCCGAAGGGCAGTATAACCGCCAGGAATACAAAGACTGACAGCAGCAATCCGATCCCGAGGTCTTTTACTGCCTTGCTGCTGCGACGTACCCAAATGGCACGAAGGGCTTTCAGGATCGCGCTGAAAATGATCGCCGGGCCGGTATGGCCTTCGATTCCTCTCTGGCCGCCTTTCTTGTCCTCCGGGACAGGGGTCTGCGCAATTTCCATAATGATCGCCGCCAGCCCCAGGAAGCCCAGCATCAGCGCCTGCGGCTTGACAAGGATGGCCAGCACATACAGCGGCAGCACGAAAGCCCACTTGCGCTTGATGGCAAAATGCGCCACCAGCATCAGCAGCACACAAAGCACGCTGTCGATCTGACACCAGGCGGCGCTGTTGATGAAGGTCGCAGGGTTGAAGGCAAAGATCACGGCCAGCATCCCCGCCTGCCTGTGAGTCGAGCCATGCTCCGCAGCCAAGCGGCCGATCAGTATTGCGCCAAGCAGATCGCACAGCATGGGGATCAGCTTATGCACGAACGCAGGGGTAACAATGTTGCCAAGCGCCCTCGCCAGCAGGCCGTTTGCACCCATGACATAGATGTAACCAGGCGTATAATCGCACCAGTTGGACTGATAGAACATCGCCGGTCCCACATTGACCATGGTATTGCCCCATGCCGTGAAGCAATTCACGTCAACCTGGTAACCATCCACATTCAACGCAACAATGATGCGTGCTATCAATGCAAATACAAGTCCGGCAAACGCAGCCGACGGCATTCCAAGGATATTGCATTTCTTCGCCAAGCGCTCCCTGAAAGCATCTTCTCGACGGTCAAGCTGCAAATGACGCATGAACCACATCGCAGCAGCGCCGTATGCACAGCTGATGACGATCAGCCAGGGCCAGAAAGCCGCAGCAATTCCATCATCCGCCATTGCAGCGCCGCCATCCTGACCGGCGGATTGCTGGATGGAATACCAGGCATCAATGACGGGATCGCCCCGCAATTCGGTCACCTTTTCCAGGCAGATGTCATCAAAGCAGGCGCTGCCCTGACTCTCGCCGCTGTAACCACCCACGCGGACGAAGATCGTCACCTGCGTTTGATCGCTGTCCGTGCGGCCGTAGGTCTCGATGTAGCGCCACTCGCCATTGGTTTCATAGACGCTTTCCGAAAATACATAAACGCCGCCAATGGACAGATTTGCGCCGTGCCCCGCATCTAGGATGTCAGACGCCAGGATCCAGCCGGACAGCCGGTAGGTGCTGTTGGGTTCGACTGTCACCGTCTGCGCGAATCGCGCATCGTTCATGTCGTAATTCTCCACCATGGCGGCATACTGTCCGGAATGTGCGCTCTGCGTTACAGCAAAGTCAGTTATTCCAGCCCGGGTGACATAGGCTTCCGTCGTCCATCCCAGCGGCAGCCCATCAGCGCCCAGCGCCTCAAAACCCGGATTTTGCAGCAGATTGACCGTTTCTTCCGCCATCACGCCGGATGCGGCAAGCATCAAAGCCGCCAGGATCAGCAGCAGAAGTCGCCTGATCAAATGCGATCACCTCGATAAAAGTACTCTCAATGGGCCAAGCCCCTTATGTAATCATTCTACAGCCATGAAGGCATTGGGGATGTGCAGCACGCCGTCCCGCGTGATCTCCACCACGTCGAATCGTGCTGCTCGATCCAGCCAGGCATGTTCAGCCAGGTAGGCAAAAGCCGCATGGGACATCCGGCGCTGCTTGGAGGGCGTTACTGCCATAAGCCCCATGCCTGCCCGCGCAGACGGCCTGGCCTTGACCTCAACGAATACAACGGCATCCGCATCCTGCATGATCAGGTCGATCTCGCCGTCTTGAGCCCGATAACGGCGGGCGATGGTGGTCATCCCGCGTTGAATCAGATAGGCCTCTGCAAGCGCTTCGCCCTTCAGGCCGGATTCAAACTGTCTCATCGCAGAAATTCCGGATAAAGCTGCGCCGGTGCGCAGGACAGGGGCCAATGGCCTTCAGGGCGGAAATGTGCTCAGGGGTGCCGTAGCCCTTGTTGCGTGCAAAACCATACTCAGGGTATAGCCGATCCAGCTCGATCAGCTGCCTGTCACGTGTGACCTTCGCAACGATGCTGGCGGCTGCAATCGCATAAGAGTTCGCGTCGCCCTTGATGATAGCGACCTCCCGCCCGTTGAGGCCCAGGCCTGTGACAGCATCGATCAGGAAAACGTCCGCAGGAACCTGGGCAGCCGCCTCGCGCATGGCCTTTTTTGTCGCTTCCAGGATATTGATGCGATCGATCTCTTCCGGCGTCGCCTGTCCGATCCCGACGTACAGCGCATGGGCCATGATCTCCTCGTACACCTTTTCCCTGCGCATCTCAGAGAGCTTCTTGCTGTCATCGATCCAGGGCAGAACGGGCTCACGGGGCATGACAACACAGGCTGTCACCACATTGCCGGCCAACGGTCCGCGGCCCACCTCATCAATGCCTGCGACCACGCCGGCATATTGCGCATCATGCGCTATAAGCATCTGCGCATGGGCAAGACGGTCAATCTTGGGCATGCTCGTCCTCCTTCGCAGCAGCTTCGGCCCTTGCAGCGCCGGGAATCGTCAACCGGGGACGGGGCTTCTGCGGCGTTTCAAGGGTGATCCGCCCCAGCTTGCCTGCTCGGAATTCATCCAGCACCACATAACAGCAGCGGTCATAATCACACACGCCGCCTTTCATCAGGAAGCCACGGCCACGACAAACAGCCTCCAGCAGCTCCTCCCCGCGCAGCGTGGGATCCTTGATGCGGAAGCGCTCCATCACCTGCTCAGGCTTCACCGCCAGCATGTCCTGCAGCAGGTGGATGGTCAGCATGGCCAGGTCAACTACGTCATCCTTCACCGTGCCAATATAACACAGCCTGCGGGCTGCCAGCTGGTCATCCAGACGCGGCCACAGGAGGCCGGGGGTATCCAGAATATCCAGATAAGGCGTGATCCGCACCCACTGATTGGAACGGGTCACACCGGGGCGATCCCCCGTTTTGGCTACGCCGCTGCCGTGAAGCTTGTTGGTGAAGGTGCTCTTGCCCACATTGGGCACACCAACGACCATGGCCTTCACCGTTTTGCGGACGCCCTTGGCAAGGGCGCGCTCAACCGTCTCCTTGGCGGCACGATCAATGACAGCCAGCGCATCCTTGGCCTTGCCCGTGGCCGCATTATAGGGAGCGCAGTCGATCCCCTGCCCGCGGAAGTAATTCAGCCATGCGCTGGTCGCTGCCTGATCCGCCAGATCCGCTTTGTTCAGCAGCAGGACGCGCTTCTTGCCGGAGATCAGCTTATCCAGATCAGGATTGCGGGAGGAATAAGGCAAGCGTGCGTCGCAAAGCTCGACGACTACGTCCACGCGGTTCAGCTGCTCCTGGAGCTGCCGCTTGGTTTTTGCCATGTGTCCGGGATACCAGTTAATATCCATATCTGCACCTCGATGGTCATCTGTCGTTTATTGGGTGTAAAATGCGTCATGCACATAAAACACCATGATATTATCATACCACGAAACAGCCAAAAATAAAAGACTTTTCAACATTTCACTACTTCTTTGTAAGACGAAATTTGTTCTGTTTGCAGCTTCGTTACAATTTGGGGTAGAAAAATCCGCAGGATTGTCGTATAATGGTATGGAAGAGTTAACAACGATTGGCGAAGGAGGTGCAGGCATGCAGCAAAAGCAGCAAGATCCATTCTATCCGGAATACCAGCAGCCTACCAATTTCCGCTTTGCGAGCAATCGTCCCGCTTCGCAGCCAACGCCCCCTGCGCCCATTCCGCGCGCATCTGCCAAGCATCAGAAAAAGTCCCGTCGCCCCCGGCGCCGCCGGATCTTTACCTGGTGGAATCTGTTTGCGGTGATCGGCATCGTCACCGTCATCGTCCAGACGATACGCTATGTGATCGTTCCCCTGCTGGTGATGCTTGAGCCGTATTGGGAAAAGCTGATGGGAGGCGCCACATGAAGCACCTGCTCAAATGGCTGGCAAAGATCGCAGGAACAGTTCTGACCGTATCCCTGCTGATCATCCTCGCCCCGCACATTTCACGCCTGACAAAAGCGCTGATGCCCGATGAAAGCGCCAGTGCAGTCCGTGCCCGGGCTGTGCTGGAGACCCGTCTGCAGGATTCCTCCCGGCTTGAAACCCTGCTGGTGGAGGAAGACGGCCTGCTGGAATATGACATCAAAGCTGCATTCATAGGGTCTGTGGCAAAGATCACTGTCAGCTATACCTACAAAGCCTCATTCGGCATCAACCTTCAGCAGGTGACTGTACAGTTGACCGATGACGGCACGCTGATATGCACCCTGCCTGACCCGGAGCTGCTGCAGGACGATCTGATTGCAAAAGAGATGTTCGCCGATGACTTTTGGTATCCCGGCTTCACCAAGGATGACTACACCCGCCTTTTGAACGATGAACAGATCCTTTGCAGGCAGAGATACCTGGCCGGCGATCATTATGCCGAACTGCTGCGCCGCAGCCAGTCCACATTCGAAAAAACGATCTCCGCATGGCTGACTGACGCCGGCATTTCCGCCACGCTTCGTTGTCAATGGGCGTCAGCTGCGCTCACCGACTGACCCTGTCGCAAATCATCCAGTCTGCACTTGTGGCTGGATGGTTTCTTTTGTGTATTTTCCCTTGACAAATTCCATATCGCATGTATAATGAACGCATATTTATGCGCGCTATACGCATAAATCCACCAAATGGAGGAAGCAAGATGTCACTGAAAGTATTTATCGACGGCAAGGAAGGCACCACCGGCTTACGGATCTTCGAGCGGATCGCTACCCGTCCCGATATTGAGGTCCTGACCCTTTCTGAAGAACACCGAAAGGATCCCGCGGCCCGCAAGGATGCCATCCATGCCGCTGATATCGCGGTATTGTGCCTGCCGGACAGCGCCGCAAAGGAATCCGTTGCGCTGGCCGAAGGAAGCAATACGCGTATTCTCGATACGTCTACGGCGCACCGCGTGCAGCCTGGCTGGGCTTATGGCTTTGCAGAGCTTTCAGATGCGCACCGCAGCGCGATCATCAACGGCGACCGCGTGGCTGTCCCAGGCTGCCATGCGAGCGGATTCATCAGCCTGATCACGCCGCTGACCATGGCAGGTTTGCTGCCCAACGACGCCGCGCTCTCCTGCTTCTCCCTGACCGGCTACTCCGGCGGCGGCAAGAAAATGATCGCCCAATATGAGCACGAAGACCGGACGATCGATCTCGACAGCCCGCGTCAGTACGGCCTGACGCAGCTTCACAAGCATGTGCCGGAAATGACGGCCATCCCCGGTTTGACGGTGAAGCCCATCTTTGCCCCCATCGTGTCCGACTTTTACAGCGGCATGCAGGTCAGCATCCCTCTGCATGCTTCCCAGCTGAACTGCTTGCATCCCATGGCGGATGTCCTCGACTGCCTGAAAGCGCATTACGCCGGCTCCCCCATCGTCAAGGTGCTTGGGCAGGCGGATGTGGATGCCATGGGCGGATTCATCCCCGCTAATGCCCTCTCCGGCAAGGATGGCATGCAGCTGATGGTGCTGGGCAATGATGAGCGTATTCAGCTGGTTTCCCTTTTTGATAACCTGGGCAAGGGCTCGTCAGGCGCTGCACTGCAGTGCCTGAACCTGATGACCGGCGTGAACGAAACCATGGGACTCAACCTGTAAGCAATGGAGGTATAGTTATGCAGCATATTAACGGCGGCGTATGTGCGCCCAAGGGTTTCAAGGCCGGCGGCGTTCACTGCGGTATCCGCAAGAATCGCCTCAAGCGTGATCTCTCGCTGATCCTCAGCGATGTCCCGGCTTCTGCCAGCGCGGTATATACGCAGAATCTGGTCAAAGGTGCGCCCATCTATGTTACCCAGCGCAACCTGATGAACGGCATTGCACAGGCTGCGATCTGCAACAGCGGCAATGCCAATACCTGCAATGCAGATGGTGAAGATGTAGCCTGGCAGATGTGCCAACTCGCTGGTGAGGCGGCAGGCGTCAAGCCGGATGATGTGATCGTCGCATCAACCGGCGTCATTGGTCAGCCTCTGCCCATCGAGCCGATCGCAGCGGGCATGCCCGGCCTTTATGCAGCGGTCCATGAGAACGGCAGCCAGGAAGCGGCTGAGGGCATTATGACGACCGATACCCGGCTCAAGGAAGTCGCAGTTGCTTTCAGCGTGGACGGCGTGGAGTGCAAGCTGGGCGGCATTGCCAAGGGAAGCGGCATGATCCACCCCAATCTGGCGACCATGCTGGTTTTCCTGACCTGCGACGCGGCCATTGCGCCCAACATGCTGAAAAAAGCACTGGCAGACAATGTGCAGGATACCTTCAACATGACAAGCGTTGATGGCGATACCTCCACCAATGATATGGTCTGCATCATGGCCAACGGCCTTGCAGGCAACCCCATGATCAGCAAAGAGGGCGAAGCCTACGACGCTTTCTGCGCCGCGCTGAATGAAGTGACCTCTGCGCTTTGCCGCATGATCGCCAAGGATGGTGAAGGCGCTACCCGCCTGCTGACCTGCTATGTGACCGGCGGCAAGACCGTGAAGGATGCCAGGCTGGCAGCAAAGGCTGTTGTGTGCTCCAGCCTGTTCAAGGCGGCCATCTTCGGCGCGGACGCCAACTGGGGCCGCGTATTGTGCGCGCTGGGGTACTCCGGTGCTGAAATCAACGTCAAGGCAGTGGACGTCACCTTCCGCAGCGCGAAGGGCGAGATCACGGTATGCCGGAGCGGCGCATCCCTCCCCTTCTCCGAGGAAAAGGCCAAGGAAATCCTGCTGGAGGATGAGATCGACGTATTGATCCAGCTGCATGACGGCAGCGCCTCTGCTACTGCCTGGGGATGCGACCTGACCTACGATTATGTCAAGATCAACGGCGATTACCGCACCTGATAGAGGAGGATTTCCATGAGCGAACCAATGCGTATGATGAACAACGCCGCCCGCGCCCAGGTGCTGGTGGAGGCGCTGCCCTACATCCAGAAGTACTATGGGAAGATCATTGTGGTCAAATACGGCGGCAACGCGATGATCAACGAGGAACTCAAGCATGACGTGATGCGCGACATGGTGCTGATGAGCCTCATCGGGGTCAAGGTGGTGCTGGTGCACGGCGGCGGCCCGGAGATCTCCAGCATGCTCAAGCGGGTCGGTAAGGCGTCCGAGTTTGTGGACGGCCTTCGCGTCACCGACGAGGAGACAAGCGAGATCGTCCAGATGGTGCTGGCAGGCAAGATCAACAAATCCCTGGTGGCCAAGCTGGAGCTCCTGGGCGGACGCGCCATGGGCGTTTGCGGCATGGACGGCAATCTGCTCAAGGCAAGACAGGTGGATCCCCGCCTGGGCTATGTGGGCGAGATCGAAAAGGTGGATCCCACGCTGATCAACGACCTGCTGGAAAAAGGCTACATCCCCGTTGTTTCCACCATCGGCACGGACGACGGCGGTCATGTCTACAACATCAATGCGGATACCGCCGCCTCTGCCATCGCCGGCGCGCTGAAGGCGGAAGCACTCATCTCCATGACGGATACCGTGGGCTTGCTGATGGATCCCAAGGACCCGGATACCCTCATCCGCCGCATTGACCTGGCAGGCTGTGAGGAGCTCAAGGAAAAGGGCGTCATCTCCGGCGGCATGATCCCCAAGGTGGAATGCTGCACCAACGCCATCCTGGATGGCGTGCGAAAGGTGTTCATCATTGACGGTCGCGTTCCCCATGCGCTGCTGATCGAGTGCCTGACGGACGAAGGCGCCGGCACCATGTTCAAGAAAGAGCTTGAGCCCCATTATGTGGTGAAATAAGGTGATTGATATGCAGTCTACAAAGCATAATGACCTGGCCTATGTGGCCAACACGTACGGCAGATTTGATGTTGCACTGTCCCAGGCTTCCGGCGCTGTTTATACGGATGAAAATGACAAGGAATACATCGACTTCGGCACGGGCATCGGCGTGACGCTCTTCGGCGCACAGGATCCCGAATGGACCGCTGCCGTCATCGGCCAGCTGAATACCCTCGGGCATACCTCGAATCTGTACTACACCGCCCCCCAGACGCAGTTAGCAAAGCTCCTGTGCGAAAAGACCGGCATGAAGAAGGTCTTTTTCGGCAATTCCGGCGCTGAGGCCAATGAGTGCGCCCTCAAGGTTGCCCGCAAATACGGCGAGGCAACGGGACGCAGCACCATCGTGACGCTTTGGAATTCCTTCCATGGGCGTACGATCGCTACGCTTGCTGCCACAGGCCAGGATAAATTCCACGCCCATTTTGGCCCATTCCCCGATGGCTTCAAGCACATCCACGCCAACGACGAGGCTGAATTGACCCAGGTGCTGCAATCCGGCGAAGTATGCGGCATTCTGATGGAGATGGTGCAGGGCGAAGGCGGCGTCATTCCGCTGGAGAAACATTATGTGCAGCTGGCCGAAAAGCTCTGCCGGGAAAACGATGTTCTCTTCATGATAGACGAGGTGCAAACCGGCAATGGGCGCACCGGCACGCTATATGCCTATCAGCAGTTTGGCGTTACGCCCGATGTTGTGACAACCGCAAAAGGACTTGGCGGCGGTCTGCCCATTGGCGCCTGCATGATGGGTGAAAAGTGTGAATTTGTTCTTGGCAAGGGTGATCACGGCTCTACCTATGGCGGAAATCCCGTTTGTGCGGCTGCTGCGGTGAACGTCATCAGCCGCCTGGATGATATGCTTTTCGCCGGCGTAAAGGAACGCGAGGCAATCATCCGCAACGAATTGTCTGCCCTTGATGGAGTGGCATCCATTACCGGCATGGGCCTGATGATCGGAATTCTTCCCGGCAAAAAAACTGCCGGTGAGATCGCAGCCGCATGCCTGCAGGACGGACTGCTTGTTCTGACCGCCCACGAAAAGGTTCGCCTGCTCCCTCCGCTGAATATCAGCCTGGAAAACCTGCATAAAGGCCTTTGCATCCTGAAAAAGCATCTTGCATAAATCAAAACCCCGCTGCTGATCAAGCATGCGGGGAATATTTATGTATTCCAGCTGAAAAAGCTGCCGGCACGCTTACTTGCCTGGTCAAATCGGCTCAGGATCGAGTTATACTGCCGCCGTTCTATGGCAGGTGGCGCCATGCACGAAGGTGTTTCCACGGAAGCGCCATGATCAGGATACTCAGATACCGGCGTTGCATACCGACCGTCGGTATGTTCTGCATCCTCCAGCGATAATACCGTCGTCGTTTTCTTCCACAACGACCAACATTCCTCCTCCGTCAGCGTGCCAAATGGGGACACAAGGGGCTCATAGCGCATGCAGCTCCTCCTTTCTGCTCCTGTCTACAGAATATGCAGGAGTTTTCCCAATGTGCGGAGAATATTACAAAAAAGCACATGGAGGCGAAGGACATGTCCGACATTCAACTGATTTACGGCAACACCACTGCTGCCATCCGCACACGCGGAGCACAGATGACCTCTTTCAAGGGCAATGATGGACGGGAAGTTATCTGGCAGGCGGACCCTCATGTATGGGCCAGCCACGCGCCGGTGCTTTTCCCTGTGATCGGCATCGTCAAGGACGGTAAAGTGATCATTAACGGCGTTGAGCATCCTATGACCAAGCATGGCATTGCCCGCGACGCCGAGTTCGAAATTGCGAGGATCGGCGATGACTTTGTGGATCTTGTGCTGACGCCCAACGACGATATCCGCCCGATGTATCCTTTTGATTTCGCATTTCATGTGATCTACACGCTGCGTGAAAACGGCTTCCGCACTGATTTCGTGGTGGAAAACAAATCGGACCGTGTGATGCCGTTCAATGTCGGCGGTCACCCTGCTTTCATCGTCCCCATGGAGGACGGCGCGACATTCACCGATTACCGCCTCGTCTTTTCCTGCCAGGAGTCGGGCCGCAGCCTGCTCGTGCCCGGCGGCCTGGTGGCCGGAGAACGACTTATCCCGATGGAGAATGGCAGGATCCTCCCCCTTGACCACAAATGGTTTGACGAGCTTGACACCCTCGTTTTTTCCGGCTTGAACAGCCGAAGCGTGGATTTGGTGCATCACTCCAGCGGCAAAGGCCTCCGCATCAGCTACCCCAAGATGGAGGTGCTTGCGATCTGGTCCAAGCCCCATGCAAATGCGGATTACATTTGCCTGGAACCCTGGCACGGTCTGCCCAGCTACGCCAATGAAAGCGGTCGCTTTGATGAAAAGCCTTATACCACATTGCTCCAGCCTGGTCTCAGCCACCAATGCGGCTATGATGTTGAGCTGATTTGACCGCACGACAAAATCCCCGGAAGCGCCGATATGGCAGCATCCGGGGATTTTTGATTACCAGTATAGCTTCAGTGCGCCTTGCAGAACACGGAACTTCGCAGAATCAATGTTGTGGATCTCGCCGTCAACATTCAGACGCATCCCCTTGGAATAGATCTCCACTTCCTTGCAGCGCTTATGGGTCGTGAAAGAAAAGCTGTCGATCTTACCCATCAGGAGTGACGGTACGAGGAATGGCAGCTTCCAGCGGGGCTGATGCTCTGCAACGACCAGATCAAGCATGCCATCGTCCGCGCTTGCCTCGGGACAAATGGCAATGCCGCCGCCAAAGAAGCGTCCGTTGGCAATGGAGCAGATCAGCACTTCCCTTTCCTCGGTATGCCCGTCTGCGGTGAAACGCACGAGCGTCGGCTTGTAATGGGCAATACCGCGGATCAAGCCGATCAGGTACGGCAGCAAGCCGCGGCAGTACTTCTTCGCCGCTTCGGTGTAGTCCAGCACCGTCACGTCAAAGCCGGTACCGCAGACGTTGAGGAACAGCCTGTCATTAAGACCGCCGACGTCTACCGGGCGGGCCTCATGTGTCAGGATGAAATCCAGGGCATCAAGGGGCTTCTTGGGGATGCTCACCGTCTTGATGAAATCATTGCCGGTACCTGCCGGGACGATGCCCATGGGCACGCCTGTGTTCATCAGCCCGCAAGCGACCTCAAATGCCGTACCATCGCCGCCCACCGCAACGACGCCGGTGCAATCCGCTTGCGCAGCCGCCTCACGCGCCAGTTCAGTGGCGTGGCCCGGCTTTTCCGTACGGACAAATCGCCCTTCGATCCCCCGCTTTGCCAGCTCCTGCTCAAGAAGCATCTGTACCTTCAAGGCATGTTGATTGCCAGCCGCAGGATTCACAATAAAAGTCAGCATGGACATTCCTCCGGGATTCATTGGTGCAGCGACATGCCTCGACGAGAATCGACATGTCTGCTTTGCAAAAAGCGGCGCTCCGCTTTGACACGGAACGCCGCGATGAATGCGATAATGGCTTACGCGTTCATGATCTTCTCGGCGATCTGCTTGCCGGTCAGGCCGTACTCAACCAGCAGGTCAGCAGGCTTGCCGGACTGGCCGAACTCGTCCTCGATACCGATCTTCTTGAACTTCTCCAGGCCCATGCCGCAGATGGCAGAAGCGACAGCATCGCCCAGCCCGCCGATGACGGAGTGCTCTTCCACGGTGAAGACCTTGCCGCACTTGGCAGCGTACTCACGGGTGAGCTCCTCGTCAAAGGGCTTGAGGGTGTGGTGATTGACCAGTGCGGCATCGATGCCGTTCTCCTTGAGGATCTCCACGGCCTCCAGGCAGTGCTCCAGCATGATGCCGCAGCAGAAGATCACAACGTCCTTGCCGTCCTTGATCACGTTGCCCTTGCCGACCTCGAAGGGGCGCTCCTCGTACACGGGAGAAGGCAGACGGGCGGTGCGGATGAACACAGGGCCGTTGATCTTGGCGGCGGCTTCGACGCACTTGTAGCACTCGGTGGCATCGGAGGGCACGAACACGGTCATGTTGGGCAGGACACGCATCAGCGCGATGTCTTCGATGGCCTGGTGAGAACCACCGTCCTCGCCCAGGGTGATGCCGGCATGGGAGAAGCCCAGCTTGACATTCAGCTTGGGATAGCACACGCCGTTACGGATCTGATCGTAGGAACGGCCCGCAAACACCGCGAAGGTGGAGCAGAACGGGATCAGGCCCATGGTGGAAGCGCCGGCAGCCATATCGACCATGTTGGCCTCGGCGATGCCGCAGTCGATAAAACGGTCGGGATAAGCCTTCTTGAAGCCGTTGGTCATGGTAGCAGCGGCCAGGTCGGAATCGAACACGACGACCTTGTCGTTCTCAGCGCCCAGCTTGACGATGGCCTCGCCATAGGCAACGCGGATAGCTTTCTTTTCCATCTTCTTACGCCTCCAGTTCCTTCAGTGCAGCTTCGGTCTCGGCAGCATTGGGAGCCTTGCCGTGCCAGCCGACCTGGCCCTCCATGAAGGAGACGCCCTTACCCTTGGTGGTGTGCAGGTGGACCAGACGGGGCTTGCCGGGAACGGCGGGGGTATGCAGCGCAGCGAGCACCTGCTCGATGTCGTTGCCGTCAGCCACTTCGATCACGTCGTAGCCGAAGGCGCGCCACTTGGCGCCGATGTCGCCCAGGGACATGACCTCGTCATTGGTGCCGTCGATCTGCATCTTGTTGTGATCGAAGATAACAGTCAGGTTATCCAGGCCGTAGTGGGCAGCGGCCATGGAGGCCTCCCAGACCAGGCCTTCCTGGCTCTCGCCATCACCGATGATGGTGTAGACATGGCAGGGATTGCCAGTCTTCTTGGCGCCCAGCGCCATGCCGGCAGCAATGGAGATGCCCTGACCCAGAGAGCCGGTGGAAGCATCCACGCCGGGGCACTTCTTCACATCAGGATGGCCCTGCAGAATACCGTGCAGCTGGCGGAACTTGTCAAACTCTTCGGGGCCGAAGAAGCCGCGCTCGCACAGGGTGCCGTACAGGCCGGGAGCCGCATGGCCCTTGGACAGCACGAAACGGTCACGGTTGGGATTCTTGTCGTCCTTGGGGTCGATCCCCTTCATGACGTCAAAATACAGCGCGACCATCGCCTCGGTAGCGGACAGGGAGCCGCCGGGATGACCAGCGCCAGCCTTGTTGGTCATGGTGATGATGTTGCGGCGGACGCGCCGGCAGACATCCTTCAGTTCCAGAATATCCATCAGAAGTACCTCCTCTATTGCTCTCGCCTTGGCGAAACAAGGAATATCCGTACAGAATTTATTATATTATGAACGCCAGCCTGTGTCAATGCATTTTGCGCGATTATCTTCTCAGTTTGTGTCATATTTGGGTGCTTTGCTGCTGTTTTGACACAGCAATGCATCCTTTGCGCAATCATTGGGGCGGGTCAGATATGCTTGGATCAGCTCATGCTCCGTCAGGCACCCAAGCAGCTTCACGGTCCCGGGTGCTGTGACGATATACATCCCCTGCCGGCGCCTTGGCAGCTGCCGGACAATATGCCGCAAGGGCAGATTCCCCATCACGCAGAACAAGGCTGCCGGCAGCATCCCATGCCGCTCAAGAAGTATCCTGCGATCCATGAATTCCCGCAGTTCAGCCATCGCATGCGTTACCGTGGAAGCATGCGCGCTGTATATAAGACAGCAGCCGGCAAAAGCCAATGACAAATTCCAGGCGCCAAGACGCCAGGCGGTATACACATTGAGCGCTATCAGCGCACAGCCAACTGCCGTCCCCGCCCCCCGCATCAGGCTCATGGCTTTGTGCCGCGGGATGATCAGCTGCAGCAGCAGCGTGGTCAGTCTTCCGCCGTCCAGGGGCAAAACAGGGACCAGATTCAGCAGCAATATCGAAACATTGCTCAAAAACAACAGCCGCCCCGCTGCCAATGGCAGAAGCTGGTTCCTTACCAGTGCAACCGCAGCCGTGCATAGCGCAAAGGTTGCCGCAGGCCCTGCCAGGAGCATCACGGCGCGGCGGAGAGGCGACAACCTTTCTTCATCCTCCAGCCGCATAACGGCGCCAAGCGGTGTCAGCTCAATGCTGCGCGGTGGTTGGCCGAATACCGCGGCACACATTGCATGCGCCGCTTCGTGGATGGTGATCGACGCCATGGAAAGCACCGCAAACAGCCAATGCCCCGTTATCCAGGCATAGCCCAGATATACCGCCAGCGCAGGATGCACGCATAGCGCAGTTCCTCCCAAGGATGCAAAACGCCACGCTCTCATTGAAGATACCGCGACGGATCGACGCTTTTCCCGCCCTGCTGCACTTCCAGCACAAAATCCTCGCCCGGAAGCAGCGTTCCGATCACATCGCCTGCCAAAACCGGATCCCCCGTGCGTACGGCTACTTCAGCCAGATTGCCGTAGATGCATTTTAGGCCATCCTGTCCCTGCACCTGTACCATCCGTTCATCGCCCATGCCGTGATACACACCGGTCACTTCCCCATCGGCGGAGGCATTCACCACCGTGTCCGATGTTCTCCAGGACATCCAGGGTTCTGATTCCGACCAGGTATGCACCACCATCCCGCCACTGACGGGGGCTGCCAATTCAGCGGAATCCTCCCCAAATACCAGCACAGCCTCCGGAAACAGCGCGCTGACAAAGCTCAGCTTGCCCAACTGCTCATCCAACAAAGATTGGTCTGTGGCCGCCGTCAGGATCGCATCTGCAGCATCATCCAGCGGAGGGACAGTACCCGTCCTCAACACCACAGCACACAGCACCAGCGCCGCAGAAACCGCCAGATTCTTCAGCAGATGCTCTCCCGGTCGTCTGCGGGCAGGCTCGCGCCACTCCGGCAGGGATTCCTGCGGCTCCGGCGAAAGGCTGCGTTCCCTCACCCGCAATGGCATAACCTTTGTTTCATGCATGAAAATACCACCTTTCCTGGCACAGCTTATGTCGGAAAAGGTGGCAGTTATGCGCTTCTTACAGCGACAGAGCGCCCTGATCGACCATGCGCTGGAGCGCCTGCGCGATAGCGATGCGGCCATGGGCGTAGGTTAATCCGCCCTGCATATAGGCAGTGAACGGCTCACGCATGGGCGCGTCAGCAGACAGCTCCACCGATGCGCCGGATACAAAGGTGCCCGCCGCCATGATGACCGGATCCGCGTAACCGGGCATATCCCAGGGTTCGGGCAGCGCCATGGAATCAATGGGCGACGCCATCTGGATCCCCTGGCAGAAGGCCACCAGCCGCTCAGGGGTGCGCATCTGAATGGCCTGAATGATATCGGCGCGGCGATCGTTGGAGCCGGGCGTGGTCAGCATGCCCAGATCCTCAAAGACGCGGGCTGCAAGGCATGCAGTCTTGATCGCCTGGGCTACCGTGTGGGGCGCCATGAACAGGCCCTGGTAGAAGGGCTGATAGCTTGCCGCGTAGGAACCGACCTCCAGGCCGATGCCGGGCGCAGTCAGGCGGTAGGAAATGCGCTCGATGGCATCCTGACGGCCTACGACATAGCCTCCGGTGGGCGCCAGGCCGCCGCCGGGATTCTTGATCAGGCTGCCAACGCATACGTCCGCGCCGTAATGGGTGGGCTCCTGCTGGCAGACAAACTCGCCGTAGCAATTATCCACCATCAGGCGGACGCCGGGATGCTTGCTGTGAAGCATCTCAGCGAGCTCCGCAAAATCCTCCGGCATAAGAGAAGGCCGCCAGGCATAGCCGCGGCTGCGCTGCGCGATGACGAGCGTGGTCTTGGGCGTGATGGCAGCATCCACCGCAGCAACATCGATCTTGCCGTCCTTCATTTCCACCTGGGAGTAGCTCACGCCCATCTCCTTCAGCGAACCCACCGGCGCTTCCCCATCGCCCCAGCCGATGATGCCCTCCAGGGTATCATAGGGCGTGCCGGTTGCGGAGAGGATGTGCTCTCCGGGGCGCGTCAAGCCGAAGAGGCACAGGCTGATGGCGTGCGTACCGCTGGCGATCTGCGGGCGGACGATCGCCGCTTCTGTGCCGAAGAGATCGGCAAACACCTTTTCCAGGGTGTCACGGCCAACGTCATCGTAGCCATAACCCGTGGTCGGTGCAAAATGCCGGTAAGCGATCATGTGCTCCTGAAACACCTTGAGGACGCGGCGGGTGCCATGCTCCTCAATGGCGTCAATGCGTGCAAACTGATCCTTCAGCGCGATCTCCGCGCTGGCAATGCGTTCCTGAATGGTCATATTCATGCTCCTTGTGTAAAGAAGTTCCTGAGTTGATCATAGGCGTCCGCCTGAAGAGATTCCACCCAGCAGACGTCATCCTCGCGGCGCATCCACGTCAACTGGCGTTTTGCATAGTGCCTTGTGTTCAGCTTGAGGAGGTAATCCGTCTCTTCCCAGGCGGATTCGCCCCGGAGATACGGCACGATCTCCTTGTAGCCGATGGCCTTCATGGCCTGGCAATCCGCCGGAACGCCGCCTTCCAGCAAGCCGCGCACCTCGTCCACCAGACCCGTCTTTATCATCTGATCCACACGCTGTTCAATGCGTGCATACAGCAGCGCCCGATCCATCGTCAGGGATGCAACACGATATTGAAACCGGCTTTCGTTCTGCAGCTGCGGCTGTTTGGAGAACGGAACGCCTGTCAGGCGGTATACCTCCAGGGCACGCACCGCCCGGCGGACGTCGTTCAGGTGAAGCCGGGCTGCGGTTTCCGGGTCAACTGCCGCCAGCATGTCATGCAGACGCCGTTTGCCGTCTTCTTCGGCTGCCAGGGCTTCCAGCTCCGCACGGATCCCCTCGTCGGCAGAAACATCCCCCATGGCCATGGGCTGCCGCAGCGCCCGCAAATAGAGCCCTGTGCCGCCCACCAGCAGCGCATGCTTGCCTCGGGCATGGATATCCGCGATGCACTCCTCCGCCATTTCCTGATAGCGGGCAACGGAGAAAGCCTCCGCCGGATCGGCCACGTCGATCATGTGATGCTTTATGCCATCCATTTCCTCCGCGGTGGGCTTAGCGGTTCCGATGTTCATGCCCCGATAGATCTGCATGGAATCCATGCAAACGATCTCGCAGTCAAATTCCTTTGCCAGGCGGATGGACAGCGCGGTCTTTCCGCTGGCAGTGGGGCCAGTCAATACCCAGCAGATGCTCTTATCCATAATGCACCTCACTGGGGGCGGCGGAATCGCCGGTCTACATCGCTATGGCTCAGCGCCACGATCAGCGGCGTCCCCCGGGGACTGGTGGGTGTGACATTCTTCTCTACCATGCGCACAACCAGCTCCCGCAGGTCGCTTTCGTTCAGACGTTCTCCCCTGCGGACAGCTTTTTTGCAGGCAATGGCCAGGATGCCGGCACGCCGTTTCTCCAGCGAAACGACGCCTCTCTCACCTTCCAGCTGGTCGATGATCTCCCGCAGCAGATCCCCTGCCTGAGGCTGCCCCAGGATCACCGGAATGGCGCGGATCGCCACTTCCGTCTCACCGAAGGGCTCCACCAGCAAGCCGATCCCCTGCAGCAAGGCCTGATGGGTCTCCAGCAGCTCCTGCTCCCTGCGGGTCGCAGGCACGATCATCGGTATCAGCAGCTCCTGGCTGCAATTCCGGGTGTCCAGGGACTGCATCATCCGGTCAAAGAGCAAGCGCTCATGTACGCCCTGCTGATCGATCAGCAGCAGATGATCGTCATACTCCGCCAGAATATAGCTGTTGAAGGCTGTACCGATCATCCGCAGCGGCTTGGGCTGCTCCGCCAGGAAACTTTGCACAGGCTTGGCAGATGCTTCAGCCTTTTTCGAAACGTCATATTCCGGCGGCATCTGCTGATAGGACTGCATGAATGCCTGCACCGCCATGGGCGGCTCATTCAGCATGGGCGCCTTGGGACGGTTGGCGGGCTGAAGCGGCTTCATTGCCTGCAGCGGCGCGATCTGCTGTGCTTTTTCAAGCGTTTGCGGATTGCTCCCGACAGGCCTGGCAGGAACCGTTTCCTTCTGGACCGGCGGTACCGCGGGCGCTTTCTGCGCTGGCGGCGTTTCTGCCTTCACAGCAGGCATGGCCGGAACGACAGGCTTTGTCTCCACCCTGACCATTTCCTGCTTCCTGACCGCAACAGGCGCCGCCGTCACCGCAGGATCCTGGCTCAGCTTGATCAAGGAGGGCCTTTCCAGGGGGCTTTTTGCGGCAAAAGCGTCGCGAATGATCGCCTCTATCGCCTCTGCAAGGGCATAATCATTTTGAAAGCGGCACTCAAGCTTGTTGGGGTGCACATTCACGTCCACCATGTCGTAGGGCATGGTCAGGTGCAGCACGCAGCTGGGATATCTTCCTTGCAGCAGCCGCTCCTTACAGCCTGCTTCGACCGCAGCTGAGATCACGCCGGATTTCATGTAGCGACCATTGATGAAGAAGGATTGATGGCTGCGCGTGGCACGGCATGCGTCCCCGACGCCTACGAAGCCCTTCACGATCACGCCGCCCTGATGGCCACTGACCTCATGCATGGCGCGCATCTCCTTGCCATAAATGCTGAACACAGCAGAGGAAAGCTTGCCATCGCCGGCAGAATGATAAAGCGTCTTCCCCTGGCTGATGTAACGGAAGGAAACATCCGGCCGGGAAAGAATGAGCCGCATCATGAGATCGGACACATAGCCAGCCTCCGTGGCAGGCTTTTTCAGGAATTTCAGGCGAACCGGGGTGTTGAAAAACAGATCTCGCACCACAAAGGTCGTACCTTCCGGGCAGGCAGCCTCCTCGATGGATTCGATGCGCCCGCCCTGATTGACCACCTTGATGCCGCTGGCGTCATTCCTGGTGCGGGTGGTACAGGTCACCTTCGCCACCGCAGCGATGGACGCCAGCGCCTCACCACGGAAGCCAAGGGTCTGGATCGCCGTCAGCTCCTGGGCGCTGGTGATCTTGCTGGTGGCGTGGCGCTCAAAGGCCATGCGGATCTCGCTCTGCTGGATGCCGGAACCATTGTCCGTCACCCGGAAATAGCTGATGCCGCCATCGCGGATCTCGACGGTAACAGCCGTCGCGCCGGCATCAAGGCTGTTTTCCACCATTTCCTTGATGGCTGCCGAAGGACGCTCGACAACTTCGCCCGCAGCGATTTTGCCGATCACCTCGTCCGACAGCAGACGAATCTTTCCAGCCATGTGCACCCTCTCTTTCAAAACAGACTTTGGTATGGGTTTTACAGACTCTCGGTCGGTATTTACAATTTGCGCGCCTTTTCGCGCAGCAGGAACAGCTTGTTGATGGCGTCCATGGGCGTCAGTGCCATCACATCAATGGACTGCAGCTCGTTGATGATCTCCGTCTTGGCAAAGTCAAACAGATTCACCTGCTCATTGGCGCGCCTGGGGCCTTCTTCCAGGATGTTCTGGCCGATCCCCTTCTGGTTGATATTGCTGACCTCCAGGCGGGCTTGGATCTCATGGGCGCGCACCAGCACAGGGTGCGGCACGCCTGCCAGCCTTGCCACATGGATGCCGAAGGACTTATCCGCGCCGCCGCGAACGATCTTGCGCAGGAAGATGACGTCCTCGCCATGCTCGCGCACAGAGATGCAGTAGTTCTCCACGCCCTCTACGCGGCCTTCCAGCTCGGAAAGCTCATGGTAGTGGGTCGCAAACAGCGTCTTTGCGCCGGATTTATTCTTGTCCGTCAGGTATTCCACCACCGCCCATGCGATGGCCAGACCGTCAAAGGTAGAGGTGCCGCGGCCGATCTCATCCAGGATCACCAGCGACTTTGCCGTGGCGTTGCGCAGGATATAAGCGGTTTCACTCATTTCCACCATGAAGGTAGACTGGCCGCTTGCCAGGTCATCCGAGGCGCCCACGCGGGTGAAGATCCGGTCAATGATCGGGATCCTCGCTTCATCCGCCGGTACAAAGGAACCGATGTGCGCCATCAGCGCGATCAGCGCCACCTGACGCATATAGGTTGACTTGCCCGCCATGTTGGGGCCGGTGATGATACACATGCGCTTGTCATCGCCGTTCATCACCGTGTCATTGGGCACGAAGCCGCCGTCGTTCATGGACTGCTCGACCACCGGATGCCGGCCCTCCACGATCTCCAGCGTGCCATCGTCCGTCATCTGCGGACGGACATAGCGGTTGTTGACCGCAACCCGCGCCAGGGACAGGAGCGCGTCCAGCGTTTTGAGGGCCGTAGCAGTCTTCTGAATACGGCTGATCTGTGCGGCGATCTTCTCGCGGATCTCCGTGAACAGCTGCAGCTCCAGCCGCACGGACTGCTCCTGGGCGCCCACGATCTTCTGCTCGATCTCCTTGAGCTCCGGAGTCATATAGCGCTCGCAGTTCGCCAGGGTCTGCTTCCGGGTATAGCGCATGGGCACCATGTCATAGTAGGACTTGGTGACCTCGATATAATAGCCGAACACCTTATTGTACTGCACGCGCAGGTTGCGGATGCCGGTCTCCTCGCGCTCGCGCTGCTCCAGCTCGATGATCCACTGCTTGCCGCTGGTGGACGCGGTGCGGTATTCGTCCAGCATGGCGCTGTAACCATCGTTGATGATGCCGCCCTCGGTAATGGTGATGGGAGCATCCGGATGAATGGCAGCGCGCAGGAGCGCAGTCAGCTCCTCCAGCGGATCCAGATTGGTCAGGATTTCCCGGATCGCATCGCTTTGGCAGTCCGTCAGCAGATCGCGAATGGCCGGCACCTTCTGCATGGAGGCGCAAAGCGCCAGGCAATCACGGGCGTTGATGGACTTGTAGGCGACCTTGGACAGCAGCCTTTCCACATCATACACGCCCTGGAGCTCCTCCAGCAGCGTCATGGTCAGCACATGCTGGCCGGAGAACTCCTCCACCGCATCCAGGCGGCGCTCGATCTTCTCCCTGCTGATAAGGGGCTGCTCGATCCAGGAACGCAGCAGGCGGCCGCCCATGGCCGTAGACGTCTTGTCCAGCAGCGAAAGCAGCGTACCCTTCTTGCTGCGCCCGCGGATGGACTCCGTCAGCTCCAGGTTGCGGCGGGTGTTGCGATCCAGCAGCATGGTCTCGCTGCCCTGATAGATGCGCAGCTCCGTGATATGCTCCAGCGCATTCTTCTGGGTTTCGGACAGGTATTTCATCAGCGCGCCGGCAGCGCAGGCAGCAGACTTATACTCCTCCGACAGCCCCAGCGGAGACAGATCCTTCAAATGGAAATGGCGGCAGAGCGCTTCAGCTGCGTTGGCCAGCTGGTACCAGGCGGAGGGCTGCTCGGAGGCCGTCATATCCTCCCGGTGCAGACATTCGCGCAGCTTCACCATGTCGCTCACGATGATCTCCATCGGGGCAATGCGGGCCAGCTCATCCGCCAGGGTGTCCGCAGGATTCATCACCTCATGAACGAAGAACTCGCCGGTGGAGACGTCTGCAAAGGCCAGCCCCGCCTTATCCGAGGCAAAGCAGATGGACAGCAGGAAGTTGTTGGCCCGCTCGTCCAGCATGTTGCTCTCAATCACCGTACCCGGGGTGATGATGCGGGTAATTCCGCGCTTCACAAGACCCTTTGCCAGGGCAGGGTCCTCCATCTGCTCACAGATAGCGACCTTGTAGCCCCTGGAGATCAGCTTCTCGACATAATTATCGACAGCATGATAAGGCACGCCGCACATGGGGGCGCGCTCCTCCAGGCCGCAGTCGCGTCCGGTGAGGGTCAGTTCCAGCTCCCGGGAGGCCGTCTTCGCGTCATCGAAGAACATCTCGTAAAAATCGCCCAGACGGAAGAAGAGCAGGCAGTCCTTATTCTCCGATTTCATCTGGAGATACTGCTGCATCATAGGTGTCAAGCCAGCCATTGTATTCCCTGCCGTTTCGTAGTATTGATCGTTTGATTACTGACCGCAGCCGCCGCAGGAGGCACAGTTGCCCGTGCAGCCGCCCTGGGCGTCCTCCACCTCGCCGGTGATGACCAGGCGCAGGATCCGATTGACATTGTCCATCATTTCCTGGAACTTCACCTGGGCCTCGCGCATGTCCTTTACCATGGTACATTCTTCCATGGCCTTCTCGGCATTTTGAAGCTCCTCGCCAGCAGCAGCGACCTTCTCTGCCTCAAAATTGGGAGAGCGCAGCAGCAGCTCGACGCTTTGCCGCTTCTCCATGTAGGCCGCGATCAGCGCGGTGGCATTCTCGTCCTTGGTGACCTGATCCTCCAGGTCATGCATGGTCTTGTAGGTCTCACTGGCCACGATGGCTTCCGCCAGGGCCTGAGCCTTCATCATCACTTCACGCATTTTTCTTTCCTCCGATTCATTCGATTCGCTCTGCCATGAGCGTGTTGTTCTTCATGGCCGTCACCCGCACGCGGATGATCTTGCCGATATCGTCTTCCGTGCCGGGCAGCGTGATGCCCACGCCGTGCTTCCCATGTCCGGAGACCTGCTTGCTGCTGCGGCGGCTGAGCCCCTCCACCAGCACTTCCTCTTCCATGCCAATGAAACGGGACATGGCCTTGCGCTGACCCTCCTCCTGGGCGGCAATGAGCCGCTTGATGCGGTCCGTTGCCACGTCCTCCGGGATCTGGTCGGGCATGTCCGCCGCAACGGTGCCGGTGCGGGGCGAGTAGATAAAGGTAAACGCACTGTCGTAGCCAACTTCCTGCACGATGGACAACGTATCCTGGAACTGCTCCTCCGTTTCGCCGGGGAAACCGACGATGATGTCCGTCGTCAGGCCGATACCCGGAACAGCCTGACGCAGCTTGCGCACCTTGTCCAGGTATTGTTCCCGGGTGTAGCGGTGGTTCATGCGGCGCAGGACCCCATCGTTGCCATGCTGCACCGGCAGATGGAACTGGGGCAGAACGTGCTTGCATTCTCCCATCGCGCGGATCAGCTCGTCCGACAGGTCCTTGGGGTGGCTGGTCATAAAGCGGATGCGTTCAATGCCGATGGCGTCCAGCTCCCGCAGGAGCCTGGCGAAGCTGACGTCGCCCTCCAGGCCCTTGCCGTAGCTGTTGACGTTCTGGCCCAGCAGCATGATCTCCTTCACGCCGGAGGCCTTCAGCTCGCGTGCCTCCTGCAGGATGGCCTCCATCTCGCGGGAGCGTTCCCGCCCGCGCACATAGGGCACGATGCAGTAGCTGCAGAAGTTATCGCAGCCGTACATGATGGTGATGTAGGCGGCGTCATTGCGAAGGCGCTTGATGGGCAGGTCCTCCGCGATGGTATCCTCATCCTCCACCACGACGACCGCACGGTCGCTGTTCAGCGTCTGGTACAGCAGCTCCGGCAGTTTGTACAGGTTCGAGGTGCCAAAGGCCAGGTCAACGAATTTGTACTGCTTGAGGATCTTTTCTGCCATGCCGGGCTGCTGGATCATGCAGCCGCATACGGCAATGATCAGCTTGGGATTCTTCTTGCGGATCTCCTTGAGCCAGGTAACGTTGCCCAGCGCACGCCGCTCCGCGTTATCGCGGACGCAACAGGTGTTGAAGATGACAAAATCCGCCTCCGTACGGTCCGGCGCTTCTGTCATGCCCATGTCACGCAGCATGCCGGCAAGCTTTTCAGAATCATGAGCATTCATCTGGCAGCCATAGGTCACCACATGATAGGAAGCAGGACGCTCCGCCATCGCGCTGACCATCGCGGCATAGCGGCGCTGCTCTGCCAGCTCTTCGGCGGTGATATGGACAGGCTTTCTTTCAGCCATGGTCATTCCTCCAGTTGGGATTGCTTCTTGTAAACTTCCCGGAGCGCCGGGCGGGTACGCTTGCGCGTCATCTCCACCAGACCCAGGGACGTAAAGCCATGCACGACGGTCTTGACCCGGTCGGACGCAAAAGCCCTGTTCAGCGCCTCCAGCACCGCATGATGATGCTCCCGGCTGACCATGTCGATCATGTCGATGATGATGATGCCGCTGATATTGCGCAGCCGCACCTGCCGGGCGATCTCCCCGCAGGCCTCCAGATTGGTCTGGAGCACGGTTTCGGCAAGGGCCGTTTTGCCGGTGAATTTGGCTGTATTCACATCAATGACAGTCATCGCCTCGCAGGGGTCGAACACCAGATTGCCGCCGCTTTCCAGCCATACGCGGCGATCGAGAGCCTTCATCACCTGGGTGCTGATGCGCGCGATGTCAAACATGTTGTCACCCATTACGGTGACAGGGGCCCAGGGTTGGAGCTTCTCTGCCAGGGACTCGTCGCTGACGCAGATGCGGTCAATGCCGCGGGGATGATAATCCGCCAGCACCAGCTCCAGCGTCGTGCGCGGCTGATGCAGCACCGAGGGCACATGGGCCGTAGGGGCAGCTTTGCGGATCTCCTCCCAG
>X409_Impala__coassemble_365_pt1 | contig 37490 bp, 27 predicted proteins | sample X409_Impala__metabat2_high_PE_002 | metagenome-assembled genome bin X409_Impala
GCTTCGCTCGGCGATTGCAAGCAATCGCTGTCGCTCGTCGGGCGTTGCCCGACCTCCTTGCATTGATTTAGACACCTATGCTGGTCGTTTTGTCCAACGGCAGTGAAAAAATCCGCCCGGAAGTTCATCCGGACGGAAGGGATCATGCGGTTTTGCGTGCCTTGAGCATTGCAGGCAGATACACCACCAGCCAGCCGATCAGAACAACGGGGATGGCAGCGAAGAAATCCAGGATGGAGTGCTGTTTGATGAACACGGTGGAGGCGCAGATCATCAGCGCAAAGACGGCGAAGAAGGCCGTCCAGGCGGGGGTGCGGAACTTCCTCGTGCTCTGGGCGCAGAAGAACACCGCAAAGGCGCCGATGCAGTGCAGCGACGGGCACACATTGGTGTTGGAATCCACGGTGTAGATGATATTGACCACCCAGGTCAGCGGATTGGCGCGGCCCAGCTCGCTCAGGACCGGGCGCAGCAGCTGCTGGTTGGGCCAGAGGAGGTAGCATGTTTCTGCGATGATGGTGGTCAGGATCAGGTTGTACATGAAGCGCTTGAAGGCGGGAATGTCATAGGCCAGCGTGTACAGCGACAGGAACAGCAGCGCCACCATCCAGCCCAGGTAGGGGATGACGAACCACTCGCAGAAGGGGATCATGTGATCCAGCGGGGACTCGATGGTAAAGGCGACGGGCCGCTGCTCCAGAATGATGAAGCTCAGCAGATACAGCGGCCAGTAGATCAAAAGCAGCACATGGCGGTATTCCGGTGAAGTGAGATTGCTCAGGCGGAGCTTGCGGTAATCAACAACGGGGGCAGGCAGTTTCATGATGATTCTCCTGTGGATCAGTTTCCGGCGATGTAAAGGACGCCCAGGGTGCCGGGGCCGCAGTGGCTGGAGATCACGCCGCCGGCACGGGTAATGTGGATCTCAGCAAAGTGGTTCAGCTCCTCCAGCATGGTGCGGACGGCAGCGATGGTCTCCTCCTCGCAGCCGGAATGGGTGATGAACACATGCCCGCTCCGGGCGCTGAGGAGGTCGTCCTTCATGTCCGCCACATATTCGCGGATGACGCGGTCCATGCGGCCGCGGTACTTTTTGCCAGCGCTCATTTTGCCCTCCGCTACGCCGATGCGGGGGTGCAGCTTCAGCGCGCCGCCCATCAGCGCCGCCACGGAGGAGCAGCGGCCCCCGCGGTGCAGGTAGGTCAGCGTATCCACCACGAAGGAGGCGCGGATGTTCTCCCGGTCCGCCTTGACGGCAGCGACGATCTCGCCGGCAGCCTTGCCCTGCTGCGCCATTTCCGCCGCTGCGATGACCTGCAGGCCAACGCCCGTGGACAGATTCCGGGAGTCGATGACGTGGAAATTCTCCGCGTCGATCTGCTCGGCGGCCATGCGCAGCACATTGTAGGTGGAGGACATGCTGCCGGAGATGGTGAAAACGATCACCTCGCGGCCTTTGTAGGGCTTCAGGGCGGCCAGGGCGTCCTCCATGGATGCGGCAGCCGTCTTGGGGGACTGGCGGCTTTCGTCCGACCAGCGGTAGATCTCATCCGGGGCCAGCGTGCCGTCCAGGTGATCCTCCTCACCCAGGATGATGTGCAGGGGGATGATGTCGATATCATAACGTGCGATCAGCTCCGCAGAGAGATCGCAGGTGCTGTCAGAAATGATCTTGACCATGGTGATTTCCTTTCGCATACGTCAGTCAGGGGGGATGGGGCCTCCTGAGTATAGCACAAATGTGTCAATTATACGTCAACTGAAGGTCAACGGCTGTTGAAAAACAGGCGTCATCCCATTTGTGCCCTCCATATAATGCCACAAAACGCCAAAAGAATCAAGGGGAACGGTGACGAAAGCGGTTGACAAGCGGGGATAAATCTGTTTCAATATCGGGGAATGGTTTTATCAAACGGAGCGTGAGACAGCGTATGCGAAGCTGGTTCAAACATATTGACAGGCAGACGATCCGCATCATCCTGGCCCTGGCATGGCCCACCATGCTGGAGCAGCTGATGCAGACGGCGGTGCAGTATATCGATACGGCGATGGTGGGCAGCCTTGGCACCACCGCGATGGCAGCCGTGGGCGCGACGACCACGGTGGGCTGGCTCATCGGCGGCATGGTGAGCGCCTGGGGCGTGGGATTCCTGTCCTTCATCGCGAGGGCCTGCGGCGCCGGCGACAGGGACGCCGCTGCCCGGGCCAGTGCCCAGGCCGTCATCGTGACGGCAGCGGCGGGCGTGGCGTTCACGGCCATCACCCTGGGCCTGAGCGGCCTCATCCCCCGGTGGATGCAGGTGGAGGAAAGCGTCCGCCCCCTGGCGACCCGGTATTTCTTCATCCTGTACACGCCCATGCTGTTCCGCGCAGCGACGATCATCTTCGGCACCATCCTGCGCGCTGCGGGGGATACCCGGACCCCCATGAAGGTCGGCGTGTGGGTGAATATCATCAATGTGGCGCTGAATTTCCTGCTGATCTATCCCGCCCGTCCGCTGACGCTGCTGGGCTGCACCTTCACGATGCCCGGCGCAGGTCTGGGCGTGGTGGGCGCGGCGCTGGCCAGCGCGATCTCCGTGATGGTGGGCGGCGTCTACATCACCGTTGTGCTGTGGAGGCATCCGATGATCTCCCCGCGCGGACAGCGTTTCCGCCCGGATGGGGGCATCCTGCGGCCCACGGTGCGGGTGGCCATCCCCAATATGCTGCAGCGCTTTGGTACGTCCCTGGGGTATGTGGCATTTGCGGCGATGATCAATGCCCTGGGCGAGGTGGCGACCTCCGCCCACACCGTGGCCAACACGGTAGAAAGCCTGTTCTACATCCCCGGCTACGGCATGCAGACCGCCGCTGCGACCCTGGCGGGTAATGCCTATGGCGCGAAGGACCCCAAGCGCATGCGGCAGCTGGCACGCATGTTCATCCCCATTGAGGTGGGGCTGATGATCCTCTCCGGCGGGGCGCTGTTTGCCTTTGCGCCGCCGCTGGTGCGCCTCTTCTCGGCGGATGCGGCGGTCATTGCCCTGGGCGTGACGGTGCTGCGGATGGTCGCGGTATCCGAGCCCTTTTACGGCTTCTCCATCATCGTGGAGGGCATGATGCAGGGCGTAGGCCGCACCAAACTGCCCTTCATCTTCAATGTGGGCGGCATGTGGCTGGTGCGCATCGTGGGCACGCTGATCTGTACCAAGTGCCTCGGCATGGGCCTGGTGAGTGCCTGGGCCTGCATGATCGCCCACAACCTGCTGCTGTTCGGGCTGTTCCTGTGGTGCTATGTGAAGGGCTTGTGGAATCCCCTGCATGGCCAGGCATGACGAAAGCTCCGCATCCTGTACGGATGCGGAGCTTTTTGCTTCAGGGCAGTGCTGCCAGCATATCCCGGATGGCACGGGCGGCCTCTCCGTATGCGGCATGCTCGGCAGAGAGCTTCTCCAGGGCGCCGGTGAGGTAGCCTCCCAGCAGCTCCACATTGCTGCGGCGGATGCGCATCGCCCGCTCCGGGGGCGCAAACTGCGGCAGCAGCAGCTCCCGGCTGACGAAGATGGCGGGCATTTCGTCCTCCACCAGGCGGGCAGCCTCCTCCGTGCGCCCCAGGAGGCGCAGGGCGTGGGCCGTTGCCAGCTTGCAGCCGTAGTGGGTGCTCAGGCGCATGGGCAAGCCGCTGTCCTGAGCAGCCCGGCAGAGGGTCAGCGCCTCCCGGGCGGCTGTTGCAGTCTGCGTTTTCACCAGCGCCCGCGCCAGGTAGACCATTAGCTCCGGCTGGTTGGGGTACTGGGCGGATTTCTCTCGCAGCAGCGCCACGGCGGCAGGGGCGTCCCCGGCATTCAGCAGCCGGGTGGATTCGGCGGTGGCGGCCAGGATCTCCTCCTGCATGCGCAGGGGGTCCACCCCCAACAGCGCATCGGCGGAGGTTTGCAGGGTCAGCGTCAGTCGGGGCAGCAGCGCCACGTCCGGGGAGGCGGCGCCCCGCTCCCAGCGGCTGACGGCCCGGTCGGATACCCCCAGCGCCTCGGCCAGGGCGCTTTGGGTCAACCCACGGGCCAAACGTGTGCGGCGGATGTTTTCAGCAAGATTCATACGATCACCTCATGCGTTAGTGGAGCTCCCTATGCGTATCATAGCACAAGCCGCCGGGGAAGACCAGGCCCCGCAGGGAGAGATTTTCTCCCGGTGTGCGGGAGGGGAACAAGGCTTGTAAAACCGGGGATGCTGTGGTAGAATATGGAGGAAACCAAAGCGCGAGAGGTTGATGTTGTGATGAAAAAGCTGCTGTTGATCATGGCGCTGCTGATGATGACGCTGCCTGCGGCGGCGGATGTGTCGCTGCCCAGTGGTGTGACCGTCATTGGAGAGGACGCTTTTGCCGGCTGCACGGAGCTGTCGGGCGCCCTGGTCATTCCCGATGGCGTGAAGGAGATCGGCGACAGTGCCTTCAAGGGCTGCATCAAGCTGACGGAGCTTGTCCTGCCCGACAGCGTGACCAGCATCGGCGATTACGCCTTTGCCGGCTGTACGGACCTGGCGGGCACCGTCGTCAACGAAGGCGTGCATATTGGTGAAAATGCCTTTGACGGCACTGATGTGGATGTAACCGAACCTGCCCCGGTCACGGATTTTGCCTACACCATCAACGCGGATGGCACCGTGACGATCACCGAATACCTGGGCGGTTGGGACGTGACAACGATCGTTATCCCCGATACGATCGAAGGATACAAGGTGACAGAGATCGGTGCGGGCGTGTTTAAGCAGCGTGCTTTGACAGAGGTTACCCTGCCTGCCGGGCTGACCACCATTGGCGACAATGCGTTTGAGAACTGCCCAAGCCTCGCCGTCGTGCGGGGCGGCAAGAAGGTGACAAGCTATGGCAGCAACGCGTTCTACTACTGCACGGAGCTGAAAAGCATGACCATCAACGAGGATGCATCCTTCTTTGGTGAATATGCCTTCGGCTACTGCGAGAATCTGCATGCGACGCTGTATCTGTCCTCCAAGAGTACTTTTGCGTGGGATTCCTTCTACGGGGCGGATATTGTGGCGCTGGGGTTCCAGGTCAATGGAAGCACTGCGGCTTTGAAGCAGCGCTTTGCCGGCATCACCCGCGACCGTGTAACGATCCCGTCTTCATACAAGGGCCTCCCGGTGACGGAGATCATTTGCGCAGAGGTGGGCAATTATGCCTGCGGCCTGTGCTATCACCTCACCATCCCCAGCACGGTCACGAAAATCGGCACGGACGGTATGTGGGGTGCTCATCGGGATTTGATCAGCGTCACATTCCAGGAGCCGAGCTCGCTGGTGGAGATTGGCGAGCGTGCATTCTGCGGCTTGCGCGAGCTGGAGACAGTCGAGCTGCCGGATTCGCTGCGAATCATTGGTAACGACGCCTTTAAGTATGATTCCAGCCTGAAAAACCTCACCATTCCCGATGGCCTGGAGCGCCTTGGCGAGAGCGCCTTCTGGTTCACGCAGATCCCCAGTGTGGACATTCCCTCCGCCTGGACGGAGATCCCGCCCTACGCCTTCTACGGCATGGCGCTGACGGAGTTCACCATTCCGCCGCGCATCACCAAGCTGGGACAGGCGGCGCTGGCAGGCAATGAGAAGCTGACGTCCCTGGTCATTCCCGATACGGTGCTGGAAGTGGGGGCATACACCTTCGCAGAGTGCACCAGCCTCACCGAAGCGGTGCTGCCGTCCCACCTGACTACACTTCCGGGCTGTGCGTTCATGAATTGTACGGCGCTGACAGAGGTCGATCTGCCCGATGGCATCGAATCCATTGAGATCGCAGCCTTTGAGGGCTGCACCAGTCTGGAATATGTGGAGCTGCCGCCCAAGGTGACCTGGATCCTTACCTGTGTGTTTAATGACTGCGGCGTGCGCAGCAAGGCCGTCGACCGGGTGGTCAGCCAGGTCATCAAGCCCGGCATGAGCGACTTTGAGAAGGCCCTGGCCCTGCATGACTGGCTGATCAACCACGCCGATTACAGCTCCAACCGCACCTTCTTCGGCGCGGAGGGCGTGCTGGTGTACGGCGAGGGCGTCTGCCAGAGCTACACCGACGCCTACGCCATGCTGCTGGACAAGGTGGGCATCAGCCATAAGCCGGTGACGTCCTCCAGCATGGACCACACCTGGAACCTGGTGCAGCTGGATGGCGAGTGGTACCATGTGGACGTGACCTGGGACGACCCTGTCGGCGGCAGCGAGCGCCACACCTACTTCGGCCTTTCGGATGAATTGATGTCCATGGACCACACCTGGGACAATGCCTCCAGCCTGCCCGCCGCCAACGGTACACGCTATCAGTACGGCGTGGATAACGGACAATAAGCGCATAAAACAGCGCCAGCCCTCCGCGATGGAAGGCTGGCGTTTTTGTGTGGGTTTATTTCTCGTAATCCGGCACGAGCTCGCTCACGCCGATGCCCAGGAGCTCGGTGGTCTTGCGGGCGTAGGCGTTCTTGTTGCTGATGCCGCCGACATAGGAGATCTGCTCGCCCATGAAGGTCATGCAGGCGGTCTCGCCGCCGTCCAGGTTGATGGCCAGGGTGCAGCCCTTCTCCAGCATACGGTCGGCCAGGAAGTCCAGGAACGCGCCCACGCTGCCGGTGTGGCGGCCCTCCAGCATCATGGCGAAGGTGTGGCCCTTTTCCACCATGCCGATGGCCACGCGGGGGTTGTTGCCCAGGTTCATGGTGCTGATGTCCGCGTCGTTGCGGATGCCGTCGCGCACCAGCAGCGGGCCGAAGGCGAGGGTGGTCTCAACGCCCATGTCCAGGTACTCCTGGGCGGTGTGTTCATCGGAGACGTAGACCTCCATGTTGCCGTCGGGGTAGAGGGCCAGCACATCCAGGGGCGGCCAGCGCATGGAATCCGCCTTGCGGGTCTTATCGGAGAATATCTTGCCGTTGCGGATGATGATGCCCACGGAGGAATCCTTCTTGGGGTAGCGGTTCTGGGCAAAGTCGGTGGAGATGCCAAGGACGAGCTGGTTCTTCCGGGCGACGGCATGGGGCCAGTCGTTGTAGGACATGTGCTTGCCCTCCACGTTGGAGAACATGCGCCAGGTCTCGTCGCCGCGGCTCCAGACCTCCGCCTCATACCAGGTGAGGTTCTTGTTCTTTTCGTTCTTGCCGGTGCGGCGGTAGATCTCCACCTTCAGCTGGTCGTCCACATAGCGCCACACGCCGGCCTCGTCGTTGATATAAACGTATTCGCCCACATCCAGGAAGCCCTCCTCGTTCAGCACGGGGAAGGCGCCGGGCTCCTCGGCCAGGGCGGCGGGGAGGAGCATCATCAACACTGCCAGCAGGCAGAAAATGCGTTTCAGCATGGGATCTGTCCTTTCGTATCGGGATGGACTGCTAACCCATATATTATAGCACACAAGCGGGCCGGCGCGCAATGGAAAATGCTGCGGCGGAAATGTAAATTGTGCATGAGAAACCGGCCCCCTTCCGGGAGCCGGTGATATTTACGCCTGCTGGAAGGTCACGCTGGCCTTCAGCCCGGACATGGTGTAGGCATGCAGCGTCACATCGCCGGGCAGGGTGCCGGAGCGCAGGTACACGATGGCGCGGCCCTGCTTGGTGGCGCGGTGCTTCTCCGCGTAGGGGGTGAGGTCCACGGGGATGCCGTTCTCGATGCCCAGGATCACCGCATCGCCGACGATCTGGTAGCGGATATCCTCGTCCTTCACGGTGAGGCGGCCGTCTGCGTCGTGCAGCTCCACCTCCACCTGGATGACGTCCAGGCCATCGGCGTCGAAGGCAGCCTTGTCCGGGAACAGGCGGATCTCCCTGGCCTTGCCGGTGGTACAGAGGGTATCTTCCGCGCCGGCGACGACGGCACGCAGCTCGCCATCGGCATAGGGGACCTCCCAGGTGGCGCGGCATTCGGTGTCGAGGCTGACTTCCTTCTTGCCCAGGGACACGCCGTTCAGGAACAGCTCGGCCTCGGGCTGGTTGGTGGCCACGGAAACATACATGGGGTCGCCCTCATTGCCTTCCCAGATGAAGCGCTCGGCCCACACGCTGCCAGCCGGGCTCCGGCCGTGCCACTTTTCGCCCTTGTTGGGCTGGACGCTGAGCTTCACGAAGGGCTCCACCGTCCAGAAGGCGCGGCGCATGTAGTACAGGGGCTTCTCGTTGCCGGCCAGGTCCAGCAGGCCTGCCTGGCTGATGCGCATGGGCCAGCCGTGACATTCGCCCAGGAAGTCCACGCCCGTCCACAGGAACTGGCCGCAGATGTAGTCGTTATCGCGGACGGCCTGCCACTGCTTGCCGCCGTGGCCGTTCTCGCTGCCGTAGATGACCCGGCCGGGGAAGCGGGCATGATCCTCCGCGTAGAACTGCTCCTTGTAGTTGTAGCCGGAGGCGTCCAGCACGTCCGCATAGCCGGTGCGGGTGGAGAGCTCGGGGAAGGACAGCGCGCTGGTGACGGGGCGTGTGGTATCAATGGCGTGGACGATGTCCACCAGCTGCCTGGCGACGACGGCCAGGCGGCCCGCGTCGGGCTTGCGGTCGTCGTACATGCGCTCCTGCTGGGGCTTGCCGGCGTCGTTGTTGCCCAGCACCTCGTTGAACAGCGGGGTGACGTAGGGGTCGTTGGGGTAGTCGATCTCATTGCCGATGGACCACATGATCACGCAGGGGTGGTTGCGGTCCCGCTTGACCATGCTCTCCAGGTCAAACCTGTGCCACTGGGGGAAGTCCTCGGCGTAGCCGTAGCGCTTGGGCGGGTAGACGTTGTGACCCTGCCACCACTTGTTCTTCGCGCCCTCCCACTCGTCAAAGGCCTCGTCCTGCACGAGGATGCCCAGCTCGTCGCACAGGTCCAGCAGGTGGGCGTCCGGCGGATTGTGGCTGGTGCGCAGCGCGTTTGCGCCGCAGGCCTTGAGCTTGAGGAGGCGGCGCTTCCACACGGCCTTGGGGACCGCCGCGCCCAGGCAGCCTGCGTCGTGGTGGACGCAGAAGCCCTTCAGTTTCATATTCACGCCGTTGAGGAAGAAGCCGGCGTCCGCGTCAAAGCGGATGGTGCGGATGCCGAAGCGCACCTCGGTCTCGTCGGTGATCTCGCCATCTGCGATGCAGCGGGCGCGCAGGGTGTACAGGTTGGGGGCGTCGCAGCTCCACAGGGCGGGGGCGGGCACGACGATGTCGCACGCGCCGCAGGCCCCTTCGGCCTCGCCGGAGGCCACCACGCAGCCGGCAGCGTCCACCACGTCGAAGGCGACGCTCTCGCCGCCCAGGGTTTCGTACTGCACGTTCACGATGGCCTGATCGTCCGCCACCTCCCTGGTGGTGACAAAAATGCCGTTGGTTTCGAAGCAGCGCATGTCGCTGATCTCCACCGTCACATCGCGGTAGATGCCGCTGCCGGTGAACCAGCGGGAATCCGCCACCTGGTCATGCTCCACGCGCACCGCCAGCACGTTCTCGCCCGGGCGGACGAACTCGCTGATATCAAAGGTGAAGGTGGTGTAGCCATAGGCGTTGGAGCCCACATGGTTGGAGTTGATGTACACCCGCGCATGCTTGTATACGCCGCCGAAGGTGACGCGCACGCGCTTGCCCTTCACATCCTCGGGCAGCTCAAAGTGCTTGCGGTACCAGGCCGTGCCGCCGGGCAGATAGCCGGTGCCGGAGGCGTTGGCGGGGTCGAAGGGATGCTCCACGGACCAATCGTGGGGGAGGGTCACGACGCGCCAGGCGCTGTCGTTCATGCCCATAAAATCCGGGGACATGTGGGGCGCGCCCATGAGCATATCGCCCAGGTGGAAGCGCCAGTCACGGTTGAGGTTGATCTTCATGCTCATCGTGTGCCTCCGTCAGTTGCCGGGCCACGGCACGAATTCCTGCACCGCGCCCTGACCGTCCACATAGGGGTTGAGGGTGAATTTGGTGTCCTTCTGCACCTTCTTCATGATGGCCTGGGCGGCTTCGCCCTCCACCAGGATGGGCCGGTAATCATTGGCATAGCCCTTGCCGTCCATGCCGGTGCCGTCCGCCGCGCCGGTGGTCATGATGGGCCAGATCGTCACCTGATGGCCGATGTACACGCCATCCCGGAAGTGCAGATCGATCTGGGCGATGATGCTCTCGGGGGAGTAGAGGGCCTCGTTGACGCCGGTGTTGCCGCCGAAGGAGAAATTGCCCAGGGAGTGCAGCGTGGTGACGCCCTTTTCCACCCACAGCCCCTGGGGGACGTGGGGATGGGTGCCCACCACGATGTGCGCGCCCAGCTGCATGGCCAGCTTGCGGTAGGTGTCGGTCATCTGGGAATGGGTGGCCTGGCCCTCCACGCCGGCATGGATGGAGGCGATGATCACGTCGCAGCCGGCGTCCTTGAGCTTCTGGAAGTCCTGCTCCACCTTCTGGGGATTCTTGCCGCGGTAGCTGGGCAGCAAGCCGATGAAGCCGATGCGCACGTCATTCTCAAAATCGAACCAGTACAGGTCGCGGCCGAAGTCGGTATCGCCGGAGTAGGCGATGCCCTCGGCCTCAAGGGCCTCCACGGTGGATTGGTAGCCGGGCTTGCCGTAGTCATCGGTGTGGTTGTTGGCCAGGTTGACGATCTCCACGCTGGCGGCGGAGAGGATCTTGGCATAATCCTGGGGGCCGTTGAACACCAGATGGCTGCTGGAGAGCTCCTTGGGCTCGTACAGCACGCCCTCCAGGTTGACCAGGGTGATGTCGTCGTTCTCGGTCAGGTGGCGGATGCCGTCAAAGGGGTAATCGTAGCCGTATTTTTCGATATACGCCTGGTAGGAATGCTCGGCGAACCTGGTCTGCACGCGCTTGCTGCTGCCCAGGGTGGTGTCGCCGGTGCAGGTGATGGTGATGATCTGTACATCGGATGCCGCGTCCTCCGCCAGGGCGGCGGGCAGCAGCATCAGGCACAGGAGCAGGGCGATCATGCGTTTCATGGGGATTTATCCTCCTTGCGGGTGGGTTTGGAGAAGACGGGCTCCTCCTTCAGGGGCTCGCGGTAGCCGCGGAAGTTGGTATTGCCGCCGATGCCGCCAAACCAGTTGCCGGTACATTCGTTGATGATGCTCAGCTTCCCGTGGCGCTCGTCCATCTCGAAGAGCAGCATGCGCTTCTTCGGGTGGATGTTGGGGCAATGCAGGGCCATCATCAGCTGGCCGGAGAAGGTGCGGAAGAGCATGGAATGGGCGCCGTCCAGGGCATAGAGGGGATCCTCCTGCTGCACCCAGGGGCCGAAGATCTCCCCCGAGCGGCTGACGGCATAGCCCGTGGCGTATCCCTCCCTGCAGAAGTTGGACCAGAGCATGATCAGCTTGCCGTCGGGCAGGCGGTGGAGGAAGGGCCCGTCGGTGACGAAGCCGTTGTGGGCGTCCTGACCGGCCAGGCGGGCGCCCCAGGGCGCATCCGATGCGCGGAAGAGCACGATCGGCTCGCCGATGGCGCTGCCCAGGTCATCCGACATGGGGATGGCGCAGATCTGCCCGTCGTAGACCTGCAGCCACTCATGGCAGAAGACCATCCAGGGCTTGCCCTTCTTGTCCACATAGAGGGTGCCGTCCAGGCATTGCCAGCCCCTGGGGGTGACGGCTTCCTGCTGCACGGGGGTGAAGGGGCCCAGGGGGCTGTCCGCCACCAGGCACTGGCAGCGGCGGAAGGCGCCCTCCGCCCGGAAGGAGGAGATGATGTAGTAGCGGCCCTGCCAGATGTGGCACTCCGGGGCCCAGTAGTCCAGATCGGCCCAGAAGCCGGTGGCCTCCGCGTCAAAGACCTGGATGGGCGCGGACCAGTGGACCAGATCCTCGCTGACCAGGGCATGGAAGGCCCCGCGGCGCTTCTGCTCCGGGAAGCGGTCCGGGTTGAAAAAGGCCGCATAAAGGTAATACTTGCCGCTCACCGGGTCGGCAAGGATGTAGGGATCGGAGATGTGGACGTCGTGTACGTGGAAGGGATACTCCATGTGCAAGGCCTCCGTTCTAACGAATTTACCGTATCTTCATGATACACGAAAAATGTGTTGCAGTCAATCAAAAATGGCGGCTCCGGCAAAGAAAAAGCCCCTCCGGAGAGGGGCGGAAGACAGGCTCACTTCGTCATGACGATGGTGATCACGCTCTGCATGGGCAATGTGATCTCCGTCTTGACCGCGCCGGAGTAGGTGCGGGCCAGATCGCGGGCGGTGGAGGTCTCGTGGACGTCCATCTTGGTATAGGCGGAGAAATCGCCCGCCAGGTTCACGAACTGGGAGGCGTAGCCCTCGTTGATCAGCACGATGACCAGCTGCTGCTTGCCGTCGCGCTCGCCGGTGAAGGCCACGGGATAGACGGATCTGGCGCCGGTGGTCTCCACGCGGGTGAAGCCGGGGCGGATGTAGCGGGTGTAGTTGCCGTAGGCCCACAACCGCTTGAGGGGCACGATGGACTTCTCGCCCGCGCCGTTTTCCGTGGCATGGATGAGGCCGTCGCGGTAGCCGCCGGGAGAAACGCCCACCCAGGTGCACCAGGAAACCGCGTCCAGCACGGTCAGATCCTCCTGCACGCACTGGGCCAGGTGGATGGCGCTGTCCATGGTCAGGTCGGTGCCGTTGACCATCTCGCACCACTCGCTCATGCGGATCTTGACGTTGGGGTACTGCACCGTCATCCAGTTTTTGAAGCTCACCTTGGCCTGGGTGTCGGACCAGTAGGAGTGACAGTCGATGGCCTTGAAATGCTCGCCGAGCACCTTATTGCCCAGGATGGCGCTGACGTACTGCACCGTCTGGCCGCCCCATTCGCCGCTTTCCGGGCCGGAAAGCTCCACGCCGCTGAGGGCGGGGCGCTTGCGCATTTCCTCCAGGAAGGCGATGTACACCCCGGCGATCTGCCTGGGCTCGTAGTGGCAGCCCTCCTGGCCGTCATCCCAGGCCCACTGGGGCTCGTTGATGGGGGAAATGAACCGGACCGGTACGCCCTGGGAGATGAAGTATTCCGTCACATCGCAGGCGTATTTGGCCCACTCGGCGTAGTTTTCCGGCTCGATGTTCTTGTTTGCGCCCTTGCTGACCTGGGCGGTGCCGGAGATGGTCAGACGCTCCAGGGGGCTGTTGAAGAAGAGGGTGACCTCGGTGGCGCCCAGGCGGACGGCCTCCTGGAGGAACCACTGGGCGCCTGCATCCTTGGAGAAGTCGTACTCGCCGGGAGCGACCTCGAAGGATTGGGCACGGCGGAATTCATCCCAGTAATTGCCCAGGCCGCTGTCGGCGCTGCCGGCGCCCAGGTTGTAGCGGTAGCCGGTCAAGCCGATGCCGTAGGTGGGGTGATACAGCAGCGTTGCGATGCGCTGGCGGTTGGTGGTCTGGGTGTTCAGGTACTTGTCATCCCACAGGCCGACGTACTGGCTCCACCAGGCGCCGCTGGTGCCGAAGGATTCAATGGTCTGATGGGTGATGCTGGTATCGATGGTGAGGGTCTCCGCAGCGAAGGCGGAAACAGGCAGCACCAGCAGCGCCAGCATCAGGGAAAGCAGGCGGATCATGGGTGGCCTCCTTATCTTGAAAAATGCCGGACACCGGCGGGATGGCCATGTGTCCGGCGGAATGACCCTCTCAGTTGCCTTGCGGCGACATTTGGGTGGTGGGCGCGGGCGGGGACTTCGTCCCGTTTATCGCCCGCCCCTGCGGTTGATCGGTTTACATGCCGTGCAGCACGACATCAACCTACCAGGCCGGAGTTCTCCAGGTTTTCGACCAGCCAGCGCTGGGCGAAGAGGTAGAGCACCACCAGGGGCAGGAGGAAGATCAGCACGCCTGCCTGCTTGAGGGTATCGAAGGTCATGTCGGTGGTGACGGGCACGCCGTACCACACGCGCACGCGCTCCAGCAGGGTCTGCTTGTTGGCGTCGATGAAGGTCGTTGCCAGCTCGCTGGCCAGGTGGGCGCCCTCCGGATCAAAGTAGCGGGTGTAGTAGGTATCGCCGTAGTTCCACACGAAGGAGAGGATGGCGACGATCACGATGGCAGGGATGGCGTTGGGCACCATGATCTTGTAGTAGGTCTTGTAGAAGCCGCAGCCGTCGATCAGGGCGGCCTCCTCCAGCTCCTTGGGGATGTTCTTGAAGAACTGGGAGAAGATCAGGATCATCAGGCTCTGGTTGACGCCGTTGCCCAGGGCCGCCATCAGGTACAGGGAGGCGGGCTGGTTGATGAGCATGATGACGCCTTCCTTGCCGGCCACGGGATGCTGCAGCCAGGCCGCGTTGGGCAGGAGCTTCTGCAGCAGGGGCACCAGGCCCAGGCCGTCAAAGTTGGAGAAGTAGATGTACTGGGCCAGCAGCAGGGACTGGCGGGGCGTCAGGAACACCAGGATGACCAGCACGAACATGATCGGGCTCAGCCAGCGGTACTTCACGCGGGCCATGGTGTAGCCGGTCATGGCGGAAACGACCACCTGGATGACCATCAGGATGAGGGCGAAGCCGATGGACTTGACCATCGTCATGATGCCCTCGGGCATGGTCATGCGGGCTGCGGCGCTGAAGGACAGCGTGCTCCACTCCTCCGGCACCCAGATGACGTTGGGGTTGCCCAGGTCCTCCAGGGCGGAGAACACCGTGGGCACCAGCTGGATGAAGGGGTAGAGGATGACGAAGCACAGGCCCAGGATCAGGATGACGCTGATGAGGTTGAAGGAGAAGTTCGATACCTGCTTCTTGGCCAGGTAGATGTTCTGGTCAGCGGAGAGCTTGGGCTTCTTCTTCTTGCCGGGGGGCGGGGGCGTCGCAACGGTGGTCCGGGTGGGGATGAAAAGCTCCTTATCAGCCATTGTTGGACACCACCTTTCTGGTAAACAGCAGCACGATGCCCAGCACCAGCAGCACGTTGAAGATGTAAATGACCGACAGGGCCGAGCCGACGCCGATCTTGTTCTGCTCAAAGGCGAAGGAGTAGGCCTCCTGGGCGATCTGGCTGGTGAGGAACACGTCCACGATGGTGTAGATCAGCACGAAGACCACGATGTGCAATATCGAGGGGATGGTGACCTTCCAGAAGGTCTCGTAGCCGGTGGCGCCCTCGATCTTGGCGACCTCGTACATGCTGGGGCTGATGGACTGCAGCGCCGCCAGGAACACCAGCGTCTGCACGCCGGAACGGGAGATGACGGAGAAGATGTTCTCCACAAACTCGATGATCGGGCTCAGATAGGTCATGGGGATGGAGGTGTAGCGCACCAGCATCCGCGCCACGAAGGACTCCGCAAAGAGGCCGCCGGTCTGCAGCGTGTCGGTGCCGGTGGTGATGGTCATCATGTCGGTGACGACCTCCAGGCCCAGGATGATGGGCAGGAAGAAGATCATACGCACGATGGCGCGGCCCTTGAACTGCCGGTTGGCCAGCAGCGCCAGGAACAGCGAGAGCAGCGTGATCAGCGGCACGTTGATGAGCATGTTGGTGTTCTCATCCGTCAGCACGCGCAGGATCTGCGTCTTGGCGGTGGACACCTCGGTGGTGAACAGGTCGATGTAGTTCTGGATGCCGTTGGGGGTGAAGACCATGTTGCCCAGATCATCAACGGTGATCTTGTTGAAGGAGTACTTGAAGGTCTCAAACAGGGGCTTGGCAAAGAACATGAAGAAGCCAAGCAGGAAGGGGATCAGGAACGTGAAGCCCAGCAGCTTGCGCTTGGCAGAGTAGGAAAGTCTCACTTGGCGCCTCCTTCCTGGACGAGCAGGTATGTGCCGGCCTCGACCACGCCGGATGCGGATTCATAGGGCATGGCGGTGTAGTTGGTGATGAACACAACGCCGTTCTCGTAGGTGGTCTGGAACACATTCTCGGAGAGCATCACATGGTCGGTGATCTGCTGCCCGCCGATGAGGGCGCTCAGCTCCCGGCACTTTTCGGCCGCCAGGATGATCTCGTCCTTCCATTCGTTCCAGTCGGCGGCGTAGATGGCCTCGAAGTGGCTGGTCTTGAACAGATCCGGGTTCTGGGCGGTGACGGTATACTTCACGCCCGTGCCCAGCTCAGCCGCCTGCAGCAGGTAGTAATCCAGGCTGCGGGAGCCCAGGTTCACGTCCTGGCCCACCACATTGGTCAAGCCGCGCAGGGCCAGCTGGCGGAAGGGGATGGTGGCATAGAAGGAAGCGTAATCGCTGGAGGTGCGGGAGACGTTGACGATGTAATCCGCCATGGGGGCAACCTCGGAGGAGGGATCGTTCAGCGTCAGCGCGGAGGAAGCATGCAGCGTATCCAGCGTGCCTTCAACGATGGCGTTGGCCTGCACGGGATCGATGACGGCGTTGTAGCGGTAATCCGCAAACACGTCATGGCCCAGATCGCCGATGGCCAGATCGATGTCCAGCGCCTGGTCCTTCAAATCGCCCAGGAAGGCGTCCGCCAGATAGGGCAGATAGCGGGGCGATACGCGGGTGTAGGCGCGGATGGGATCGTAGCGGCCGTTGAACTTGGCGGTATCGGGGGTGTAGAGGTAGATCTGCGCTGCCTCGTTGCTGAAGTCGCGCAGGGCGTGCAGGAAGGGGATGTAGGTGCGGCCATTGTCATACACGCGGGAGAGGTTCACCTGCCAGTAGAGCTTGACGCCCTTGGCAGCTGCGGCGCTGAGCAGCGCATCCAGCTCCTCGCGGGTGCCGTTTTCCTTCACCAGGCGGGCGCCGTCGTTCAATTCGGAGATGACGCCGCTGTTGAAGCCGCCGTCATACTGCACGACGCTGCCCTCGGGCAGGGCGGCGATGATCTCCTGCACATCCGTGTAGGTGGACATGGAGGTGATGTTATCGTAGGGCACGCCGATGAAGCGGTCGGTCAGCGTCACCGCACCGATGACCTCCACGTATGCCGCAGGGCCTTCGGGCGCGGAGATGGCCACGCCGGACCGGGCGGAGAGGTAATCCCGGTAGTCCATCGCCAGGTCAAAGTAGGAGACCTCGTGGGCGTAGGGCCTGTAACGGACGGTGAAATCCATCACGATATGGCCGGAATCGGAGATGTAGGTGGGGCTGGAGCTCTCATAGGCGCCGTTGATGCGCACCTTGGCGTGCTCCAGGGTATCCACGGACACATAGGCGGCGTTGGTGCCGGTGTAGGCAGTCTTCTTGCCGGTGCCGGTGGTGGAGCCCAGCGTGATGTGCAGATTGGCGGTCTCCATGCCCTCCTCGATGATGGCGAGCATGCCATGGGTGGAGGGCTCGGCGCCGTTGATCACGCCGAAGATGGGCATGCGAAGCTCCTGGGCGTACTCGGACTGGAAGTAGTAATCGGCGTAGTAATCGTTGTCCATGTAGGGGCGGTCATACTTGGCCATGCTGCCCACGAAGGTGTTGAAGCGCATCAGCGCGCCGGAGCCATCGGGGGTGATGTAGAAGCCGTCGTTCTCCGCCGCGGCAGGCAGGGCAACGAAGTTGGGCAGCAGAGCGATGCGCTGCAGCTTGTAGAAATCGTTGCCGGCGGTGATCTCCTCGGTGGGGATGCGGGCAACCAGATCGCCGCCATCCAGGGTGAGCTCCACAGCCAGGTTGAACTGGGCGGGCTCGTGGAAGGTGGGGATCAGGCCGAACACGGCGCAGTCCTCGATCAGCATCTCGCGGGTATAGCCGATCAGGCCGGTCAGGCCGATCATCGCATCACGCAGGGAGGGCGCGGGGCTACTGCCGGAGAAGAACTGGTCGTAGCTCTGATACTCGGGCAGCCGGTCAGCTTCATTCGCCTTGGGATTCAGGCGGTAGCACTGGTGCAGCATGTCCAGATAGCGCTGGTGCTGCTTCTCGTCGATGGTGCCGTCAGCCAGCAGCTGATCCACCGCGGGGAGGATGAAGTTCTCATACCGGTCGCGGGGGAAACGGGCGGGCAGGTACTCCAGGTAGACCTTGGAGTCGCCCTCGTTGATGTCCATCTCGATGCGCACGCCGTTATCCAGCTGATAGAGCTTGTAATCCTTGAAGGCAACGCAGTTCTGGTAGGTGTTCCAGACGGTCTCCACGTTGTCCTCGCCGCGGAAGGTGATCTGCAGCAGGGCGTTTGCCGCCAGATTATCCGCCGCAGCGCCCTCCATCGCGGAGGACCAGGTGATGCCGGTGGCGTCATCGGTGAGGGTGAGGATCATGGTATCGGTGTCGATCTGGAGGGTACGGCCGCCGCTTTGCGCAACGGTCACCACGCCGCCCAGGGGGATCTCATCGCCCTTGAGGGCAGGCTCGCAGGCATGCACCGGGACGTCCGCCGCCTCCAGGGAGAAGGCGGGGTAGTAGAAGATCAGCGCGATGGCGGCGATCACCAGCGCCAGGAGGCCCAGCGTCCACGGGATGGGATGCGCGCCGTAGATATTCTTGATTTTTTCCATCATACTGCGTGCACCTCCTTACATGCGGCGCATGAGCTCTTCTGCCACGGAGGAGATGAAGCTGACCATGCGCTCGAGCATCGTGAAGACCAGAATACCGATGAAGAGGATGATCGCCGCGGCCACCACGCTCATGATGATGGACATGATGCTGCCGCCAAACCCGTACTCGTGGATGGTGGTCAGGCCGGCCACCACCAGGAAGGCGAAGTAAGCGTAGCAGAGCATCTGCACGGAGGTGAGGATCATCACTTCTTCAGTGGTGACGAAATTGGAGGCGAAGGTGACCACAGCATCGCCGATGATGAGCACCGTGAGGCTGTAGCAGATAACGATGAAGATGTCCTTCATCTTGCCCTTGCCGTTGAAAAGGGTCGTGACGGTCCAGTTGCTGACTGTGAACAGCGCCACCACGCTCACCACGGAGATGAACAGGGAGAGCGCGTCCATTTCCTCCACGTTGTTCATGTTCATGGGGAAGCCGGTGTACTGGAACTTGATGCAGTTGAGCACCGCGTAGGCGATGAGCAGCAGCGTTGCGATCAGCAAACTGCCGTGGTTGCGGAAGCGGATCTCGAAGAAGCCGTCAAAGGGATGGACCAGGGAATAGCCCCAGTATTTCAGCTTATCTTTGCTTACAAGCTTCATTTCTTCATCCTCCTTTTCTGCTTCTGATGATACCGGACCTCGCTGCCCAGCACCGCGCCGATGAACACCACAGCCACCAGGGCGATGACCCAGAAGTTTTCCTTCATCACGTTGGAGCGGTAGCCCTTGTAGGCCTTGGAGTAGAACTCGCGGTTGTTGCCCAGCTTGAAGTTGTACATCGCGCCTTCGTAGTCTTCCTTCATCAGCAGGTTTTTGCCGATGCCGACATAGGCGGTCTCCAGGTTGGCGCACAGGCGCAGCACCTCTTCAAAGTGGGCGGTGGCGGTGTCCCAATCGCCGTTGTAGTACGCCTCGCCTGCCTTGAGCAGGGCGGAGCCGAAGGCGGTGGGCTCGTAGATGTAGGCGCACTTGAGGTCCGCATCGCCGATGATGAGCTTATCACCCAGCCAGGCGATGGTGGAGGGCGTCTTGAACTGGCCCACCGCGTTGCCCTTGGAGCCGAACACGCACAGCAGCTCGCCGTCAAAATTGTACAGGAAGACGTGGCCGTTAGTCTTGTCCAGCAGGGCGTAGGTGCCGTAGGGCTTGACGGCGATATCCACGAAGGCGGAGGGGTTCTCCGTCTGCAGGTCGCCGATGACCAGGGTGTTGCCCATCTCGCGCAGGACGTTGGCGCCGGCGAAGTTGAGGCGGAACACCTTGTCCGCAGAGGCGCTGTCGCTGGTGACGGCCATGATGAAGCCTTCGCCGTCCAGGGTGACGTTGTTGAAGGCGGGGGCGTAGGTCTTGCCCATCTTTTCCTTCTGCTTGTCCGAGGCCAGGGACTTCCACAGGAAGTCGATCATGTTGATCTGGGGCTCGTTGACGCCGAAGTAGCGGGAGAAGGAGCCGTCCTCGTTCAGCTCGATGATGCCCTCATAGGAGGAGGGGACGACGGCATAGATGCGGTCAGCGTTATCCACAGCGACCTTGGAGGGCTTGAACTCCGTCTCGCCGGTCATGTTTTCCGGGCGGAGGATGGCCCGCTTGAAGGTGTAGGTCTGGCCGTCCAGCACCAGGATGCGCTGGGCGCCGGTATCGCAGATGTACAGCTCATCCGCCTTTTCGTGGTAGAACGCGCCCTCGGGGCCGGTCAGCTGCACGTTCTGGCCGTTGATCTGCGCATTCTTCTTGTTCTCGTCCTTCACGTTCTTGATGAAGGAGAGGTACTGGCCGTTTTCATCCAGCACATAGATGATGGAGTTGACCTTATCCACGACGAAGATGCGGCCGTCCAGGCTGGTGGCCACATCGGTGACGGCCTCGATGGTGCGGCCGGTCTTGGCCACATTGGCGGAGTCGATCACCTGGCTGAGCACGAAGGGCGCCGGGGTGGACTTGACGTTGCGGAAGAAATCGTAGGTATAGCCCTGGTACACATTGCTGGTGCCATCCGCCGCAAAGGCAGAGGTGAAGAGCATCAAGGCGGCCAGCAGAAGAAGCATGAAACGTTTCATCATCTGTACGCCTCCTTAATCCTTCATGCCCGAGGTGGACATGGTCTCGATAACGTTGGACTGGGAGATGACGAACACCGCCACAGGCACCAGCATCATAATGAGGGAAACCGCAGAGGAAACGCCGGTGCGGGCGATGCCGCCGGAGACCAGCTGGCTCAGCACGTAGGACACGGGCTTCAATTCCTCGGAGTAGATGAACACGCCGCCGGTGGTGCCCCACATCTGCTGGAAGGACAGGATGACCAGGGTGATCCAGGCGGGCTTGCACAGGGGCATGATGATCTTCCAGTAGATGGTGAACTCCTGTGCGCCGTCGATGGTGGCGGCCTCGATCAGGCTGTCGGGGATCTGGCCGATGAAGTTCTTCATCAGGTAGAGGCCCAGCGTGCCGCCAACGGCCGTCAGGATGACCGCCCAGTAGGTATCCACCAGGCCCAGGTAGGTCATGATGAGGTAGTTGGGGATGGCCGTCACGGAGGAGGAGAACATCAGCGCGTACACGATCAGCTCGCTCATCACCTTGGAGCCGGGGAACTCATACTTTGCCAGCGCGAAGGCGGCAAGGCTGCCCAGCAGCACCGTGCCCAGGGTGCCCAGGCCGGTGATGACTGCGGTGTTGAACAGGTAGCGGGAGAGGGGCACGTCGAAGCCTTCCAGGATGAAGGACAGGTCGAAGAAGTTGTCCAGGGTGGGGTTATCCACCGTCAGCTTGGGCGGGAAGATGAAGATCTCGCTCATGGGCTTGAAGGCGGAGACCACCGTGTAGATCAGCGGGAACAGGGAGAAAATGCCGAACGCGCCCAGGAAGACCATCAGCGCGATATCCACCGCCAGGGAGCGGCGGGTGCGCAGCTTGCGGCGGCGCAGCCATGCGCGGATGCCCGTCTTCTTCGGAGGCTTGGGATAAAGGCTCTTCTTTTTCTTTGCCATTGTCTCTTACCTCCTTTAACCGAGCTTGCGCAGCACCTTCTGCACCAGGATGTTGCAGAAGAGCATCAGCAGGAACAGGAACACAGCGATGGTACAGGCATAGCCCATCTCGTAGCGCAGGTTGCCGTAGTCATGCAGGTGGGTCATGATGGTGTGGCCTGCGTAGTTGACGGAGGGGAAGCCCACCAGGTCCAGGGAGATCTGGCTGACGGAGAAGGCGCTGGTGATCTGCATGACCGCGCCGAACATCAGCTGGGGCTTCATGGCGGGCAGGGTGATGTACCACAGCTCCTGCCAGCGGTTCTTGATGCCCTCCACGGCGCCGGCCTCGTACATGGCGCGGTCAACGGTCTGCAGACCTGCGATGAAGGACAGGAAGGACACGCCCAGGCTCATCCAGATCTGCACGATGATCAGGATGGGCATGATGTAGGCCTCGGTGGTCAGCCAGTAGATGGGCTCCTGCAGGATGCCCAGCTTCATCAGCCACGCGTTGGCGTAGCCGTAGGTATCGGAGGAGAAGATCAGCTTCCACACCAGATACACATTGCCGGAGATGGAGGGCGCGTAGAACACCAGCGTCATGATGGCGCGGGGGATGCGCGGCAGCTCGTTGATCAGCCAGGCAAAGATGAAGCACATGATGTAGGACACGGGGCCGGTGAGGATGGCGAAGACCATCGTGTTCTTGATGGCGGTGAGGAAAACGTCGTCCTCCACGATGAGGGTGACGTAATTCTCCAGGCCCACCCAGTCCGGCATGGAGGTCATGTTGAAGGACGTGAAGCTCAGGAAGATGGCGGCGGCCACGGGCAGCACCGTGAACAGCAGGAACACGATGCCGAAGGGAGCCACCATGAGGTACTGATTGCGGTATTTCTTCAATGAGGCGCCAAGGCCCATCTTGGTTGCAGTCGTCATGTGCGGTTCCCTCCTTTACTCGTTAGTCGCGCCGGCTGCCTGGTCCTGCGTGGTGCTCAGGCCGAATTCGGCGCGCTTCTTGGTCAGTTCCTTGTCGATGTCGCGGATGTTGAGGTACAGCGTCTCGCGGGGGTTGGCCAGGTCGGCCACCACGTCCTCGAAGGCGTAGGAGATCATGCGGGTGTTCATGTAGTAGCCGGGAACGGCGGGCATGCTGGTCAGGTGCTCATACTGGCTGAGCAGCTGGGCGCTCTCGGCGTTGGACCAGGGCAGGTTGCGGATGACATTGGGGTCGGCCGCGGGATAGCGGGCAGCAGCGCCCATGATGGCCTCCAGGGTGGTGGCGTAGGTGGTCTGCTGGTCGGTATCGTTCCACCACTTGACGAACTCCCAGGCGGCGTCCTTGTTCTTCGCGCCGTTCATGATGACGGTCTGAACGGTGTCGCAGACGTAGGTGTTGTCGATGGTGCCGTCCTCCTTCTCGGAGCCGGGGAAGGCGGAGAAGCTCCACAGGCCCTTGATCTCCGGCGCGAAGATCTCCAGGGTGCAGTAGGTGGTGTAATCGGTCACGCCCACGGGCATCTCACCGGTGCGGAAGCGGTTGGAGAAATCCGCCTGGACCTCCAGGCCATGCACGGTGAACAGGTCGGTATACCACTTGAAGGCCTCCATGGCGGGGTCTTCATGCAAGGCGGAGGAGATGCCGTAATCGGCGCCCTCGCCCGCGTAGATCTCGCCCTCGTTCTGGTAGACCATGGCCTGGAACACGTTCAGGCCCGTGGCCACGCGGGTGGAGGGCATGTAGAACTCGTAATTCTCGCGGTTGAGCACGGGGATCATTTCCATGACGTCCGTCCAGGTGGTGGGCACGGTGAGGCCCAGCTCCTCCAGCACGTCCTCGCGGTAGAAGAGCATCTGGAAGCTCACCTGCTCGGGGATGCCGTAGGAGCCGCCGTTATACTCCGTGGCGCGCATGACGCCCTGGGAGTAACGGCTGACGTACTCGGCAAAATCCGGGTAATCGGAGAGCTTCACCGTTGCGCCGCGCATGGCAAAGTCCTGGGCGGTGGCCTGGCTCAGGCCGATGACCACATCGGGGCCGTTGCCTGCCAGGGCCGCGCGCAGCACCACGTCCATGGGGATGAGCTGCAGCTTGACGGCCACATCGGAGTTGGGGGTGAAGGTCTCGTCGATCATGTTCTGGATGATCTGCGCCTGCTCGCGGCCGGCGGAGGCCATCCACACCTTGATGGAGGCGGACTTCTTCTCACCGGAATCGGCGCTCACCAGATCGGAGGTGGAGTGGAAGAAGGTGGCCCAGAAGCGCTGGAACTCAGCCACGACGCCCTCGAACCAGCCCTCGTTGGGGGCGGGCAGGGAAGCGGTATCGGCGGAGAGCAGCACGCTGTCCAGCTCCAGGGGCATGGTGGAGATGTTAACGATCCAGGTGCCCAGGGCGGAGATGTTGTTCTTGAGCTGGCTGAGCTCCTTGACGATGTTCTCCGGGTCATCCGCGAGGCCGGCGGCCTGGATGGCCATCTTCTCCAGCATGGCGGTGTTTTCACCCTTTTCGCCGGTGATCTCCACCATCTTGTCCACCAGGCGGAAGAGGCGGTCGCTCTCCTGCTGCATGGTGGCGACGAAGGTGGGTACCTTCTTGGCGATCTCGTAGTCGATGAACTGGCTGGGCACGTTGCCGGTGATCTGGATGGTGGCCAGATACAGGGCGTTGAGGTTGCGCAGGGACTCCTCCACCTCGCTCAGCACGCCGCCGATGCCGCCCAGCACGCACTCCAGCTTGATGTGGTTGACGCCGGCGCGGAGGTGGATGTAGTAGGGCTCGCCCTCAGCGTTGGCGAAGGTGTAGTTCTGCATCGTGCCGGAGTACCCAAAGCCGATGACCTCCGCCTCCTGGAAGGGCACCATGCCGTTGACGGACAGGCGGCGGTAGCTGGTCACGCCGCGGGAGGTCTGGCGGCCCTTGAAGGTCAGGGCATACAGGCCGTCCTCGGGGACCTCGATCTGCCAGGTGATGGCGTCGCCGGGCTGGGCCCAGTTGCTGGCGCCGATGGTGGGATAGAGGATGTGCCAGGCATGGTAGGGCTCCAGGGCTGCATCGGAGTAGTTCTTCTGCACGGTGATGGCGGGGGAGGACTTGAGGATGTCCATCGTGGCGTTCGCGTAGGACAGCTCGGTGGCCTCCTGGTCTGCCTTGACGGCGCGGCGCTCCGCCTGGCCGATGACCACATCGCCCGCATAGGGCTGTGCGGCGTGGGCGGCGGTGTAATCCGCGTAGGAGGGGAGCGCGGGCGCTGCCTTGAAGGTCAGGGAGATGACCTCCATGGGCTCCTTGACGGACTCGAAGGACAGCGTGTGCTCGCCTGCGGTGAGGTAGAACAGCAGCGGCTCGCCGGAGCGACGGTCGTAGTCCTCCAGGTAGATGGTCTGCTGCTCGTAGACCTCATCGGCGTTGGGGCGGATCTCGTTGTCGTTCTTCAGGCGGATGTCCTCATCGCGCCAGATGCGCTTGAAGACGATCTGGGTCAGGGCCTCGTAGGGGGCCTCGCCGTCCAGAAGCACGCGGCGCTGGATATCCGAGGTGGTGCCGGCCAGGGCCAGGTAGCTGATCTCCAGGTTGTAGAAGCCGGCCTCAGGCGTGGTGAAGCGCCAGGTCACGGCGCCCATATCGCCGGTATCGACGCCCTCGGTCAGGGCCTGGGCGTTGGAATCCTCGCTTTTCTCAAAAGCAAACACGTCCACCGTGATCTCGCCGGCGGACAGTTCACCCGTGTAGCCGTGGCCGTCCAGATAGGCCTGGTAGGAGCCCTCGCGGGCGATGGCGGTATCTGCGGCGGGGATGGCATAGGCGCTTTGCTCCTTGCCGGGCAGCAAGTTGGCAAGCACCACGATGGCCACCAGCGCGGCGATCACGCCCAGGGCGATCATAAGCTTCGTTTTCTTGGTCACGGGTCTTTTCACCCCTTTTGAATTAGTGGGTCATCGCTGCATAACGCGGACTCCGTCAAGAAGTCCAAGCAGCAGTCTTGAGGGCTCCGTTTGTGCGGAGCCTGCGTTATGCAACGGTGACGACCCCGCGCGCTGCGGGGTGCATCAAAGATGAGGAAAGGGCGGGCGCTGTCAGGCATCAGCCATCAAGCACCCGCCCGATCAAGTCAGGGTTTTCTTGCCGTTTCGATTACTCGACGACGACCTCAACGGTGATCTCCACGGAGGCGGTGTTGCCGGCGTAGTCGGTCACGGTCAGGGTGACGGGGTACAGGTCGGGCATGGAGGTGTCCAGCACAGACATGTCAGCGACGACCTTGGCCTTCAGGTCCAGGCCGGAAGCGTCCTTCGCCTCGGCGACGAAAGCGGTCCAGTCGATGGCGGAGGCGTCGGCGTCCATGGCGATGGTGGGCAGCTCTTCCACCACGGTCAGGGTGGGAGCAACGGTGTTGGCGGGGTCGTAAACGATCACGTCAACCTTGGCGGAGCCTTCGTTGCCGGCCTTATCGGTGAAGATGCCCTTGGCCTGGTAGGCGCCGGGGGTGGTCACGTCAACGCGGCCTTCGGTCTCGTACACAGCCAGGGTGGGATCCATCACGCCGTCGAAGCCGTCCTCAGCGGAGAAGTACTGAGTCCAGTCGATGGTGGACAGGTCAGCGCCCACGGCCACAACAACGGTGCCGGAAGCGGAGACGGAGGGAGCCTGGTTGTCGTTCAGCTCGGTGGAGCCCAGGATGGCTTCCATCTCGGCAACGACGTCGGTGAACTGGTTCAGGTTGGCCTTGATGGCGATCTCGTAGGAAGGCATGCCCTCAACACCGGCAATGCCCTTGCCCATGATGGCGTCCCAGGGATCACGCATGCCCAGGTTGCCGGCAACGTCGTTGGGCACGCACTTCTCGGAGTTGAAGATGAACGCGTCCAGGATGCCCTGGCCGTAGGTCTCGTTGAAGATGTCCAGGCCGTAGCTGCTAGCCATATCCTTGGCAACAGCGGACTTGTACTGATCCATGTCGGAAACGCCGGCCTTCAGGGAGTAGTAGGTCTCCCAGTAGGTGCGGTAGGATTCCAGGGTGATCTTGACCATCTCGGGGGAGATGCCCTTCAGCACGCCGTCGATGTCGCCGACGGAGACGACCTGCTTGTAATCCTCGGCGTAGGTGCCGTCGCCATTGGCCAGGCGGTCAGCGGCAGGCCAGGGCATGATGGCGGCAGACTCGCCGCGCTCGGTCAGGTGATCGACCTCGCCCTTGATGACCCAGTTGGGGCAATCGGCGAAGACAGCAGCGCCGCGGCCGAAGTCGTAGCCGGCCTCGCACCACTGGGGAGTCCACTGGTCGTCATACACGCCGCAAACCTTGGCGTAGCCGGCGTCCAGCAGCTTCTTGACGAAGTTCACAGCGTCGATGGACTCCTGGGAGTCAGCGATAACGCCGGCGTCGCCGTAGATGCCGGAGCCGTTGGAGTACATGGCGGCCATGCCGGCGAAGCGGTAGTCAGTCTCATAAGCGGCGATGGTGGAGACCTTCGCGCCTTCGGGAGCGGGGGTGTTGGCGTAGTGGGCAGCGATCTTGGCCAGGTAGGCCTCGAAGTTGGACCAGGTCCACTCGCCGCGCTCCAGCAGCTCCATGGGGTACAGGGTGGTGCCGTCCTCTTCCTTCAGGGCGTCAACAGCCTCGATCATGGTCAGGTTGACCACGAGGGGGAAGTACTGGGTGAAGGAGACGTTGGCATTGACGAAGTAGTTGTGGCCGAACACGGCAGTGGGCCACATCCAGTCAGCGCCTTCGAAGATGTAGGCGTAGTCGTCCAGGGGCTGCAGGATGTTCTGCGCCAGGACGGTGTTCTCGGAGCCGGACCACATGCGGGCGATCTCGCAGCAGGGGTTGCCGGCCAGCACGGACAGAACCAGCTCGGAGCGGGTGTCCTGAGCGTACTGCACATGCACGATCTTGACGTTGTGCTTCTCCAGCACGGCGGCCTCAGCGGCCAGGCGCAGCTGACGGTCAGCCTCGTCGGTCATGGCGTAAGCGCCGGTGGTCTCGTTGATCTTGTTGGGATCCTGGCCATCGACCCAGTGGGTGCCCCAGCGGACGATGATGGGCTCTTCGGCGGATGCCATGGGCACCACGGCCAGAACCATCGCCAGCGCCAGCAGCAGGGCGGCAAACTTCTTCATAGGGGATTCCTCCTCTCAAATTAAGCAGGCCCATCCGCCGGAACGGGTAAAAAATAGCCCCATCCGATTGGTGGCGCGCTTGCTTGTTGTGTATATTTTAATGATATTTGGACAAATTGTCAATACACAGGAAGTACAAATGGACTGTATACACAAAAGAGAAAACGTTTTCCGTCGTGAAATGCGGATTTTTTGTCGTGAATGAAAAAGGGGCGAACCTCCTTTTCTGCCAAGAAACAGAACGGAGATTCGCCCGGAAACACATAACGATTTGCCTGCTCAGCCCAGATCGGGATGATCCACCAGGAAGGCCTGGCCGGACTTGCCCTCGGTCTCCACGATGGTGAGGGTGTTTTCGCCCTCGCGCAGCAGGGGCGCGGGGATGTAGAGGTGCTTCTGGGGGCCAATCTCCCAGAAGCGGCCCAGGCAGAAGCCGTTGAGGATGACCGTGCCCTTGCCCCAGCCGGGGAGGCTCAGCCAGGTGTCGGCCTTCTCATCCACCCGGAAGGTCAGGGCGTGGACGGCGGGGGCCTTGGCGGCGGTGTGCCCGGCGGGCTGCAGGGCGGCCATGGCGGCCTCATCGCAGGTGAACATATCCCAGCCGAACTTCTGGTGGTCGTTGATCACCACGCCGGAGTCGATGCCCTTGCGCTGGTGCTCCAGCTTGAAGGAGTAGTTCACGCGGCCCATGTTCTCCATGAGGATCTCCAGCACCGCGCCTTTGCGGACGGGCACGGGGGCCTCAAAGTGATGGGCCTTCTGCAGGTCGTGGTCATAGAGGGTGGCGATGATCTCGCCGTCCAGCAGGATGACCGCGCGGTCGTTGGCGGAAACCAGCTGGATCTTGCGCAGCTCGTTCTCATTGGTAAGGGTGGTGCGGTAGAGGGTGTAGCCGTAGTTCTGGCCCAGGCGCTCCATGCTCATGGGGCAGACGCTGTGGATGGCGTCCTTCTTCGTCAGCAGCTGGCACAGGGGCGCGCTGGCGGTCTCGACGGCCTCGCCGTAGGCCCTGCGGGGGATCTCCGGGATGGAGATCTCCGGCGCGGGGCCCTTGCGCTTCTCGATTTCCGCCTTGAAGAGGCCGTACTTCTCGGTGATGCGGCCGTCCTCGGTCAGCAGGGCGTCGTAGTCGTAGCTGGTGACGTCGGGGGTGAGCTTGTCGTAATAGTTGGAGCCGTTCATCAGGCCGAAGGAGGTGCCGCCGTGGAACATGTAGATGTTGATGTGGCCCAGGTCGAGGGCGTCGCCGAAATCCCTGGCGGAGGGGGCGGCGTCGGTGTGGGCGTGCTTGCCGCAGCCCCAGTGGTCGAACCAGCCGCACCAGTACTCCATGCACATCAGGGGCGTGATGCCCTGGCTCTGCATGTAGGCGAAGCGCTCTTTGGTATGGGAGCCGAAGTTGCCGGTCTGGAACACGCCCTCCACCTTGCCGCAGGCCAGCATGTCATGCTCCGGGCCGTCGGAGGTGACCAGGGGCACGTCGATGCCGCGCTCGATCATGCCGTCCCGCAGGAGGCGCAGGTACTCCTTGTCGTCGCCGTAGGAGCCGTACTCGTTCTCCACCTGCATCATGATGATGGGGCCGCCGTGGGTGATCTGCAGGGGGGCCAGGCGGGGGAGCAACTCGTCAAAGTAGGCGAGGAACTCGCGCATGTAGGGCTCGTAATTGCAGCGGAAGCGCATGCCGTCCTCAGCCAGCAGCCAGGCCGGGAAGCCGCCGAACTCCCACTCCGCGCAGATGTAGGGGGAGGGGCGGATGATGACCCACAGCCCCAGCTCCTGGGCGATGCGGACGAATTCACACACGTCGTGGTCGCCCTCAAAGTTGAATTCGCCCCGGTTCGGCTCGTGGAAGTTCCAGGGGATGTAGGTCTCCACGGTGTTGCAGCCCATGGCCTTCAATTTCAGCAGGCGGTCACGCCAGTACTGCGGCACCACGCGGAAGTAGTGGATGGAGCCGGAAATGACCTGGAACCTTTCGCCGTTCAGGTAAAAATCGTCCTTGATCTCAAACTTGCCCATGCGGGGATCCTCCGTATATTAAGTAGTAGGGATTTTACTTTTCCGCCCACGCCAGCACGGCGGCCAGCTCCCCTTCGCTGACGTAATCGCCGCCCTTTTGCAGCAGGGCGAGCATCTTGTCCTCGTCGGGGGTGCGGTTTTTCTTGGCGGCCATCACCTTCGTCAGGATGGTGATGCCCACCTTGAAGCCGCCCTTCAGCTTTTGATGATCCATGCCGCCCTGCACGGTGAAGACGGGCACGTCCGCGGGCAGCTTGCAGGCCTTGCGGGCAGCGTCATCCTGGGCGCCGGTATCGCCCAGGCCTACGCCGATGACCGCCGCAAGGGCAAAGCGCTTCCGGGCCTTTTTGCAGCCCACCACGCTGCCGGCCATCAGCCAGCCCATGTGGATGACCGGCGTGCCGGCGGGCAGGGACTTCATGGCCTCCTCCAGGGGCAGCGCGGGGATGGCGAGCTTCTCCGACAGCATGGCGGCGTACCGCGCGGTGAAGCCGGTGTTGGATGTGAAAACGATGTGGGTAGCGTTCATGGCGTACCTCCTGAGTAGTGTTTGTGAGAGCACCTCATCAGTCAGCGCAGGCGCTGACAGCTTCCCCTCAAGGGGAAGCCTTGGGAGACGGCCGTGTAAGCCTTCACCCTGAGGGGAAGACGGCCGACAGCAGGGTGGCTGGATGAGGTGGTGGCGGGCTTACTTCCGATGGAGCAAGCCTTCCTCTTCAACGACCTCGAAGAAGAAGGGGCGCTCCTCCAGCGTCTTGTTGGGGGAGTGCAGCGTCATCATCAGCTTGCCCTCCCTGGTGCGGAAGATCATGCCGTGGCCGCCGTCCTTCATGAACAGGGGCTTGACCTGCTTGAAATCGCCGGTGATCTCCCCGTTGGAGCTGCGGGCCAGGCCCTGGGTGTAGCCATCACGGGAGAAGGCAGCCCAGAGCATCAGCAGCGTGCCGTCCTCCGTGCGCCACATGAAGGGGCCGTCGGTGACGAAGGAGGGCTTGCCCAGCACGGGGCGGCCGGGGACGATCCACTCCGCCTCGGAGGCGGTGAAGAGCAGCCGCGGCGGGCCGGCGGGGGCGGTCAGGTCGTCATTCAGGCGGACGGCCCAGATCTCGCCGTCGATGGCCTGCACCCACTCGTGGCAGAAGACCATCCAGGGGGCGCCGTCCTTGTCCACATAGAAGGTGCCGTCCAGACATTCCCAGTCCGGCGGGGTGATGCGCCCCTCCGAGTGGGGGACGAAGGGCCCCAGGGGGCTGTCCGCCCTGAGGATGCAGGTGCCGCGGCACACGCCCTCCGCCTTGAAGGAGGCGAACATGTAAAACGCGCCCTTCCACGGGTGGATCTCCGGGGCCCAGTAGTTGTGGGTGCCCCAGTAGGCGCCGTCGTTGCGGAAGATCTCGATGGGCTCGGACCAGGTTTCCAGGTCATCGGAGACATAGACGTCAAAGCCGGTGCCCTTGCCCCAGCAGCTCTCGCCGCGGGTGCCGTAGAGGTAGTATTTTCCCTCGTGCAAAAGGACATAGGGATCCCGGATGTTGATGTCGGAAAGCTTCATATCCAATTAACCTCCTCGGGTCATTGCTGCTATCAGTATAACAAATGCGCAGGGAAAAAGCAATCGGTATTTCAGCAGGATTCAACCGTGTGCGCGTCGAATCCTTCCTGATAAATCAAAGGGAGGAATAACGTGATGACAACGCGGATGAAATGGGTGCGCACCATGCTGCGCATTGCCGATCCTGTGCTGCGCGCCCTGGCGGAGGACAAGCTGACGGAGACGATGCCCATCGAGAGCTTCTCGCCCCGGGAGGACCGGGCGCAGTATACCTACCTGGAGGCCTTCGGGCGGACGATGGTGGGCATGGCGCCCTGGCTGGAGCTGGAGGGCCTCACCGGCGAGGAGGCCGCGCTGCAGGCGGAATACCGCGCGCTGGCGAGGAAATGCATCCACAATGCCGTCACCCCCGGCACGAAGGACTGCATGAACTTCTCCGTGGGGCTGCAGCCCATCGTGGATGCGGCGTTCCTGGCCCATGCCATCCTGCGGGCGCCCAGGGTGCTGTGGGCGGAGATCGACGCGGCGGACAAAGCGAACCTCGTTGCCCGCATGAAGGAGACCCGCACCCGCAAGCCCTATTCCAGCAACTGGCTGCTGTTCTCCGCGATGATCGAGGCCTTTTTGCACCATGCCGGCGAGGAGTGGGATCGCATGCGGGTGGATTATGCCCTGCGCCAGCATTTCGACTGGTACCTGGGGGACGGCTTCTTCGGCGACGGCCCGGATTTCCGCATGGATTATTACAACTCGTATGTCATCCAGCCGATGCTGATCGACGTGCTGCGTCAGGTTGGCGGCGAGGAGTGGGACTGGCGCGATATGCCCGCCCGCGCCGAGCGTTACGGCGCCCGCTACGCCAACTTCCTGGAGCACCTCATCGCCCCGGATGGCTCCTATCCCGTGCTGGGGCGCTCCAGCGCGTACCGCTTCGGGTGCTTCCAGATGCTGGCCCAGGCGATGCTTCAGCAGCTGCCGGAAACGGGGCTGTCCCCCGCGCAGGTGCGCTGCGGCCTCACCGCCGTCATCGACCGGGTGATGGCTTTCGACAACTTTGACGAAAACGGCTTCCTGCGGGTGGGCGTGTGCGGCTCCCAGCCCATGATGGGCGAGGGGTACATCTCCACCGGCAGTTTGTACCTGTGCATGGCGGTGTTCCTGCCGCTGGGCCTGCCGGAGAGCGCCGCCTTCTGGGCGGACCCGGACGAAGCCTGGACCCAGGCCAAAATGTGGCGCGGCGATCCCATGCACGCCGAGCATGCGCTCTGGTAAGGAGGTTCCCCTATGCTGACGGAATATTTCGCCGCCCATCCCATCGGGGAGGTGCGGTATGCGCCCCGGTTCCCCGCTTGTGCCGACCGCGCCGCGTGGGACGGCGTCGCCCCCGCTGACCGCGACGCCCTCCTGGCCTACGCCGGAAGGTGGCATGGTCAGCCCTGGCCGACGATCACCGCGGGGATGTATGCGTCCTTTGTGCGCACCGGCAGCCGGAGGGACTGCGAGAATCCCTACTTTGACCGCCGCAGACGGCTTTGCAGCGCGGTGCTCCACGTCTGCCTGACGGGCACGGAGGAATACCTCCCGGACGTGGAGGACGGCGTGCTGCTCCTCTGCGAGGAGACTGCCTGGGCCATCAGCGCCCACGCCGGGCTGAGCCGTGAGCATCCCTTCCCGGATGCAACGGCAAACATTGTTGACCTCTTCGCCGCCCAGACGGCGATGATCCTCTCCTTCACCGCCCAGCTGCTGGAGGGCGTGCTCCACCCCGACCTGATCGCCCGCATCCGCCGGGAGGTGGAAAGGCGCGTCCTGCGCCCCTTTATGGAATACGACGGCGAATGGTGGATGGGCTTCACCCGCAAGGACCTGAACAACTGGACGCCCTGGATCATCTCCAACGTGCTGATGGCGGCTGATGTGTGGCATTTCGGCGGCGCGGCGCTGATCAAGCGCGCCTGCATGATGCTGGACCGCTGGCTGGACTGCGTCCCGGCGGACGGCGGCTGCGATGAGGGCGCGGGCTACTGGAACATGGCCGGCGGCGCCTTCCAGGACTGCCTGATGGCCCTCGAATCCATGGCCGGCGTTGACCTCTGGCAGGACGAAAAAGTCCGCCGGATGATGGCCTACCCGGAGCTGGTGCACCTGGGCAGCGGCTGGTTCGCCAACTTCGCGGACTGCGACGCCCGGCCCTACATCAGCGGCGAAAGGCTGCAGTATGCGGGCCTCAGGACGGGCAACCCGGCCCTCGTCCGCATGGGCGCGGAGATGTGGGGCAGCCCCCTCAAGGAGCTCAGCGACACGCCCCATCTGTCCCGCGTGCTGATGCGCATCTTCGCCAAACCGGCGGAAGTGGCGGCTGCCGATGTGCCGCCCATTGAGGGAGGGCAGGATGCCCGACTAGCGGCAGGTTTTGCTTGCAAAGACTGTCGCGTAGCCAGCACTCGGCCCTGTGCCGAGGGATGGCCGACGAAAGACGTGTGGCTGCCCGACCTGCAGGTGCGCCTGGTGGAACGCGGCGGCATGATCGTCGCCATGAAAGGCGGCCACAACGACGAAAGCCACAACCACAACGACGTGGGCAGCTTCCTGATGGCGGTGAACGGCCAGATGCAGGTGGTGGACGCGGGCAACATGGTCTACACCGCCAAGACCTTCTCTGACCGCCGCTACGAATTGTGGAATTGCCGCGCGGCGTACCACAACGTGCCCCTGATAGGAGAATACGAGCAGCAGCCTGGCCGCCAATATGCCGCGAAGGACGTGGAATGTCTCCCCAACGGCATGGCGCTGGACATGGCCGACGCCTACCCGGCGGAAGCGGGCGTGCTGACCTGCCGCCGCAAGCTGCTGCTGGACGGCAGCCGCCTGAGCGTCATGGACGCCGTCACCCTGAGCGAGGCCCGGTCCGTGACCTGGGTGTTCATGCTGCGGGACGAGCCGATCATCGAGCAGGAATACCTGTGCTGCCATGGCCGGGAGACCAACTTCTTCGTGGAATGGCGGGACACTGAGGCCCTCATCGCCGCCGTGGAACCCATTGAGATCACCGACGGCCGCATGAAGAACAGCTACCCCGGCACCCTTTGGCGGCTGACGCTGACCGCCGCCCCCGCAAAGACCCACAGCGTGCATATCATCCTGCAGCCCTGACAAAAACATCCCCCGGCCGGTGTGGTCGGGGGATGTTTTGCCTTCCCTTGGGGGGATGAGGCGTTCATAGCTTGAAATGCGCCGCCAGCCTGGCCAGTACTTCCTCGCGGGTGTCGCTGACAAAATCCGAGCGGGTGATGGAGAAGAACCCCGTGTGCGCCCAGTCGATGTCCACCGCGGGGTGGTAGGTGTTCCAGGCGTTGAAGTTGCGGAGGGTGGCCTCCGGGTCGGGGGATTCCATGATGCGGTCCATCATGAATTTCTTGTCCGGGTCGTCCCGGTCGAAGAACTTGTCCTTGGTCACATCCGGCGGGTCGCAGAGCATGATGGCGACGTGGTCGTAGTCGGAGATCTCCCGCAGCACCTCCGGGGGGATGTTGGTGTCCACGATGATCCTCTCGCCGCCGGCGGCCAGGCGCATCAGCTCGCAGATCTCCACCTCGATGCACTCCTGGGAGACCTGCGTCACCCAGCGGAAGTGCTCCTCGGGGGTCATTTGCAGCCATTCCTGCCAGCCGGACATGGTGTCGAAGTAGCACAATCCCGGCTGCTTCCAGCGGTCGAGCTTCTCCCGGGGGAAGGCGTCGTGGTAGTTTTCGCCGCAGTGGATCATGCCGTAGCGCTCGGAGAGCATGCGCACCATGGTGGACTTGCCCGCGTAGCTGTGGCCGTTGATGAAGTACACATTGCGCAGGTAGTGGCGGATGAGGTTGTCGGAAAGCTGAATTTTCATGGGGCCTCCTTGGGGTGTGGTGCGGGCGAGCCATGCTCGCCCCTGCGGAGTTAGGAAGCGTAGGGGAGGGGCTTGCCCCTCCCGCAGACGCTGGATGCTTATGCCTTCTCCTGCAGATGCACGTCCACCTGCTGGTGGGGCATGACGACGCCGTTTTCGTCAAAGGCCAGCTTGATGGCGCGGTTGAGGGCAAAGCGGGTGTCCCAGTACTTGTCGCCGGGGCACCATACGCGCACGCCGTAGAGCATGGCGCTGTCGGTGATCTCCATCAGCACGATGGAGGGCTCCGGGTCGGTGAGGACGTTCCCGTTGGCGGCGAGGATATCCGCGATGATCTGCTCCGCCTTGTCCAGCGGGGTGTTGTGGGCGATGCGGAAGGTGAGGTCACAGCGGCGGGTCTCCGGGATGGACATGTCCTTCACCACCGAGTTCGCCAGCGCGCCGTTGGGCACGGTGACCTCGATGTTATCGAAGGTGCGGAGGACGGTGTACACCACCGTGATGGCCTTGACCGTGCCCTCCACGCCCAGGTCGGGGGCGGAGATGTAATCCCCCGTGCGGAAGGGCTTGAACATGAGGATCATCAGGCCGCCGGCGAAGTTGCTGAGCGAGCCCTGCATCGCCAGGCCGATGGCGGCCATGCAGGAGGCCAGCGCCGCAATGAAGGACGTGGTGGGGATGCCCATGATCATCGCCACGGAGATGAACAGGGACGCATAGAGCAAAATGGCCAGGGTGCTGCAGATAAAGGAGCGCAGGCCGCCATCCAGGCGCTCCATGAAGGGGAAGGTGGGCAGCTTCTTCTTCAGCCATTTGATCAGCTTCAGGCCGACGAAGGTGATCAGGATGGCATACAGGATCTTCAGCCCGATGGTGGTGAAGAGCTCAAGCATTGCTTCAAAGAATACTTCCAGGTTCATTTGTGTCACCTCGCGTCGAATCGTATACATCTATTGTAGCCGCTGGGGGCGGATGTGTCAAGCGGCAGGGGGAGAACGCGCGGGGGGCGGCGCATACCGGCAGCAAAGAGATCCACCGTCCCTCCTCCGCGGATTTCCCCTGCGCCCGCGCCTTGCTGCGCCGCAAAGAGGCGCTGCTGCGGACAAAAACTTTGCAGAATCGGCAAAAATAGATTGCAAGCAACTGAAAATTCTGTTACAATAACAATGCGGCTCTATGCCGCCTGAAAAGCAAAGGAGGGAAGTGGCGATGGAAGCGTGGTATGCCATTGGCGGCTTCCGGGAGTGTTGCCCGCAAACGGGCTCTCCATGAGTGCCGTATCGGTTCGCAGATGATAAAACGAATTGATACGGAGGAAAATGAAATATGTGGCTGATTTATACCCTGGCGACCACCCTGCTGTGGGGCCTGGCGGAGCTTTTCTACAAGAAGGGCGCTGTTGAGCGCGAAAAGTACTCTCACCTGAAGATCTGCGTGATGGTGGGCCTGGTGATGGGCATCCACGCGGTGTTCACCCTGCTGACCGAGGACATGGGCTACAGCCTCACGTACCTGTGGACGTACCTGCCTGTGTCGGCGTGCTACATCCTCTCGATGGCGTTCTCCTTCTTCGGCATGCGCTTCATCGAGGAATCCATCTCCGACCCCATTGAGAACACCTCCGGCGCCATGTGCGCGCTGATGTGCGTGCTCTTCCTGGGCGATAAGCTGGATGCGATGGTCTGGGTGGCCATCGGCGTCATCACCGTGGGTGTGGTGGGCATCGGCTTCCTGGAGAACACCGGCGACCTCAGCCGCCGCAAGCGCCTGGGCAAGAAGCTGGCGATCATCGCCTTCTGCATGCCCTTCCTGTACGCGATCATCGACGCCTTCGGCTGCGTGCTGGACATCTACTACCTGGAGATGGAGACCAGCCCCCTGATGGCCATCGGCGCCACCGAGGATACCATCGAGCTGATCGCCAACACCTCCTACGAGCTGACCTTCGCCCTGGTGGGCCTGGTGATGTTCATCTTCATGAAGGTGAAGGGCGTGAAGTTCGGCAGCCTGATGGAGCAGAAGGACAAGGGCCTGGCCGCTGTCTGCGAGACGGCCGGTCAGCTGACCTACGTTTACGCCATGGCCAGCGGCAACGGCGCCATCGCGGCCCCCATCATCTCCGCCGTGTGCGTGGTGTCCCTGATCCTGTCCCGCATCTTCCTGAAGGAAAAGCTCAGCAAGAAGCAGTACCTGTTCATCGGCATCATCATTGTGGGCATCCTGATGCTCGCGGTGATCGAAGGTGAATAAGGAGTTCAAAAAAGTGGCCGAAAGGCCACTTTTTTGAGTTTTGGCACTCAGTCGTTGGTCGCTGCGCTCCCGGCCACTCCTTCGTGTAAGGTATGCTTTCCGCGAGTGGAAAACGCCCCGCCCCGGCGGCAAAGCCCCCGGAGACGATCACAGCCAGAGGGCCTGCGGGCCCTCCGACACCTCCCGAGGGAAATGCGTCAGCGGGGGAGCAAAAGAAAAACGCTCCTCGAAAATCGAGAAGCGCTTTTGAGAGGTGCCACCCAGATTCGAACTGGGGAATAAAGGTTTTGCAGACCTTTGCCTTA
>X409_Impala__coassemble_366_pt1 | contig 35896 bp, 37 predicted proteins | sample X409_Impala__metabat2_high_PE_002 | metagenome-assembled genome bin X409_Impala
AGTGGGATTAGTAGGGCTCGAACCTATGACCTCCACGATGTCAACGTGGCGCTCTAACCAACTGAGCTATAATCCCATGTTCGGTTCGTTGCGGGCGATCGCGCCGTCAACGTTGTATATATTATCACAGGTCAGCCAAAGTGTCAATAGGAAAAATGAAAAAATTTCAGATTTCTTAAAAACTGCCGGCAGAACATCATCCTGCCGGCAGGCTTTGTGTCATTTGTTGCCCAGGAGAGAGCCCAGCACGTCGCCGATCACGTCCTCCACCTTATCGGAGATCGTGTCGCCGTCCAGCAGCCCGCCCAGGATGCCCCCATCCTTCCCCTTGAGGATGTCCATGGCGCGCTTCTTCGCATCGGAATCCGCCAGGCGGTAGGCCTCCACCAGCTTGCGCTCGGTGGACGTCACCTTCATGGTGCTGTTGGCGTTGGCCGGCGTCTTGGCCGCGGTTGACTTCTTTGTGGTCGTGGTCTTCCTGGCTGTGCCGCTTTCCTCTTTGGCGGCGTTGATGAGGCTGGCCTGGGTCACGCCGGTGATGGTGGCGATCTTCTTCAGCTGGGCCTGGGTGAGATCCTTCTCGCCGCGCTCGGCCAGGCTGACGTCGCTGGCGGAGAGGCCGCTGATGCGCCGTGCCAGCTGCTCCTGGGTCATGTCCGCACCGGTGCGGGCAGCCTTGATGAGTTTACCGACTTTCTTGCCCATAATCTTCTTCCTCCGTTACTTCAGGCTCTGCGGCTGCAGCACCGCGATCTTGGGCTGGCACATCAGGTCCCCCTTGGCCACCCGCAGCAGGTCCACTTCCTCCGCCGGGACGTCGTACAGCCGGGTGAAATCCTCCGCCGGGGCGATGGGCCAGTCCGCGTTGACGCGGGTCTTGTAGTGCATGGGCAGGATCACCCGCGCCTGCAGCAGCGCGGCGGTCTCCCTGGCCTGAGCCGCATCGATGGTGAAGAAGCCGCCCACGGGGATCATCAGCACGTCGGCAGGGCCCAGGGCCTCGATCTGCGCAGCCGTCGGGACATGCCCCAGGTCGCCCAGGTGGAGGACGTTCAGACCCTCTGCGCGGATGGCGAATAGCAGGGTCTTGCCGCGCTTCATGCCTTCGGCGTCATCGTGGAAGGCCTCCACAGCCAGGACGGTCACACCGTCGCCCAGGTCGTAGGCCCCTGCCGCATCAATGACACGGGGCGTCCCGGGGATGGTCTCCACCGCGCTGTGGTCATGGTGCCCGTGGGAAACCAGCACCACATCCGCCTTGACGGGCGTGACCGGATAGCCGCAGGTGGCGTCGTAGGGGTCGGTGACGATGCGCAGACCGTTTTCCATTTCGATCAGGAACTTGGCGTGGCCGATGCAGGTAAAGATCATCGTGTTGTCCTCCTCACTTGCAGAATGTATGGTAAGCACGGCACAGGTACGGCAGCAGCGCGCCGGGCAGCGGCTGATGCGCCCGCAGCCGCGCGGCAAACTCGCCATGCAACTGGACGCAGAGGCGCTCAAAGGGCTGCCGGCCGGCCTCCGCCGCCTTGGCAACGGCGCGGATGAACGCCTCCGCCGGGGCGTCCTCCGGGTGGCGCAGCAGCAGCGAGATACACGCGCCGCACTCCCCTGTCAGGACGGCGGGGATGGCCGCTTCCGGCGCAGGCACAGGCGCATCCAGCATGAGCCAGCCGTTCAGCGGACGCACCGTCCACCCGTGCCGTTCCATTTCCGCAACGAATCCGGAAATCGCATCTGCATCCGCAATGAGGGGCAAGTCGGTAGCAAAGAGCGCGTCCAAAGCATCGCTGCGCCGCAGGGCCGGCTTTCTCTGCGTGGGAACGGCGTACAGCATGCCCTGCACCTGCTGCCGCAGCGCCGTCAGCATGGCTGGCTGCTTTCCGCGCAGAAGCTCACGTCGATGCACTGCACCGCGGAGTAGCTGCCCTGCATGTCCAGCTGGTATTCCAGGTGGATGCTGCCGCAGTCCTCCGCCAGCTTGCACTGCACCTGCATGGCATACAGCGCCAGGCCCAGATCGCCGTAGGGGGTATGATAAGCGCCCTCAAAGCGGCGGTCCTTGACAAAGACCATGGTGGTGCCGTAATCGCCCATGCGGGTCATGGTGACGCGGGGGCCATCCTTTTGCTGGATGTTCAGGATCACGTCGGTGGAGACGGTCTCGCCGGCGTCATCCTGCTGCACCTCCTGATAGCGGAGCATGCAGCCGTCGCTGGTGGGCTTCAATTTGCCGTGGCACAGCAATCGCACAGGCTGCTCCTTCTCGCCATGCTCCCCACGGGAATAGCTCTGCAATGTCACGATCACAGGGATCATTTTTGTTTCCATAGGCTTCCTCCTTCGTATTCACCCTATTATAGCACAGATTTTCCGCTTGCACAATCGTTGATGTTGGCGTATCATATCATTATCATGATTGCGGAGGAATGTGTATGCGTTTGAAGGCCCGGGCAAAGATCAACTGGACGCTGGACATCGTCGGCCGGCGGGCGGACGGCTATCACCTGATGGACATGCTCATGCAGCCGGTGACCCTCGCGGATGACGTCACCCTTGCCCCGGCGGAGGAGATTACCCTGACCACCGGCGGTTCTCCCCTGCTGCCTGCGGACGAAAGACACCTGGCCTACCGGGCCGCCCTGGCACTCAAGGCCCATACCGGCTATCCCGGCGGCGCGGCCATCCATGTGGAGAAGCACATCCCCGTGGGGGCCGGCATGGGCGGCGGCAGCGCGGACGCGGCGGGCGTGCTCATCGGGCTGAACGAAATGTGGGGGCTGCAGCTTCCGCAAAGCGAGCTGGAAGCCCTTGGCCTGACCCTTGGCGCGGACGTGCCCTTCTGCATCCGCGGGGGCCTGACCCGCACCACCGGCATCGGCGAAGTGATGGAGGATCTCCCCTGCGGCAAATGCTGGCCTCTGGTGGTCATCCAGCCCTGCGAGGGCCTCTCCACCAGGGAGATCTTCACCGCCTATCACGAGGGCGTGGTGGACGCCCGCCCGGACAACGCCTCTGCCGCACAGGCCCTGGCAAAGGGTGACGCAGCCGCCCTCTCCGCCGCCATGGCCAATGTGATGCAGCCCGTGAGCGAAGCGCGCCGTCCGGGCATCCACGAGGCCATCGCCGCGCTCCGGGCGCAGGGCGCCTTTGCCGCGCAGATGACCGGCAGCGGCTCGGCGGTGTTCGGCGTATTCCCGGATGAAGCCTCTGCCAAAGGGGCATACGACGCCCTCCGCCCCCGCTGGGCGCGCACCTTCCTCTGCTCAACTTGCGATGAAAGCGTGGTATTTGAAGATGAAGCTTGAAACTTCCCGGCTGCTCATCACCGATTTCACCCCGGATATGGCCCGCGACGTCCACCTGGGCTCGCTGGACGAGGATACGCGGCGCTTCCTGCCGGATGAGGTATTCGAAACGGAGGAGATCGCCGCTGCCGTGATCGCCGACCTGATGGACTGCTACGAGGGCACCGAAGGCCCCTTTGTTCACCCCCTCCTGGCCGGGGGCGAATATGCAGGCTATGTGCAGCTCGTCCCCATAGAAGGTGGCTGGGAGATCGGCTATCATGTGGTGAAACGCATGACAGGCCGGGGGTACGCCACCGAGGCGGTGCGTGCCTTCCTGCCGGTGATGATGGCCCGGATGGGCCTGACCCGGGTCGCGGGCATCTGCGACGCGGAGAACACAGCCTCCATCCGCGTGCTGGAGAAATGCGGCTTCACCCGCGTATACGAGGGCGAGGCGCTGTATCATGGCGAAATGAAGCCCGTCGTCAAGACGGTTTATACCATATAATGCAAGGCTCTGCGCAAACGCAGAGCCTTTTCTCATGCCGGGCCCTGTACGCTGACAGACACCTCCCAGCGGACAGCGCGGTATCGCTCCGGCCAGTTCAGCGCATGCCATTGACGCATGTCGTGAGTGCGCATGACGGCTTGTCGCCCCAGGCCAAGCGCGTCGCAGCCGCGATCGGAAAGGCGCGTCAGCAATGCCAGAACCGCGTCTGCCAGAGAGGCTTCGATCGCCTCTGCAGGCAGATCAGAGGCCGTCGCGGTCATGCTCAGCACCACGCGTGCAACGGTCATATCCTGCGACAGGCGGAGCTTCACAGAAGCATCACGCACCTGGGCATAGCCCTCCGGCAACTCGATCCGCAGGGATCGCCCGTGCCCCAGCAGCAGCGACAGCAGCGCCGCTTCCTCCGGCTGGATATATCCGCCGTCCATCATATATCCGCCAAGGACGCTGATCTCCTCCCCCTCCAGCGCCAGCGCGGCCAGGATGGGCGACTTCCGCTCACCGCACAGAAGCACCTCGGAAAGTGGCGCCGGCAGGATCACGCCCTGCTCGATCCGGGCGTCCAGCAGCAGGTCGAGCACCTTGGACAGCCGTGCGCCGGCAGAGGGGCTGAGGGCCTCGGCGACGGCTGCTGCAGGCGCTGCCGTAAGTGCCACGGCGCACTGCATGCGCATATCCGTTCGCTGCGACAGGGCGGATAAAAGCGCCGGCAGCTCCCCCGTTTCAGCCAGCTTCACGTCCGCCGCGATCAGCCGCAGTTGGGCCAAATTGATCCTCATCGGCGAGGCGGCATCCAGGTCGCTCAGCGCCGCTTCAACGGTATCACCTTCCCCGGTGACACTCAGGTATCCCCCGCCGCTGTGGTAGGTCGGGATGCGTCCGTGCACGCGCCATGCCTCATCCTTCTCCACGCACAGGGCAACTGCGAATGCCCTTTCCTCCGCAGGCAAAGCCGTGCAGGAAGAACACAGCATCATCGTCAACACCAGCAATATCAAGGTCTTCACGTATGTTTCCTCCCAATGGCAGCCATGGGCAGGCAGATGCTCGCCACGCCTGCAAGGGAGACTGACAGCCACGCCTGCAGCGTTTCGACCCCGGCCCACAGGCGGCCGGCATCAATGGTTTGCGCGAGGATCAGGCACGCCAGCAGCCCATGGGGCAGCCAGGACGGGCGGCGTTTCAGCGGCGTACAGAGCTGCTCCGTGGCAAGCAGCGCCGCTGCACCAATGGACAAAAATATCGTCAGCATCATCAGGCACAGGTACAGCACCCGCAGGGCGTTTGGCGCGTATCTGGCGGGCAGGAGCAAATGTGCAGCAAGCCCCGCCTGCCGTGGAAGCAGCTCCTGGGGAATGGTCAGCGCCACGATCAGCAGCGCCGCAGCTGGCGCAAATGCAGGCGTCACAGCGCGGCGCAGCCTTCCGCCGGCACAGGGCGGCACGGTCAGCAGCAGCGTCACCGGCCATGCCAGGCCGATCCCCGCCTTCAGCGCCGACAGGACGGACGCATCGCCATCTCCGTGCAGCGGAAACAGCCCGTCCACCCGGGCGTGCAGCAGCAGGCACGCCGCGGTCACTGCCGCAGCAGCAAGCATCCCCCACCGCAGCAGGTGGGCGGCCCTGGGCAGTCCATCCCGGTGCAGGGAGAACAGCAGGGCGCCGCCGGTCAGCAGCGCCAGGGTGAAGGGCGTCCCGCGCGTGCCCACGCCCTGGGTGAACAGGGTGATCAGCGTCGTCATCCCGCAGAGACCCTCCAGCGAGAGCAGCGCCGCCAGCACGGCGGACAGCACCCGCGCCCCCGGCGTCCCCAGGCATGCACGCACCGCATCGGCCAGCGTGTCCGTATGGGTCAGGCGCATGACCAGCCGCAGCAGCCCCGCCACGGCAAAGCCCGGCAGCAGGCAGACCAGCGTCACCCACCAGGCAGCGCCCCCGCTCAGCGGCAGCACCCTCGTCATGGCAGTCCGCCATATTGATACGGCGCACAGCAGCCGCAGCATTGTCACCCGCACCTGGTTTTCGCCATCCGCGCGGGCAGTCAGTTCGCTCATCGGTTCCTCCTGTCCCAGCGGCGCATGGGGCCGCGCACCCGCAATCGTTCGTCGGCGTCGCTCAGCCAGGTGCGCCAGCGCTGCCTCCACAGCGGCGCGCGGATCGCCCCATCCGGGTTATGCGCCCTCGGCGGACTGCAGGGCGCGGCAAAGGGCGATCCCAGGCTGGTCAGGCTGCACAGGCGCACAGCCCCCACCGCGATCATCAGCACCATGCCGTATACCCCGAAGATGCTGCCCGCCGCGACCATCGCCAGCTGGCCGATGCGCAGGGCGATCCCCAGGGAATAATCCGGCACGGCATAGCTGCCAAGGCTCGCCACCGCCACCACGATCAGCAGCAGCGGATGCACCAGATGGGCGTCCACCGCGGCGGAGCCCAGGATGAGCCCGCTGACCGTCCCCAGCGTCGCGCCGACGACAGACGGCACGCGGGTGGCAGCCTCCCCGATGAGGTTGAACATCACCAGCATCACCATTGCCTCCACCGGGATGGAGAAGGGCACAGAGGCCTGGCTCTCCAATATGGAGGTGAGGAGCGTGACGGGCAGCGCCTCCGGGTGGAAGGTGACGAAGGCAACGAACAGCCCCGGCAGCAGCAGCGCGCACAGCAATCCCAGCAGGCGGATGAGCCGCATGAAGGTCCCATACTGGAAGCGGGCTGAGGTATCGTCCGGGGTGTGGAGCAGGTGCCAGATGCTCACCGGCAGCACCAGCGCCTGGGAGGAGCCGTCCAGCAGGAGGACGATCTGCCCCTCCAGCAGCATGGACGCCGCCCGGTCGGGCCGCTCGGTCAGGATGCACTGGGGCAAAAGCGCGTAGGGCCGGTCCTCCATGAGCTGCTGCAGAGCGCCGACGGACAGCACATGATCCGCCCGGATGCCGTCCAGCCGGGCCTTCACCCGGGAGAGGGTGGTTTCATCCGCCACGCCGCGCAGATACAGGATGCACATGCCCGTGGGGTACCGTCGGCCGATGGGGCGCATTTCCCCGATGAGGTCCGGGGTGGGCAGGATGCGGCGGATGAGGGTGATGCAGTCCCGCAGGGATTCGTTGAAGCCCTCGTGGGGCCCCAGGACGACCTGCTCGGTCAGCGGCGGAGAGATCCCCCGGCGGACGAACATCCGCACGTCAAAGCCCAGGGCGCAGTCCATGCCCTCCACAAAGACCACCGCGCGCCCGGTGAGCGTCTGCGCGACAGCATCGTCGATGGCGGCGGCGGACTGGACGTCCGCGTTGTACACCGCCCTGCAGAGGGCCTCGGACAGATCGGCGGGGGCAGCAGCTTCCCGCAGCTGCGTCAGCGGGGCGAGGACGTAATGCTGCAGGAGATCCACGGAGCACAGCCCCTCGGCGTAGTAGAGGCTGGCGTCCCTTCCAAACACGCAAAAGTGCCGGACCTTCATGTCCGGGTTGATATCACGATGGAGCGCCGCGTCCATGCGGCGGCGGTTTTCCGCGATGGAGGATGTGACAGGCATGGCGACCTCCGCATTTGGGGGGAGCAGGCATGTCCCATGGGCACACCTGCTCCTCCTGTTCATCTTACCAGCGGCACTTGTAGGAGTTGCACTGGCTCTCATCGGCCTTGCCGTTGCAGCAGTTCTGCTTGGGCGCGACCTGGATGTCGGTCAGCTGGCACATGCCGTCCTTGGCATGGTGCTGGCAGCTTTCCACGGAGCAATGGATGGACTGGTTGTTCTTCGCATTCATGGATGACATACCTCCATCGTTGTTGTCGCCTTGCGGCGCAGTACTCATTCTGCCCGGAAACAGGCTTGTGATTCTGCGAAAAATGTGGTATGCTGGGAGCAGCCGCAGGCGTCGGACTTCCTTTCCGATGGCCACGGGCAAAACATCCTGTACGGAGGGCGCTTTTATGTTCAAAAAGCTGCTGACCACCCGTTCCCTGTGCGTGAGCGCCGTGATCGCCGCGCTTTACGCCGCGCTGACGCTGCTGCTGGCCCCGATCTCCTACGGGCCGATCCAGCTACGGCTGTCCGAGGCGCTGACGATGCTGCCCATGCTCCTCCCCCAGGCCATCCCGGGGCTGTTCGTGGGCTGCCTGATCGCCAACCTGTACACCGGCATGCTGACGGACATCATCTTCGGCTCCCTGGCGACGCTGCTGGCCGCCATCGGCACCTATTCCCTGCGGAGGAAGCCGCCTCTGGCCGCCGCCTGCCCGGTGGTCTGCAACGGCGTGATCGTCGGCCTGGTGCTGCAAACGACCTCCAACATGCCGCTGTTGCTCACGATGGGCACGGTGGCGCTGGGCGAAGCCGGGGCAGTCGCCATCGGCATGGTGCTGCTGAGCGCCATCAAACGCGCCCGCATCGACCTCACCCGCCCCGGATGAACACGTCCCCTTTGAGTCTGCCCCGCGGCAGGCTCTTTTTGTGTGAAAATTTTGTGTCGAACGGAAGAAAATTTACAATTATACGTTCCCAATTTCGGGTATATGTGTTATAATGCAGAATGGATTGTTATGCTGGTGGGCGTGTGTCCACGAACGCAGGCTTTCCGGCACGAATGAACCCCTCAGGAGGCACATCCCTGATGAACGATACGACCCTGATCCTGGCCTCGGCCTCGCCGCGCCGCAGGGAATTGCTGGCGCTGACCAGCCTTCCCTTCACCGTGGACGCCCCGGATGTGGACGAGACCTGCTCCCTCCCTCCGCGTGAAGCCGTGATGGAGCTTTCCCGGCGCAAGGCCCTCGCTGCCGCCGCCCTCCACCCAGGCTGCGTGATCCTCGCGGCGGATACCCTCGTCGCCGTGGACAACGAAGCCCTCGGCAAGCCCCATGATGCAGAGGATGCATTCCGGATGCTCAGCAGCCTTTCCGGCAGATGGCACCAGGTCTGCACCGGCGTGACCGTGGTGGACGCCGGCGGCACGCTGCACTGCGAGGCAGACGTGACCGACGTGCACTTTGAGGACATGTCCGAAACGGCCATCCGCCGCTACATCGCCACCGGCGAACCCATGGACAAGGCCGGCGCCTACGCCGTGCAGGGCATTGCAGGATTGTGGATCGACCAGCTGCGCGGCAGCCACACCAATGTGATCGGCCTCCCCATGGCCCTCACCCGCCGCCTGCTGGAAGCTTGCGGCCTGCTGTAAACGACTGAACGATTTGATAAAGGAAGTACGCTTATGCATTTTTTCGCCCCCGATATCGGCATTGACCTGGGTTCCTCCAACACGCTGGTGTATGTGAAGAAGCGCGGCATCGTCATCAGCGAGCCGACGCTGGTGGTCGTCTCCGGCACGAACAAGAAGCAGCTGCAGTCCGTGGGTGACGAGGCCCGCCGGGTGCTGGGCCGCCTGAATGACTCCAGGACCGTCATCCGCCCCATCCGCAACGGCACCATCGCCGATTTTGACATGACCGCCCTGCTGCTGAAGTATTTCATCCGCAAGGCCATCGGCGTGAGCAATGTGGTGTCGCCCAAGGTGGTCATCTCTGTGCCCGCCGGCCTGGATGACGTCAACCGCAAGGCCATCACCGAGGCGGTGCACATCGCCGGCGCCAAGAAGGTCTACCTGGTGGAGAAGCCCTTTGCCGCGGCGCTGGGCTCCAATCTCCCCGTGTATGACCCCATCGGCTCCATGGTGGTGGACATTGGCGGCGGCACCACGGATGCCGCAGTCGTATCCCTGGGCGGCCTGGTGGTCAGCCAGTCCATCCCCGTGGGCGGCGCCAAGATGGACGAAGCCATCATCAACCACATCAAGCGCGAATTCAACATGCTCATCGGCGACCGTACTGCCGAGGACGTGAAGATCGACCTGGCCTCCGCCATGCCCGTGACCGACGACCGCTCCGTTCGCATCCGCGGGCGCGATCTGCTTTCCCCCCAGGCCATGGACATCGAGTACACCTCCCGCCAGGCCTGCATGGCTGTGCGCGAGCCCTGCCGCGCCATCGTGGCTGCGATCCGCTGGGTGCTGGAGCGCACCCCGCCGGAGCTTGCCAAGGACATCATGCGCACCGGCATCCACCTGACCGGCCGCGTTGCACAGCTCTACGGCATGGACCAGTACATCGCCACCGAGCTTGGCATCCCGGTGCTTATCGCCAAGGAGCCCGGCGACTGTACAGCCCTGGGCCTGGGCTACATTGTGGAAAACATGGCCATGCTCCAGGAGCAGGGACACATGCCCGCACAGGCCTGACAGATGTGTGAAAATGCCGCTGACCTTTTATGATATGAGGTGACCAGAATGGCCAAACGCCATAACCCCAATGACAACAAGCGGAAGAATCCCTTCCTGCCTGACCCGGACGAGTATTATTTTGATGACGAGCTGGACAGCGTGACCCGCAACCTGCCCACGGAGGAGGAATACCTCCCCCAGGAGGAGCAGCCCGAACCCCAGCCCCAGCCCGTCACCGAGGGCACCAGCCGCCTGGGCGTGCGGATGATCGGCCTCAAGCCCGATATGCAGCAAGAGCCGGCAGAGGATGAGGATGACTTCACCCCCGCTTATGACGCCGGGGATGACGACGACCTCGCCGCGCCCCGCCGCAGCCGCAGCACGCCGCCCGTGGAGCCCGCCTACGACGATGTGCCCGCAGAGGACGCCCCCGTCATGCGCACCAGGACGAAGAAGCAGCAGCGCACCCTCCAGCAGGAAAAGGAGACCAAGCCCCGGAGCAAGACGCTGCGCATCATCATCAGCTGCGTGATCACCGGCGTGCTGCTCATCGCCATCGGCATGATGATGCTCTCGCGTACCATGATGCCCGACACCGCCTTCCTGCAGACCCCGGAGGCTGCCGTGTCATCCTCCATCGGGCCGGCACAGGGCTTCTTCACCGGCATCGTGGACAGCATTGCGGATTACTTCCGCCGCGTCAAGCTCCGCGATAACCTGGAGCAGGCCTATGTGGATCTGCTGGCGGAAAACGAGGAGCTTTACGCCCGTGCCGCCATGGCGGATGAATACGCGCTGCGCCTTGCCATGTATGAGGACATCGACGCGGAAATGGCTGAAAACCTGGGGGCAAACCCCATCCGCTGCCGGGTCATCGGGCGCGAGCAGGGCAATTATTTCTCCACCTTCACCATTGACCGCGGCGAGCGCGACGGCATCGAGCCCTATATGGCGGTCACCGTCTTCGGCTCTCTGATCGGCTTCACGGAGGAGGTTTATCCCTCCACCGCCACCGTGCGCACCATTATCGATTCCAATGCCTCCATCTCCGGCCTGATCCAGTCCAGCCGCGATCAGGGCATCGTGTCCGGCACCCTGGGCGTCAACGGCGAGCCCCTGTGCCGCATGTACTATCTGCCCGATGACCACCTCCCCCGCCCCGGCGACATCGTGGTCACCTCCGGCGTGGGCATGTCCTTCCCCAAGGGCATCCCGATCGGCACCGTGCGCGAATCCACCCGCAGCATGGAGAGCAACAAGCAGTACATCGTTGTGGAGCCCCTGGCGGACTTTGAGCACATCGAGTACGTCATCGTCTACCGCTACAAGCCCGCCGCCCTGGCCGTGGAAGGCCGCAGCAGCACCGCCACCTACAATGAATACGTCCCCACGGTGACGGCGCGCCCCTACCCCACGCTGCGCATCGGCTCCACGCTGAAGTTCGGCGAGACGGCGACCCCGGCGCCCACTGTGTCGGCCACGCCCTCCCCCACGCCTTCGCCCACGCCGACGCCCTCTCCCACGCCTTCCCCCACCCCCGTCACGTCCACCGGCCCCGCCTTTGAGTATTCCTCTGATCTGCTGGGCCCGACGCCGTCCCCCACGCCGTCTCCCACGCCCTCGCCCACTCCGGTCATCGTGGTCAGCCCGGATGACTTCAACTGGGAGGAGGAATAACATGCGCCAAGCCGTGATGCGCCAGGTGAAGCTCATCCTGGTGATCCTCGTGGGATACCTGGCCCATGTGTCCATCATGCCCTACCTGAGCGTGAACGGCGTATCGCCCAGCCTGCTGATCGCCACCACCGCCATCGTGACGGTCGGCTACGGGCTGCTCCGCGGGCTGTGGACGGGCATGTTCTACGGCATCGTGATGGAAACGATGCTGCCCACCGTGCCCATGCTGAACCTGCTTTTCTATCCCATTTCAGCCCTGGTATGCGCGGTATTCTTCGCTGACCGGTCCGAAGCACAGCTGCAGTATGCCCGCTCCATCGGCAAGCGGGGCCGCAACACCAGCCCCCTGCTGCGTACGGTGCTGTGCGCCATGGTCAACGTGATCATCTACGAGATCGTCAACCTGATCTACATGTACCTCAGCGGCGCCGAGCTTGCCGCCGCCCTGATCCAGCGCAGTCTGACCGACGTGCTGATCACCACCGCCCTCACCGCGGTGATCATGTTCCCTGTACGAAAGCTCCTCGGCTTCCGCCGCAAGGAAGAAGAGCATGCCCCGGAAATGCGGTTCGATCACCGCCCGGAGCGTACCTGAGCGCCCGTACAGGCACTCTCCTGGGCCTGCCATGACCGCAGCGCCCCAGAGAAAGGAGTATTTGCATGAGCAATGTCACACAGCGCGATCCGCAAAAGGGGATCAGCTGGCGATATTTCCTGTTCATCGGCATCCTGCTGGTGATGTTCGGCTACCTGGCCAGCGGCCTGGTCCAGCTGCAGCTGGTGAACAGCGAGGAATATAAGGAAAAGGCCGAGGACACCCGCACCAAAACCATCGTCCTGCACGGCAGCCGCGGCAATATCACCGATGCGGATTCCGTTATCCTCGCCAAGGACGAGAAGGTCTACAACATCACCTTCTACAAGGACGGCTCCAATGTCCAGAAGAAGGACTATTATCGCTACACCCAGTCCATCATGGAGACGATCCGCATCATCGAGAGCAACGGCGGCTCCCTGGCCTTTGATTACGTTATCGAGCGGGACGAGGAGACCGGCGAGTGGGTGTTCAACTTCGGCTCCGGCGTGTCCGACACGGTGCTGCAGACCCGCGAAAACCAGTGGCGCTCCAACAACTACGTCACCGCCCGTTCCTACCCCACCGCGGAGGACTGCCTGCAGCGCCTCAAGCGCAAATACCGCATCGCCCAGAATGAAGAGGACGTCGCCGCCTACAAGGAGCTGGAGGGCGAAAACTACTACGACTGCATCTTCATGGATGAGGACATGATGCTCAAGGTCATGGCCGTCTACTCCGAGATGCAGATGAACCTGTTCAACTCCCTGCCCATCCCGATCGCGGAGGACGTGTCCTACACCACAGTCATCCAGATCGAGACCCAGTCCATGACGCTGCCCGGCATGGGCGTGGAGGTGGCTACCCGCCGCGTCTACCCCAAGCACAACCTGGCCGCGCAGATCATCGGCTATGTCGGCAAGATCCCCAGCCGCACCAAATGGCTGGAGCTCCAGGCCGAGGGCTATTCCTACAACGACACCATCGGCCGCGACGGCATCGAGTATTCCATGGAATCCTGGCTGACGGCGTCCTCCAACCGCACCCAGGGCAGCCGCGTGGTGGAGCGCAACAACCTTTCCACCGTCGTGCGCGAATTGTCCTACACCGAGCCGGAGGATGGCAACAATGTCAAGCTGACCATCCGCAGCGCTTACCAGCAGCAGGCCGAGCGCGCCATCGCCAGCAATGTGGCGCTGATCCGCGACAAGCAGGAAGCCCTGATGGTGGACTCCTCCTGGCTGGAGGACAACCGCACCGACATCGCCAAGCGCAACTGGGAGCAGTACCCTCTGGAGCTGGCCGAGCACGGCGTCATGGTCGTGCTGGACATGGAGGACCGGGTGCTGGCCATGGCCAACTTCCCCACCTATGACCTCAACGCCCTGGTCGGCGCCGGCGCTGAAGCCCGTGCCATCCTCGCGGATGACCGCAACCTGATGCTCAACTACGCCATCGGCTCCCGCGCGACCCCCGGCTCCATTTTCAAGATGGTCACCGGCTTCGGCGCGCTGGCGGAGGGCGAGCTGAGCCCCAAGGAGCGCTTCACCGACATGGGCTACTACACCAAGTACAACAAGGATGAATCCACCGCGCCCAAGTGCTGGATCAGCGCAAGCCAGCGCCACAAGCACAACGCCCAGACCATCACCGACGCCATCCAGAACTCCTGCAACTTCTTCTTCTATGAGATGGGCGACCGCCTGGGCGAGGACCGGCTGTACCGCTATGCCTCCCTCTTCGGCCTGACGAGCCTGACGGGCATCGACCTGCCCGGCGAAGTCCGCAGCGTGGTCGGCAGCCAGAACACCCTCTACGATCCCTCCAAGCCCCTGGGCGAGGCATATCAGGATACGTCCATGCCCATCATCGTTTACAACTCCCTCAAGACACACCTGAAGAAGTGCGGCGCTTCCCGCGGCCTGGAATATGAGGACGAGCGCCTCTCCGTATGCGCCAAGCGCCTGATGGACATGGCCATCAACTACCCCCAGAATGACTGGGTGGTGCAGATGCGCATCATCCTGATGGAGGAGCTGGGCATGACCAAGGAGATGGTCTACCTCAACGCCGTCATTCAGGACGCCTACATCTACCTCAACGACATCAAGTGGGGCGGTCAGCAGACCATCCTGACGGCCATCGGCCAATCCGTCACCACCATCACGCCCATTGCAGCCGCCCGTTATGTCGCAGCGGTCGCCAACGGCGGCTATGTCTACAATGTGTCCATCATCGATTCCATCATCAGCCCCGAGGGCGAGATCCTCTCCAAGCGCGAGCCCACCCTCGTCACCCAGCTGGTGGAAAGCGACAGCGACCCCAAGAACGAGTATATGGCGCTCATCCGCAAGGGCATGGCGGGCGTTACGGATGATACCGGTACCGCTGCGAAGTACTTCAGCGGATACAAGAACGTCCAGGACGTCATCGCTGCAAAGACCGGTACCGCGCAGGTCACCTCCATTGACCTGGAGAACAACGCGTGGTTCGTCTGCTTCGCCCCCCGCGACAACCCGGAGATCGCCATCTGCGTCTTCGTTCCCCACGGATATTCCGGCGGTATGGCGTCCATCGCCGCCCGCGATTTCATCGACTGGTATCTGGATCAGACCGAGCTGCGCACGACGGATTACATCCTGCCCGCCGGCAACAGTCTGGCCCCCTAATGATCACTAAGGAGCGTTTTGAGCATGAGTACCGCATGGATCATCGCCTCCGGCAAGGGCGGCGTTGGCAAGAGCACCATCACGGCCTGTGTGGGCCTTGCCATGGCGCGGGAAGGCCGCAGGGTCTGCATCATCGACGGTGATGTGGGCCTGCGCGACCAGGATGCGCTGCTGGGCCTGGAAAACAACATCGTGTTTGACCTGCTGGACGTGGCCGAGGGCCATTGCCGCCTGGAGCAGGCGCTGGTCAGCCCGGAGGCAGAGCCCCGGCTGTCCCTGCTGCCCGCCAGCCAGTTTGCCCGTGCCAAGGAGCTCAAGCCCGGCGCCTTCCGCCGCATCCTGGTGCGCCTCAAGCAGCTCTACGATGTGGTGCTCATCGACTGCCCTGCCGGGATCGAGCGCAGCCTCCGCGGGCTGCTGAACGAGGAGATCAGCAAGTGCGTGCTGGTGTGTACGCCGGATGACGTTTGCATCCGCAATGCCGAGCGCGCCGCCATCGTGCTGGAAAGCAAGGGCATGCCGCGCCCCCGCGTGATCGTCAACCGGCTGGATGAAGCGCTCATCCGCTGCGGCGAAATGTACGCGGCGTCCACTGTGGCAGCAACTCTCGACCTGGAGCTGCTGGGCGAGATCCTCGATGATCCCTTCGTCTACCGTGCCACCCTCAACCATCATCACCTCATGGACATTGCGTGCGACGCTCAGGCTGCACTGAAGCGCATCGCCTTCCGGATGATGGACGTTCCCGGCGCAGCGCCCCTGCCCGGCTACGGCACGCAGAAGCTCAGCTGGTTCCGCCGGCTGTTCCAACCCACCCTCAAGGAGGTCAAGCGCATTGATCGCTGATAACAGACGTGCCCGCGCCCATATTGACATCCCGCTGATCCTTCTGGTCGGCCTGATGTCGGTGCTTGGCGTGCTGGCCGTGTGCGTCGCCACCTTCACCCCCGATTCGGCGGCTGACACCTGGCTGGCGCATATCGTGGAGTCCTCTTACGCCATGAGGCAGTGCTTCTTCCTGCTTCTGGCGCCCATCATCGTGGTGGTCATCGTCAACATTCCCTTCCACATCATCCGCCGCTTCACCAAGGTGGTATATCTTGGCGCCTCCGGCCTGGTCCTTTTTACCCTTGTGACCAACGGCGCCGAGGGCGTGAAGGCCTGGACCGACGTTATCTGGGGCATGACCATCCAGCCCTCGGAGTTCATCAAGCTGGCCATGATCCTCATGCTGGCCCAGGAGCTTGCCAAAACAGAGCAGCCCATGAGCACCATGAAGGAATTCCTGCGCATCATGATGCTCATTGCCGTGCCCGGCGTGATCATTCTGGCCTCCGGCGAGACCGGCTCCCTGATCGTGATCGTCTTCCTCGCTGCGGTGATGATGTTCTTCTCCAACGTCAACATGAAGCTGCTGCTGACGCTGGCTGCCATCGTGGTGCTGCTGATCCTGGCAGTCTACGGCTTCGTTGTGGCCACCGGCGTGGAAGACTACCGCATCAACCGCATCCTGGCCTTCCTGAACCCGGAGCTTTCCCCGCTGGACGACGCCTACCAGCAGACCCAGTCCAAGATCGCCATCGGCTCCGGCGGCGTCACAGGCATCGGCCGCTTTGTGGACGGCGCCATGAGCCAGCTCAACTACGTCCCCGCCGACTGGACGGACTTCATCTACTCCACCATCGGCGAGGCCTGGGGCTTCCTGGGCTGCTTCCTGGTGCTGGTGATGTACCTGCTCATCATCCTGCGCATGCTCTATCTGGCCCGCTATACCCATGATAAATTCGGCATGCTGATCATCATCGGCGTGATGGGCATGCTGCTGTTCCATGTGTTTGAGAACATCGGCATGACCATCGGCAAGATGCCCATCACGGGTATCCCCCTCCCCTTCCTCTCCTACGGCGGCTCCAACATGACCACCAACATGGGCGGTATCGCCCTGGTGCTCAACGTCACAAAGAACCGCAGCCTGTCCGCGGCCATCTCCGCACCCCAGGCAAATGCCACTTCCGCGCGCTACATCCGGCGCAGATAATACAAAGGAGGCACCGCTATGCCGCCCACCATCCGCTTCAGCCGCGAGGCCGTGCTGAACGCTGCCTGCCAGCTCATCCGCCGCGATGGCGTCGAAGCCCTCAATGCCCGCGCCGTTGCCCGGGAGCTCGGCGGCTCCACCCAACCCATCTTCCGCCTGTTTTCCGGCATGGACGAGCTCAAGCAGGCTGTCATCGAGCTGGCGCTGAACACCTGGAAGGGCTGCCTGCGCGAGCGCCTGCAGCACAGCGCCTTCCCCTATCTGTCCATCGGCATTGCCTATCTGCTCTTTGCCCGGGACGAGCCTGAGCTGTTCAAGCTGCTCTTCATGCGGGACCGCGTCAGCGATGGCTCCTGCACCGACTACGACGTGAATTTTGGCATCCCCATGATCGAGGATTCCGTCAAGGTGGATGTGGAGACCGCCCGCAAGCTCTACGACGGCAGCTGGCTGTATTGCCACGGCCTGGCTGTTTCCATCGCCACCAAGTACATCCCCTGCATCAGCGAATGTCAGATGCGCCAGCTGCTGGTCACCACCATGCAGGGCGTCGCCTTGCAGCTGGGCGTTACCCTCCCCACCATCGACCAGTGCAAGGATATTTAAGCACACAAAAATGCCTGCCTCCCATTTGCACGGGAAGCAGGCGCTTTTTTGTTTTGGGCGGATCAATCCGCGCACTCGGCATGGATCTCCTGCAGATAGCGGATGATGGGCAGATGCTGGGGACAGGCAGCCTCACACTGGCCGCACTGCACGCAGCGGGATGCGTCATGCGCATCGGCGATCACCTTGGCATATCCGGCCTTGTAGCTCGCTTCGGCGCGGAGCATGCTGGTATCATAATTCTGGAAGATATGGGGGATGGCCACGCCCATGGGGCAGGGCTGGCAGTAGCGGCAGCCGGTGCAGCGGGTCTTGGTGCGGGCCATGTAGGTCGCCTTGACCTGCTTGAACAGGGCATGTTCCTCCTCCGTCAGCACGGGGCGCTCGGTCAGGTCAAAGATACGCAGATTGTCGGTGGTCTGCTCCCAGCTGCTCATGCCGGAAAGGATCGTGATGACCTCGGGCATGGCGTAGAGGTAGCGGAAGGCCCATTCCACGGGGCTGCGCTTGGCCTCAAAGGCCTCGTAGACGACCTTGACGTCCGATGGAGGATTGGCCAGCAGACCGCCGCGCAGGGGCTCCATGATGACCACGCCGACGCCGCGCTTGCCGCACTCGCGGATGCCCGCCAGGGTAGCCTGGTTCTCATCATCCAGGATATTCATCTGCACCTGGGCCATCTTCCAGTCATAGTCGTCCAGGATCTTCATGAAGGCGTCATAGCCGTCATGGAAGGAGAAAGAGGGGTAGCGGATCTTGCCCTGACGGACCGCCTCATCCAGGAAGGACTTGTAGTCGTACTGCTGCATTTCCTCCAGGCGCTGAGCATTCATGGCGTGCATGAGGTAGAAGTCGATGTGGTCGGTCTGGAGCTTTTCCAGCTGTTCATCCAGGATCTTCATCATATCCTCATGGCAGTGGACATTCCAGCAGGGCAGCTTGGTCGCCAGCACGACCTTCTCGCGGTAGCCATCCTGCAGCGCCTTGCCCACGACGATCTCGCTTTCGCCGCCGTGGTAGGGGTAAGCCGTGTCGATGTAGGTCACGCCGCTGTCGATGGCGTGGCGCACCATGCGGATGGCCTCCGCCTCGTCGATCTTGCCGTCGGGCTTGCAGGGGAAGCGCATGCAGCCAAAGCCCAGCATGCTGCTTTCCTGATTGATCGTGGGGAACATCGTCTTGAGCATGGTCATTCTCCTTTACAGATACGGAATCATATCCGCCAGTTTATCAAAAATGAGGTGGGGCTTCACGTCGGAGGATTCCACATCCTCCATGGTGGCCTCGCCGGAGAGCACCAGGATGCCGGTCATGCCATGGTTGACGCCGGTAGCGACGTCGGTGTAGAGGCGATCGCCCACCATGGCCATTTCCTCCAGCGCATAGCCGGTGCGCATCCGGGCCTCCCGGACGATGCCGCCATGGGGCTTGCCCAGGATGACGTCCGCCTTGCGGCCCGTGCTGGCCTCAATGAAGGCCATGATCGCGCCCATATCCGGGATAAAGCCGGTTTCCGTGGGGCAGTTGAAATCCGGGTGGGTGGCGATGTAGGGCTTGCCATCGCGGATGAAATCGCACACCTTGCACATCTTGGCATAATCCAGCGTGGTATCGAAGGCCACGAGGACGTAATCCGGCTCCTCCTCAGTAAAGACGAGGCCCATATCCACCATTTCCGCCCGCAGCACATCATTTCCCAGCAGGTAGCCCTTCCCTTCCGGGAATTTCTCCCGGATGTAATGGGCCGCCGCATGGCCGCTGGTCATCACCTGTGTGCGGAAGGGCTCGGGCACGCCCATGCGCGTGAGCTTCTCCACATACGCCGCGGCGGACTTGGAGGAATTGTTGGTGAGGAACCAGGCGTCCCGGCCCGTTTTGCGCAGAGCCTCCAGGAAGTCCGGGGAGCCCTCGATCAGCCTGTCCCCCAAATAGAACGTGCCGTCCATATCCAGCAAAAAGCAGCGGATACCCGCCAAACGCGTGCGAATGTCTTGCGGTATCATCATAGCCTCCCGATTTTGTTCACTTTTGTCAGCATAACACGGAACACTTGTTATGTCAAGCAAAACGCCCCTGCACGCATGCAGAGGCGGAAAGATCTTGCTGTGGGGCTTATCGGTTGCGGCGGAAGTAGGACTGGATGGCAGCGGCGTCCAGCTGGATGCTGCCGGAATTGTCCATCGCACTCGTCTCGCCTTCCACAAAGTACAAATTTGCACTGCCAAGCACCAGGCCGGTGGAAGCAAGCGAAATGCTCTTTTCGTCCAGGTCCATAATGGATAAGCTGTTGCCGTAATACACCGTTTCAGTGATACCGTAAGCGTTCTTCAGCTCAAATTCAAAGGTGAAATCGTAAAAAATGGTTGTCAAGCCCGACGCATGGCACCAGGCACGCTTGAGCTGAATGGATTCAGAACGCTTGAAAAGCCTGGCACAGCTGGCAAACAGCTTCTCCGCATAGGTCTGCGCACCTGCTTTGATAGCTTTTGCGTCCGCCAGCAATTCACTGGCTTCAGCAAGTTCCGCGTAATTGGTCACCTGCTTTTTCTCTTCGGCAGTCAAGCGATTATATGCCGAATTTGCTGTACTAATCCGTCCTTCCACTGTCAGTGGCTGGAAAATATCATATTCTGATACAAAGCCAATGCAGTCGATGGCCAGCTCCGCCTGTGCCACGCGCAGCACACTGGCGTTGGACACCTTTTCCTTCTGGTCATCTTCCAGGGCGTTATACAGCTCCTCAGCTTCCTTGATGGCCTGAGTCTTGTTTCCCCCGTTGTTTTCCGCAGCCGTGATCGCTGAAATAGCTGCCTCCGTGTCCTTCACCTTGTTGCTGCACCCCGTCAGCAGCAGCAGCAGCACCGCTGCCATCAGCAGCGCCAGCACACGTTTTTTCATCGTTCATTCCTCCGTTTCTTTTGTCCGTTGCGGTGTCCGGCGGCGCTTACTGATCCGCCATCCACTCCCAGAAGTCGTCGCTGTAGCCCATGAAGCCATTGGGGTCATGCACAACGTCAATGGACGACTCGCTATTGCAGGTCGCCACACCCAGCGCGATGAACAGCACAACGATCGCGATCATGATGACCGCCGCGATTGTTTCGCCGCCCTTATTGTTGTTTTCCGACATAGTTTTTCCTCCTTTGCAGGTTTATGATACATTGTGCAGCGATGGTTCCACCGATCTGCACAAGCATATCCACCGGATCAAATGTACCGCTGATGAGGCCCACGCCCTGCAGCAATTCCATGATGCAATCTGCGGCCAGGCACAGCGCCAGCCCGGCGCGCATCTTGCCGGTGCCCAGGCATGCCGCGCCCATGCACAGCATCATGGCAAAGCCCCACAGGAAGTCCGCCAGGTAGCCATCAATGCATTGCATCAGCATGCTGCCGTCGATCGGGCAGGGTATATCCAGCAATGTCACGCCGGTGAGATTGCCAAACAGCACAGTGACCAGTGCATCCGGTCTGCGCCACAGATAGTACCCGATCCCCAGCGTCAATGCGACCCCCGCGCGGAGCAGCAGGGCGCTGCGCACACGCATCAGCTTCCGTTGATGGGCGGGTTCCGCCACGGCGCTCACCCCTTCTTCCCCAGTGCAGCAATAATATCGCCCATCATGATCGCGTCGTTGCCGTCCATGTCCTTGTGAAGCTGCAGCAGCAGATCCATCTGCACGGGCATCAGCATGTTTTCACTCGGCTGAAACCAATCCGCCACCCGGATCCCGCCGTTCTTGCCCGACCTTGTCTCAATAGGGTAAACGCGTGACAGGATCTCGACGTCATACCGGACCGTCCGCTTACTCACATGATATTTCTCCGCCAGATAAGCGATCGTCACCTGGCGCTGCGCGCACAGCGTATGCCAGATCGCCATTCTTCTTTCGTTTGCGCCCACATCGCAGCCCCCTTCTGACGCTTTCCATTTTACCGGTTAAAGTGGCAGATTTCTTGCCACTTTAGAAAACTTGAATAAACGCCGCCCTGCTTTCCGCTCCGCAACAGACGGCGCCGCCAGTCCGATCGCTTCTATCGTAAACGCCCCGGACAGCAAGGTCACGTTCATATCGTGCACATTTTGGTCTTCCGGCGTGCAAATCGTGCACATCTGCCGCCTTCGCGTCATAAGCAATCAAAAAAACGCCCCGATTTGAGGCGTTTTTCGATTTCTCGCTGCGTCAGCGATCGTTATTCTGCTGCAGGTGCATATTCCTTGGAATACCGGACCGAGGCGCTGGCTTCAATGTAGTTGCCATTGTCATCCGTGCCGCAGATCGTGCACTTCATGCTCGTCAGGTACAGCTGATTGGTCCCGAAAGGCCACTTCAAGGGATCATTGATGCGCAGCAGCTTGTCGTTGCTCATGTGCGGGCGGATATCCTCAAACGGGATCTCGCCGTGGAAGCGCACCACATCGTCCTCAAAGAAGTCATAGACCAGCTTTTCGATCTGAAAGGGCACATCGCTCCTGTTCTCAAAGAAGAAGATCACTTCCCAGCCATATCCTGTTTTGTTGCTGTCCGGCGGAAAAGGCGCCAGATATGCAACCTCTTCCGAAGTCGTGACCACGATGTGTGCCGGTTCCGCCATCTGCTCGGCGGGGCGCTCAAAGCGCACATGATTGCTGACCGTATGTGCGCAGCCATGGGAATCCACGCCCTCGATGCGCATGGTAACGCCGCTGTATGGCTTGTCAGCCGTTTCGGCGCCCATCCAGAGGCTGCCGTATCCGGGGGCGAACTCCGACGTGCCGAATACCGCAGCGACTCGCTGCTGATCATATTCGCCGTGGAAGGCAGCTGAACCATCCATATAGTCCAGATCAATGATGACTTTCCGGATGGTGAAGGATGTATCGCCCGAGACGTTCTGCACGCTGAAGCGATAGATGAATGCCGGTTCGGGGCCCCGTGCCTCATCCACAACGGGCGTGACGGACTCGTTCACCGCGAAGATCACCAGCGGGCAGGCCTGGGATGCCTGCGTGGGCGCAGCATGCATGCGGCTGATGGCTGCTGCACCACCGGCCAGGATCAGCACAAGGGCCAGAACGGCTGCGATCACGCCCCACTTGCGCCGGGGCTTTTTCTCCGGAGGAGCAGGCTCTGCCGGGCTTGAGGTTTCCGCCGGAGGTGTTGGCTCCGCCGCACGCTCCACGTCTGCGAAGAAATTGTGGTTCAGCACCTGGTTCAGCCGCTTGATGGTTTCGATGTCCGGCAGGGCCTTGCTGCTCTCCCAGCGCGAAATGGTGGTACGGGATACATTCAGCGCCTGCGCCAGCTGTTCCTGGGTAAGGCCCCGCTCTGTTCGCAGGGCGCGCAGCTCCTGGGCAAATGTGGACATGGGTGTTTCTCCGTTCTGCGTATTATCATCAGTATGATAGCATATTTTGCGGTTTTTCGCAATCTCAGGGATTGCCATCAGCCGAGAAAAGGCCCGAAGACTGTGCTTCAGGCCCTTTGGAGGGTATAGATGCCGGGGGCTGGAAATCGCGCTGCCGCACGTTCCCGGTCACAGCCCCAGCAGCTGACTCTTCTTGGCGTCAAACTCCTCCTGCGTAACAACGCCCAGGTCCAGCAGCTCCTTGAGCTTCTTCAGCTCATCCAGGTTGGAGGGCTGCCCGGCAGCCACCTGCACGGGCTGGGTCTTGGCCTGCTTCGCCTTGCGGATCTGCTGATCGATAAAGTTGTAGATCTCCCGCATCAGCGGCGCGTGGCCTTTTGCAAACTGGAAGGCATTCTCGCTGGTGTAGGCGTTGTGATCCTTCCCGCTGCGCGAACCGGGATACTCGAACTCGATGTAGCCGTCGGTAATGCCGGGTTCCCGGAACTGAACGGAGGTCAGGTCAGCGTAGTAGAACTTTTTCTCGCCGTTGAAGAACTTGTCCTGCACCAGCAGGTTCCATGCGCTGCGCTTGCAGGTGATGATGCAATAATCGCTGTACACCTGCAGGGTATCGCCGGCGCAGTCCACAAAATAGATCTGCTGGTCATCGTTGGTAGCTTCCTTTACGGCAGGACGCTCGGCCTTCACGCGCTCCCACTGCTGCAGGATATAGGCGTAGGCCTCAGCCTCCACGTTCCTGTCGGCCTGGTTCTGCAGCTGATAATCCTTGCCCTTGTACATGAAGTAGTACACCATGCCGAACTTGTGCACATTGTCCAGCTCAACATACCGGGCATGGAAATGCTCGCCCTCGTGGGTATAGTCAATGCCCTCGGCACTGATCAGGCAGATGGTGTTTTTGCTGATGAGCCGGTAGCCCTGCTGCGGATTCCCCTGCGCGGCTACCGCCTGGGCGCTCTGCTTGTCGATGGATTTTCGGCTCAGCCAGCATGCCAGGGCAAACACCGCCATGCCCACAGCGCCGATCAGCAGGTTCGGCGGGGCAAATTCTTCCGCCGCATAGCCGCCCTGCCCAAGATAGGCGACGCCTGCGATGAGGAAGGCTACGCCCACAATGAGCGAGGCCCATTTGAGGATTCGCAGCATAACCGGAGCTTTTACGGAATTTTTGTTCATGTTAACTTACCTCACTTCGTTCGTGTTCACGCTGCATACAGTGCCCGCGGCGACCGCCCGGCGCTCCCGTACCGCATGTGTATTACTTGGTTGTGCCGCACTGCGGGCAGGTGCCGATGTGATGCGGATTAGTATGTCCGCAGGATTTGCACACCCAACCATCGGTGACGGCCTTGGCCTTGTTGGCTGCCTTTTCTTCATCCACAAAGATGGCCTCCAGCTCCTCCGCTTCAGCCTTCGCTGCGGGAGCCTCCTGAGAGGTTTCATCCACGTCCAGCGCCAGATTCCACTCGTGGGATTCCACCACCACCGCAATCGCGCGAAGACCCAGCGAGGACAGCCAGCCCATCAGCTTGCACAGCGGAAGGCTCAGCACCGCAGCAGCCAGCCAGCCCTCCCCCATGTTCGGAATGGCAAACAGGCTGCCCACCAGCGCGACCAAGCCCATGATCAGCCAAACCCAGTAGATGATCCGCGCGATCGTCTTGATGCTCTTGCTGGGGTGTGTCTGACCGGCTTCGGTTTCAAAATACATTTTGATGATGTTCATCATTCTGCCTCCTTATTTACCACTCGTCTGCCTCACCGCGCGGCCTATGGGCTTTTCTCATACCCCCATTGGGGTGTACATATATTATACTCGCAAAACTGGCAAATTTCCTGCCACTTTTGGAATTTTCTTATTGCACAGTTCCATCCCCGCAGCATCCGGCTTTCAAAACGGGCACAAAAAAAGTGAGGCTTCTTTGCAGAACCCTCACAGCGTCTGGGTGAGAGGATTCGAACCTCCGGCCTCTTGAACCCCATAGGTCGGGACTGCGTCCCGCCCGGAACCAAGCACCTTCCCAGCATCAAAAAGCGCAGTATTTTGCCCTGTTTGCCTGTATTCTGTGTTTGTAGAAACAATTTTGTCAACCACGCGGACGGAAATTGTCAACCACAAATCACTTATGATGATTATAATTGTTTTTATTATGGTTGTCAAATGGAATGTTCGGGATTAACCATCCCCGGAACAAAAGAATAACACCGCCTCCGATGAAAGAGACAGTGCCATTCTTTACAGCTTAAAAACCTGAATAGTACTCTTCGGCTTCTTCTTGTGCTGCTTGTTCTGCTACTGCGGCAGCTGTATCAATTTCCTCTTTTGTATAGGGGGTATAATCGATATAGGTCTTTGTACCCACATCGATCCTCATTCCAAACATATAATGGAATTGATACAGTTCTATTGCCACATAGTCATTTTCACTCGGCACCAGCCACTGATGATACAAAGAGTAATACTTGAAGGTAATATCCTCGCCAACATATGTGATACTTGGAGCAATCGGGCCTGCCATCACCTTAGGTAGCGGAAGTACAGCTTCCTGACCGTAGCCGCCCATCACCGGACCATAGGTTTTTACCAGTGCGGCAGAAAGCTCCTCCGCATCGACAGCACCCTTTTCGCCCATTTTCGGAACGCTCAAGCTGTACGACAATACATATTGTTGCCGGGATATCCTGCCATTCTCATCCAAATCAAAGTACACTTCTACCGGATAATCAGCCAGTGTAATTTCGTTAGTATTCGTTAAGCGACCATCCTCATTCAGCACAAAAGTGTTTCCCGCCTTTTCTGCTGTAAGGATTGCGTCTTCAGCAGTCATACCAAATTCAACACCACTGTGTAGTGTAAACTTTGGAGCAGTTTCTTTTGCCTTATTTTCACCTGCGTTAGTTCCACATCCCGTCAATAATACCATTCCCATCAAAAACAAAATTACTAACAAGCGTTTTTTGAAATTCACAAAAATCTCCCCTTAATCATTCGTTATTCTTCTTACTTCTTCCTAATCGTCTGCTCCACCGCGTGCCGGTGGGCTTTTGTCATATCCCCATTGGGGTGTACATATATCAAAAGTCCACGGAGGTACTAATTTTTTCCGTTGTATCAACTTGGAAATCATAGTATGTGTAAGTAATGTAGATAGGGTACTTGATGCTATATTTCATCGTTTCATCAATCCATTCGGTAATGTAATACAAATCAATATAGATGCTACCGCCATCATTCACAGGAACCATCCAGGTATTCAAAGCGCTGAAACCAATCCGTCGATAGTCAACATACTTATTCTTATACATTACACTTGAAACAGGGCTGTACTGATGCTGCGCTTTATCTTCGTCCACGCAAGCACCATACTTTTCCGTCAATTTCTCTGCAATCTTTTTGCACTCCGCCTTCGCCGCTTCTTCACTACTTTGGTCAATCAGCAATTCGTATTCGACCTGTTTCAAGCCTGCTACATCAAAAAAACCCGACACATATGCTTCATATCCGCCAATTGTCGCCTTCCCAAAAATGTATTCGGTAACAGGAAACCCCATTTCTTGCATCTGAACCGCAACCCAAGCCGTGCCATTTCTTTTGTCATAGCCTGAGATAGCTACCGCCTCATCAAGGGAAAGACTGAACTTCAGTCCCGCCGGTAAGACAATTTCACCTTCTGCCAACGCAGTAACATTAAATAGCAGTGCAATCAACAACAGCCAACCAATAGTCTTTTTCATTACATTTTTCCTCATTTCTTCCCAATTTTCTGCTCCACCGCGTGCCGGCGAGCTTTTCTCATACCCCCATTGGGGTGTACATACATTATAGTCACAAAACTGGCAAATTTTCTGCCACTTTTGGAATTTTCTTATTGCACAGTTCCATCCCCGCAGCATCCGGCTTTCAAAACGGGCACAAAAAAAGTGAGGCTTCTTTGCAGAACCCTCACAGCGTCTGGGTGAGAGGATTCGAACCTCCGGCCTCTTGAACCCCATTCAAGCACGCTACCAAACTGCGCCACACCCAGATATTCACTTGGTTCGTAGAGGCTCGTGTGCCTCGCGAACGATATATATATTACCACAGGTACAGATAAGTGTCAACCCCTTTTTTGACTTTTTTCAGAGTTTTTTTGTTTTCCGCCGCGATCAGAAAATATGCAATAAAAGTCGCGGCACATGTCCGTGCCGCGCATTTCATATTCCATTGACGATATTCTCTGGCCGCTTGCCCGCCAGCGCATCAAGGATCTGCCGGACACAGGCGGAGGCCATATCCGCGCGGGTCTGGGCGGTATTCGTGCCGATGTGAGGCGTGCAGACCACGTTGTCCAGCGCAAGAAGCTCCGCAGGGATGGCCGGTTCCTCCGGGAAAACATCCAGGCCGGCGCCGGATACCTTGCCGCCGCGCAGCGCATCCAGCAAAGCGGCATGGTCGATCACCGCCCCGCGGGCCGTGTTGATGATCATCACGCCGTCCTTCATGCGCGCGAAGGCATCCCTGTTCAGCAGATTTTTCGTCTCCGGGGTGGACGGGCAGTGCAGACTGATGACGTCCGCCGTGGACAACAGCTCCGGCAACGCCATGTATTCCGCCGCGCGGGGATCCACGCCATGGCGGCTGTAGGCGATCACCCGCATCCCCAGCGCCCGGGCGATCTCCGCCACGCGGCCTCCGATGCGCCCGCAGCCAATGATACCCAGCGTGCGCCCGCGCAAGGTATTGCCCATATAGCGGCCCATGCCGAAGAGGCTGGCGCTTTCCTCCCGGCGCAGGCGCAGGTTCATTTCGCCGATGCGGCGGCTGACGGCCAGCATCAGGCCGATGGCAAGCTCCGCCGTGGCGTCGGTGACGGTATCGGGGATGTTGGTCACCGGCACGCCGCAGGCCGCAGCGGCGGCGACGTCCACGCCGTCATAGCCCGCGCCGTAGTTGGCGATGATGCGCAGCCGCTCCCCTGCCCGGATGACGTCGCCCGGCAGCTTGCCGCCGGCGATGACCGCATCGGCGCGGGGGATGAGCTGCTGCAGCTCCTCCATCGTGAAGGCCGCCAGGGGCGCGGGGATGATGATCTCGTGGCCCTCCAGGGCCGCCAGACCGGCGGTGGGGATGCCGTGGGTAACGAGGATGGTCGCCATGTTGTCCTCCTTGAGAAAAAGCGCAGCGGTGTTGCTGCGCCGGTGTTATTCGTGAATGGTGCCTTCTTCTTCAAAGTCAGGATCAGCCTCGGGCATGTGGTCGCATACCATGATGAGGGCGTCCTCGCCGTTGTCCTCGTAGTAGCGCTTGCGCACGCCCAGCTTGATGAAGCCCAGGGACTTGTACAGGTTCTGGGCCACCTCGTTGGACTTGCGGACCTCCAACGTCGCGTAGGCGGCGCCCAGGTTCGACAGGTACTGCATCAGCCCGTGGGTGAGCCTGCGGCCGATGCCCTGGCCGCGCTCCTCCTTGAGGACGGCGATGTTGGTGATGTGGCTCTCATCCAGGATGATCCACGCGCCGGCATAGCCGATGACCTTGCCATCCTTCTCAGCGACGAGATAGCGGGCTGCCACGTTCTTCATTTCGCTGGCGAAGGCGTCCCGGCTCCAGGGCGTCGGGAAGGTCGCTGCCTCCACCGCGGCCACGCCGTCCACGTCGGCCATGGTCATCCGGCGGATGATGATCTCACTTGCCATTTTGGAGGCCCTCCGTCAGCTTCTTGTTCAGCGCCGCGTTGGGAGCCCGCAGGTAGAGGGGCTCCAGGGCAAGGTAATCGACGGTTTCTTCCGCCAGGGAAGCCAGATAAGCCGCGCTGGCAGGCCGCAGGAAAGCCATCTGGGGCTTGGCGAACACAGCAGCATCGCCGAGCAGGGCTTCCAGCCTGGCGCGATGCACGGGCATGCCGTCCCCCAGGAAGAGGAAGCGCTCGCCGAAGGCCTTGATGCGCTCGACGTACTCCTCCAGCTTGAGGGGGATGTCGTCCATCAGGCGCTCAGGGCGTACCGCACCCGCCTTGAAGGCCGCGCCATACACCTGGCCCGCGCGGGCGTCCTGGATGGGGCAGATCACGCCGCTGCCACCGAACTCCCCTGCCCCGGCAGCCATGGATTCCAGGGCGTCCACCGCCGCGCAGGGCGTGTTGTGGGCATGGGCCAGGCCCTTGACGGTGCTGACGCCGATGCGCACGCCGGTGAAGGAGCCGGGGCCCACCACCACACCGATACGGTCCAGGCCGGCAACCGCCAGCCCCGCAGACTGCATGGCCGTGTCGATCATGGGCAGCAGATTGACCGAGTGGGTCATCTTGTTGATGGCGCTCGCCTCATACACGATGGCGCCATCCTTCATCACCGCCACGCCGCAAACGGGGCCGGAGGTGTCGATCGCAAGTATCTTCAGGGTCTTCGACCCCCTTTCTTTAGTCAAGGCTGATCTTTCTGAAATCCCCCACGGGGGTGAAGGTGACCTCGCGCTCACTGTCCCCCACGGGGGTCAGGTGAACTGCCAGGTGGGTCTCGGGGATGGCCTCAGGGCACTGGCTGGGCCACTCGACCACCGCCACGCCGTCGCCGCCAAGGTATTCATCCATGCCCATTTCGTAGAGCTCATCCACGCCGCTCAGGCGGTACCAGTCAAAGTGGTACAGGGGGATCTCGCCCTCGTCATACACGTTCAGGATGGTGAAGGACGGGCTGGTGACGGTACTCGTCACCCCCAGGCCCTCGGCGACGCCGCGGGTGAATTCGCTCTTGCCCGCGCCCAGATCGCCCCAAAGGAGCAGCACATCCCCCGCTTGGAGGGACTGCGCCAGCTGACGGCCCAGCGCGCGGGTCTCAGCGGGAGAATGTGTCAGCATGTTTTAACCTCACGATCACTTGCGCACATGGAGCAGCGGGCTCAGGCGCTTGTACAGCAGGAAGGTCAGCGCGCTCAGCACGATACCCTTGAGCAGGTTGAAGGGCGCGGTGACGTACAGCAGCAGCTCCCACTCGGTGTTCACGAAAGGCATGGTCTTCTGCGCCATACCGATGATGGACTCCATGGGCATGCCAAAGGCGTTCATGTAGAAGGGGATCATGATCTTCCAGTTGACCAGCACGGACACGAGGATCATCGCCACGGTGCCCACGATCACGCCGATCAGGGCGTTCTTGCGGGTCTTATGGCAGCGGTAGATCAGCGCCGACGGCAGAATGTACGCCGCGCCCATGATGAAGTCCGCCAGTTCGCCCACATACATGGTGCCGGAGTGGAGCAGGCCAAACACGTCCTTGATCGCCAGGATGGCCAGGCCAGCCCAGGGCCCCATGGAGAACGCGCCCAGCAGCGCAGGCAGCGTGGATACATCCAGCTTGTAGAATGCCACCACCGGGATCTCGATCATGAACAGGATGGCGGAGAGCGCACCCAGGATCGCAATGCGGGTCATGTACTGCACGGACAGGTTGGATTTGCGGTTGCTCATGGGAAAAACCTCCTTAAAATACGCACAGCCCCCTAAAGCTGGTTCGCTCCAAGGGGGCAGTGGGATTTCGCCGGTCTTCCCATTTCGGAATATGGACGTTCCTCGCCGCTCTCTTCTCTCATCCAGACTATACTGTCGGCCCTGGAATCACACCAGGTCGGCGGACTTTGGCCTTTATCGCCCAAGTCCGTTCGCGGGCTGTACCGCCGGTAGGGATTTTCACCCTGCCCCGAAGAAGCTTCAAGATGGCTATGCTGTTTTGTATACAGGCAAGTCCGCCTGCACCATCATCATAGCACAGGCGGACGCACTTGTCAATATGCGGTTTGCGGGGGATTGGATTGCCTTGACGAAGATACAGGGCAGAGGATGTCTGGCCGGGTTCTTTTGGGGCTGGGTGAGCTGTTTCGGCGGAATCGGAGATTCCGCGAAAGGCGCGTGCTTCCTTGCGCTGCGGCGCGGAGCAGGGGCCTTGCCCCTGTACCCCAGCAGGGCCTCCGCGGCCCTGCACCCCGCAAGGGTCACAGACCCTTGACCCTTTTTCCGTCTTCATTGCTGCTTGTCCTTAGAACTTGACCACGGCAGGGCCTTCGGGGCGGATGTCCAGCACATGGCAGCAATGGGCGCCAAAGGCAGCCTCCATCGTCTCGATGAAGTGCCTGAGCTGTCCGGCGGGCACGAAATTCAGCGTCGTGCCGGCAAAACCGCCGCCGTGGATGCGCCATGCGCCGTCCTTGTCGCTCAGCAGATGCTCCGCCATGGCCAGGGCAAGGCTCAGGCTCTGGTCATCATTGTGGGCATACACATTCTGCAGGTACATGTAGGAGGAGCGGCCGGAGCAGATGATCTCCCACATGAAGGCGAACAGGTCGTTGCGGTCCAGCGCGGCCACCTGACGCACCACGCGCTCATCCTCCTCGAAGAAATGCATCGCGCGCATCAGGGCGCGGTCGCTGACCTTGCCGCGCAGCTTGGGCATGGCATGGTAGAACTCCTCGGGGCGTACGCGGCGCAGATAGCTCTCGCCCAGCAGCGCCGCCACCTGCTTCATTTCAGCCGGAATGGCAGCGTAATCATCGGTCAGGTCGGCATGGGAGCCGCCGGTGGCCACCACGACCAGGGCGTAGCCGTACCTGGCAAAGTCGAAGTTCATCGCGCGGACTTCGGGATCGTCGTTGCGGAAGTCCACCGTGACCAGGCCGCCGGCGGAGGACGCCATTTGGTCCAGCAGTCCGCTGGGCTTGCCGAAGTAGACATTCTCGGCGTACTGGGAGATCTTCGCACGGGTGATGAAATCAATGGAGAAGCCGTTGTACAGCTGATCGAGGATGGCGCAGATCATGACCTCAAAGGCAGCAGAGGAGGACAGGCCTGAGCCGGACGCCACGGAGGAGGTCACCGCCGCATTGAAGCCGCCGATCTTGTAGCCCAGCTCCTTCATGCGGGCCGCCACGCCGCGGATCAGGGAGGCAGTACTGCCCTTCTCCCCTTCCACGATGTCCAGCTCGTTCAGGTCAAGGATCACGGGCGCATAGCCATCGGAGTAAACATGCACCTGCATGTCATTGCGGGCAGACACGGCAGACAGGGTATCCAGATTGACCGCCGCCGCCAGCACACGGCCACGGTTATGATCGGTGTGGTTGCCGCCGATCTCGGTGCGGCCAGGGGCGCTGATCAGCATCACTTCCTGCTCAGTCTCATGGAAGAGCTCCTCATGGCGCTTGAGGATGCCGGTATAGCGGGCGGTCTGCTCAACGAGCATGCCGTCGCGATCTCCGTACAGGTGCATCAGGCGCTGCATCCCCTCGGGGGACTTGAGGCTGCGGATCATATTCGCATACTGGTTCATGGTGTATTCCGTCCTTCCAATTCTTTATCTGCTAAATCTTCTGAAATTATCTCTGTTCGTCGGCAGCGGTCTGCCAGATCTCCACCAGCTCGTCCATACCAAGGCGCTTGACCTCCTGGCAGAACTCCGCCCAGGTCTCATCATTGAGCGCCACATCGCCGGTGATGAACCACACCATCCGGTACTCGGCATACTTGCCGATGTCAAAGATCAGCTCGTCCACGCGGGTCTGCTGCTCCTCCGTCAGGTAGACCATGGGATACGGCAGGCTGTCCACCGCCTTGACCTTGAGCAGATTGCTGACCACATGCAGCGTGGATGCGTCGTCGATCTTCTGCTGGAAGGCGATGGAGGAATATCCGGGCATGCTCATGCCGGAGCGGATGGTCGCGCGGGGCAGCACGGAATTCACCAGCAGCTCGGAGGTCGTCTCCCACAGCCAGGTGCCGTCGTCATTCCAGGAGAACTCCTCCCCGGCCACACCGGCCTCCGCCAGAATGAAGCCTTCCTCGGTATAGAGGTGATCCACCCACCTGACCAGCGCTGCCGGGTCCTTGCAGGCGGAGGTAATGGCAAATGTGCCGCGGATCACGTCGCCGGTCAGGTCACGGTAGACCTGCTTGCCCCCGTACACAAGGGGCTCCAGGGCGACATAGTCCTTCAGGGCGCCCGACGGGACCAGCTGCGCAGGCGTGGAGGACAGCATCACGCCGTACACGACAGGGGCGTCCTCATCGGTGTTGGCGCCGGCGTCCCGCAAGCCGGAGAAGCCCAGGTCGTCCAGCAGCTCCTCCTCCCACAGCTGATGCAGCCAGGTGAGGAATTCGCGGTTCTGGTCGCTGGTCAGCACCTGGGAGACCACGCCGTTCTCATCCATGGTGATATGGTAGTCATTGGCGTTGATGCCAAAGGCATGGGCCAGGAAGCGCAGATCCCACAGGCTGGTGAAGGTCAGGGGCGTTTCGTCCGAGCGCTTGCCGTTGCCGTTCATATCCCGGTCACGGAAGGCGCGCAGCACCTCGGTCAGCTCCTCCGCCGTGGTGGGCACGGCAAGCCCCGCGCGCTCCAGCCAGGCCTGGTTGATCCACATCAAATTGTTGAACTGCAGCTCATCAATGGCGGGCAGCGCAACGATCTCGCCGGTGGGGATCGTCACAGCCTCCATCCATTCGGGGTTGGATTCCAGCAGCGCCCACAGGTTGGGGGCATGCTCCTTCAGGTAGGGCGTCAGGTCGATGATCTTCCCCGCCTCATACCAGGCCAGGGTCTCCTGGGTGGTCAGATCTGCCTTGAAGAGCATGTCCGGCAGCGCGATCTCGCCATTGAGCATCTGCTGCTTGGCGGTCTGCCAGGATTCCTTCGTCATATATTGGGTCAGTTCCAGGTGGACGCCGGTGCGCTCCTCCATCCTCTGGAAGAAGAGGTTCTCCGTCCACACATGCTTGGTATCCTGATGGTCATAACCCGCAGCAGTAAAGCCCCCCTCGGCATAAGCGCCGGAGAAGACTGCGGTCATCATTGCCAGAACCATCATCAGGCACAGCAGCTTGCGCATAGCTTCCCTCCAAATTGATGGCAGGCCAAAAGACCCGCCGTAAGGTTTCATATCATTATAGCCGATTTTTCCCCTTTTGACCAGTCCTCAAACCGAATGGAAAACGTTTTCATTCAAATTATTTTGCAGGATTTTTTGCTTTGTCGGATCAACTGCATGCGTGAGGGCATTTCGGGGGACGCTGATGCAGAAAGCGAGGTCGATGCAATTGGGATTCCGACGGTGGATCCAGCCGATTCTGTGGCTGATCGCGCTGCTGGCGCTTTTCGGCGCGGCAGCCTGGGGATATGAGACCTTCAACGTGTCTGCCTGGCAGCAGCTTGACCCGGGCAAGCTGACGGGCCTTGCGCAAACCGGCGCGATCTACGACAAGGACGGCAGCTACGTCACCACCCTGGTGGGCCGGGAGAACCGCACCGTCATTGACGCAGCTTCCCTGCCCCGCCATGTGACGGACGCCTTCCTTGCAGCGGAGGATCTGCGCTTCTACAAGCATCCCGGCTTTGACGTGACGCGCATCCTGGGTGCGGTCGTGTCAAACGTGCGCTCCGGCGGATTTGATCAGGGCGCCTCCACCATCACCCAGCAGCTGGTGAAGCTCAGCCATCTCTCCAGCCAGAAGACCATCGCCCGCAAGCTGGAGGAGATCTGGCTGTCCCTGCAGATGGAGCGGCTTTACACGAAGGATCAGATCCTGGAGATGTACCTGAACTACATCTACTTCGGCCAGGGAGCATACGGCATCCAGGCGGCAGCCCAGGTCACCTTCGGGGTGGACGCCGCCGACCTCTCCCCGGCCCAGGCGGCAGCGCTGGCAGCAGCCATCAAGGCGCCCTCGGCCTATTCCATCCAGGATGCGCCGGAGAACAACCGGCAGCGGCGGGAGTACATCCTCGGCGTCATGCGGGACGAAGGCATGCTGACCCCGGAGCAGTACGACGCAGCCCTGCAGGAGGAGCTCACGCCGAAAAAATCCGCAGCCGTGCAGACGGCGTACGGCTGGTTCGTGGATGCGGTGCTGGACGAGGCTGAGCTGCAGCTGGACATCACCGCCGAGATGCTGCTGGCCGGCGGCTACCGCATCGACACCACCCTCGATCCTGCCATGCAGACCGTGCTGGACAAGCAATTTGAGAACAGATCCGTTTTCCCCGGCAACGCCAGGGACGGCACCCCCGTGCAGGCTTCCGCCGCCGTGGTGGATAACGCATCGGGTGCGGTGCGGGCCATCGTTGGCGGACGGCAGTACGAGACGCGCCGCGGCCTCAACCGGGCCACCCACCTGCGCCGCCAGCCCGGCAGCGCCCTCAAGCCCCTGGCCGTCTACGCACCAGCCATTGAGTATGGCGGATGGACGGCAGCCTCCGTCATCCTGGATGAGCCCACCGCCTTTGGCGCCTACAAGCCCCGCAACGCCGGCAACGCCTACTACGGCAACGTGACCCTCCGCGCGGCGCTGAAGAACAGCCTGAACATCCCTGCGGTGAAGGTGATCGAGCAGATCGGCGTGGGCACAGCCCGGCGGTACCTCACCAATGTGGGCATCGAGCTGGATGACCGCGACTGGAATCTCTCCCTGGCCCTTGGCAGCATGACCTACGGCGCCTCCCCCGTGCAGATGGCTGCCGCTTATGCGCCCTTCGCCAACGGCGGCACCTTCCATGCCCCCTATTTTATCGAGCGGATCACTGACCGGAACGGCGCTGTGGTCTACCAGCATCACGACAGCGGCACGCGGGTATTGTCGCAGCAAAACGCCTATCTGCTCACCGACCTGATGCGCACCGTGATCTCCAGCGGCACCGGCACCCGGCTCAGCAGCGCCGGCGTGCAGGTGGCCGGCAAGACCGGCACCGTCAACATGGCAGGCGGCGGCAACCGCGACGCCTGGATGAACGCCTACACCGCCGATCTTTCCGTATGCGTATGGATGGGCTTTGACGAACCGGACGACGAGCACCGCCTGTCCAACAGCGTCTCCGGCGGCACAAATCCGGCTTCCCTGGCGCGCAATTTCCTCCGGGCCTGGTACGACGGCAAAAAGAAGCCCACCTTCCAGAGCCCCGGCGGCCTTGTCACCGTCACGCTGGACAAGAAGGCCATCGAGTGG
>X409_Impala__coassemble_371_pt1 | contig 33169 bp, 15 predicted proteins | sample X409_Impala__metabat2_high_PE_002 | metagenome-assembled genome bin X409_Impala
ATTTGATATTGACAGTACCAAGGAGCAGGGAATATGAGGTTTCTGGTGGTGACCGGCCTGAGCGGCGCAGGCAAAACGTCCGTCAACAGGTATCTGGAGGATATGGGCGCGTTCTGCGTGGATAATCTTCCGCCCAACATGATGTTCAAGATGATGGAGGCTTTCGAGCAGTCCACCATCAGCTGCCCGCTGGTGGCGATGGCGGTGGATGTGCGCAGCGCCGCGTTCTTTGACGCCAAGGCCGTCAGCGACCTGATCGCCGAGACCCGCAGCCTGGGCTATGCCATCGAGAGCCTCTACCTGGAGGCCAGCGATGACGCCCTCGTCAGCCGCTACAAGGAGAGCCGCCGCGAGCATCCCCTGGCACGGGAGCTGTCCCTGGTGGACGCCATCGCCCGGGAGCGCGAGATCATGCAGCCCCTGCGGGAGACGGCTAACTACATCATCGATACCACGACCCTGAAGACCCGCGAGCTGAAAAAGCGCCTGACGGGGATCTTCAGCGGGGAGAGCCAGTCCAGCGCCATCCGCGTGGAGCTGAGCAGCTTCGGCTTCAAGCGCGGTCTGCCCCGCCAGGCGGATCTGGTGTATGACGTGCGCTTTTTGCCCAATCCCTTCTACATCAAGGGCCTGGGCAGCCACACCGGCCTGGACGCCGACGTGCGGGACTTTGTGCTGAACAACCCCGTCACCATTGACTTTGTGGCCAAAATGGAGGACCTGCTGGCCTTCCTGCTGCCCCATTATCAGGAGGAGGGCAAGCACAGGCTGTCCATCGCCATCGGATGCACCGGCGGCGCCCACCGAAGTGTCGCCATTGCGGAGCGGCTGGGCGAGTTCCTGCGCGCAAAGGGCTACGAGGCAACCGTCACCCACCGCGACCTGGCCCTGGAGCAGGCGCACTGGAAGAGCAGCCAGGAGGCTGAGTAAATGTCGTTTTCATCCAATTTGAAGGACGAGCTGTGCCGCTTGCCCCTGGGCAAGAACTGCTGCATGCTCTCCGAGCTGACGGCGCTGTACCGCACCAGCGGCAGCCTTTCCTTCCACGGGTTTGGCCGCGTGCAGGTGCAGTACCGCACGGAGAACGCCGCCCTGGCAAGGCGCATCTTCCGCCTGCTGCGCGCCAGGCTGGGCATCACGCCCAGGCTCCATTATGTGCAGCATGCCCGCCTGGGCGGACAGCGCACCTGCGTCCTCACCGTGGGCGATGAGGACAGCCAGAAGCTCATGCTGGCCCTCAACATGACCGAGCAGGACGAGGAGGGCAACATCCGCTACCGGCGCACCACCGTCCGCCACCCCATGACCCGCCAGTGCTGCCGCAAGGCTTATCTGCGGGCGGCCTACCTCGGCGCGGGCACCATGTCCAACCCGGAGAAGGAGTACCATTTCGAGATTTCCGCCACCGACCAGAGCCTGGTGCGCGAGCTGAGCCGCCTGCTGGAAAAGAGCGGCCTCCCCGTCAATACCTACCAGCGCAAGGGCAGCACGGTGGTGTACCTCAAGGGCGCGCAGCAGATCAGCGACGCCATGGCCATGATGGGCGGCACCAACAGCGTCTTCGCGATGGAGGACGTCCGCATCCGCAAGCAGGCCCGCGGCGCCGCCAACCGCGCCATCAACTGCGATGAATACAATTTCCAGCGCATGCTGGATGCTGCTGACAATCAGGTGGAGGGCATCCGCCGGTATGTGATCGTCAAGGGCATGCGCTCGCTGCCCCCGGCGCTGCAGGAGATCGCTCAGAAGCGGCTGGACAACGCCGATCTCTCCCTGGTGGAGCTGGGCCAGCTGTTTGAACCCCCGCTGTCCAAATCCGCCGTGAACCACAGAATGAGAAGGCTCATGGACATTGTCCGCGAGCATGAAGCACAGCTCATCCAGGAGTTCAGCGAAACAAAGGAGGAAAAACCATGATCCGTAAGCCCATTATGTTCCCTGGCAATGTCCCCCTGACCCGCGCCGTTGCCGCCGAGGTGGTGCAGACTGCCAGCGGCTTTGAGGCGCGCGTGATGATCCAGCGGGACCAGAAGATCGTTAACGCCAAGTCCATGCTGGGGCTGCTCTCCCTGGGCGCGGATGACCAGGCGAACATGGTGCTCATCGCCGAGGGGGCGGACGAGGCCGAAGCTGCCGCCGCCATCCTGAAGGTGCTGGCGTAAGGCGTGACCACCGTTGCGGAACGGCTTGTTTCTGCTGCCATCAGGAAAGCGTCCCTCCATCCGGAGGGACGCTGTTTGTATGCAATGACCGCTGTGGACGCTCACAATTTGCGGTGCGCGGCGCAGAATTTGCTTGAAACTTCTCGCTGTTTGTGGTAAAATGAAGCATAGCAACCAATGAGCATTCCAGGAGGCAGCCATGAAGCACAAGCCCATCGTCTCGGCGGAGGAGAAGCATCTGTTCGCCTCCGGCTTCCGCGTCACCCAGGGGGAGCATGAATTCGTCACCTATCCTGAGAATACCTCCATCCGCATCTGGCCCGGCCGGGTGGCGGATGATTACGAGAGCCATTTCCACTCCGCGGTGGAGGTGATCCTGCCCCTCAAAGGCGAGGTTCTTGTCACGGCGGAGGAGGCGTACCATGTGCAGGCGGGGGAGGTCATCATCATCCCTGCGGGCTGCAGCCATAGCCTCCACATGGGCGAGGGCAGCGAGCGCGAGCTGCTGCTGTATGAGATGAACGGCGTGTTTACGCTCAAGGAGTTCAGCGCCCTGCGCCAGATGATGCAGACGCCCGTCCACCTGACGCTGGAGCATCCCAGCTGCGAGCAGGTCCGGGGCATCTTCTTCGAGATCATCCAGGTGCACCGCAGCGGCTCGATGCTCCGGAATATGCACAATTATGCCCTGCTGCTGGAGATCTACGCCATCCTGGGCGAGGAATACCTGAGCACCTCCGCCACCGCAGCGGAGCGCAACAGCCTGCAGCGCCAGCTTTCCGGCGAGGACGCCTTCAACCGCGCCCTGGATCACCTCAACAAGAATTACATGGACGACATGACCCTGGACAGCCTGGCGGCCTACGCGGGGTTCTCCCGCTATACCCTGTCGCGGATGTTCCGCCAGCACACGGGCCTCACCTTCACCCAGTACCTGTCCAAGCGCCGGGTGGACATGGCCATGGAGCTCCTGGCCGGCACCAAGCTGCCCGTCACCCAGGTGGCGCTGCAGTGCGGCTTCAACTCCATTGCCACCTTCAACCGCGTTTTCCGCGAGGTCAAGGGCTGCACGCCCACCCAGTACCGTGTCATTTATGGCCGCGATGCGCGCGCCAACAGCAAATAAAAGCTCCGCCTGCCGGGCCGCAATGGCTGACAGGCGGATTCTTTATGCTTATTTGACCAGGTAGACCACGGCGTCGTGGGGGGCGAGGGTGGCGGACAGGCCCTCCCCGGCGCAGGCGGATGCGCCGCTCCACAGCTCGCGGGCTGTTTCGCCGCCCTCATATTGGGTGGCGGCCACGGAGACCGTGCGCTCCTCGTCGGAGAGGTTGAACAGGGCCACATACACGCCCTGGCCGTCCCTGCGGGGGGCGACCCAGACGGCTTCCTCCTCCGTGGTCCACAGGGGATGCCCGCAGAAGCTCTCCTTGCCGATATTCAGCACGTCGCCATTCTGCAGCAGGCTGTTGGTGAAATCGTCGTTCTTGGTCATTTCGCCGCCGATCATCAGCGGGGAGCGCATCATGGGCCAGAGGGTCATCATGGTGCGCTGCTCAGCCTTTGTGAAGCGGGTCCAGTCCGCAGGGTTGTCACACTGGCGCAGCGCGCCCAGGGGGAGCATATCCGCGTCGGGCCAGTGGCCGGGGGCGGCGTGGATGCACCACTTCTCCGCCCGCTCAAACATGGCCTTGAGCAGCCGCCAGTCATCCCAGAAATCATCGGTGATGCGCCACATGTTGGCGTACTGCTTGAGGTGCTCGGCCTGCTCCACGGGGGCGGGGCCGGGGGAGAGGGACAGCACGATGTCCCGCCCGCAGCTCCGGCTGGCCTCGGAGATCAGCTCGATCTCCCGGGCGCAGTGGGGGTACTCGCGGGCAATGTCGTCGCACTTGACGAAGTCCACGCCCCATTCGGCGTAGAGGGCGAAGATGCTGTTGTAGTAGTCCCGGGCGGCGGCCTTATCGCAGTACAGGCCGTACATATCGGGGTTCCACGCGCAGATGGAGTTGGGGTTGGCGGCCTCATGGCAGCCGTGCTTGCTGTCCTTGATGGGCAGGTGCCTGTGGGCGGCCATGCGGGGCATGCCGCGCATGATGTGGATGCCGAACTTCAACCCCAGGGCATGCACATAGTCCGCCAGGGGCTTGAAGCCCGCGCCGTTTGCGGCGGAGGGGAAGCGGTTCACCGCGGGGAGGAGACGGCCATATTCGTCCATCGTGAGGGTGGAGAAGGGCTCGTAGGCATGGTTGACGGCGGTGGGCTGATACCACTGGATATCCACCACGATGTATTCCCAGCCGTACTGCTTGAGATTGGCGGCCATGTAATCCGCGTTCTGGCGGACGACGTCCTCGGTGACGGCGGCGCCGTAGCAATCCCAGCTGTTCCAGCCCATGGGCGGGTGCTTTGCGATCATTTGTCATACCTCCATAACGATTGGATGTGTTGGTTTGATGATAACACATCCGTCAATGAGCGTCAAGGGATGGCACGAAAAAAGGACGGCGGAGCATATCCACCGTCCGGAAGATCAGGCATCGGGATTTGCGGCGCGGTATTCCTTGGGGCTCTGGGTGGCCTGGCCGGTCAGCAGCAGGCGGTTGCGCAGCCACTTCATCACCGTGAAATAGCAGGGGAAGAGGAAGGCGTCCGCCAGGAGCCACGCGACGGGGTTGGCCCACACCGCTGCGTCATAGCCGAAGAAGGGCACCAGCAGGATCGCCACGCCGGCGCGGCCGATCAGCTCCATCAGCCCGGCGGTCATCGCCACGGTGGTGAAGCCCACGCCCTGGATGGTGAAGCGCACGATGTTCACAAACAGCAGGGGGATATACAGCGCCGCGTTGACGATGAGGAACTGGTGGGCCTTGCTGAGCACCTGCTCAATGACGGCGGGATCATCCGCATCCACGAAGAGGGAAACGATGTCCTTGCCGAAGAAGAGGATCACCGCAAAGGCGATCACGCAGTAGATGCAGCCCACGATGGAGGCGGCCTTCAGGCCCTGACCGATGCGGTCCAGCTTCTTGGCGCCCACGTTCTGCCCGGCGAAGGTGGCCATGGCGCTGGCCAGCGCGTCAAACACGATGCAGAACAGCATGCTCAGCTTGCCTGCGGCGGTCACGGCGGCAATGGCGATGGTGCCCAGGCCGTTGACCGCGATGGTCACGGTGACGGAGCCGATGGCGGTGATGGAATACTGCAGGCCGAAGGGCAGGCCCATGGCCATCAGGCGGCGGATGAAGGGCTTGCGGATGCGCTTGTCATCGGCAGTCATCTTCAGCTCGGGGAATTTGCGCATCAGCACCCACAGGCAGAACAGGCCGCTGGCCAGCTGGCTGATGATCGTAGCCCAGGCAGCGCCCGCCACGCCCATTTTGAAGACGATGATGAACAGCAGGTCCAGCGCGATGTTCATCAGTGCGGCGATGACGATGGCCAGCATGGGGGTGCGGCTGTCGCCCAGGGAACGCATGACGCCGGCGGCCATGTTGTACAGGACCGTTGCCGGGATGGCGAAGAACACCGGCTGGATGTAGGCAACGGCCATGCCCATCAGCTCATCCTGGGTGTTCATCAGCTTGAGCAGCAGCGGGCTGCCAAAGCCGGTGATCAGCGCCAGGCCGATGGCGAATACGGCGCACAGGTATACCGAGTGCATCACGAAGCGGCGCAGCTCGCTCTCATTCTGGGCGCCCTTGGCCTGGGCGATGGGGATGGCAAAGCCGCCGCACAGGCCCATGCAGAAGCCATTGATGAGGAAATTCAGCGAGCCGGTGGAGCCCACGGCAGCCAGGGCGTCATAACCCAGGAAGCGGCCGACGATGGCGGTATCCACAAAGCTGTACAGCTGCTGGAACAGGAAGCCGCCCAGCAGGGGGAGGGAGAAGCCGATCAGCAGCCGCAGGGGCGAACCCTGGGTGAGATCACGGGACATATTGCGTGCCATGGTGACGTCCTTTCAAAGGGGGTCGAAAGCAGTAGATCACATTGCTTGCGGCGCTGCAAAGCATAGCAGAACCATCAGCATATATAGCACATTTGCGGCGCTTGCGCAAGGGGGAAAATGCGGAAAATTTCCGCCCGGAAAGGCTATCCGGGCAAGCAAAAAGGGACAGGCGTCACGGCCTGTCCCCGGGGGGATCGGGATCACTTGTCCTCGGCTTTGCGGCGGCGGGTGTAGGTGGCTTCCTCAGCGTCCTGCGCGGCTTCGGGATAGAGCTCGGCCATCTTGTCGGCCACGTCGGCAGTCTCCTCTGCGGGCGCGGCTTCCTCAGCGGCGGGCTGGGCGGGGTGGTACTCCTCGTCCACCTCCTGCTCCTCCTCCACGGGCATCATGCGGCGCTGCTTGGCGGGCACGGCCTGGGTGTAGTCGCGGTAGCCGTCACGCTCCAGGTGGTCGGCGGCCTTGGCGGACTGGGCGGCGTTCTTGGCGCGGCCGGCGATGCCCACCACGATCAGCGCCACACACACAGCGCCGATGGCCAGGAACACCCAGGTGCCGATGGCCAGGGCATCCTGCACGGTGTTGACATAGGGGGGCAGACCGTCCTCGGTGGGGAGCTTCTCCATCGTGGGGACGACGGGGGTAGCGATCGGCACGGAGGTGGGGGCTGCGGTGGGGGTGGCATGGCTGATGCGGATCAGCTCGCTGGAGAAGGTCTCAGTCTCCGCCAGCTGATTCTGCACGCGGGCGTCGAAACGGAAGCTGCCGGCCATCTCCACCTTGACGTCACGCACGAAGGAGCGGGTCTCGCCGGCGGGGATGGTCTCGAAGGTGTACAGATCGACCTTGGAGGCGGACACGGTGACGTTCTTGGCCTCCGCGGCGGAGGTGTTGGTGACGTGCACGGTGAACTTCACCACGGCGGGCAGGCTGTACACGGTGGGCTTATCCACCTGCACGGCCACGGACAGCGCCACGGCCTTCTCCGGATCCACGGCGGTGACGGACACCACGTCGGTGGCGGTCTCCACGGTGTTGCCGGAGGACGCGCCCGTCACGGTGAACTGGTAGGTAGCGGACTTGGCGATGGTGATCTCCTTCTCCTGGGTGAGGGTCTCGCCGGCCTTCACGGTCAGGCCGGTGAAGACGGTGCCCAGGGTCGGGTCGGTCACGGTGACGTTCTCATAATCGGTCTTGCCGGTGTTCTTGAGCTTCAGGGTGAGCTTGACGATATCGCCGGCATTGCCGCCCTTCTTGTCTGCGGACAGGGAGGCGTCCAGCTTAACGTCGCCGTACTTGATCTTCTGGCTGGCGATGGTCTCGGTATAGGTCTTGCCGCCGGCCTTGTAGGTGACGGTGGCCTTGGAGGTCAGGTCCTTCTTCGCCATGGTGACGGTGAAGGTGTGGCTGGCCTTCTCGCCGGCCTTGACCAGGGCGATGGCGCCGTTGGTCTTGGAGATGGCGGTGGCTTCCTTGATGGTGACGTCGGTCACATCCACCGTGCCGGTGTTGACGATCTCGTACGTCACGCTGACCTTCTGGCCGTTGCGGGCCATGGAGGGCGTGATGTAGCGGTTGATCTCCACCTGGGCCACAGCGCCTGCATCCTCAATGGTGCAGTAGTAGTTGGCCTGCTTGCGGGCGATGGAGCCATCCTCGGCCAGGTAGGAATACTGAATGGCGAAGATGACCTTGCCGGCCTTGATCTGCTCGTCGGTCACGGTCCAGGGGCCGTTCCAGGTCAGGGTCTGACCGGCGGACAGGGTGGGCGTGCCGAAGTCCTGGATCATCTTGCCGGTGGGATAATACAGCGCCATCGGGCCGGGCATATCCTCCTCGGTGGTGTTGGTGACGCTGATGGTCACATTCACCTCCGCGGGGCCGGAGAAGCGGGTGGCGGACAGCTCCATCTCCAGCTTGATGGGATCCTCTGCCGCCATGGCAGCGCCGGTCAGGCCCAGGACGAGCAGGGCCACCAGCGTCGCAAGAACCAGAAAACGCTTTTTCATTGCATTGTCGGGTGAAGAAAAATCCACCCTTCCTCCTTCCACACCTGCATAGGGCAGGCTCAGGGATCGCATTGGGCTGCACCAAAATTGATGATACAAGCCGTCTATCCTATTGTACTCGTAAACAGCCGTTTCTGTCAAGGTCAACCGTGGCAGAAATGTAAAACTTGGTGAAGATTTCGTCATATTTCTGCGGTATACGGAAGGAAAACAATGGACTTTCCCGCCCATCCCTTCACAAGAGGGGCCAAACGTGCTATAATGTAGGAAGTGCAATTTGATTCGGCTGGCGTCATCGCCGGCCCAACAAGGAGGAAACGCATGGATATCAAGAAGATCCTGTCCGAGTCCACGTCCACCCTGGGCGTGTCGGGACAGGAGGAATGCGTCGCGCAGTACTTCGCCGGGCAGTTCAGGCCCTATGTGGATGAAGTGACCGTGGACAGCATGTTCAACGTCATCGCCCACAAGAAGGGCAATGGCCCGCGCGTCATGCTCTGCGCCCATCTGGATGAGATCGCCCTGATGGTCAACAAGATCGAGGATGACGGCTGCGTGCGCTTTGCCAGCGTGGGCGGCGTGGATCCCCGCATCCTGCCCGGCTCCCGCGTGTGGGTGCATGGCCGGGAGGGCAAGCTCTTCGGCACCATCGGCGCCCTGCCGCCCCACCTGATGAGCGCCGAGGACCGCGCCAACAACTACAAGATGGACAAGCTCCATATCGACCTGGGCCTGCCGGCGGATAAGGTCCGCGCGCAGGTCCGCGTGGGCGACCTGGTCACCTTCAACACCCCCTTCACCGAGCTGGCCAACGGCCAGGTGGCTGCCAAGTCCCTGGATGACCGCAGCTGCATCGCCATCATGCTGCGCGCGGCGGAGCGGCTGCAGCGCATGGTCTGCGATGCGGACGTGACCTTCGTCTGCTCCGGCCAGGAGGAGGTGGGCGGCCGCGGCGCCAAGACGGCTGCCTTCGCGGTGGAGCCCGACCTGGCCGTGGTGCTGGACGTGAGCTTCGCCCTCACCCCCGGCTGCGGCCCCGACGTCGCCAAACCTCTGGACGCCCCCATCGTCACCCACGGCCCCTTTGTGCAGCCCAAGCTGAACAAACGCCTGATCGACTGTGCACGCGCCCATCATATCAAGCTCAGCCAGGAGGTCTCCGGCCGATCCACCGGCACCGATGCGGACGATATCGTCATCTCCCGCGGCGGCGTGCCCACGGTGCTGATCTCCCTGCCGCTGAAGTACATGCACACGGCGGTGGAGACCATCTCTCTGGATACCCTGGAGGAATGTGCGCGCTTGCTGGCCCATTTCGTCAGCGAGCTGGATGCGAGTTGGGAGGATGACCTGTGGATCTGAAGACATTGACCGAAATCAACGCCCCTGCGGGCCACGAGCAGCCCATCCGCCGCGCCCTGATCGAGGAGCTGAAGGCCAAGGGCCACCATCCCTACATTGACCGGATGGGCAATGTCATCGTCGTGAAGGAAGGCGTCGGCCCCGCGCCCCGCAAGCGCGTCATGGTCGCCGCCCACATGGACGAGGTCGGCCTGATCGTCACCGGCCATGCCGAGGGCGGCTTCCTCAAGGTCACCCAGGCCGGCGGCATCGACCCCCGCGTGCTGATCTCCAAGCGCGTCAAGGTGGGCGATGACAACATCCCCGGCGTGATCGGCGCGGTGGCCATCCACCTGCAGAGCGCCGCAGACCGGGCGCGCGTGATGGGCTACCGCGACATCACCGTGGATATCGGCGCCAATGACAAGGCCGAGGCCGAGCGCAAGGCCCCCATCGGCACCTACATCAGCTTTGATACCCCCTATGTGGAGTACGGCGACGGCTACGCCTGCGGCAAGGCCTTCGACGACCGCGTGGGCTGCTGGACCATCCTCCGCCTGCTGGAGGAGGAGCTGCCCTGTGACCTGATCGCTGCCTTCGTCTCCGAGGAGGAAGTGGGCTGCCGCGGCGCCACCGGTGCGGCCTTCTCCCAGGAGCCGGATATCGGCATCGTGCTGGAGGGCACCACCTGCAATGACCTGGGCGACATCCCCGAGGTGGCGCAGGTCTGCAAGACCGGCGAGGGCGTGGCCGTCTCCTTCATGGACGGCTCCTCCATCGCCAACCGCGAGCTGTTCAAGAAGGCCCTGGCCGTTGGCGAAAAGGAAGGCATCGCCCATCAGGTGAAGGCCTCCGTGTCCGGCGGCAACGACGGCGGCGTCATCCAGCGTGCCCGCGAGGGCGTGCCGGTGGTGGTGCTTTCCGTGCCCTGCCGCTACATCCACAGCCCGTCCACCGTGGTGAAGCTCTCCGACGTGGAGGCCCAGTTTGAATTGACCCGTGCGCTGCTCAAGGCGCTGTAAGGAGGATACAGATATGTTTGAACTGCTGAAGAAGGTGCTTGCCCCCGTCGGCCCCTCCGGCCTGGAAGCGCCTGTTGCGGAGGTCATCCGCGAGGAGATCGCGGCCTATGTCGATACCATCGAAACGGACGCGATGGGCAACCTGATCGCCACCAAGCTGGGCAAGGCGGAAAATCCCAAGAAGGTCATGCTCAGCGCCCACATGGACCATATCGGCTACATCGTCACCGGCTTTGAGAAGGAAGGCTTCCTCCGCGTGACCAACGTGGGCGGCATCGGCATGGTGAACAGCTACAACCGCCATGTGGTGTTCCCCAGCGGCGTGCACGGCGTGGTCGTGGCCCAGTCCGTGCAGGGTCAGCCTGCGCTGAAGGACCTGTTTGTGGATATCGGCGCCCAGGACAAGGACGAGGCCCGGAAGATGGTCTCCCTGGGCGACGTGTGCGTCTACGCCAATGATTGCTTCCGCCTGGGCGAGAACCGCGTGTCCGCCCCTGCGATGGACGACCGCTGCGCCTGCGCCCTGCTGGTCAAGCTCCTGCAGACCGTGGGCGAGACGGAGAACACCATCATCGCCGTGTTCTCCGTGCAGGAGGAGGTCGGCTGCCGCGGCGCGAAGGTCGCTTCCTTCGCCAAGGCTCCCGATATCGGCATCGCGCTGGACGTCACCGGCTGGGGCGATACCCCCGGCACCAGTATCCCTGAGATCAAGCTGGGCGAGGGCATTGCCGTGAAGGTCATGGACCGCGCCAGCATCTCCAACCCCGCCCTGCGGGAGGAGCTGATCGCCTGCGGTGAGAAGGCCGGCGTGAAGACCCAGCGCGAGGTGCTGCCCTACGGCGGTACCGACGCCGGCGCCATGCAGACGAGCCGCGGCGGCATCCCGGTATGCACGCTGTCCATTCCCTGCCGCTATGTCCACAGCGCCTGCGAGGTCATCGACATGCGCGATATGGACGCCGGCCTGAAGCTGCTGCAGACCTACTTCGGGTAAGGCCTCATCCGTCATCCGGGCAGGCCGGATGCCACCTTCCCCGTGAACGGGGAAGGTCTATCTGGCTGAAGTCTTACAGCGGGGAGGAGCCGAGCCGCTTCTCCCCGCTGCTTGTTGGGGCAGCAAAGTGACCTCCGCGCCATTTTGCTCCCCCAGCAAGCACCCAACCTGACCACCCCAACGACCAGGAGGTTCCTGATGATCGCAACTCTGTACCTCGCGGCGTACATCTTTGGCGGGCTGTGCATCGTGCGCTTCCTGCTGCCGCGGCAAAGCGTGCTCACCCGGGCGTGGCTGGGCGCATCCCTGGGCCTGCTGCTGATGATGTGGCTGCCGGCGCTCCTGGCCTTCGCGATGAAGTTCTCCGTCACGGGGCACCTGCTGGCGCTCATCCCGCTGGCGGGAATCACCGTGGGAAGTTACTTCCTGCGGGATAGATCCCCCGTGCGCGGCTGGGATGAAGCCGAATCCACCCTGGCCAAGCAGATGCTGCTCGTCGTGCTGCCGCTGACGGCGCTTTCCGCGTGGCTGCAGTACACCCATAACGTCCGCATCATGGAGGATGGCTCCTGGTGGGTCGGGCAGTCCACCTACGGCGATCTGGCGATGCACATGTCCTTCGTCACCTCGCTGAAGAATTCCGCCTTCCCGCCGGATTATTCCATTTTCCCCGGCATGCAGCTGAGCTACCCCTTCCTGATGGACAGCCTCAGCACCAGCTTCTACCTCTTCGGCTGGAGCCTGCAGGCGGCCCTGGCCGTTCCCGGCACGCTGATGATGGCCCTGTGCTGCATGGGCGTGATGTGCCTGGCGCGGGAGATGACCGCCGGGAAGAAAACGGTCATCCTGGCGGCGCTGCTGTTCTTCCTCAACGGCGGATTGGGCTTCATCTACGACTTTGACCTGGCCGGCGGCATGGAACACGGCACGCTGACCCTGTGGAATCGCATCGAGGCCATCCTGGATGGCTACTACATGACCCCCACTAACCAGCCCACCCCCAACAACCTGCGCTGGTCGAACGTCATCGCCGACCTGATGCTGCCCCAGCGGACGCTGCTGGGCGGCTGGTGCATGGTGATCCCGTGCTTCTATCTGCTCTGGAGGGTCTTCGATCCTTCTTCAAGGAAAGATACGCGTATGCAGCAGGTTGTCCTGCTGGGCGTGTGGGGCGGTGCGCTGCCGCTGATCCATACCCACTCCTTTGTGGCGCTGGCGCTGTGCTCGGTGGGGATGCTGGCGTATGACATGCTCCACCTGCGCGGCGCGGAACGGAGATCGCAGCTGCTGCGGTATGTGATCTACGGCGGCATCGCCTGCGTCCTGAGCGTGCCGCAGCTCTTCGGGTTCACCTTCAACCAGGTGTTCCAGGAGGGCATGGAGGGCGCCGGCAACTCCTTCATTGAGCCCTGGTTCAACTGGGTCAACTCCACCGATGGCACCTTCTCCGGCATGATCGATGGCTACGGCTGGTTCTATGTGAAGAACATCGGCGTGCCCTTCCTCATCCTGATCTTCGCGCTGTTTGAGAAGAATCCCAAATGGCGGCGGATCTTCGCGGGCGCGCTGCCCATCATCCTGGCGGGGGAGTGCATCCGCTTCCAGCCGAATATCTACGATAACAACAAGCTCCTGTATCTGGCGTGGCTGCTGTGCTGCATGATCGTGGCGGACTGGTGCTGTGCGCTGTGGCACAGGCTGAAGGGCCTGCGCGCCCGTCCGGTGATCGCCGGGCTGGCGGCGGTGACCTTCTTCCTCTCCGCCGGGCTGACCCTCTGGCGCGAGGCCGTCAGCGAGTATCAGGCCTTCTCCGCCGGGGCGGTGGAGCTGGGCGAGTACGCCCGCGACAACACCGAGGAGGACGCCACCTTCCTCACCGGTGTGCAGCACCTCAATCCCATTGCCTCCATCGCGGGCAGGGACATCGTCTGCGGGCCGGATCTGTGGCTGTACTACCACGGCCTTGACACCACCGAGCGCAAGAGCGAGATCTACGCCTTCTACGCCGACCCGGAGCACAACACCGATACCCTGGAAAAGTACGGGGTGGATTACATCTTCGTCTCCAGCTACGAGCGCAGCGATTACCGCGTGGACTGGGAGGGCCTGGCGCTCATCGCCGAGGAGGTCTTCTCCAACCGTGAGGGCACGATCTACCGGGTGAAGGAGGCGGAGTGATGGAACGGCTGCTGCGCTATTCCACCGAGCATGAGCGGGTCATCCGCCTGATGCTGATGAACGAGGACGGCGAAATGAGCCAGGTCAACGCCCGCATCCTGCGCTATGACGCGGACACGGTGGACTTCGTCACCACCCGCTCGCCCAGGACGGTGACGGTGCCAAGGAGCGACATCCTGGCCATCGACTTCCGAAAGGGCGACGACGGACAGGTAGTTTGAAATTATGAATTATGAATTAGGAATTAGGAATTGAGTGTGTGCACAGGAGGTACTTATGCTGACTGCAATCATTGTCATTCTGCTGGTGATGAACCTGATCTCCTTTGCCCTGATGGGCATTGACAAGCTCAAGGCGAAGAAGGGCGCGTGGCGCATCCCGGAGAAGACGCTCTTCCTGGCGACGGCGCTCTTCGGGGGCCTTGGCGGCACGCTGGGCATGACCTTCTTCCGCCACAAGACGAAGCACTGGTACTTCAAGCTGGGCTTCCCGGCGCTGCTGGCGGTGCAGATCGTGCTGCTGGCTCTCATTCTCCCCAAGCTGCTGTGATGCAAAGGAGCAACCATGACTGATTTGTTCTCCATGGAGGAAAGCGCGCCCCTGGCGGACCGGATGCGCCCCCGTGACCTGTCCGAATTCATCGGGCAGGAGCACCTGGTGGGCCCCGGACGGCTCCTTCGCCGCGCCATCGAGGCGGACAGGCTGACCTCCTCCATCTTTTTCGGGCCGCCCGGCTGCGGCAAGACCACCCTGGCCTCCATCATCGCCGGGGCCACGAAGGCTGCCTTTGTGCAGCTGAATGCGGTCACCAGCGGCGTTTCCGACGTGCGGGACGTCATCAAGTCCGCCCAGGAGCGCCGCACGCTCTACGGCCAGCCCACCTATCTGCTGCTGGATGAGTGTCACCGCTGGTCCAAGGCCCAGAGCGACTCCATCCTCCCGGCCATTGAGCGGGGCACCATCCGCTTCATCGGCTCCACCACGGAGAACCCCATGATCGCCATGACGCCCGCTATCGTCAGCCGGTGCAGGGTGTTCCAGTTCCAGCCGCTGGGGGAGGGCCACGTCATCACCGCGATGAAGCGCGCCCTTCAGGACAAGGAGCGGGGCTACGGCGCCCTCAACGTCCGCATGGATGAGGACGCCCTCAAGCACATCGCCCGCATTGCCGGCGGCGACACCCGCGCGGCTCTGGGCGCGGTGGAGCTGGCTGTGCTGACCACCCCGGCAGGGGAGGACGGCGTCATCCACGTGGACCTTGCCGTGGCGGAGGAGAGCATCCAGAAGCCCATGCTCCGCTGCGACGAGAGCCTGTATTACGACATGCTCAGCGCGTTCTGCAAGAGCCTGCGCGGCTCGGACAGCGACGCGGCGCTGGCCTGGTTTGCAAGGCTGATCTACGCCGGGGTGGACCCGCGCATCATCTGCCGGCGGCTCATCGCCCATGCCAGCGAGGACGTGGGTCAGGCCAATCCCATGGTGATGCTCCAGTGCCAGGCGGCTGCGGCAGACCTGGAATTCGTCGGCATGCCGGAGGCGCGGCTGCCCATCGCCCAGGCGATCATCGCCCTGTGCGAGAGCCCCAAGTCCAACAGCGTGTGCGTGGCGGTGGATGCTGCCATGGCGGACGCGGAGAAGGGCGGCTACGGCCCGGTGCCCGTCCACCTGCGGGATACCCACTATGCCGGGCACGACCGCATCGGCTCCGGGGACGGCTACAAGTACCCTCACGATTTCCCCGGCCACTGGGTGCGCCAGGAGTATATGCCGCCCGAGGTCAAGGGCAGGAAGTACTACAAGCCCACCGAGATGGGCCATGAGGCCACCATCCTCAAGAACCAGCAGGCGAGGGAGGGACGCAGATGAAGCCCATGACCAAGCCTGTTTCCGTCCGCAAGGCAACGAATTACGCCATCGTCATCAACGCGCTGCAGATCGCCATCATCCTGGTGATGCTGCTGGCGATCATCATCGTCCCGGAGATCGAGACGAGCTACAAGCTCCTGCTGACGCTGACGATCACCGCCTCCCTGGTGATCATCTGGGGCGCGGTGGTGGATATCCGCGAGGCGCTGCACACGCGGAAACTCCTCGCCCAGCTGGACGACATGGACGATACAATCGACGCCATGAGCCAGTTCAACAACACCCTGCGCGCCCAGCGGCATGACTTCCTCAACCACCTGCAGGTGGTGTACAGCCTGATCGAAATGGGCGAATACCAGGAGGCCAACGACTACATCGAGCAGGTGTACGGCCGGATCACTGCCGTCAGCCGGGTGATGAAAACGGCCAATCCCGCGGTGAACGCGCTGCTGCAGGTGAAGGTCGCGGCCTGCGAGAAGGCCGGCATCCAGGTGGACGTGTCCATCACCTCCAAATGGGAGAGCCTTGAAAACACCATGCCCGACTGGGAGATGTGCAAGGTGCTTTCCAACCTGATCGACAATGCCGCAGATGCGATGGAGGGCCTCCCGGCAGGGAAGAAGCGCCTCAATATCGCCCTGGGCGAGAACGTCAAGCAGTACACCTTCCGGGTGGAAAACACCGGCGCGATGATCCCCGAGGACGTGCGCGAGCACATTTTCATTCCTGGCTTCACCACCAAAGGCGACGGGCACGGCATGGGGCTGCACATCGTCCGGCGCACCCTTCGGGAGCGCGGCGGCGACATTCAGGTCCAAAGTGACACGAAACAGACGGCTTTTACCGGCTGGCTTCCTAAAACCGACCGAAAGTCTGCCAAGGAAGGCTGAAACGACCATGTGAACCACCCAAGGCAGGAAGGGATAAAAGCTAACATTTTTCCCACAAATATGTTACGGAATACCCCGACTGAAAACCCTGGAATATGACGGAAGTATTTCAAAAGCGCCCGACTATCGGTCGGTAATGAGAGCGAAAATATTTTCGGAGCGCCGTGCAGACGGCGCTTTTTTTGTTGCAGAGAGGCAGCGCCAAAAGCTTGTGCGCGGCGCCTTTGGGAAGCACAATCCATGGTAGCGTTGCTTATGAAAATCCCCAAGAAATTGTGCATAAATGCTTGACTTTTCGCGGAAAAAAGTGTAAAATTACATGTGGGGTATTATGCTCCGATATGCTGAGGTTATACTTCTAAAACGTTTTAGGGGAAATGCACATGAAGAACTGGAAGCTTGCATTTGTACTGCTGTGCGCTGTCGTCCTGACGATGGCGGGTGTTTGCGTACCCGTAGCGCATGCGGAATCGGTGGACTCCCTGACTGTCGGCAATCTGTTCGACAGCTTGGGCGAAGCTACACAGTACGGCGTTGTGGCCCGTGAATGGGATCAGAATGCACACGCGGAGACCAACGCGTGCGTCGATACCATGAACCGTTATACCAATACGGTGTTCTCCAACACGGGCAGCACTTATTTCCATGCCTTGGGCTACCAGCTGACGGCGGATGTTACCGCCCCGCAGGATAAGAGCCTGAACGGTATGACTTTTGCGCTGTACAAGCTGAATGACGACGGCACTGACTATGTGCTGGTTGAGGGCTCGCAGATCAAGATGAATGCGGATGTGACTACTGCAACGCTGTCCTGGGATATCGACGGCATGAGCAGAGAGTCGCTGAAGGATCTGAAGAATACCCGCCTGTTTGTCATGCAGGTCAAGAATGACGGTACTTATGTCCCCGAGGCCGGCACGAACGATGCCAATCTGGTCGTGAACTATGGCCCCAGCATTTCCGCCTCTGCATATAACACCAATTATATCGGCAAGATGTATTACACCGATGCCATGAATGAGACGGACAGCATCGGCGTCTTCAACACCACCGGCAACACCCCTGGTATCGTGTTCGGCGCCGAGACCCGCCTCTACTACAAGCAGGAAGTGCGCGACCCCGAAACCAACGAGCTCTCCTATGAATATGTCGAAATCGACCCCAATGCCAAGGATCTGGATGTCCAGAGCGTCCTGGTGAATTATTATTACGGCGATCAGGATAATCCCCAGATGGCCTATGCCAAGCTGGACGGCATCAGCTTCAAGGATGGCGTTTTCTCCAAGAGCGGCAACCCCATCAACATCTCATATTCCGAGGAAACCAGCCGCGCGTCTGAGCTGCTGGCTGACGCCGAAGCTTACTCCAAGGAGCTGGCCAACATCGGCGGCGGCCAGATCACCAGCCTGACCCCCAATCATGAAGGCGGCTCCACGGTGACCGGCCCCGTGACCGAGGACGGCCATGTCGTTTCCCTGTACGACGTGGAGGTCGGCGAGAACGGCATCTTCCGCGTAAAGGAAGACATGGGCTGGGATGGCATCCCGGTGGCTGAGAACGAGTATGTTATCATCAACCTGATTTGCCCCACCAAGGACGGCAAGGTGTACATGGGCACCGACTCTGCGGATATCACCTACTTCCATAAGGACGGTCAGGAGCGCGGCGAAGGTGTTTCCTGGGGCAGCGAGGACTCCAACAGCAGCCAGCGCGTGATCTTCAACTTCGTCTATGCGGACGAGAACGGCGTGCTGCAGCCCTTTGAGGGCACCATTGAGCCTACCGCCCGTCACGGCGGCACGCTCCTGGCTCCCAAGGCTAAGGTTGAACTGATTAAAGAAGTACACAACGGCTCCATCATTGCAGACTCTGTTTACAACGGCCAAGAGACCCACCAGCGCAGCCTGGCTGCCGGCACCCGTTCCACCTGGGTCCGCATGGACGGCGGCTATGTGACGCTGCAGAAGGCCAGCGCGGGCTATGACTGGGATGATGGTCACTGGAAGGATATGTCCGAGGACACGGATCTGTCCGGCGCGATGTTCGGCGTTTACTCCGATGAGAGCTGCTCCGAGGACTCTCTTGTTGGCACGCTGGAAACGGACGAGAAGGGCGTAGCGACTTCCGGTCTGATTTCTGCGGGCACCTACTGGGTCAAGGAGATCACCCCCCTGAAGGACCACAACCTCATGACCGATGTGGTGGAAGTGACCATTACTGCCGGGCAGACGGTTACGGCCGAAGGCCCGGGTTACTATGTATCCGGCAGCTGGGGCACCTATCCCTACTGGGCTGTTGAACAGGGCAAGTTCGCCAACCAGCAGAACAACGGCTACACTTCCCTGCGCCTGCTGAAGAACGATGAATTCGGCAATGTGCTGCAGGGCGCGGAGTTCGGCGTTTATACCCGCCAGCAGACTGGCGGCGGCCATCACCCCCAGTACACCTACACGCTGGTGGCCAGCGGCAAAACCAACCACAACGGCGTGGCGATCATTGAAAATGTACCGCTGAGCTATCACGACGTTACCTATTATATTAAGGAAAGCGCAGCCCCCGACGGATACCGTGTGGGCTCCAATGACTACATTGAGATCACCCTGAGCCCCGATGACCGCGACAAGATGATCACCGTCGACGGCAACGGCAATGCGGACGGCATTGCGTTTGTCAACAACATCATCCGCGGCAACATGGCCCTGAAGAAAACCGACTCCAAGACCAATGCCAATCTGGAGGGCGCGGAGTTCACCATCTACAGCGACGAAGCATGTACCCAGGTCGTTGGCGTGATGACCACCAAGCATAACGGTGAAGCCGACTCCAAGACGGTCATCGCGGGCAAGAACGGCCTGGTTCCCGGCACCTACTATGTGAAGGAAACCAAGGCGCCCGACGGTTATCTGCTGCCCGCTGCTCCCACGGTATACACCGTCACGGTTGTGGCGGACAAGATGGTGGATGTGGCGACCGGCGCGGTCATCAACGGCCCGGCGCAGGCCACCCCCATCACCAACGACCAGGCCATCCATATCAACGGCACCAAGGTCTGGTATGACACGGGCTACGAGGGCAGCCGTCCTGGCGAGGTGACGGTCAACCTGTACAGGGGCACTGAGTATCTGCAGAGCGCGAAGGTTTCTGCAGCAAACGAATGGAAGTTTGAGTTCCACAACCTGCCCCGCTACGACAAGGATGGCAACGAAATTGAATACTCCGTCCGCGAGGACCTGGCCGGCAAGTCTTACGACTACTATGCCTATGTTGACGGCATTGACGGCAGCGGCAATGTGAGCGTCGTTGTTGCCAACAGTATCCGCAGAGTTGAGATCACCGGCGAAAAGGCCTGGGAGGATAAGCTGGACTACGATCCCAGTCGTCCTGAGAAGATCACCTTCCTGCTGTATCAGGAGGTGGACGGCGAGCTGGTGCCCATGCTGAACGATCAGGATCAGCACATGACCTGCGAAGGCGGCTCTTGGAACAAGTACGCATTCAAGTTTGAAAACCTGCCCTTCTACGACGCCACCGGCGACGAAGCTACCTATGTGGTGAAGGAAGCCGAGTCGGACAGCTACCTGCTGATCGATTCCTCCGTGGACACGGTGGAAGAGCAGAACCGAGTGAAGCTGCACTTCACCCTGACCAACCGCATGACCGTGTCCCTCGCGGGCGCCAAGGTCTGGCAGGACAGCAGCAACGTCGGCAACAAGCGTCCTGCGAATGTGACGCTGGTGGTGAGCTGCAACGGCCAGCGCATGAATCCTCAGCCCACCGTCACCTGGGACAAGGAGACCAACGCGGACGTCTGGGCCTGGAGCATTGACCATCTGCCCAAGTACGACGCCAATGGCAACACCAATGTCTACACCGTGAAGGAAGAGCCTGTGCCCGCTGGTTACACTGGTACCGTCAGCGAGGACGGCCTGACCTTCTACAACACCATCTATGGCGAGATCCGCCTGTACAAGGTCTATGTTGACCGGAATGGCGCTTATCAGGTTCTGAATGGTGCAGAATTTAAGCTGTACTATGATGAAGCCTGCCAGAATCCTGTGTCTGACCGGGTGTATGTGACTGCCAATGTCACCAACACCCGTAAGGGCTTCATTCAGATCACAAACCTGGTTCCCGGCGATTACTACATTCGCGAGGAGAAGGCCCCCCTGGGCTATGCGCTGCCCAATCCTAATCTGCCCATCAAAGTGACGGTCGTTGCCGGCCAGGTCGCGCGCGTCAACGGCGAACACGGCGTGGTTATCAACGCCCCCACCGGCCAGGAAACCACCATCAGCGTCAACAAGACCTGGAAGGGTGATGAGGGCAAGGAAGATGCGCGTCCCCAGAGCGTGACTGTCCAGCTGTACCAGAACGGCACTGCCATGGATGGCCGGACGCTGGAACTGAACGCCTCCAACAACTGGAGCGGCCAGTTCACCAAGCTGCCCGGCAAGGACGATCAGGGTCAGCCCTATGTCTACACCGTGAAGGAAACGGCTGTCGTGCCTGGCTATGTCGGTACGGTCACCGGCAGCGTGCAGGATGGCTTTACGGTCACCAACACCTACAACAACACCGAAATCACCGTCACCAAGGCTTGGGCGGGCCCTGTCACTGCGGACAACATGGACCCTGTCGAAGTGCAGCTCCTGGCAAACGGCGCGGCAGTGGACGGCAAGAAGGCAACGCTGAGCAAAGACAACAACTGGACGGCGACCTTCGAGAACCTTCCCATCGGGGATGAAACGGGCAATGAGATCGTCTATTCTGTGGAAGAAACCACGGAACTGGCGGATTTCGCCGTGACCTACACCGGCGACAAGACCAACGGTTTCAAGGTGACCAACACTGCGAAGGTTGGCCGCATCACCCTGAAGAAGGTGGATGCTGATACCAATGCTCCCCTGAGCGGCGCCAGGTTCTCCATCTATAAGGACGAGGATTGCCAGCAGTGGGTGGCTGACATGGTCACCGGCAGCGATGGCGTGGCTACCTCCGGCGAACTGCTGCCCGGCACCTACTACGTCAAGGAGATCGAGGCCCCCAGCGGCTACAAGATCGGCAAAACCGACGCAGCGTCGGTTGTGGTGAAGGGCGACGAAACTGTGACTGCTATGGGTGACGGCACCGATGGCGCATTCACCAACGAGCAGGGCAAGGGCAAGCTGTACGTCAAGAAGGTCGGCACCGATTCTTCCAATAATAATGCGCAGCCCCTGGCCGGCGCGGAATTCACCGTGTACCAGTATATCAACAATCAGCAGACTGAGGTTGGCAAGATCGTCACGGATGAAAATGGCTATGGCGAGATTTCCCTGCCTCTGGGCAGCTACATGGTGAAGGAAACCAAGGCTCCCGATGGCTACAAGATCAACGACAGCAGCGAAAAGTGGTCCAACATTGAGCGAGTTGATCAGGAAGTCTGGGTGCAGGATGGCTTCACCTACAACGGCGAATACGGCTGGTTCCAGAATACTTCCACCGCTGTGGGCTCCATCAAGCTGGTGAAGGCGTCCGCTGCGGATGCGAACACCAAGCTGAAGGGCGCTGTGTTCGGCGTGTACGCTGATCAGAACTGCCAGAACAAGGTGGGCGAGATGACCACCAACGAAAACGGTGAGGCCACCTATGCCAACCTGGAGGCCAACCGCCAGTACTGGGTGAAGGAAATCACCGCGCCCGAAGGCTATGAGCTGAATACTCAGGTCTACAGCGTGATCGTCGCGGCCAACGCTGAGACCGTGGTCAACAACGGCGACCCCATCCCGAACCAGAAGGAACGCGAGAAGGGCGCCATCACCCTGACCAAGGTGTCCGCTGCGGATGCGAACACCAAGCTGGTCGGTGCAGAGTTCACCGTCTACTCCGACGAGGCATGCACCACTGAGGTCGGCAAGATGACCACCGACGGCAACGGCGCTGCGACCTATGAGGGCCTGTACGCCGGCGAAACCTACTGGGTGAAGGAGACCAAGGCGCCCTCCGGCTATGTGCTGAACGACGCAAAGTTCTCCGTCACTGTGGCTGCCAACACCACCACGGCGGTCAACGAGGGCAATGCCATCACCAATGAGGAGTCCGAAGGCGTTGCGAGCATCTACCTGTACAAAGTGCTGACAGATACCAGCGGCAATAATGTTACGGGTTGGGGCTCCGGTGCTGAGTTTGATGTTTACAATGTTGTGAACTATCAGAAGGGTACCAAGATCGGCTCCATGACTACCGATACCAACGGTCTGGCTGAGTTTACTGTCCCTGCCATCGGCCAGTACATTGTGGTTGAAACCAAGGCTCCTGCCGGTTACGAGCGCGACAATAGTGAGCGCTGGGTTGAGGTGCGCAATGAGGGCGACCGTGCACAGGTGAACGGTGATAAGTCTTACAACGGCACCAATAACTGCATCGGCAACAAGAAGCAGCAGACTGCCTACCTGGAGCTGTACAAGCTGGGCGCAGAATTCGATGCGAATGGCTATGCTAACTACAGCACCCTGGAGTTGCTGGATGGCGCTGAGTTCACCGTGACGGCTAACGATGGTTCCATTGAGCCGATCGTGATCGTTACGGTAAACGGCTATGCAAAGGTCGAGGTGCCTGCCAATAAGAATTTGACGATCGAGGAAACCAAGGCGCCTACTGGCTATGAAATTACCCAGGGCGCCAAGACGGGCTTGTGGCTTGATGCGGATAAGACGTATACGCTGAGCTGGTGGGGCACCGATCTTCAGAACTCCGGCAAGGACAAATACATTTACTACGAGAGCTCCCTGGCCAACAGCGGTGCCCTGATCAACAAGAAGGTTGAGCAGAAGACCGGCGGCTTTAAGTTCACCAAGCAGACCACCGGCGGCGCTGATCTCCCTCGTGCCGTGTTCGGCGTGTATGCTGAGGAGAATTGCACCACGCTGCTGCATGAGCTCACCTCCGACAGCAATGGCTACGTGGCCCTGACCGGTCTTGCGGCAGATTCTACCTATTATATTAAGGAGATCGCTGCACCCGCTGGCTATGTGCTGAGTGAGACGGTTTACCCTGTGACCATCGAGGCCGGCGTGGACGACAAGCCGGTTGGCGACAACGGCGTGATCACCAACACCCTCATTACCGTTGAGGTTCCGGTCACCAAGACCTGGGTTGACAACGATAATGCCGCGCAGGTGCGTCCTGCCAGCATCACGGTCAACCTGAAGAACGGCGATACTGTGGTGGATACTGCTGCGCTCACCCCGGAGAACAACTGGGCGTACACCTTCACCGGTCTGCCCAAGTGCGATGCAACCGGCGCTGAGATCACCTACACGGTGGAGGAGGAAGCCGTCAACGGCTACACCACCACGGTGGAAGGCTACACCATCACCAACACCCTCAAGAAGGTGGATACCTTCTTCAGCTTCAACAAGGGTGTCTCGGGTGACGCCAGCGCTCTGCCGAAGGACTTCGCCTTTGTGGTGAAGGCGGAGGGCGACTACACCGGCAAGCTGGCCTTTGCCAATGCGGCCTACCCTGTGGATGGCGAGCCCTTCGAGGTCACGGCCACGGTGGTTGAGATAGGACCGTATATTCCGGTTGAGCTGGAGCTGACTGCCTACGAGACGGGCACCTACGAATTCACGGTGAGCGAAGTCGTGCCGAATCCGTACCCCGACGGCTGGGAGTATGATACCGACGCGATCACGGTGACCATCGAGGTGGCGGAAGAGAACGGCAGCCTGACGGCCGAAGTGAAATACTCCAAGGACGAGTTGAAGGACTACCCTGCCCCGCTGGAATTCATCAACAGATATATCACGAGCGAATTCTTCGCGTACAAGCGGTGGACCAGCTACAACGGCGAGAAAGACATCGATTTGACGCTGTACTACCGTGAGAAGACGTACGACCATGAGACGGGAACGTATATCTACGGCGAATGGCAGGAGTACACTGCAGAGTACGAGGTAACCCTGAAGAAGTATGGACCGGATGAGGACGGCGGGACCGCTACCTGGGAGATCCGCATCGAAAATCTGCCGGGCTACATCGGCGGTGTGACTGTTGCGTATGGCGTGTCGGAGAACGTGGGGGACGAATATATCGTCACTTACCTGGACGACGATGAAGAGCCCATCACCGCGGACGAGAATGGCCTGCGGGTGCTCACCCATGGCGGCACCATCACCAACACCCTCAAGAAGGTGGATACCTCCTTCATCTTCAACAAGTGGGTCTCGACGAGCTGCGACGTTCTGCCGAAGGACTTCACCTTTGTGGTGAAGGCGAAGGACGACTACACCGGCAAGCTGGCCTTTGCCAATGCGGCCTACCTTGTGGATGGCAAGACCTTCGAGGTCACGACCACGGTGGCTGAGAATGAAGTGGACGTTCCGGTGGAGCTGGCGCTGACTGCCTACGAGGCGGGCACCTACGAATTCACGGTGAGCGAGAAGGATGCTGACAACCCGCCGGACGGCTGGTCGTATGATACCGACACGTTCAAGGTGACCATCGTGGTGGAGGAAAAGAACGGCAGCCTGACGGCCGATGTGACATACTCCGAGGGCGAGGCGCCGAACTCCCCTGACACGCGGGCCTTCATCAACAGATATTACGAGACCGATTTCTTCGCGTACAAGCGGTGGACCAGCTACAACGGCGAGAAAGACATCGATTTGACGCTGTACTACCGTGAGGAGACGTTTGACCATGAGACGGGAACGTATATCTACGGCGAATGGCAGAAGTACACAGGGGAGTACGAGGTAATCCTGGAGAAGCCTGAACAGGCTGAGAACGGCGCGGACGTTACCTGGAAGATCACGATCGAAAATCTGCCGGACCTCATCGGCGGTGTGGAAGTTGCGTATGGCTTGGTGGAGAACGTGGGGGACGACTATATCGTCACTTACCAGGACTACTTTGGAAAGCCCGTCACCGCGGACAAGAACGGCCTGCTGGTGCTCCCCCGTGGCAACACCATCGTCAACGCCTACAACAAGACCTCTCTGACCATCGACAAGGCATGGGCAGAGGGCCTGGAGCCGGTTGACGTCTCCGAATACCTGTTTGTGTGCACGCTGGATGACGAGGGCAACCCTGTCCCGATGAATCCCCAGCCTGAGGTCACCTACACCAAGGGCGAGAACGGCGAGCTGGACCGCTACACCTGGATCGACCTGCCCAAGTACGACGCGGAAGCCGAGATCACGTATGTCGTGATCGAGCAGGGCAAGGGCCTCTTCCCCTACTATCGTGACGGCATGGCCTATGCGGAGGCGGGGCAAACTATCTTCAATAACGAGGCCGATTGCTATATCACGATCGGTAAGTATGTCGGGGACAGCTACGGTATGCTCACGGAGGACAGCTACAAATTCGAAGCTGCTCTCACACCCGGGGCCGGGAACAAGGCCGCTCCCGCTAAGGTGGAAGTGTACAATTTGGATGGCACCACCACCGAGCTGGAGCCGGATGCTGATGGCGTGTACACCCTGACGCTCACGGTGCTCCGCCAGGACGACTACTATCCCGAGGTTGCGGAAACCGTCCGGTTCACCTTCGCCGAGGCGGGCGAGTACGTCTTCACGCTGAAGGAAGTCGTGCCGGATCCGTACCCCGACGGCTGGGTGTATGACGACGATGCCTATGATTTCAAGTTCCAGGTGAGTGCGTCTGGCGACGTGAGCCTGGAGGGCGAAAACTACTACCAGTCGCTGTATAACAAGTACACTGCCTCTGAAGAGTTTTTCTACAAGCACTGGCAGGATAATGAGAATGCAGCCGGCATGCGCCCCAACGTCGATGAGTTCCTGAAGAAGCTGACGCTGCGGTACCGCACCAGGACGGAGAATGAAGCGGGCGAGTACGTCTACGGCGAATGGACTGAATACACCGCCGATGCTCCCGTTGTGGATATGCAAGACGGGACTTCCTGGAAAGACGGGACTTCCTGGCTGGTCACCTACAAGAACCTGCCGGTGTACATCGGCGGCGAGTATGTCGAATGGTCCGTGGTGGAGGCGGATATCCCCTACTACAGCAAGGAATACGAGGGCGATCCTGATGCTGAATGGACCTTCAACATCTATAACACCAGTACCCTGGAGAGCGTCACGGTATTCAAGGGCTGGAACCACGACAAAAATCCTGATGAAAACTTGCCTGATGAGGATGTGACCGCCAATCTGCGCCTGTACATCATGGACGGCGAGACGGAGACCCTGGTCACGGATGACAAGGGCGACGCGCTCCTGCCTGTGCGTGTGGAGGAGGAGGATTACTACTGGGTTGAGTACAGCTGGCATGGCCTGAACAAGCTGCCTGAGGGCCAGAAGTACATCGTCCGCGAGATCAGCGAGCTGCCTGACGGCTACATCGTGGAATACAGTAATGGCAAGGACTATGCTGATAACGGCGGCGGCATCGTTAACAGGTACTTTGAAACCGAAGTGGAGTTCTACGGCAAGAAGGTCATGGACTTCATCGGCATGCCCGAGGAAGGCGAGTTCACCTTCGAGCTGGTGCAGCTGGATGAAAACGACGAGCCGATCGAGCCGCCGGTGAAGACCACCACCAATGATGAATTCGGCGCCTTCAAATTTGAATTGAAGTACGGCGCCGAGGACATTGGCAAGACCTACTCTTATATCATCCGTGAGAAGAAGGGCAACGACCCCAGCATCCACTACGATGATACGACGTATTACTACATGGTCAAGGTCACCGCGGATGGCGCTGAATTCACGGTGGAACCCGATGGCTACGTGATGTTCACCAACTACACCACGACCTCTGTCCAGGTGACCAAGGTGTGGGATGGCCGCAAACCTGAGGATGCCGACATTTCCGGCTACCTGACCCTGTGGGTCGACGTCGCCGCAATGGGTGGCGAGGAGGTGCAGGTCACCTTCGCGGAATTTGTTTCCGGGATGGACCTTGGAGATGGAGTGGCAGAAGCTGTCAAGCTCACGAAGGAAGGCGATGTCTACACCTGGAGCAACCTGCCTGCCGGCTTTGACACGGGTCTGGGAGAATACATCGAGTTCAAGTACCTCGTGAAGGAGGAGGCCGTTGACGGCTACACCACCACCTACGAACGGCTGGTGGACGGCGTGCTTGTGCCCGACGAGGACTTCACCAACAACGGCGGCGTGATCACCAACACCAAGCTCCGGGGCGAGGCAAACCTGAACCTGGCCAAGACCCTGTATGTGCTGGATGGCGTTGACGCGCCGGAGAAGGGCTTTGAGTTCATCATTACGCCCAGCAGCGGCGACTGGAGCTACGCCTCCATCTACCAGGGAGATCAGCTGCTGAAAGCCAACGAAGCCGGCTGCTACATCGTGCCGGTGGAGCTGGAAGAGGTGCTGGACGACAACGGCCAGCGCATCGGATACTACTACAAGCTGGAAAGCCTGAAGTTCGTATTCTTCACAGCTATCGATTACGTCATGACGGTGCAGGAAGTGATTCCTGATACGCTGACCGATGGCTGGCAGTACGACCGGAACGAATTCGAAGTGACCTTCACGGTGGTGGAGAACGAAACCAATACGGGTTACGACGTCACCACCGAGATGGAAAAGAAGCCCGAATTCTACAATTACTACACTGCTCCCGCGGACTTTGCGGTGAACAAGGTCTGGGCGGATGACAATGATGCGGCCGGCAAGCGTCCCGCGCTGAACCCTGACGATGCGGACTTCCAGACCTGGCTGGACAGCCTGGTGCTGCAGTACCGCACGGAGACGGCGGACGAAGCGGGCGAGGTCGTCTACGGCGAATGGGCTGTATACGACGCCGACGTGGTTCCCACCGTGGAAGCTGCCGGCGAGAACACCTGGAAGATCACCTACACCGATCTGCCCGGCGTGATCGACGGCGAGCAGGTGGAATGGTCCGTCTATGAGCTGGCCGGCGCTGTTGAACATTACATCAGCGACCGCGACGCGGATGATCCCGCATTCGAGGGAGACAGCATCACCAACACCCTGAACCTCACGAAGATCTCCGGTACGAAGGTCTGGGAGGATCAGGGGAACAAGTTCGGCCTGCGTCCCGAGAGCATCACGATCAAGCTGCTGGCTGATGGCGTACCGAAGGCCAGCGAGACTGTAAAGCCCGACGCTGACGGCAACTGGGCCTTCGAGTTCACCGAGCTGCCCAAGTACGATGCGAACGGCGATGAGATCACCTACACGGTGGCGGAAGTGACCGTCAACGGCTACACCACCACGGTGGATGGCTACACCATCACCAACACCATCGAGCTGAAGGACATCAGCATTACCAAGAGTTGGCCCGACCCCATTGACCAGAGCAATCCTCCCATTGCGAAGTTTAACGTCTACGCGCTGAGGAAGAATGCAGACGGTGTGTGGGAGCTTGATGGCAAACCCCTGCAGCTTGAGGACCCCGTGGTGACTTACCAGACTGAGTCCTGTCAGACCTACACCTGGACCGGTCTGCCCAAGTGCGACGCGGAAGGCAATGAGATCTTCTACGGCGTGGTGGAGACGAACAGCAAGGCCTTCAAGCTCTACCCGATCTACTCCGAGAACGGCTTTACGTTCGAAGGCAACGAGGTCAAGAACAGAAAAGCCACTGGGGAACTGATCTTTGGCAAGAGACTGTGGGTATTCGGTGTGGAACTGGCTGAGTTGGACAAAACGTTCAAATTCACCATTACGCCCGATGAAGGCAACCCGGCTGCTTGGACGATCGATGCCGCTCCCGACGCTGACGGCTGCTACACCATTGAAGTGGATGAAGCGTATGGCATTGGCGATAACAGGCTGGCTGTTTCCTTCGGCGCCCCCGGTACGTATAAGTTCACGGTGGCGGAGGTTGTGCCCGAGAATATTCCGGATGGCTGGAAGTACGACACGGGCAAGCTCACTTACACCTTTGTGGTTGAGTACGCCGAAAGTGCGAAAACGCTGAGGGTCGCAGAGAGCAAATCCTGGAGCGATGGCCGTTCGGGGGTTACCTTCGAAAACAAAGTCGATGTAAGTCAAGCAGTCAGCATTATCAAGGCGTGGAGTGGCGATGACAAGGAGATCCGCAAGGAGCTGCTTGGCGTGGAGACTCCGGTGGACTTTGCCAAGAAGTACCTGCAGCTGAACTATCAGCTCGTGGGCGAGGAGGAGACCTGTGAATACACAGGCGCCGCCAATCCCGAGAATCCGATAGACACGGGGATGTCTTGGGGCTTCTTGTATCGTGACCTGCCCAAGTACATTGGCGGCAAGGAAGTTGCCCAATGGACTGTGACGGAGAAGCCTGCATCTGGCTACATCACCAGTTACAGCGAAGATGGCATGGTCATCTACAACACCCTGAACCTCACGGATGTTTCCGGCAAGAAGGTCTGGAAGGATCAGGACAACAAGTACGATACCCGTCCCGAGAGCATCACCATCAAGTTGCTGGCTGATGGCGAACTGAAGGACAGCAAGATCGTAAAGCCCGACGCCAACGGCAACTGGACCTACGAGTTCACCGATCTGCCCAAGTATCAGCTGGATGAAAACGGCCAGATCGTGATGGTGGATGACGCGCCTGTTGAGATCGTCTACACCATCGAAGAGGCCAAGGTGCCTGGCTACGAGGTGATCACCGAGGACGGCGTGACCCTCGTCAACGTCCTGGTTACGACCGAGATCGAAGGCACGAAGGTCTGGAAGGATCAGCGCAACAAGTACGGTACCCGTCCGTGGAGCATCACGATCAAGCTGATGAACGGCGAAGACGTGGTGGCGACCAAGGATGTGACCAAGGCGGATAACTGGACCTTCAAGTTCACCGATCTGCCCAAGTACGATGCGAACGGCGCTGAGATCACCTACACGGTGGCGGAAGTGACCGTTCCCGGCTACACCACCACCTACAGCGATGATGGCCTGACCATCACCAACACGCTGGATGTGGTTGACGTTTCCGGCAAGAAGGTCTGGGACGACAAGGGCAGGGAAGTGGAACACGCCGATATCACCATCTGGCTGGTGGCGGACAACGTTAAGACTGAACAGTTTGTCAAGCTGGCCAACGGCGAAACGGAGTGGAGCTTTACGGATCTGCCCATGTACCAGGCGGACGGTCGGACGAAGGTTGTCTACACCGTGGAGGAGGATCCTGTTGAGGATTACATCACCACCTACAGCGAAGACGGCCTGACCATCACCAACACCCGGTACACCTCTGAGGGCGAAATCGTGCTGGAAGGCACCAAGGTGCTGACTGGCCGCGCTCAGGAAGCAGGGGAGTTCACCTTCGTGGTGAAGGACGCGAGCGGCAAGACCGTGAGCACCGGCGCCAACGACGAGAAGGGCAACATCGTATTCACGGCGATCCAGTACACGCAGGACGACGTGAAGAACAGCCCGATCAAGTACACCATCTCTGAGGAGATGGGCAGCGCCCCCAACGTCCAGTACGACAGCAAGACGGTGAAAGTCACCGTGACGCTGACGGACGACGGCAAGGGAACGATCACCGCAACGGCGGACAAGGCCAGGACGGAGATCACCTTCACCAACAGCTACGAGGTGGAGGGTGCGCTGAACCTGACGGCTACCAAGACCCTGGAGGGCCGCACGCTGGAGGATGAGCAGTTTGAGTTCACCCTCACGGGCGATGGCCAGAACCAGGTGAAGAAGAACACCGGCAATGTCGTGGTGTTCGATCCCATTCAGTATACTGAAGAGGACATCGGCAAGAGCTTCACCTACATCGTGGCTGAAAAGGCCGGCGATAACGACGCCTACACCTACGACAGCACCACCTACACGGTTGTTGTGTCTGTGACGGCGGAAGACGGCGCGCTGAAGATCGCCTACACGGTGGACGGCGAAGCCGACAAGGCCATGGCCTTCAAGAACACCTACGCAGCCGATGGCGAGATCATCCTGGGCGGCGTGAAGGTTCTGGATGGCCGCGAGGCCACCGCGAACGACGCGTTCGTGTTCGAGCTGGTGGAGAACAATGAAGTGATCCGCACGGCGACTGTATCCGACGGCGCGTTCGTGTTCGAGAAGCTCACCTACACCGAGGCCGGCGAGCACACCTACACGGTGCGCGAGCAGAAGGGCGAGATCGCGGGCGTGACCTACGACGAAACGGTCTACACCGTGACGGTGAAGGTCGAGGACAACGGCGACGGCACGCTGACTGCTACTGCAGACAAGGCCAACGCAGACGTCAAGTTCACCAACACCTACGCAGCGGAGGGCGAGATCACCTTCTCCGGCGCGAAGCGAATCGAAGGCCGCGCGCTGACCGAGAATGACGTTTTCACCTTCGAAGTGAAGGAAGGCGAGGAGATCATCGCGAACGTGCAGAACGACGCGAACGGTAAGATCGCCTACCCGAAGATCAAGTACACACTGGAGGACGTCGGCACCCACGTCTACACGGTGCGCGAGATCAGCGAGAGCGGCAACGGCATCACGGTTGACACCACGGAGTACACCGTGACTGTCGATGTGAGCGACAACGGCGACGGCACGCTGAAGATCGAGGCCTCCAAGAATGTCAATACCCTGCACTTCCTCAACACCTACAAGGCGGACGGCGAGATCGTGCTGGAAGGCACGAAGACGCTGGTGGGCCGCAAGCTGGCAGCAGGGGAGTTCAGCTTCGAGCTGACCGATGCTGATGGCAACGTGGTCGCCACTGCAGCCAACGATGCAGACGGCAAGATCGTCTTCACCAAGCTGACCTACACCACCAAGGACATCGGCAAGACCTACACCTACACGGCGAAGGAAATTGCTGGCGATCTGGCGGGCATCAGCTACGACGGTGCGCCTGTTGAAGTGAAGGTGCAGATCACCGACAACGGTGACGGCACGCTGAAGGTCGTGAAGAGCAGCGATTCTCCGGATATCGCATTCACGAACACCTACGCGGCGGACGGTGCGATCGTCCTGGCCGGCACCAAGAGCCTGAGCGGTCGTGCGCTGGCGGATGGCGAGTTCAGCTTTGAGCTGTACGACGAAGCCGGCAAGCTGCTGCAGACGGCGACGAACGACGCCAAGGGTACCTTCGCCTTTGCGGAAATCAAGTACGAGCTGGATGACGCGGGCAAGACCTTCACCTACACCGTGAAGGAGACTGCCGGCAAGCTGCCCGGCGTTGCCTACGATGACACGGAGATCACCGTCAAGGTGACCGTGACGGATGTGGGCGGCAAGCTGTCCGCAGTGCTGGCAGAGGATTCCGAGGCGATTGCGTTCACCAATACCTACACTGCGGAGGGTGCGATCACCTTCGCCGGCAAGAAGTCCATTGAGGGCCGCGCGATGACCGCCGACGACATGTTCGCCTTCGAAATCAAGGAAGGCAACGACGTCCTGGCTGTCGTCACCAATGCGGCGGACGGCACGATTGCATACCCCGAGTTCCACTACACGCTGGCGGATGTTGGCACGCATACCTACAAGGTGCGCGAGATCAACACCGACGGCGACGGCATCACGGTTGACACCACGGTGCATACCGTGACGGTGACTGTGGCCGACAACGGCGACGGCACGCTGAAGATCGAGGTCTCCGAGAATGCGGATGCGTTGAACTTCGTGAACGTGTACGAGGCGGACGGCGAGATCGCCTTCAGCGGCAGCAAGACGCTGACCGGTAAGGCGCTGGCTGAGAACGACTTCAGCTTCGAGCTGATCGACGAGGACGGCAACGTCATCGAGACCGTGAAGAACGGTGCGGATGGCAAGTTCGCCTTCAGCGCGATCAAGTACGAGCTGGCCGACGCGGGCAAGACCTTCACCT
>X409_Impala__coassemble_373_pt1 | contig 32959 bp, 26 predicted proteins | sample X409_Impala__metabat2_high_PE_002 | metagenome-assembled genome bin X409_Impala
GATTGGCCCTTCGCGGGGTCAAGGGGCAGGGCCCCTTGCCGTCGGAGACCTCCACGCCGCAGCGTCACCCCCCACGCACCTTTCGCGGGATCTCCGATCCCGCCGAAACAGCTCGCCTACTCCCAAGGGAACCGCACATTACCCACACGATAAAAAGCAGCGCCGAATCGCTTCGACGCTGCTCTTTTTATGCGATCATTCGCCGCCCATCTGCGCGTAAATGGTCTTGAAGGAGTCCTTCACGTTCAGCTTCAGGGTGAACAGGCCGCAGTAGGGGCTGTTGAGCTTCCAGGTGTAGTGAGTCTTGGGCAGGTTGGTGCAGTCCAGCAGGCCCCAGATGGCCACGCTGGTCAACGGGTTGCCCTCGCCCTCGTTGGCCGCGCAGAACACCTCGAACATCTTGCCGTAGAAGGCCGCATGCTCCGCCTGCTTGGTTTCGTCATAGTTGCGCAGGGACATTTCGGTCAGCTGCACCTCCATGCCCAGGGTGGCGTACTCCTTGATGCTCTTGGCCACCAGCTTGACGTCATTGCTGTTCATGCAGCCCTGCTGCTGGCCGTAGCCGCCGATGTAGCCCTGCATGCCCACGCCATCCACCAACTGGCGGTATTCGCCGTTTTCATCCTTGGCATAGGTGTTGATGGAGGTCACCAGCGCCTTGATGGCGGCGCGCTTGCCGTCGTAGAGGGCGTTGTAGTCGTTGTAGAACAGGGTGATGTCCGCGCCCAGGGCATCCACCACGTCGCGGGTGTAGAGGAAAGCCAGCTCCACATAGTCAGGGCCGACATACTCATAGAAGGGATTGGGCGCGCCGTTGCGCATGGTGCGCACATGGCGGGGGTCATCGGGCTTGTACTCGCCCACATTGTCGCCCACAGCCTCGTTCACCACGTCCCAGCAGTACACCACGCCGGGGAAGGTGGTCTCAAAGTGGGTGACGACCTGCTCGATGTAGGACTTCATGCGGGCCTTGAGGGTCTCCGCGTCGGCGATGGGGTTCCTGGCGTCATAGCCCTCGTGGAAGAACCAGTCGGTCATGTAGGCGTCCCACACCAGGACGTGGCCGCGCACCTTCAGGCCGTTGTCCGCGGCGAACTTGACCATCTTGTCCGCGGTGGCATAGTTCATGCGGGGCATGCCATCCTCGCTGGCCTGGGAGGCCCGCTGGTCCAGCATGGAGTAAGCCTTCATCTCGTTGGTGCAGGTGATGGTGTCAAAGTGATGGGCCACCAGCTTGCGGTAGTTGAAATTGCCCAGGTCGGAGGCGCTCAGGGGCGCGCCCATGGTGAAGCCGTACTTGGCGGTCAGCTCCTTGAGGGGCTGATAATCCAGGGCCTTGCGGTCATCCTCCGCCTGGGCGAAGGTGGCCAGCAGCATCAGCAGCGCCAGCAGCAGGGAAAGAAACTTCTTCATCGTCATGCTCCTTTCGGTTGTATACAAAGCTTTGTATCCATTGTAGCACATCCCAACCCCGCTCACCACGCAAAAAGAGGCGCGTTATGCTCATTTCTTGCATAGCGCGCCTCATGTTTTGTTTTACTTCACAAAGCGGATGACATTCCAGGAGGCAGCGGGCAGCAGGATGCAGCCATCCTCGATGACCACGGGCACCTGCACAGGCTTGACCTCATCGGGGTTCTCCTCGGTGTTGACGGCCTTCATGTCGTCGTGGTGCAGCACGGTGTGGAACTCGGGCTTCATATCGCCAAAGGCGCGCATGTCCAGCTCCAGCTTGACGGGCTCGCTGAGATCGCGGTTGACGGCGAAGATGGTCACATTGCCCGCGTCATCCATGGTGGCGGCAGCATCGACGGTGGGCACGTCGTTGAAGTGCTTGGTGTCGTGCTTGTCGGTGGTGATGATGGGGCGCAGGCTCTTGCCGCGGCCGTACATGGAGGCGTCCATCATGGGGTAGAAGATGGTCTGAGCCCAGGCGCCGCCCTTCTCGCGGGTCATGATGGGGGCGATGACGTTCACCAGCTGGGCCAGGCAGCCGATCTTGACGCGATCAGCGTTGTGGAGCATGGTGATGAGCATCAGGCCGACCAGCAGGGCGTCCTCGAAGTTGTAGATATCCTCCAGCAGGTGGAGCGCGGTGCCCCAGGGCTCGTTCTTGTACAGCTTCTGATCCGCCTGATTGGAGTGGTACCAGACGTTCCACTCGTCCAGGGAGAGGTGCACCTTCTTCTTGGAATGCTTCTTGCCCTTGACGGTATCGCAGATGCAGGCGACGGTCTTGATGAACTCGTCCAGGTCCAGGGAGGAAGCCAGGAAATCGGGGGTATCGTTGTGGGGATTGCCGTAGTAGCGGTGCAGGGAGACATAGTCCACATTGTCGTAGCACTGATCGAGCACCTCATACTCCCAGGCGCCGAAGGTGGGCATGTTCAGGCCGGAGGAGCCGCAGGCCACGGTCTCGATGGTGTTATCCACCCACTTCATGACCTTGGAGGCCTCATTGGCGATGCGGCCGTACTCGTATGCGGTCTTGGCGCCGGTCTGCCAGGGGCCGTCCATCTCATTGCCCAGGCACCAGAGCTTGATGTCCAGGGGATCCACCGCGCCATTGGCAATGCGCTTGTCGGACCAGTAGGTGCCGGATTTGTGGTTGCAGTATTCCACCACGTCCTGAGCCTCCAGCACGCCGCGGGTGCCCAGGTTGATGGCGTACATCACCTCGGTGTTGGCCTTCTTGGCCCAATCGCAGAACTCATGCAGGCCAAAGGCGTTGGGCTCGGTGGTCTTCCAGGCCAGGTCCAGCCGGCGGGGACGCTCATGCTTGGGGCCGATGGAATCCTCCCAGCGGAAGCCGGAAACGAAGTTGCCGCCGGGATAGCGCACCACGGGCACATTCAGCTTGCGCACCAGGTCCAGCACGTCCTTGCGGAAGCCCTGCTCGTCCGCCAGGGGATGCCGGGGCTCATAGATGCCGGTATACACCGCGCGGCCCAGATGCTCGATAAAGGAGCCGTACAGGCGCTTGTCAATGTCGGAGATGACGTAGTCCTTATCCAGGATGAGCTTGGCATTCTTCATGGGTATTCCTCCATTTTGACCGGGGGACGCCCGGATTTTTTACTTGAGCGGGAAGGTCAGGATGGTGGCGGAGTAAGCCGGCAGCTCGATGGTCAGCATGCCGTTCTCCAGGGCGATCTGCTCCTGCGTGGGGGCAATGCGCTCCTTGTTCTGGAAGGTGTTGACGGCGTTCTTGTCGCCGGTCAGGCGGGTAAAGGTCGCCGCGCCATCCGGGACGTTCGTCAGCTGCAGCGTCATCGCATCCGCATATTCAGAAACATTGACCAGCTTGACGTAGAGCTTGTCCGACCCGCGGGTAACGACGTGGTAGATGCGCTTGTTGAGGCTCTCCAGGCTGCTTGCCACCACCTGATCGCCCACGGTGGATGCAAACATCTGCTGCACATGGTAATTCGGGGTCAGCAGGACCTCACGGGCGTTGAACCAGATGAGGTCGGGGGTCCACTGCTGCATGCCCTCGCGGGCCAGCAGCGGCGCGTAGGAGGCCATCACCACCACATCGCTGTTGCGCTCCAGGCCGGTCATGTAGGCAGCCTCACACAGGGCGCTGTAGAGGTTGTTGGGGCGGCGGCCGTTGGACTGGGTGGCCTCGTGGCAGGCATATTCGCCCACAAACACCCGCGTGGTGCGGGGATAGCTGTCATAGCGGTGCGTGTTGTTCAGGAACCAGGCGCTGTCCATGTAGTAGTGCTCGTCCACGATGGTGTCCGGATACTTGGCGCGCACCACCCGCCAGGCGTACTGCGGCAGCGAGCCCTCAGCCACCGGGCCGGCGGAGGAGATGATCTCGATCTCCGGATGGGCCGCCTTGACCGCCTTGTACAGGATGTCGAAGCGATCCCAGTAGATATTGTCCCAGTTTTCGTTGCCGATGCCCAGATACTTGAGGTCAAAGGGCTCGGGATGGCCCATCTCCGCACGCAGCGCGCCCCAGGTGGTGGTCACGTCGCCATTGGCAAACTCGATCAGGTCAAGGAGGTCCTGGGCATATTCGTGGGTCTCGGCGATGGTCAGCGGAGCTTCCTTCACATCGCGGGCCTGGCACAGGAGGCCGGAGTGCACCACCGGCAGAGGCTCCGCGCCGATGGCTTCCGCCAGCATGAAGTACTCAAAATAGCCCAGGCCGTAAGACTGCATATAGCCCCAGGTGTTGAAGTTCTCCTTGCGCTCCTCGATGGGGCCGACGGTGTCCTTCCAGTCATAGAAGTTCTTGCGGTAATAGCTGCCCTCGGTGACGCAGCCGCCGGGGAAGCGCAGGAAGGAGGGCTGCAAGTCCTTGAGGGCCTGCACCAGGTCGGCGCGCAGGCCGCCACCCGGCCAATCCGCACCGAAGGCGTCCGCCGGGATGAGGGAGGCCATGTCGAAATCCACCGCGCCGGTGCCATGCATAATGAAGCTCAGCACCGCATCCTCCGTGTAGGAGGACTTGAACTCCAGCTCATACTTCTGCCATTCATCCGTCAGGGTGAAGCGCTTGGGCACCGCCAGGGACTTGCCCGTCCGCTTGGTCAGCGCGATCTCCACCTGGCCGTCAAAGTCGCCGGCGTTGCGCATCCACACAAAGCAGCGGTAGGTCTTGCCCTCCTCCACCGGGATGCCCCCGGAGAAGGTCGTGCTCTGGTAGCCCAGGTTGGCAAAGCGGTACTCCCCCTTGGTGCAGTTGACCCGCATGTAGGTGGGGTTGTTGGCGTTGAGAGGATCCTCCGTCATGACCGTGGCGGTGCCGGTGGCGCCAAAGGCCAGGTTGAAGCCCCAGCCGGTGTAATGATCGACGCTCTTCGGGTTGAGGATGTCCTCGTACTCAAAGGAGCGATTCTGGAGCAGCTCCGCATAGAGGCCGCCGTCCGCGCCGTAATTGATGTCCTCAAAGAAGAGGCCGTAGAGGGTGTCGCTCATCTCCACCGTGGTGACGTTGGCGTCCGCGGTGAGGGTGGAAGCCGTCAGCGGCTCCGCCAGGGCCGCTCCGCCAAGCATCATCAGGATCAGAAAAAGAGCCAGGATCCTGCGCATAGTGTCACTCCTTTGATATTGGTTTGCCCATTGCGCTCTCGTGGGCCGCCCGCGCGGGGCAACCCAGGGGAACGTTTCCCTTGGGAAAGGGGGGAGCAGCCCGAAAGCCACTCCCCCACGGGAAATCACAAGATCGCTTACTCAGCGGTGGGCTGACCGTAGATCTCGTAGAAGGCGGTCATGGCCTGGTCGTAGTAGTAACGGCCCTGCTCAGCCAGCCAGGTGGTGTAATCCCAGGGATCAGCCGCGCCGGCGTTCACAGCAGCCTCGATGCCGATGGTGCCGTTGAAGTCGCCGCCGTTGTAGGCGTTGGCCAGGAAGGCGTTGAAGCCGGGGATGGTACGGGCGCCCCAGGTGACGGGGTTCTGGATGTTCTCCAGGAGGGCCGCCCAGTCGTTCCAGTAGCCCAGGTCAGGCAGCAGCGCGGCGTAAGCAGCGTTGACTTCCTCGTCCTGGATCATGGGGAAGCAGTTGGGCACGATGTAAGCCTTGTTCTCGGTGCCTTCCCAGACGATGGTGGGGAACAGCTCGCAGCGCTTCAGCCAGCCGTCCTTGCCCCAGAACAGGTACTTCATCAGCTCGTAAGCCTCACGGGGGTACTCACACTGAGAGGAGATGGAGGCGTTGTCCAGGAAGCCCAGCTGGCCGCAGTTCTCGGCGCCAACGGGAGGATTGTAGGGCACCATCTTGATGCCGCGGTCCAGAGCCAGGGGCTGGGTGTAGATGTTGTTCAGGGTCCAGGAGGCGTCGGTCAGGACAGCCACGTGACCGGTCTGGCCGGGCCACTCGTTGGAGGGATCGACAGCCAGGTAAGCGTCGGAGCCGCCCACGCAGGTGTTGCCCAGACGGATGTTCTCCAGCTGCAGCTCCAGAGCCTCGGCCCAGCCGGACTCGAAGTTGTAGGATTCGCCGTTCCAGCCGAATTCGCCGATGGAGTTCTCGGTCAGGGCGATGGGGCCAGCGGTGACAGGCGCGTACATGCCGTTGGCGTAGGCCCAGATGTTCTGGGTGGGATCGGTCATGGTCTGGGTCAGCTCAACGAAGTCGTCCCAGGTCCAGTCCTGACCGGGCATCTCAACGTTCATCTGCTCGAAGACGTTGGCGTCCATGTAGACGGTGGCAGGCAGGAACTCAGCAGCCAGGAAGAAGCAGCGCTCGCCATCGATGTAACCGGCGTTACGGATGGTGGAGTACAGCTTGGTCTGGGCTTCCTCGTCGTTCTCCAGGTACATGGAGATGTCAGCCATGTAGGGGGAGGCCAGGAGGGGATCCAGATCCAGCCACATGAAGACGTCGGGCAGGTTGCCGGCGGCAGCGTAGTTGGTCAGGTCAGCGGTCACGTCCGCGGTGGTGGTGCGGACGATCTCAACGGTGATGTTGGGGTAGATCTCCATGAAGGAAGCAGCCAGGGCTTCGGTCATCTCGAAATCGTCCCAAACCATGACGGACAGGGTGATGGGGTCGGTGGTGTTCATGGCGGGCATGTTGTACTCGGCCTCAGCAGTCGCGAAGGACGCCAGGGACAGCACCATGCACAGTGCCAGAACCAGGGAAACGAGCTTCTTCATTTGGGGTTCCTCCTTTTTAAATACAATCTAAAGCCTCTGACCAGGCTTTGATCCGATGGGAAAGTGGAGCGAAGCACCACCTCATCCGTCTCCGCCTGACGGCGGATCCACCTTCCCCTCAAGGGGAAGGCTTTGCCGCAGACCGATGACCTGGGCTTCCCCTTGAGGGGAAGCTGTCGCCGCAGCGACTGATGAGGTGGAGACCGTCAGGTCTTACTCGCCCGTGATACCTGCCTTGTCGATGGACTCGACAAACTGCTTCTGCAGGAAGAAGTACAGCACCATCATCGGGGCGACGGCGAGCATCGTGCCGGCCATCTTGATGGCGTCGTTGAGCTTGTTGGTGGAGGTGGTGGACTGGGCGTGGGTGGCGTACACCGCGTTGTAGCTGTCCTCAAACTTGTTCAGCTCCAGCATCAGGGACGTCAGGCCCGTGTTGCGGGTGTTGCTTGAGCCCAGGTAGGTACGCACCAGGTCTACCTCATTCCAGTACCAGACGAAGGAGAAGAGGGTGACCACCACGATGGCCGCCGAGCACAGCGGCACCGCGATCTGGAAGTAGGCCTTGATGTGGCCCGCGCCATCGATCTCCGCCGCCTCGATGAGGCTCTGGGGGGTCTGCCGGTGGAAGTTGTAGAAGATCAGGATGCACAGGCAGCTCTTGAAGCCCTGGCCAAGGATGGCCGTGATGACGAAGGGCTTGATCGTGCCATCGATGATCTGCATCTCAATGCCGAAGTTGTTCTTGAAGAACAGCGGGATATCGCTGTTGAAGAGCAGGAAGTTCGGCACGGCGATGGTCTGGGCAGGCAGCAGGAAGGACAGGATGAGCAGCGCCATCCACAGGATCTTGCCCGGGAAGTTATACCGCGCAAAGCCGTAGCCCACCCAGGAGGTGATGAACACCTGGCACAGGGTAGAAGACAGGGCGATGGCAAGGTTCTTCCAGAGGGAGTTCCAGTAGTCCATCGTATCGATGGCCTGCTTGTAGTTGCTCAGCGTCAGCGTGGAGGGGATCCACTTGGCGGAAGAATCCAGCAGATCCTTCTTGTCCATCAGCGAGCGGGAGAACATGTACAAAACCGGGTACAGGTAAATGAAGGCGATGGTGATCAGCAGCGTGTACACCACGCAGCTCATGATGAAGCCGCGCTTTTCGTTGCTGCCCAGGAACACCTTTTTGTAGTAATCCTTGCGCGCTTCCTTGGGGATCGATCTGATTTTCATTTTCTTCTCCCCTCCTTAGCGCAGCGTGACGCGCTTCTGCTCGTACTTGACCTTCTTGTCGCTCTTATCCTTGAGCAGCAGGAAGACGCCCAGCAGGATCACACCGATGATGGCGGTGTAGATCCAGGAGAAGGCCATGCCGTAGCTGTAGCCCTTGGTCCAGGGCGTGGTGTAGGTTGCAGCGTAGATCAGCTCAATGATCTCATTCGTGCCGCCGGTCGCCAGCGCGACCACGGTGTAAATGGAGTTGAGCAGGATGATGGGCTTCACCGTGGGCAGGGTGATCTTCCAGAAGGTCTCCCAGCCGTTGGCGCCGTCGATCTTCGCAGCCTCATACATGGTGGTGGATACCTTCTGCAATCCGGACAGGAAGATCAGGATCTGGATACCGGAGTTCCACAGGATGAGGATCAGGCTGTTGAACAGCTCGGTGATCGGGTCCAGCAGGAACTGCGGCAAGCCCGAGAGCAAATTGAGCAGGCTGCCGTCCGACATCATGGGCACGGTGGCGGCGCCCTGGGCGGTCAGCATGTTCATGACGGGGCCGGTGGCGATGATGACCGGCAGGAAGAAGATCATGCGGAAGAGGCTGCGGCAGCGGATCTTGCCGTTGAGCAGCAGCGCGATGATCAGCGAGAACGCGATGATGATGGGCACCTGCAGCACCAGGGAGATGGCGAAGGAGCCCAGGGTGGTGGGCAGATCGGTCTCCAGGGCGAACACGGAGGCGTAGTTGTCATACCAGTGCTCCAGGGCGGTCATCTGCACGCCGTTGTCCATGACGATCTTATGCACCGAATACTGCAGGGACGAGATCATGGACTGGACGAAGAACACAATGATACCCACGATCCACGGCGCAAGGAAGATGTAGCCGTACATCCAGTCGCGCAGCTTTCGCTTGGTGAGGCGTTTTTTATCGTGCGGGTTCTTTTCCTGCTTCTTAGGTTTCTTCGGCGCGATGGCAATTTCCTGCTGCTGGGTAGCCTTTTTCTTAATTTTCATTGCCATTCACCACCTTAAAGCTCAGTTTTTCAAGGGCAACGCCGTCCATCTCGCCAGGCTTGTCGCCAAAGTTCAGATAGACCAGGGCGCCGTTGTCCCAGGTGACCTTGACCAGATCGCCGCTGCGCTCATGGTCAACGATCATGCCCTTCTCCCCTACCTGCGCAGTCACCTCGCTCAGCTTGCCGTACCACTGGACGATCATATCCCTGTACAGCTCATAGCGGGAGGAATAGATGGTGGCAGAGTTGGTGTTCTGCAGCTCGATGGGATCCTCCCAGGTGAGGAGGAAGGAGGGGCGGGCGCCCTGCTCCACCAGGTGCAGGAAGAACTCCTGGGTGTTTGCCTGGAAGTTGGTATACTCCACATAGTAGGGGATCTGGCCGCTGAGCGCGATGGTGAGGAAGGGGATCTCCGCGTCGGTGTAGGTGTAATCGCTGCCGGCGACGGGGAGGTCGTTGATCACATCGGCGTACTGCCACAGATACGCATTGGGGCTGACCAGGGTGGTGGTGAAGCGATCGTTGGCGTCATCCAGGATGCCGGTGTAGATCGCGGCCATCTCGCTGGTGTCGTGATACTTGTCCTTGTGGTAGTAATCGGTCAGCACCTGGGTGATGCCGGTGAAGGACACGCCGGTGAAGCCCTCGCCCTCCATGGCCTTGAGCAGCTTTTCAGCCGCGCTCTGGCTGGTGGTGGGGTTGCAGTAGTACAGCGTATCGTAAACCTTGCCGAAGGTGGGGCGGGACCAAGTCTGGGAGGTGATCTTCTTCAGCGCGGAGAAGGTCAGCGTGGGGTGCGTCTCGGTGTTGAGGCTCAGCACGTCCGCCTCCAGGGAGAAGGGGATGCTCATCTCCGCCGCCTTGGCAGCCAGCTCCTTCAGGCCGCCCTTTCCGCCGATGGACTTGGCCACGCTGAAGGAATCCGTGGGCACGCCGCCGGTCAGGCCGTCCACCTGCCAGCCGCGGTAGGTCACGTTCATGGTCCTGACGCCGCCGGCGGTCAGCTCATCGATGATGGTCTCCGCCTGGTCGAAGGTGGTCATGACCACGTCCTGCTTGCCCAGGATGTAATTCTCCCGCTCAATGCCCAGGAAGTCCACCTGGATGTCAAAGGCACGGTCATCGGCCTGGGCGAAGGTGTTATTCGCCACCAGGTAATCGCGGTAGGCAACAGCCAGGCCCGCGTAATCCGCGCTGTCGCCGTCCTTCAGCAGGAAGTGCTGCAGGATGTCCACGTCGCGGCGCTTCTCGGTGCGGGTGGCAACGTTGCCGGCGCTGGGGCCCATGGGCTGGTTGAACACGAAGCGCAGGGTATACTTGGCGGTGACCCAGTCAAAGGGCAGGTTGCGCACGCCGTTGGGGTAGGCCTGGATGCGGGCGGCGATATCGCCCTGCTCGATCACGCCCAGCACGGCGATCTGCTTGTCGGTATGCACCATGCCGAACACGGGCATGATGACGTCTTCCGCCTGCACGCGGTCCTTTGAGAGGAACTGATCCTCCATGCCGATGTTCACGCCGTAGACCTGCTTGTCATAGGGGGTGGGATAGCGGCCCTCGTTGTCCTCAAAGCCGACCACAGCGCCCTGGCCATCGGGGATGATCATGTAGCCCTGGCCCTCGCCGGCGCGGCTGTGACCCATGAAGGGGTACACATAGAAGCTGGCGATGGTGTAGGAGTACTCGCTGATCTCCACCACGTCCTCCACGGGGATGCGCAGCTTGGAGCCATCCAGGGCGGTGCCGGTGGTGTAGAGGTTCTTCTGCACCTTGGCGACGCTCTCTGCGGGGATGGTCGCAGCCGCACCCGCAGCGTCCGTCACATAGACGTCAAAGGGCTTATCCGGCGCCTTGGTCAGGGGGAGGGTCACCTGGCTGGTGCCCGCCGCGTCCTTGACGGTGACCGTGTCAGCCTTGGTAGAAACGTAGTAAGACTTGTTGAGGGTATACACCGTGCCGTCCTGCGTGGTGAGCAGGAATTCCGACTCCTCGGCGGTCTTGGTGTACTTGGTCATGTCGATGCGCTCTTCCCCACCCTGCTCGTTTTTCACGATCAGGTAGGTCTGGTCCTTCGTTTCCACGATGGAATCGGTGGGGATATGCACATGGATGCCTTCCTCGTCCATCCAGACCCGGACGTCAAAGGAGATGCCCAGGTCGGTGTAGGTGACGTGGGCGGTGAAGCCGTTGTCAACGTACTCATAGGCGATAGTGTTGGCATTGTTGATGAAATCCGCCTGAATGGGCTTGTCCTTGACGTCCTCCAGGTATTCGATGACGATGCCGGACTGGTAGAAGCCCTTCCAGGTCTTGTTGCCGGTGTTGGGGTCCTGCACGGTGGAATAGAGCAGCTGGCCATTCGCCTTGCTCCTGGCAATGAGGGCCATGGTCTCCTCCTGCAGGTAGAGGCTGAAGGCGCTGTTCTCCGCCACCTGCCGGTACTCCGCCGGGACCTCCTGCGCCGCCTCTGCCATGGCAGGCAGGCAGCCCAGGAGCAGCATCAGTGCCATCGCCAGGGCAAGCAGCTTCCTATTAAACTCTCTTGACAAAGCGATACACCACCTCTCCGTAGATGGACACAATGAAGTCCACCAGCTGGCTGATCAGCATGTACAGCACAACGATCAGGGCCACCACCACCAGCACGCAGAACAGCGTGAGGAAGATGGTCTTGAAGGTCTGCTTGAGGGTATAGTCGTTCTGGTACATCAGCATCAGCACGATCAGCAGTGCCGTCCAGCCGATGGACACCACGTCGATCATGGTGATGAAGAACTGCTCGTTGAAGGTAAGCACATTGGTCAGGACCAGCTTGATGGGCAGGAACACGATCATGGGGATGAGCGCGTAGGCAGCGCTGATGAAGATATCCTTGAAGCGCGCCTCGCCATCGGTGATGGTGCAGACCAGGTAGCAGCAGATCGTCAGCAGCAGGAAGGCGCCGAAGATGATCAGGAAGTCATTGAGCAGCTCAAAGTAGCCGTCCGGCATCGTCTTGAACAGGAAGCCGGAGAAATACTTGTTGGCCACATACAGCGCGAAGAAGATCGCCAGCACGATGATGGCGCTCAGCCAGGAGGCGCGCTTCTCCCGCTTGATGCCGTAGCAGGCGTCATAGGGGTTGCGCAGCATCATGAAGCTCCAGCCCACCTCGCGCACCAGCCTGATGGAGCCGATCTTCTCCTTCACAAAGCGCAGCGGGTTGAGAATACCGAACTTCTTGTCCAGTTTCTTGATGATGATCCACGCCACGATCACCGCCGCCGCCACATAAATGACGGTGGACATGTTGGCATGCAGCAGATTGGAGCGCTGCTCCCACCAGGCGTCGGAATAGCCCTGACGGTAACCGCCGTTGCGGAAGGCCTCCATGGCCTCCTCGTAGTTGCCCTCGCGGTAAAGCGCTTCGCCCAGGCCCGTGGAGGCGTAGGTGAACAGGGAGTTCATGCGCAGCACTTCCGTCCAGGGGGCCTTCGACTCGGCGTACTTGCCCTCCTGGAAGAGGGTGAAGGCCTGATGCACCAGGTCGGTGAACTCGGTAGGCTTGAGCACCTGGATGCTGTTCAGGTTGGCGTCCAGGACGTAGATGGTGTAATCATCGGTGACCACCAGGCCCGTGACGGACTTGAACATGCCGATGCGCTGCTCGCTCAGGGCGTCGTTGGCGCCGAAGACGAAGAGCAGGTCACCCTCGGAGGTGTACTCCATGATGGTGCCGTTGGCATTGGCCGTGAAGATGGAGTTGGAGGAATTGACCGCCACCGCGCTGTTCAGGTCGGTCCACCATTCCGGGGTCATGGTGGACTTGCCCGCCACGTTGAGGCGGCGCAGAGAGCTTTCATCCGCCGCCTCGGTGACGGTGTAGACCATGCCCTTCTGGTCAATGGTCAGGTTCTTGACGGAGATGGGCACGATCTCGCCCACGGCGGAGGAATTTTCGCCGAAGATGAAGCGGCGCATGTGGGTCAGCAGGGAGATGCGGGAGGCATTGGCGCCGTAGTAGCCCAGGAACTCGCCGCCATCCACGGGGCTGATCTGCACGATGCCGTTGGTGTTGCCCTTGGAGACGATGTAGAGGTTGCCGCGCTTGTCCAGCACGACCTTCAGGGGCACGTAGGGCGCCGTATCGCCGAAGAGCTGGTGGGTGGGCTTCGTGTACTCCATGACGAACTTGCCGTCCTTGTCGTACACCAGCACCGCGCGGGCCTTATCGTCCGCAACGTAGACATTGAGGGCGTCATCCACGAAGACGCCCTGGGGGCTCTTCATGTTCTTCTTGTCCACGATCTCGCGGATGAAGTTGCCCTCGGTATCGATGACGAGGATGCGCTTGTTGCCATTATCGGCAATGTAGAGGTAGCCGTCGGGGCCCATGCGCATGTCCTGGGGCATCTTGAGGGTCTCCTCACCGAAGCGGATCATGGTGCGGATGGGATCGTAGGCGGTCTGGGTCTCCACCAGATCCAGGTCAGCGCCCTGGGTGTAGGTGCGGTAGGGCGTGGCAGCCTGGGCCGGGAGGCAGCTTGCCACAAGGAGGATCAGAAGCAGCCATGCTGCAAATTTCTTCATTTTCATCCTCCTTACTTAAGGCCGGAGTGGGCCATGGTGTTCATGACCGAGGACTGGCTGACGATGAAGAGCAGCAGGTTGGGCACAAACATGATCAGCGCCGCAGCGGCGGCCATGCCCTGGCCCTGCACCGTGCCCACGCCGGAGAGGGTGTTCATGTAGAACGCCAGCGTGCGGATCGACTCGGTGGAGGTGAACAGGTTGGAGGTCTCGGTGTTGTTCCACACCTGCTGGAAGGACAGGATGGCGCCGGTGGCGATGGCCGGCTTCACCATGGGGAGCACGATCTTCAGGTAAATGGTGAAGGCGTTGGCGCCCTCCAGCTGGGCGGCCTCCAGGAGGGAGTCCGGCACCTGGTCGGTAAACTGCTTGATCAGGAACAGGCACACAGGCATGGCGATCAGCGGCAGGATATGGGCAAACCAGGAATCCAGGATGCCGATGGAGGAGATGGTCAGGTAGCGCGGGATGACCACGGCCGTGGCCACGAACATCAGCGCCAGGTTGTTCACTTCCATCATCGGGCCCTTGAGACGGAACTTCATCTTGCTCAGCGCAAAGGCAGCCATGGTGGAGATCATGATGGAGAGCACCACAACGGCGCCCGTCACCACCAGGGAGTTGAACACATAGCGGCTGAAGGGCACGGTGGAGCCCGCCGCCTGCTGGAACAGGTTGGTGAAGTTGATGCCCGAGGGATTCGAGACAAAGAACTTCGGGGGGAATGCGAACAGCTCGTCCATGGGCTTGAAGGCATGGCACACGATGTAGACGATCGGCGCGCCCATCAAGACAGCCAGGGGCAGCAGGTAAATGTACAGCGGGATCTGGGAAGCTTCAAACTTATGGGGATTGACTTTGGTTCCGCCAACTGCCACGGGATTCCCTCCTTTCTTAATCCTTTTCCTCGAAGAGCTTGCGGGCAACGAAGGAGAATGCGTAGATCAGCGCCAGCAGCGCCACGGAAACGGCTGCGGCGTAGCCCATCTCATAGCGGATGAAGCCGTAGTCCTCAACATGGTTGACCATCAGCTGGGCCGCGTAGGAGGGGGTGGGGTTGGAGCCGGTCAGCATCACGCCGATGGAGCCCTGCTGGAAGGCGTTGGTCACCGCCATGACGGCGCCGAAGAGCATCTGGGGCTTCATGGAGGGGATGGTGATGTAGATGACCTCCTGGAAGCGGTTCTTGATGCCATCGATGGAGCCGGCCTCGTACAGCTCGGGGCTGACGTTGAGCAGACCTGCCAGCATCGCCAGGAAGCCGACGCCCATGGAGGACCACAGCGCCACGATGATGACGATGGGCATGATGTAGGTGGCGTTGGACAGCCACAGGATGGGCTCGTTGATGATGCCCAGCGCCGTCAGCACATAGTTGGCAATGCCGCTCTGGTTGCCCAGGAACACCGTGCGCCACACAACGCTCATAGCCACGCCGGCGGTCATGGAGGGCGAATACAGGATCAGCGCCAGCACCGTGCGGGGGCCCTTGGGCACCTGGCTCAGGGACCAGGCCAGCACGAAGCTGAGGATGTAGCCGCCCACGCCCACGATGATGGAGAACACCAGCGTATTGGGCAGCACATACTGCAGGAAGATGGTATCCTGGGTCAGGAGGTTGATGTAGTTGGTCAGGCCCACGAACTCAGGGGTCTGCACGGCGTTGTAGTTGGTGAAGGACAACAGCACCGCCATGCCCGTGGGGATGATGATGAACACCGTAAACAGCAGCAGGTAGGGCAGCAGGAACAGATACGGCGTTTTTTTGCTGGTGATCATTCCGCATTGCCCTCCTTTGCGTCAGTATTGGGATGCGCGGCATTCCACGCGTCGATGATGCTTTCCACGACCTCCGCGGTGGGCGTGGGGAATTCCTCCAGCATCACGCCATCCTTGTAGTAGCCGAATTCCTCCAGCTTGCGGTAGGTCTCGCGGTTGATGCGCTTGACGGCGGTATCCATCGCGCGGCGGGCCTCCACGCCGTCAGCGGTGACGGAGATGAAGGCGTTGGACAGCTCGCGCTCCAGCATGTAGGTGCCCAGCACCCAGGGCGCCTCGGTCATCCACTCCATCTGCTCGATGATGACCTTCTTGTGGGCGGAGCGCAGGGGCAGCTCGGAGAAGGCCTGGGTATTGGCCGTGGGCCAGATGTACTCGGAGCCGTAGGTGGACTGGAGCAGGTTGCCGAACTGGCTCTGGACTTCCGCAGAGGACCACCACTTCAGGAAGGTCCAGCTTTCGTCCAGGCGGTCGTGATCCTCGGCGGCGGACATGATGGCCATGGTCTCCGCGCCGCCGGTGGTCCAGCGCTCCACCTCGCCCTCCTCGTTGGTCAAACCGGGGAACAGCGCAATGTCCCACAGGCCGTCCAGCTCGGGCGCAGCGTTGAGCAGCAGGTTGTAGGTGGCCAGGTCAGCAATGCCGATGGGCAGCGTGCCATCGCGGAACTGCTGGTAGAAGCCGGGGGACGGCACGTCCGTGGGCATGTTGTACACGGTGAACAGCTCGGTCATCTCGCGGAAGCCCTTGAGGGAGATCTCGCTGTCCAGGGTGGTATCGCCGATGGTGGTATCATAGATGGAGCCGCCGGACTGCAGGATCAGCGGCAGCGTGCCGGGGAACACCTTGGTGCCCACCATGCCCGCCGTGGGGAAGTAGAAATTCATGGAGCGGCGCTGCAGCTCGGGCAGGATGAGCTTGACCTCCTCCATGGAGTTGGGCACCTCGATCTGCAGGCTCTCCAGGATGTCCTTGCGGTAGAACATGACCCAGAAGTTGACCGTCTCCGGCATGGCGTAGACGCCGTCCTTCAGGGTATAGGGGATGAACAGGCCGGAGGAGAACCGCTGGGCGACCTCGCCGAAGTCCTCAAACTGGGTCAGGTCATACAGCGCGCCGCGGATATTCAAATAGGAAGGAACAACATACTGCAGGCTCAGCACCACGTCCGGGGCGGTGCCGGCGGCATTGGCCAGCACCAGCTTGTTCGCGTCGGGCATCAGGGAGAGGTTGACCTTGATGCCGGTCGCAGGGGTGAACTGGGTGTCGATCATGTTCTGCAGCGTCTCGACATACTGGCGGCTGCGGCCCATCCACACCTGGATGACGGGCTGCTCATTGCCCTCAGCATCCACCCAGGTGGTCTCGGTGGACGCGCCGGCGGAGTAATCTTCCTTCACGAAGGAGGTGAAGAAGCGCTCCACGCCGGCCCACAGGTTCTGGGCCCAGTTGGCCTTGTGGGGCAGCTGGGCGTCAGCCTGGTAGAGGTAGATCTGGTCGATGGACAGGTCGTTGACAGCCATGTCAGTCAGCTGCTGGGCCAGCATGCGGGCCGCGGAGTTGGAGCCGGTGGAGAACTCGGACATGCGGCGGGGCAGATCCTCGGGCTCCTCGGCCAGGCGGCGGAGCTGATCCGCGCTCAGGGTCATGGAGGAGAAGGCGGCGCCGGAGCCGTTCGTGCCGAACTGGCTGGTATAGGTCACGCTGTCTTCGCACATCTGTGCCCAGCCGTTGAGGCGCTCCACCAGGTCGGGGAAGTTCTTGAGCATGTTGTAGGAGCGGTAGGCGTCCGCCGTAGCGCCGCCCATGAGGGACTTAACGTCGTTGGACAGGACGTTGATCTCATCCAGCAGCACGTCGATGGTCTCGTACACAGGGGTCAGATGAGCCGCGTTGATACAGAAGCTCAGGGTACGCTCGCCTGCTTCCAGGTAGAGCACGAGGGGCTCCTCCCCTGCCATGGCCTGCATGGTGGTGAAGGAAGTCGTGTAGGGGAAGGCCACCCGCTGGGCGCCCTGATGGGGGATCTTGCCATCCACATAGACGTCCACATAGGTGGGGAAATCCGCGCGGGCGCTCTGGCGGTAGTAGGCGCCCAGGTAGTACCAGCCGCTCTCCTCCACATAGAACGTCCAGGTGACCATGTCGCCCGCCTCATCAAAGGAAGCGCCGTCCAGGAAGTTGACCTTGCGGTGATCGTTGTCATAGGGAGACAGGCGGGCATTGAACTCGCCCGCGCCGCGGATGGCGGATTCATTGCGGGCCGCGATCTGCTCCGCCTCGATGACGATGAGCTTGTCGCCGGAGGCGTCCCCCGCAGCCTTTTCAGGCACCACGACGGGGGCCTTGAGCGTCACGGCGGAAATGTCGATGCCGCCGTCCTGCACGGTAAAGCCGATCTTATGCTCGCCGGCGGTCAGCTCAAAGAGCAGCGGCTCGGCGGTGCGGTAGGTGGAATCGCAGATGCCGCCCTCGATGACGCCCTCCTGCTGCCAGGGGGTGGTGGCGATCTCGTTGTCGTAGCGGTCCATGGGGAACACGCCGTCATCCACCCAGATGGAGTTCATCTTCACGCGCTGCATCTCGCCGCAGAGCACCTGGCCGTCGATGGTGACGGTCATCTCCGTGGGCAGCGTGGAGGTGGTGGTATTGGCGTAGGACAGCCAGATCTCATACTGGGCGTCCTCCGGGGCAACCACGGTCACCTCGCCGGAAGCATCCAGCGGCAGGGAGAGCGCAGCCTCGGTCACCACGTCATCCCCCGCGTAAACAGGCAGGGTATACGCCTTTGCAATGGCGGTATAGAGCGTATCCACGGTCTGCGCGGATGGTTCCCCCGCCGCCGCAAAGGACAGCAGGCAGCACAGCACCATGACCAGCGCAAGGATCTTCGTGCGCATGCGATTCACTCCTATCTTCCTTATTTATAGTTGCTGTACGTCCGGGTGGCCCAGAGTGCAGCGCCCTCTTCATCCAGGGCAGAAATGCAGGTGACCCAGGTCTTCTGGGCGGAATCCAGCGCGGTGTGCATCACGCCGGTGTAGGTGAGGCCGTCCAGGGTGAGGGTGATGTTCGTGCCGTCCGCGCAGGCCCAGGCGCCGGTGTGGTCGCCGGTGATGGTGCCGTCCGCGTTGAGGGTGACGACCTTGCTCTCATGCTCCACCTTGTTGATGTCCCGCCCGTGCAGCAGCAGCTTGTAGCTGCCCGTCATCAGGGAGGCGTCCACCGTTTCGGGCATCTCGCCGGCGTAGCGCAGCGGGGAGATCACCGGCCAGCCGGCCTCGTTCATGTACATCTGGTGCACGCGCACCTGGAAGCTCTCGCCGGAGTTGGCAAAGCGGGTATGGAAGATGATGAAGTACCGGCCTGTTTCTTCATCATAATAGCAGCTGTTGTGGCCGGGGCTGCGGTAGGCCAGGGTGAGCTTGTTCTTGTCGCCCTCCGCGGCCAGGAACTCATAGCCGCCCATGAGCTTCACGCCATAGGGCTCATAGTCCGGATCATTGAAGAAGGAGCCGGGGCGGCCCTTGCACATGATCATGTTCTGGCCCAGGGCGTCCTCATAGGGGCCGTCGGGGTTCTTCGACCGGCAGACGCGGATGTTGTAGCCATCGTTGGCGTTCAATCCGCCAAAGGACAGGAAGAGGTAGTAATAATCCGTATCGGGGCTGTACATGATATAGGGGCCCTCGATGCGGGCGTGGTTGCCGCCCAGCAGCTTCTTGCCCAGGCCGTTGTTCAGCTGGCCCTCCAGGGGGAAGCCGGTCTCCGCGTCCATCTCCAGGATGAAAATGCCGCCGGAGTAGGAGCCGTACACCATCCACAGCCGCCCCTCCTTGTCATAGAAGGTGCAGGGGTCGATGGCGTTGGGATAGACATTGGCGTTATACCCCGCATAGCCAGACTTGATCATGATGCCCTGGTTGACGTAGGGGCCCTCCGGCTTCTCCGCGTAGGCGATGCCCAGGGCAGCCAGCGGGCTGGAGCCCTCGCAGGTGCAGTAGTACATGGCGTACTTGCCATTGTTCAGCCGCACCACATCCGGCGCCCAGAAGGTGGTGGTCTTGGCGTAGGTCAGGGCTTCCTTCATCTCGGTCTGCACATTCTCCACCAGGGTGCAGCCGCCATTGGAGGCGTCCCGGGAGATGAGCTTCCAGTCGATGAGATCAGCGCTCTTCGCCGCCGCCATGTGGGAGCCGAAGATGTAATACATGCCGTCCTCCGCCCTGATGACGGAGGGGTCGTGCACGGCCACATTCTTCATGAACTTGGGCATGGGCAGCTCGCTGTTGGGGGTAACAGCCGCTTCCCCACACGCAAAGGAAGGCAGCGCCATCAGCAGCGCTGCCACACCGGCTGCAATACGCTTCATCATATCCGGGATCCTCCCTGTCTGTTCAAAACGCCTGCATTGTAAGCCCTTCAAAATGCCGAAAAAATCAGCCAAAAGAAAACTCTTTTGGTTTCGTTGAATTTATACAATTTAGCGTCTTTACCATAATAACCAATAACCATCCATCTTGTCAAGCTAAATCTCACCTGATCGGGCATATTTCTTTCATATTTTGCATTTTTTCATCGCACATTGCTCATTTTTTGCAACTTTCAGCCCTCCGGACTGTGCATTTTTTGCGAAAACGTTTTTGTAAACTTTGCACAATTCGCTTTTTCATCCCCGGATACAAAAATTCCGCCGGCAGCAGGAATGTCCCGCCTCCTGCACGAATATGTTCCCTGTCAGTGATCCCTTCCATTTCCACACACAAGGAGGAGCATCCCCATGATCGCACGCACGCCCCCGATGGGCTGGAATTCCTGGAACACCTTTGGCTCCAACATCAACGAGAGCCTCATCCGCGAGATGGCGGACTTCATGGTCAGCGAGGGCTACCGTGACGCCGGGTATGAGTACCTGGTGATCGACGACTGCTGGAGCCTTCGCCAGCGCGGCGCGGACGGGCGCATCGTGCCCGACCCGGAGAAATTCCCCAACGGCATGAAGGCCGTGGCGGATTATGTGCACAGCAAGGGGCTGAAGTTCGGCATGTACTCCTGCGCCGGCGCGCGCACCTGTGCAGGCTATCCCGGCAGCTATGACCACGAATTCGTGGACGCCCAAACCTTTGCCGACTGGGGCGTGGACTTCCTCAAGTACGATTACTGCAACTTTCCTTCCTCCGGCGACTGCAAGGCCCGTTACCTGACCATGTCCATGGCGCTGAAGGCCACGGGGCGGGAGATCCTCTTCTCCGCCTGCAACTGGGGCCAGCAGGAGCCCGGCACCTGGATGCGTCAAATTGGCGCCCACATGTATCGCTCCACCGGCGATATCATGGATAATTACATCTCCTTCACCAACATCGTCAAATCCCAGCTGAACAAGCTGCACATGTCCGCCCCCGGCTGCTTCAACGATATGGATATGATGACCGTGGGCATGTGCGGCAAGGGCAATGTGGGCCTGGGCAAGGTCTGCACCTATGAGGAATACCGGCTGCAGTTCACGCTGTGGGCGCTGTGCGGCGTGCCGCTGATGATGGGCGCCGACCTGCGCACCCTCGGCCCGGAATACCGCGCGCTGATGCAGAACCGGACCCTGCTGCGCATCAACCAGGATGAGGAGTGCCGCGCGCCCTACGTCGTCCGCCGGGACAGCGTGTGCGTGCCCAACCCCAACCCCGGCCCCGGTCAGGATCCCTGGATGCACATCCCGGATACCGCCCTCATCCTCCTGCGCCACCTGAGCGATAACGAGTTTGCCCTCTTCTACGCCAACCTGGCCGACCAGGGCGCTGAGGTCCACGGCGAATTTGTCGATATGGGCCTGCCCGTGACCGGCGGCGTGGCCCTGGACATGACCGACGTCTTCACCGGCGAGCACATCGGCCAGGTGACCGACTTCTTCAACCCCCACATCGAGGGACACGACTGCAGGCTCTACCTGTGCAGGCTGGTGAAGCAGGATGCCTGAGTGCATGCAATGCAGCGCGCCCCTCACCCGGGATGAGATCGGCCTGACGAAGAAGCTCATCAACCGGGGCTGCACGGACTTCCTGTGCCTGCATTGCCTGGCCGCCCATTTCCAGGTGACGGCGGAGGATCTGCGCCGCAAGGCCGCGGAGTTCCGCGAGATGGGCTGCACGCTGTTCGTGTGATGCAAACCCGCAGACGCGGGCGTTTGCGCCGCCGCAAGGGACCGCGATCTGCAGCCGCAGTCCACGCTGCAAGCAAAGGATCCTGCCTCCGGGCAGGATCTTTTCAGGTTGCGGATATCATGATGGGCCGAGGGCTCTCCCGACAGGGGGAGCCCTTTTATCATCCGCTGCGATTGTTTGCATTTCATTCATATTTTCTTCATCCAGCCGTCAGATTGGCCATATACACTGGCATAGCATCAATCCGGAAGAAAGGAGTGAGCAACGATGCAATACCGCAATGAACTCAAGCACCTCATCACCCCCGGCGACCGGGCTGCCCTCTGCGCAGCGCTGAAGGCCGTTGCCAGCCTTGACCCCCACGCCGGAGCGAAGGGGTATTATTCGATCCGCAGCCTGTACTTTGACAACCTGGCGGACAAGGCCCTGCGGGAGAAGCTCGACGGCGTGAACGAGCGCGAAAAATTCCGCATCCGCTATTATGACGGCGATACGTCCCTCATCCACCTGGAAAAGAAGGTCAAGCGGGACAATGTGGGCTGCAAGGTATCCTGCACGATCACGGCGGAGGAAGCCCGGCGCATCACGGACGGCGATACCCTCTGGATGGCCACGGACAAGCGCGCCCTGGTAGTGGAGCTATACGCAAAGATGAAATCCCAGGGGCTGCGGCCCAGGACCATCGTGGATTACGAGCGCATCCCCTTTGTGTACGGGCCGGGCAACGTCCGCGTGACCATCGACTTCAATATACGGACCGGATTAAGGTGTACGGACTTCTTGAATCCCGACTGCGTGACCATCCCCGCTGCCGGGAACGACATCATCCTCGAGGTCAAGTGGGACGATTATCTGCCCACCGTCATCCGCCATGCCGTGCAGCTCAAGGGCCGCCGGCAGCAGGCCTTCTCCAAATACGCGCAATGCAGAATTTATGGTTAAAAGGAGCAATGCAGCATGAATTTCAATGACATCTTCAAGTCCTCTTTCCTGGAGAACATCACCTCCGTATCCATCGTGGATATGCTGCTCACCCTGGCGCTGGCCTTCGGTCTGGGCATGTTCATCTTCCTGGTCTACAAAAAGACCTACTCCGGCGTGATGTACTCCTCCTCCTTCGGCGGCACGCTGGTGGCGCTGACGATGATCACCTCCATGACCATCCTGGCGGTGACCAGCAACGTGGTGCTGAGCCTGGGCATGGTGGGCGCGCTGAGCATCGTCCGCTTCCGCACCGCCATCAAGGAGCCCATGGACATCGCGTTCCTGTTCTGGGCCATCGCGGCGGGCATCGTGCTGGCGGCCGGCATGATCCCCCTGGCAGTCATCGGCAGCGTGATCATCGGCGCGGTGATGCTGGTGTTCATCAACCGCAAGGCCGTGCATGACCCCTACATCGCCGTCATCACCTGCGCGGACAGCAAGGCCGAGAAGGCCGCGACTTCCTTCCTGCAGAACAACGTGGAGAAGGCCGTCATCAAGGCCAAGACCGCGCAGAACGGCGCCATCGAAATGACCTGGGAGATCCGCCTTGCCAAGCACGACACGGACTTCATCACCGCGCTTTCCGAGATGAATGGCGTTTCCTCCGCCGTGCTGGTGAGCTACAACGGCGACTACCTGGGCTGAGGTGAGAGCACATGCTTCGGCACAAGAACATTGACCGGATCTGCTGCGTGGTCCTTGCGCTGACGCTGCTGGCGACGGGCGTCTTTATGGGTGCGGCAGCGTCCGGCGGGATCGCGGAGAACACCACGATGGGCTACGAAACGCGCCTGTTCGACCAGAGCCGCGTGCATACCATCGACATCGTGATGGCAGATTGGCAGACATTCCTTGACAGCGCTACCGGCGAGGAGTATTCCGCCTGTCACCTGATCATCGACGGCGAAAGCTACAGGAACGTGGCCATCCGCGGCAAGGGCAATACGTCGCTGACCTCCGTGAAAAGCTACGGCAACGACCGCTATTCCTTCAAGGTGGAGTTCGACCACTACCAGTCCGGCATGACCTACCACGGCCTGGACAAGCTGAGCCTGAACAACCTCATCCAGGACAACACCTGCATGAAGGATTACTTCGCCTACACGCTGATGAACCGGATGGGCGTGGCAGCGCCCCTGTGCAGCTTCGTGCAGATCAGCGTGAACGGCGAGCCCTGGGGCCTGTATCTGGCGGTGGAGGGCGTGGAGGACGCCTTCCTCCAGCGCAACTACGGCAAGGACTACGGCGAATTGTACAAGCCGGACAGCATGTCCTTCGGCGGCGGCCGGGGCAATGGGCGCGATTTCAACATGGAGGATCTCGACTTCTCCTTCGGCAGTGACGAAGACGGCGAAAGCAGCTTCACCATGCCCGAAATGCCCGATATGGGCAACCCGCCCCAAATGCCCGCGAGTGGCACAATGCCGGACATGGGCAGCATGCCGGATATGGGCAATATGCCGCAGATGCCCACCGGCAGCAGCATGCCCGATACAGGCAGCTTCCCGCAGATGTCCGGCGGCAGCACGCCCGATATGAACAGCATGCCGCAGATGCCCACCGGCAGCATGCCGGACATGGGCGCCATGCCGCAGATGTCCACCAACGGTGCGCCAGACATGGGCAATATGCCGGAAATGCCTACCGGCGGCTTTGAAATGCCCGAAGGTTTCGAGATGCCCGAGGGCTTTGACAAGTCCGGCAGGGGCGGCTTTGGCGGAGGCATGGGCAGCGACGATGTGAAGCTCGTCTACACCGACGACGATCCCGACAGCTATGCCAATATCTTTGGCAACGCCAAAACGGACGTCACCGGGGCCGATCAGCAGCGACTCATCGCTGCGCTGAAGGCGCTGAACGAGGGCGACGTCTCCACCGTGGATACCGACGCGGTCATCCGCTACATGGCGGTGCATAACTTCCTCTGCAACGACGACAGCTACACCGGCATGATGGTGCACAACTACTACCTCTACGAGGAGGACGGCGTGCTCAGCATGATCCCCTGGGATTACAACCTGGCCTTCGGCGGGTTCTCCGGCGGGATGGGCGGCAACGGCGCGACCTCCACGGTCAACACCAGCATCAGCCGCCTGGTCAGCAGCGGTTCGGACAGTGACCGCCCCATGGCCGGCTGGATCACATCCAGTGAGGAATACACCGCCCAGTACCTGGCTATCTACGAGCAGTTCATGAATGACGTGTTCGATTCCGGCTGGTTCGAAGCGGAGATCGACCGGGTGACGGCCATGATCGCCCCCTATGTGGCGAGCGACCCCACGGCCTTCTGCACCTATGAGGAATTCCAGACCGGCGCGGAAACGCTCAAGCAGTTCTGCCTCCTGCGGGCGGAGAGCGTCACCGGGCAGCTGAAGGGCGATACCACCCGCGTGGACGCCTCCGGGCTGGATCTGTCCGTGATGGGCAGCATGGGCAAGGGCGGCGGATTCGGCGGCGGAGATTTCAGCCGCAGCGGCAGAGAACGCGCCGATGGGCAGTTCTCCGGCGGGCGTGGGGACACAGCGTCCGCCGGGCCCCAGGAGCAGCCCTCCGGCGAAGCGGCGGGCGTCCCCGCTTCGCAGATGCAGCCCGGGCAGACCTTCCCGGACTTCCAGGGGCTTGAAGGCCAATGGGGAGCCCGCACAGCTCCGCAGGATCAGACAGGCTGGCTGTGGCTGGCGCTGTGCGCGGCGCTGCTGGCAGGCGCCATCCTGCTGGCATGCATATACCCCAACAGGAGATAAGCATGAAGCATCCCCGGCGGGCCATGAAACCTGCCGGGGATGCGTTTATTCATTTTGCAGCGGCAGCTCAAACCAGAAGGTGGAGCCCTCCCCCGCCCGGCTTTCCACGCCGAAGGGAACGCCGTGCTGCTCCAGGATGCTCCGCACGATGGACAGCCCCAGTCCGCTGCCGATCACGGCCCGCTTGTGGGTCGCCCGGGTGCGGTAGTAGCGGTGCCAGATCATGGGCAGCTCCTCCTGGGGGATGCCCTCGCCGCCGTCTTGCACGCTGATGCGGATGCGGTCATCCGTCAGCGCCTGGGTGATGGTGACGGTCCTGTCCTCGCCGGTGTAGGTCAGGGCATTGCCGATCAGGTTGTAGATCACCTGGCCGATGCGCTTTTCGTCCGCCGCCACGGCATGATGGGCGTCGGGTTCAAAGCGGATGGTATAGCCCCTGGGCTCCACCAGGGTGCTGATGCGGGTGACGATCTCCTGCACCGCGGCGGTCAGGTCAAAGGGGGCGACCTCCATGGGCAGCGCGCCGGACTGCAGGCGGGAAAAGTCCATGATCTCATTCACCAGGGTGGTCAGGCGGGTGGTCTCGTCAATGATGACCTGCATGTTCTCCGGCGTACTTTCGCCGGGGATATCCCGCATGACCTCCGCATAGCCGCCGATCATGGTCAGGGGGGTACGCAGGTCGTGGCTGATGTTGGCGATCAGCTCATGCTGCAGCTTCTCCACCTGGCGCAGCTCCTCCGCCGCGCGGGTGAGGGTGGCGTTCAGCTCGGCGATCTCCCGGTAATCTTCGCCGTGCTTCGTCTGCCGGAAGCGCCCCAGGGCCAGCTCCCGGGCCGCGTCATTGGTCTCGATGATGGGCAGCGACAGCCTGCGGGACACGAGCACCGCCAGCAGCAGCGCGCCGATCAGCACCACCCCGGTGATCAGCAGCAGCTGGGAGCGGAGCGTCGTGACCGTGGCGTCCAGAGGTGTGATCATGGTGTTGAGCAGCATGTAGCCCAGCTGGCCGCCGGGCAGCGTGATCCGCCGGGCATACAGCAGGCTCTGGTACTGGGTATCGATCCGCGGCGGCGGATCGCCCACGAAGCTGCGGGGATTGTAGCGCTCATTCTCAAAGGGCTGCACATTGAATTGCTCCATCAGCGTGGAGCCATCCTCCGGCACGCGGCTGCACCACCAGCTCAGGTCGCGGATGCTCATGCGGTGGATGAGGCAGAACTGGGTATCCTCGCTGGAGATCACCGTGCGCCCGCTGCCGTCCAGGATCAGGATGCACACATCGTTCTGCGTGGCGAGCTGATCCGCCAGGACGTCGGCCTCGGCGTTGTCCAGATTATCCAGCATGACGGAGGCCGCCGATGCGACCTGCTTGGTCTTGTAATATCGGTAGTAATCATCCAGCCAGACGATCTGGAACAGCCACAGCATGGCGATCACAAACGCGACAAAGAGCACCAGGTACAGCATGATGCGGCTCCTGATGCCCAATTTGTGCAGTTGATCCGGTTTAATCTTTTTCAAAGCGATATCCCACCCCTCGCAGCGTGGTGATCCTGCCGCTGCACGCCCCCAGCGCCTTGCGCAGGAGCTTGATATGGGTGTCCAGCGTGCGGTCGTCGCCGTAGTAATCATAGCCCCAGACCTTGCTGATGAGCGTCTCGCGGGTCAGGGCGATCCCGCGGTTGCGCACCATGAAGAACAGCAGGTCATACTCCTTGGGACTGAGCTCCAGGGGCTTGCCGCCGATGCTGACGCGCCGGGCGGTGAAGTCCACCGTCAGCTCGCCCAGCGTGACCACGTCCCGATCCTGCGCTGCGGTGGTGCGCTTGAGGATGGCAGCGATGCGCATCATCAGCTCCTTGGGCGAGAAGGGCTTGACCACATAGTCGTCCACGCCCAGCTCAAAGCCATGGATGCGGTCATATTCCTCGCCCCGGGCCGAGAGCATCAGCACGGGCACCTGGCTGAACCTGCGGATCTCCTTGCATGCAGAAAACCCGTCCAGCTCCGGCATCATCACATCCATGATGACCAGGTCGTACTTGCCGCGATAGCATTTGTCAATGGCCTCGATGCCATTGGCGGCTTCATCCGCCGCATAGCCCTCAAAGGCCGCATATTTCCGGATCAGCTCCCGGATCTTCGGCTCGTCATCCACGATCAGCAGCGTCATAGGATCACCTCAGATACAAGTATATCACATTTCCCGGCAGATTGCAGTCGTTCATGGCGCGCCGGGGAAGCAAATTTCCATGCCGTCCCCGCGCCGGATCAGGTACAGGCGGATATCCGGCTCCGCAGCGCCCTGCAGCATCGTTTCCAGCTCCGCCACGGAGGAAAAGGGCACGCCGTTGAGCCGCGTCAGCAGATCCGTGGGGTGGATGCCGGCCCGTTCTGCCGCGCTGTCGTCCCGCACGGCCAATACGCTCACGCCCTCCGGGCTGTCCAGGAGCATCATGCCCAGCCCGGCCGTGCCGGCTTTGGCCTCCGCCGGTGATGGCTCCGCAGGCCCGGTCATGCCCAGCAGAACGCCTGCCAGCAGCAGAAGGAGCCCCGCGAATACGATCCACCCATGCCGCATGATATCCCCCCTTCCGTCAGCCTTCGCCCCATGATACCCGCAGAAAGTGATGAATGGATGAACTCGCCTTGAAATCCGGCTGAATGACCCCTGAAATGGCCGGAAGCGCCCTTTTTGCCTCCGCCCCTTCCCATCCGCCGGCTTCCATGGTATAATCATGCTGAAGAAATTTTCCTCCGCCGGGAACAAAAGCCCCGGCTGGTTCGTCTATTCAGCAGAACACCCATGCGAAAGCGAGGTGCAACCATGACCGACGAATTGACCCTGCGGCGGGCACAAAAGGGCGACGCCCGGGCCTTCGAAATGCTGGTCACGCCCCATGAGCAGATGCTCTGGCGGGTGTGCTGGCACTACACGCATCACCGGGAGGACGCCGCCGACTGCCTCCAGGAGACCATGCTCAAGGCGTGGAAGGCCATCCGCGCCTATCGGGGGGACTGCAGCGTTTCCAGCTGGCTGTACCGCATTGCCGCCACAGTCTGCCTGGACTTCCTGCGCAGGCAGAAGCGCCTGCCCGTGACCGAATCCGCCGACGAAATGGCAGCGGAGGACGGCTTCACCCCCGTGGATGACTCCCCCACCCCCGACGAGGCCGTCCTCCGGGCGGAATCCGCCGAACACATCCGCGCCGCCGTCGATTCCCTCCCCGCCGAGATGCGCACGGTCATCATCCTCTACGCATTGCAGGGCCTGGGGTACGAGGAGATCGCCGCTGTGACGCAGACCAGCGTGGGCACGGTAAAGAGCCGCATCAGCCGGGCAAGGCAGAAAATGGCCGTCTTTTTGGCAGAGGGCGGGAACAATCCGGCGCGATCATCGTCTATCAAAGCGAAAGGAGGACGCAAAAATGCATAATATCGACGAGAACGAAGTCCTCCGGGACGCGCTGTCCGGGCAGAACGAGGAGGTCCCCCCCATGCCGGAGGGGCTCCATGCCGCCTGGATGCAGAAAGTGGAGGATACAACCATGGAAAAGACCCGTACCATGAAGACCGTCACCCGCTGGCTGAGCGTCGCTGCGGCGGTGGTGTTCGTCGTCGGCGGCACGCTGCTCACCCGCGACGACCTGGCCTCCGGCATGAGCGCCGGCCAGAACGAAAGCGGCAATTACAAGACTGTCACCCTGAGGGCTGCCCGCAGCGTTTCGGACGACTACGTTTACAGCTCCTATGCCACCGCCGAGGCAGCCGAGGACAGCTACGACGCCGACTACGCCGCCAACGGCGGCACCATGCTCACCATGGCCCGGGGCGCCGCTGCGCCTGAGGAGGCCGCCGCACCTGCGGAGAAGAAGATCATCCGCACGGCCAGCATGACCATCGTCACCCAGGATTTTGATCATGCCGTGTCCGCGCTGAGCGCCTCCTGCGAGGGCCAGGGCGGCTGGATCGAACATTCCTCCCAGAGCACCAACAGCCGCACCGGGCTGCGCACCGCCTACCTGACGCTGCGCGTCCCCCAGGCCCAGCTGGACCCCTACCTCTCCGGCACCGAAGGGCTGGGGCGCATCACCAGCCGCAGTGAATCCGCCGAGGACGTGACCGCCTCCTACCAGGATACGCAAACCCGCCTCAACACCCAGCTGGCCCTGATGGACCGCCTGCAGGCCCTCATCACCGAATCCGGCGACCTCTCCGACCTGCTGGCCCTGGAAAACCAGATCGCCGATACCCAGTACCAGATCGACTCCCTGCAGACCTCCCTCAACCGCACCGACCGCCAGGTGAGCTACTCCACGGTGAGCATCACCGTGCAGGAGGAAAAGCTGGCCGAGCTGACCGACACCACCGTTTCCTTCGGCGAGCGCATCGTTTCCGCCGTGCAGACGGGCTGGGAGGCCTTCACCGGCTTCCTGGGGGACATGGTGGTGTTCCTGGTGGCCGCGCTGCCCTTTATCGGGATCGTCCTGGTTTTGGTCGTGATCGTCCATATCATCCGCAAAAGGAGGAAGTAACATGAAGAAGCTCATCATCCTGCTTTTGGCCATCGCGCTGATGCTGCCCGCCCTCGTCTCGGCGGAAGCCCCGGTTTTCGCTGCGGAGGGCGCGACCATCACCGTGACCGGCAGCGCCACCGTCACCCTCAAGGCGGATTACGCCCAGGTGACCGTGGGCGTGTCCACCTCCGCCAGGACCGTGGAGGAAGCCAGCGAGCAGAACAACGCTGCCATCCACACCGTTATTGCCGCGCTGAAGGAGGCCGGCGTCGCCGAGGAGGACATCGCCACCAGCAATTACTCCGTCAATGCGGAGTATGATTACTCCTCCCTCGGCGGGCAGAAGCTGACGGGCTACAATGTGTCCAACCAGCTCCGCGTCATCATCCGGGATATGGCGCACATCGGCGCCACCCTGGACAAGGCCACCGCCGCCGGCGCGAACACCATCTACAACATCCAGTTCCTGTCCACCAAGGCGGACGCCGCCCAGGATGAAGCCACCGCCTACGCCGTGCAGGACGCCATGCGCCGCGCGAAGCTCCTGGCTAATGCAGCAGGTCTGCAGCTGGGCAGCATCGTGTCCATCTCCGACAGCGTGACGGGCTACGGCGGCATGCCCCGCACCTACAAATCCACCATGGACGGCGCTGCGGGCAACAGCATCCTCCCGGATGACGCCTCGGTGAGCGCCAGCGTGACCATCGTGTTTGAGCTCAAGTAAATGGTATTCCCACCTCATCACCTGCTGCGGCGGGAGCTTCCCCTCAAGGGGAAGCCAAGGAAAAGCCTTCCCCTTGAGGGGAAGGTGCCCGAAGGGCGGATGAGGTGAACGCAGCAAAATAGACCTGCATGCACACAGCATACAGGTCTTTTTGATTACAGCACCTTCTTCAGGAAGTCCTGGGTGCGGGGCTGCTGGGGATGATCGAAGATCTCCTCCGGCGTGCCCTCCTCGATGATGTGGCCCTCGTCCATGAAGATGACGCGATCCGCCACCTCGCGGGCAAAGCCCATCTCATGGGTGACGACCACCATCGTCATGCCCTCGTGGGCCAGCTGCTTCATGACGTCCAGCACCTCGCCGACCATCTCGGGGTCCAGGGCGGAGGTGGGCTCGTCAAAGAGCATGACCTGGGGCTCCATGCACAGCGCGCGCACGATGGCGATACGCTGCTTCTGGCCGCCGGAAAGCTGGCTGGGATAGGCGTTTGCACGGTCCGCCAGGCCCACGCGCTTGAGCAGGCTCATGGCCTTCTCCTCGGCCTCCGCCTTGGACTTCTTCAGGAGCTTGCGGGGCGCGAGGGTCATGTTCTTGAGGATGGTCATGTGGGGGAAGAGGTTGAAGTGCTGGAACACCATGCCCATCTTCTCGCGGTGCTTGTTGATGTTCACCTTGGGGTCGGTGATGTTGACGCCCTCCACGGTGACGGTGCCGCAGGTGGGCTCCTCCAGGAGGTTGAGGCAGCGCAGGAAGGTGGATTTGCCGGAGCCGGAGGGGCCGATGACGACCACGACCTCGCCGCGCTTGATGTCCGCAGAGACGCCGCGCAGGGCCTTCAGCTTGCCCTCGTCAAAGTGCTTTTCCAGATCGCGGACGGAGATGATGATATCAGTGGTCACTGTTGCGCAGCCTCCTTTCCAGCTTGCCGATCAGCCAGGTGAGCGTGAGCACCACCAGCAGGTAGAGCAGACCGGACACGATATAGGGCGTGAAGGCCGAGAAGGTGCGGGAGCGGATGTAGTCGCCCGCCTTGGTCAGCTCGGTCAGCGCGATGTAGGAGAGGATGGAGGTCTCCTTGATGAGGGAGATGAACTCGTTGCACATGGCCGGCAGGGCGGATTTGGCCGCCTGGGGCAGGATGATGTAGAGCATCGTCTTCACGCCGGAAAGGCCCAGGGAGCGGCCGGCCTCGGTCTGGCCCTTCTCCACGCTCATGATGCCGCCGCGCACGATCTCTGCCACATAGGCGGCGGAGTTCAATCCGCAGGCGATCACGCCGATGATGACCTTGTCGATGCGCACAGAGCCGAAGATGCCGAAGTTGATGATCAGCACCTGCAGCAGCAGGGGCGTGCCGCGCATGATGTTGATGTACAGCCCGGCAAACCTGGACAGCGCCCGCACCACGAACGCGCCCACGCTGGGCAGGAGGCCCTTGCCGCGGGCATGCATGTGCTGGATCTGCGGCAGGCGCAATATCGCCAGGACAGTGCCCAGCGCCAGGCCCACCAGGATGGCGTAGAAGCTGACCTCCAGCGTCACGCCCAGGCCCTTCAAATACTGCAGCCAGCGGTCATCCTTGATGACGTTGAGGTAGATTTCCTTATAGATGAATTGCCAGAAATTGAGCGTATTGGCCTGAACGGCGGGCTCGATGGCCAGCCACCACTGCTCAAAAATGGAGATGCTTGCGTTCAAGGGGGTATCCTCCGCACTAATCTGAATCGCACAAATGCCGTAGAGAGGTCTCCCTCCCTACGGCGATGTGTAAACGGATGCTTACTCGGCGCTGAAGTACTTCACAGCCAGCTCGTCGAAGAAGCCTTCGGCCTGCAGCTCAGCCAGGGCCTTGTTGATCTTCTCCAGCAGCTCGGGGTTCTTCTTGTTGACCTCGATGCCGTACCAGTCAGCCTGCAGGCCCATATCGACGATCACCAGGGCTTCGTCCTTCAGGGAAGCCAGGATGGCCTGGCCCACGGGCTTGTCGATGATGACAGCGTCCACCTTGTTGCCCTGCAGATCCATCACCGCGTTGAGGAAGGTCTTGTACTGGGCAACGTTCTCCTTGCCGGTGATCTCCTCGGCAGCAAAGTCGCTGGTGGTGCCCAGCTGCACGCCGATCTTCTTGCCCTTGAGCTGATCAGCGGTGGCATAGCCGGAATCCGCCTTGACGATCACCACCAGGCCGGCGTTGATGTAGCCCTCGGAGAAATCAACGGTCAGCTTGCGCTCGTCGGTGATGGAGATGCCGGACAGGCCGACGGTGTTGGGGTCAGCGGCAACGGCGCTGATGACCGCATCGAAGTCCATGGCCTCGATGACGTACTCAATGCCGGCCTTCTTGGCGATGGCGTCCCACATATCGATGTCGTAGCCGACGGTCTTGTCGCCCTCGACGTACTCAAAGGGGGGATACTCGGGGTTGGTGGCCACGGTGATGACCACAGCCTCATCCTTCTTGGAGCAGCTGGCCATGGTCAGGGCCAGCACCAGCACCAGCATCAATGCAAACAGCTTCTTCATAATCATTTCCTCCATTTCTTTTCGGGAAGGTACGGGATGCATTATACGCCTGTTCGCGCGAATTGTCAACGGGTTTTTATGAATATTGATGCGGAATTTCAAATTTATTTTTC
>X409_Impala__coassemble_374_pt1 | contig 32875 bp, 28 predicted proteins | sample X409_Impala__metabat2_high_PE_002 | metagenome-assembled genome bin X409_Impala
CCAAGGCGCTGCTGATCTCCGGCACCAGCCTTTGCACCAGCCCCACCCGCGAGGCTGCCCTCAAGGCCCTCGCCTACGCCAGGCAGGCCGGCACCACCGTCATCTTCGATGCGGACTACCGCGCCTACACCTGGAAAAACCTCGATGAGGTGGCGGTCTACACCTCCCTCGTCGCCGCCCAGAGCGACATGGTGCTGGGCTCCCGCGAGGAATTCGACCTGATGGAGCGCCTGCTGTCCCTCCCCGGCACGGACGAGGCCAGCGCGAAGTACTGGCAGGATAGGGGCGTTGAGATCCTGGTCATCAAGCACGGCAAGAAGGGCTCCTGCGCCTACTCCAGGCAGGACGGCAGCTGGGACGTGAAGCCCTTCCCGGTGGACGCGCTGAAGGGCTTTGGCGGCGGAGACGGCTATGCCAGCGCCTTCCTGCACGGGCTGCTGCAGGGCAAGCCGCTCAACGAGGCCCTCGAGATGGGCAGCGCCAGCGCCGCCATGCTGGTGGCCAGCCACGCCTGCAGCCGCGATATGCCCACCGAGGACGCCCTGACCGCCTTCATCGCTGAAAAGAAGAAGACCTGCGGCGCGGTCGTGACGGCACTCTGATCCAGAATCTTTATTGGAGGTAATGCAGCATGCTTCCCATCATGAAGCCCTTCATCAACGGCCAGTACGCCGACAGCGCGTCGGAGAATTTCTTCACCATTCATGACCCCTCCACCGGCAAGGCCATCGCCCGGGTGCCCCAGTGCACCCAGGCCGAGATGGACGCTGCCATCGCCGCGGCAAAGGCCGCCTTCCCCGCCTGGCGGGATACCCCCGTCAAGAAGCGCGCCGCCATCATGATGAAGCTGCGCGCCCTTCTGGAGCGGGACCTGGACGAGCTGACCCGCCTGGTCGCCACCGAGAACGGCAAGTGCTGGGCGGAGGCCGCAGGCGATGTGGGCAAGGCCATCGAGATGACCGAGCTGGCCTGCTCCGCGCCCTCACTGCTGATGGGCGAGAGCCTCATGGATACCTCCGCCGGATACGATACCACCCTCTACCGTGAGCCCCTGGGCGTGTTCGCGGGCATCGCCCCGTGGAATTTCCCGGCGATGATCCCCGTGGGCTGGATGGCGCCGCTGGCCATCGTCTGCGGCAACACCTTCGTTTTGAAGCCCGCCCCCACCACGCCCCTGACCTGCCTGAAGATCGCCGCGCTGTACAAGGAAGCCGGCCTCCCCGACGGCGTGCTGAACATCGTCCCCTGCGAGAGCGACGTGGCCCAGACGCTGCTGGAGCATCCCGCCATCAAGGGCGTGACCTTCGTGGGCTCCACCAGGACCGGCCGGCATGTCTACGCCACCGCCGCCGCCAACGGCAAGCGGGTGCAGTGCCTGTGCGAGGCCAAGAATCACGCCCTGGTGCTGCGGGACGCCCCCATCGGGCGCACCGCCGCGGGCATCATGAACTCCGCCTTCGGCTGCGCGGGCGAGCGCTGCATGGCGCTGTCCGTGGTGGTGGCGGAGGAAGCCATCGCGGATGAGCTGGTGGCGGAGATCATCCGGCTGTGCCGTCAGCAGAAGATCGGCCCGGCCTATGACAAGACCTCCAACCTGGGCCCCGTGGGCAACAAGGCCCACATGGAGCGGATCCTCAGCCGCATCGAGGCCGGCATTGCCGAGGGTGCATCCCTGGTGCTGGACGGCCGCAATGTGAAGGTCGAGGGCTATGAGGAGGGCTACTACATCGGCCACACCGTCTTCGACCATGTGACGGAGGAGATGGATGTGGGCAGCCGGGAGATCTTCGGGCCGGTGCTGTGCATCAAGCGCGTGAAGGACTTCGAGGAGGGCCTGGCGCTCATGAACCGCAACCCCTTCGCCAACGGCAGCGTGATCTTCACCCAGTCCGGCTACTACGCCCGCGAGTTTGCCAAGCGCACCGACGGCGGCATGGTGGGCGTCAATGTGGGCATCCCGGTGCCCATCGGCGTGTTCCCCTTCTGCGGACACAAGAACAGCTTCTTCGGCGATCTGCACTGCCACGGCAAGGACGCCTTCCGCTTCTACACCGAGTCCAAGTGCGTCACCACCCGCTGGTTTGACGAGGAAGAGATGAAGAAGGAAAAGGTCGACACCTGGGACGGCTCGCTGTAAAATGACGAAAGATCAATGAAGAGGGGGATGAAAATGGCCTTTGAACGCGCGAAAATCACCCAGCTCCGCCCTAATGTTCACCTGATCGACGATGCGGGCGAAAGCACCTGTTACCTCATCACCGGCAGCGAAAAAGCCCTGCTGGTGGATACCGCCAACGGCTACGAAGACCTCCATGAGATCGTCCGCAGCCTGACCGATCTGCCCGTCACCGTGGTCAACACCCACGGCCACGGCGACCACGTCTTCGGCAACCTGTATTTTGAGGAAGCCTGGCTGCACCCGGCGGACAATGCGCTCTACGATATGTTCTTCGGCTATGCCAAGGAGGATCTGGCCAAGCGCGGCCTCAGGCCCTGCCCGGTGAAGGCGCTTCAGATCGGGCAGATCTTCGACCTGGGCGGCGTGCAGCTGGAGGTCGTTGACCTGCGCGGCCACACCGCCGGCTCCGTCGGGCTGCTGGACAAGGCAGGCCGCATCCTCTACACCGGCGACGGCCTCAACACCCACCTGTGGATGCAGCTGGATCACTCCCTGCCCATCCCGGTGCTGCTGGAGACCCTCCGCGCCCTGAAGGAAAAGCACGGCGGCGACTTCGATCATGTCGCCCACGGCCACGCCCGTGAGCTGCGCGGCAAGGAGATCCTGGACTGGATGATCCGGGGCTGCGAGGAGATCCTCGATGGCCGCACGGAAGACGATCCCCCTTATGAGTATTTCGGCGGCGTGTGCCGCCAGCACCCCATCAGCGATACCCCCGGCGAAGTCATCGTTTACTGAGTCCGTTACAACATATATGAGGAGGAAATCACCATGAAGAAACTCAACATCGGTATCGTCGGCGCGGGCCGCATCGGCAAGGTGCACGCGGCCTCCATCACCTACAACATCCCCCAGGCGCAGGTCGTGCGCGTGACCGACGTGGTGGAAGAAGCCGCCAGGTCCCTGGCTGAGACCTACGGCGTGCCCGCCTACAGCACCGATTACATGGATATCATCAACGACCCCGCCATCGACGCGGTGCTGGTGTGCTCCCCCACCCCCACCCACGCGGACATCTCCATCGCCGCGATGAAGGCCGGCAAGCACGTCTTCTGCGAGAAGCCCGTTGACCTGACCATCGAGAAGATCCGCAAGACCGCCGAGGTCGCCGCCGAGACCGGCAAAAAGCTTCAAATTGGCTTCAACCGCCGCTTTGACCACAACCACGGCAAGGTGCAGCAGCTGGCTGCGGGCGGCACCCTGGGCAACGTGGAGCTGATCAAGATCACCTCCCGCGACCCCGAGCCGCCCTCCCCCGAGTACGCTGCCTCCTCCGGCGGATTGTACATCGACATGATGATCCACGACTTTGACATGGCCATGTTCCTGGCCGGCTGCGACGTGAAGGAAGTCTACGCCATGGGCACCTCCCTGGTGGATCCCCGCATCGGCGAGGCCGGCGACGTGGACACCGCCATCGTCACGTTGACCTTCGAAAACGGCGCCCTGGGCGTCATTGACAACAGCCGCCGCGCCGCCTACGGCTACGATCAGCGCGTGGAGGTCTTCGGCAGCCTGGGCATGGCTGCGGGCGAAAACGACGGCGACTCCACCGTGCGCGTTTCCACCGCTGCGGGCGTCATGTCCGACAAGCCCCAGTACTTCTTCCTGGAGCGCTACATGGCTTCCTTCGTGGAGGAGATGAAGCAGTTCATCGCCGCCATCAACGAGGACAAGGAGGTGCCCGTGGGCATCCACGCCGGATTGATGAGCGTGGTGCTGGCCAAGGCCGCCAAGAAGTCCCTGGACGAGCATCGTCCGGTCAAAATTTCCGAGATCCTGGAGGCGTAATATGTCCGACATCATCCGCGCGGGCGGCCCCCACGCCTTTGGCTACACCGAGATCACCAGGCACACCGGCGATATGCTGATGGACTTCGGCATTCTCCGCCTGCACAAGGGCGAAAGCTGGACGGAGGCGCAGCCCCTGGAGAAAGCCTATCTGCTGGTTTACGGCGAGGTGCGCTTCGGCTGGGACGGCCAGTCCCACACCGAGCACCGCGAGAATTGCTTCGACGTGCCGCCCACGGCCCTGCATGTCTCCAAGGGGACGACCGTGACCATCACCTGCCTGTCGGAGGACTGCGAGATCAACGTTCTTCGCACGGTGAACGAGTCGGTTTTCCCCGCGAAGCTCTACCTCCCCCAGGACACCCCCGACGAGTTCCGCGGCGCGGGCACCATGCACGAGACCAGCACCCGCATCGTCCGCACCATCTTCGATCACGCCAACGCGCCCTGGGCCAACCTGGTACTGGGCGAGGTGATCGGCTTCCCGGGCAAGTGGTCCAGCTATCCGCCCCACCACCATCCCCAGCCGGAGATCTACTACTACAAGAACAACCCGGAAAACGGCTTCGGCTATGCCGAGGTGGGCGACACCGTCTACAAGGTGCGAAACGGCGATGCCGTGTGCATCCCCGCCGGCATGACCCATCCCCAGTGCACGCCGCCCGGCTACGCGCTGTGGTACCTGTGGGCCATCCGCCACCTGGACGGCTGCCCCTACAAGCAGCCTGATTACCCCGTTTTCCTGCCTGAGCACCTCTGGGTGCAGAAAAAAGACCAGCCCTACTGGGGCGATTCCTACGCAAAGGAGTGAGGACATGGAACGGATCCGACTGACCATGGCCCAGGCGCTGGTGCGCTTCCTGGACAACCAGTATGTGGAGCTGGACGGCGAGGAGAACAAGTTCGTCAGCGGCGTATTCGGCGTGTTCGGCCACGGCTGCGTAGTGGGCGTGGGCCAGGCCCTCTCCCAGGGCGACCACAGCCTCCGCTTCTATCAGGGCAAGAACGAGCAGAACATGGCCCTGGCCGCCATGGCCTTCGCCAAGCAGAAGAACCGCCGGGAGATCATCCCCTGCGTGTCCTCCATCGGCCCCGGCGCCATGAACATGGTCACCGCCGCCGGCTGCGCCACGGCCAACCGCATCCCGCTGCTGCTGCTGCCCGGCGATACCTTTGCCTGCCGCCAGCCCGACCCGGTGCTCCAGCAGGCGGAGTTCTTCGATTCCTTTGGCCGCACGGTGACCGACGCATTCCGCGGCGTGTGCCACTATTTTGACCGCATCGAGCGCCCGGAGCAGCTCATCACCGCCGCGATGCACGCCATGCGCGTCCTCACCGACCCGGCGGATACCGGCGCGGTGTGCCTGGCCATGCCCCAGGACGTGGAGGGCGAGGCCTACGATTACCCCGCCGAATTCTTCCGCAAGCGCGTGTGGCACATGGATCGCCGCCCTATGACGGACGGCCAGCTCGCCCGCGTGATGGAGATCCTCCGCAAAGCCGAAAAGCCCCTGGTCATCATGGGCGGCGGCGTGCGCTACTCCGAGGCGGGCGATGCGCTGGCGGCCTTTTGTGAGGCCGCGAACATCCCCTTCGCCGAGACCCAGGCCGGCAAGGGCACCCTGCCCTGGACGCATCCGCTGAACATTGGCGGCATCGGCGTGACCGGCGGCAAGGCAGCCAATATCCTCGCCCCCCAGGCGGACGTGGTCATCGCCGTGGGCTCCCGCCTGACGGACTTCACCACCTCCTCCAAGTGGCTCTTCCGGCAGGACGCGAAGTTCATCGGCCTGAACATCTGCCCCTTTGACGCCATCAAGATGGACGCTGAGGGCATCATCTGCGACGCGAAGGCCGGCCTTACCGCCATGACCGCCGCCCTGGAGGGCTACAAATCCCAGTGGGGCGAGGAAGTCAAGGCCGCCGTGGACGAGTGGAACGCCATCGTGGACGGCTACTACGCCGCCGAGGACGAGCGCGGTTTGTCCCAGACCCGCGCCCTGGGCGAGATCAACCGTTTCATGCAGCCCGGCGATATCGCGGTGGGCTCCGCCGGCTCCCTGCCCGGCGATATGCAGCGGCTCTTCCGCCCGGGCCAGCGCGATACCTATCACATGGAATACGGCTTCTCCAACATGGGCTACGAGACCAACGGCGCCCTGGGCGTGAAGCTCGCCGCCCCCGACCGCGAGGTCTACACCTTCTTCGGCGACGGCACCTACCTCATGGCCCACTCCGAACTGCTGACCTGCGTGCAGGAGGGCCTGCGCGTGCATTTCTGCCTGTTTGACAACAGCGGCTGGGGCTGCATCGAGAACCTGCAGAACAACCAGGGCAACGACACCTTCGGCACCGTGTTCCGCGCCCGCAGCGCCTCCGGCCAGCTGGACGGCCCCATCCTGCCCATCGACTTTGCCAAAAACGCCGAAGCCTACGGCCTGAAGGCCTACACCATCCGCACCGCGGAGGAGCTGCGCGCGGCCCTCGCCGACGCCCTCACCCAGGATAAGCCCGTGCTTTACGACATCAAGGTCGTGCCCGGCACCATGACCCCCGGTTTTGAGAACTGGTGGCGCGTGGGCGTGGCGGAGGTCTCCACCCAGCCGAGGGTGCAGGCGGCCTACGAAGATTTGATGTCTCATGTGAAAAATACCCGCGAGTTTTAATCGCAGGTTTCGCGCCGCGAGCGCGAGCAGGGGGCTTTCCGATCGCCCCCTGCACCCCTTCGGTCCCCCAATTTGTTGATAACAAAGGAGGAATCTCCCATGCTGAATCCCAACAAAGTGAAGCTTGCCATCGCTCCCATCGGCTGGACCAACGACGATCTGCCCGACCTGGGCGCGGAAAACACCTTTGAGCAGTGCGTGAGCGAGATGGCGCTGGCCGGCTTCAAGGGCTCGGAGATCGGCAACAAGTATCCCCAGGACGTGGCCGTCCTCAAGCACAAGCTGGACGTGCGCGGCCTTCAAATTTGCAACGCCTGGTTCTCCACCCTGTTCACCTCCGAGCCCTATGAGGTGACCATCCGCAACTTCATCGCCCACCGGGACCGCCTGCATGCCCTGGGCGCGAAGGTCATCGGCGCCTCCGAGCAGGGCAATTCCATCCAAGGCAAGCCTCTCAACATCTTCGGCGCGGACAAGCCTGTCTACACCCGTGAGCAGTGGGAGCTGATCGCCCGCGGCTACAACGAGCTGGGCGCCCTGGCCCAGGAGAAGGGCATGACCCTCACCTGCCACCACCACATGGGCACCGGCGTGCAGACGGCGGAGGAGATCGACACCTTCATGTCCCTGATCGACCCGGAGAAGGTCTTCCTGCTGTTTGACTCCGGCCACCTGACCTTCGCCGGCATCGACCCCGTGCCCGTGCTGGAGAAATACATTGACCGCATCAGGCATGTCCACCTCAAGGACGTGCGCCTGGCCATCCGCGACAAGGCGCAGCAGGAGGGCTGGAGTTTCCTGCAGGCCGTCCGCGAGGGCGTTTTCACCGTGCCCGGCGACGGCGATGTGGATTTCGCCCCCATCTTCGACATCCTGGAGAAGTCCGGCTACGAGGGCTGGGTGGTGGTCGAGGCCGAGCAGGATCCCGCCAAGGCCAACCCCTTCGAGTACGCCAAGAAGGCCCGCGCCTACATCGCGGAAAAGACCGGCCTGTAAACGCAAGGGAGCGCAGCGTGTACGAAACACCGCGCTCCCTTTTGCTTTGCTGTTTTCTCCGGGCCTGCCGGTCAGAACCAGTATCCCCTGAAAATATAGCTGCACAGCGACGCCAGACCGATAACCATAAGGACCGGAACAAGGATCACCGCTCCTTTTATGATGATCCGGGCCACTTTGCTTTCTATCCGGCTGATCCTTTGCAGCAGCCGGTCATACGGTTCTTCAAAGGGTGAACAAACAATCGTCAGGATCATTTCCAGTATATCTTCCATCCCAACCCCCAGGCATCACAGCGTCACGCTGCCGACGTAGATCTGCCCATCCACCTTCGGGGGATTCTCCTCCCGGCGGAAGCGGAAGGTCTCCGGGTGTTCCGCATACAGGTGGCACAACCCGATGCCCATGTCGATCTTGTTCATCCGGCCATGGGTGCGCTGCTTGATGCGGCCCAGCTCCTCCCGGTAGAGGTGGAGCGTGTCGCCCTCATGGGTGACGAACCAGGGCTGGCTGTTGGTGGCGGAGGGCGCCAGGCGCAAGGCCTCCAGGCGGTCATCGGGCTGATCGGCCAGCTCCGCCATGGGCTTGCGCTTGAAGTCCGCGGCGGTGCGCTCCGGCACGCTGTCCGGCACGCCGATGGCCATCATCACCGCCAGCTTCATCCCCTCGGGGACGGGCTCCTTGTCCGTCAGGCTGCCCAGGCCCACCCAGCAGGTGCCAAGGCCCAGCGACTGGGCATACAGATCCAGCTGCTGGTACATGAAGCCCACGTTGAGCAGCCCCTCATCGCTGCCATCGGAGAAAATGGCGATGAAATGGGGCGTCTTCCACTTTTGCAGGAAATTGCCGTGGTCGGTGGGGATGATGCGGCCCTCAACCCTCGCGCCGGGAATGAGGGGCACGAGGCCCTCCATGTACCGCAGCAGGTCAGAGAGGACGGCATTGTCGATGCGCTCGGCGCGGTAGGCCCGCACGGAGCGGCGGCGGGGGATCATGTTGGCGATGGTCATGTGAATACCTCCTTGCAAAGCATCGTTGACGCCTCATCCGTCTTCGTTTGACGCTTTTCAAGCGTCGCACGAATCCACCTTCCCACGCCGGGGAAGGAAAAGGCGCCCTGCAGCCCTTCATCCGTCGGGCGTCGTTCATGTTCAAAGGAAAAGCGCCGCCCGGGGTGATTCCCTTCCCCAGCATGGGGAAGGTGGCTTCTTTTTCGGGAAAACGCGAAAAAGAAGACGGATGAGGCCGCCCGCAGCAGAGTTGCGTTCGTCAGGTCAGTACATCCAGCAGCAACAAACCTACCTATAAGACGCACGGCAGGCACAAAACATTTCACCGCAAGCGAAAAATCCGCCGCAGTCTTGCATGCGGCGGATGGCAATACCAGGGGATCAGTAGCCGCCGCTCATTTCGGTGAGGTCGGTCACTTCGCAGAGGGTGCCGGCGGCGTAGCGGGCCTCGGCCTCCTCCATGATCTTGGCGGTGGCGCTGACGCCGCAGCGGCTCGCGCCCACGGCACGGGCGCTCAGCACGGTATCCAGGTCGCGGATGCCGCCGGAGCCCTTCACCCGCACGTTGGCGGAGACGGCCGCGCGCATCAGCTTCAGGTCGTCGATGGTGCAGCCCTTGGAGCCGTAGCCGGTGGAGGTCTTGACGAAGTCCGCACCGGCCTCCTCGGCCAGTTTGCAGCAGGTGATCTTCTGCTCCTCGGTCAGGTAGCAGGTCTCCAGGATGACCTTGAGGATGGCGGCTTTCTCATGGGCGGCGTCCGCCAGGAGCTTGATCTCGTTCTTGACATATTCATGGTCGCCGGCGATCATCTTGCCGATGTTGATGACCATATCCAGCTCGGTGCAGCCCTCCTCCAGGGCCAGCTTGGCCTCGGCGAGCTTGATGGCGGTCTCGTGGCTACCGTGGGGGAAGCCGATGACGGTGCAGACCTTCACGTCGGAACCGGCCAGCATCTCAGCCAGGATCGGCACATCGCAGGGGCGGGCGCACACGGACGCGCAGTCGTACTTCAGCGCCAGCTCGCAGCCTTTGCGGATGTCCGCCTCGGTGAGGAAGGGCTGCAGGGTGGAGTGGTCGAGCATCTTGGCGATATCATGGGGGGTAATGGCCATGGGGGTGTCCTCCTTGTATATGAAGTAAAGATTGGCACACGGATACCTGTATATATTCGCCATGGAGGACGGAATCCCTGCTTGACATCCCCCGCAATGCCGTGCTATCATCGAAAAAAGCACGAAAGAGGCGATCTCCATGGCAGAATCCTTCCTGACCCTGATGGCGGATTATGACACGGCCTCCCAGTTCCGCATGGATGAGTGGTACGGCGCGATCCAGCGGGCGGGCTTCACCGGCACCCAGACCCCCGGCCTCAACCACCACATCAGCCTGGCCACCTTTGCCGTGGAGCAGGAGGCCGAGGCCATCGAGCTGACGAAGCAGATCGCCGCAGCCTTCGCCCCGGTGGACGTGCATGTCAGCCATGTGGGGCTGTTTGCGGGCAGCCGGGTGCTCTTTGCCGCCCCGGATATGAGCCCCGCTTTGTCCGCCCTGCAGAAGGCCTGTGCCGATGACCGTCCCCTCAACGGCCACCCCTGGACGCCCCACACAACCATGCTCATCGACTCGCCGGAGAACATCGCCGCCGCGCTGCCCACGCTGATGGAGAAGTTCGAGCCCTTCCGCGGGCAGATCACCCACCTGCACCTGTGCGCCTTCTGGCCCACGCGGGAGATCCTCCGCGTGCCGCTGACCGGCGAGAAATAATTTCCCTGCCCATGCAGGGTTTTCATGCGCTGCAACGTTGTATCAGCAAAGGAGCTGATGACGATGCGGCGCATTTTGTGTATCCTGCTGGCCCTGCTGACGCTGCCCTTCGCTGCCTGTGCAGAGGACGGCAACCGCGTGGCGGAGGGCCTGCCCGCGCTGACCTTCACCGTGACGGACACGGGAGAGCCAACCGCCAACGACCTCCGCCCCTATCTGCTGGCGGTGGAGGTCGCCTCGGCGGACGGCGCTTTCCGCCAGACCGTCACCTGGGAATCCAACGAGCACCCGGACTTTGAGCGCCTCGCACCCTTCGTCCGCCTGGTGGATTACAATTTCGACGGCTACAAGGATCTGCAGCTGCTGGTCGCCCAGGGCGCGCGCAACGTGTTCTACGCCGTGGCGCTGTGGAATGAGGAGAAGGGCTGCTTCCGGGAGGTCTCCCAGGACTGCCCGCGTCTGCCCGGCGTGAAGTCCGCCGACAAAACAGGTCAGGCGGAATTCTGCAACCCAGAGTTCTATCCCGACGCTTACAATCCCGGTTTTGGATGGGTCTACTGTGTGGAGGCAGACGGCCTTTTCTACCGCACAGAGTATGTATACAAGTGGGAGCTTGGCTACGGGCTGGAGACCTACTGGGTCGCCTCGGTGTATGACGCGGGGAAGGCCTGCCCGCGCTACATCTGGCACAGCTACCTGGAACCTGACCCCTTCATCCCCTGGGAATAAACACAGATCCCCGCCGCATCGTCGTGATGCAGCGGGGATCATTTTACTTCTCCTGCACTTCCTCGATCATTTCCAGCACTCTCATGGTGCCATCGGCAGGCGGCGCGGCCTTCACGGCCTCCGTCAGCTTCTCCCGGTCCGCCCAGGTGGAGAGGAGCGCCTCGGTCAGGGTGGCGGCGGTCATGTTCTCCTGCAGGAGCACACGGCACAGCCCGCGCTTTTCCAGGCTCTGGGCGTTGAGGATCTGGTCGCCGCGGCTGGCTCCCTTGGGGTAGGGCACCAGCAGCAGCGGGCGCGCCAGGGCCTGGAACTCCATCAGGGCGTTGCTGCCCGCGCGGGAAAGCACCAGATCAGCGCAGGCGAAGATATCCGGCAGCTCGGCGGAAACGAACTCCAGCTGGGTGTAGCCGGCGGTGGCGTTCAGGGATTCATCCAGGTTGCCCTTGCCGCAGATATGCACCACGTCGAAGGTGGGGAGCAGCTCCGGCAGCGCCTCGCGCAGGGCCTTGTTGACCGCCTGGGCGCCCAGGGAGCCGCCCATCATCAGCAAAACGGGCTTGTCGCCGGTGAAGCCCAGGAGCTTGAGGCCCTTGGCCTTGTCGCCCTGGAAGAGCTCCGGGCGCAGGGGCGTGCCGACACATTCCGCCTTGTCGCCCAGGGCGGCGGCGCACTCCGGGAAGGTGGTGGCGACCTTCTTTGCAAAGGGCGTGCAGAGCTTGTTGGCCAGGCCGGGGGTCAGGTCGGACTCATGGCACACCACGGGGATGCGGTGCAGCCACGCGCCGAACACCACCGGCACCGCCACGAATCCGCCCTTGGAGAAGCACACGTCGGGCTTTAGTGACCCCATCAGGTGGGCGGACTGGAACGCGCCCGCAATCACCCGGAAGGGGTCGGTGAAGTTCTTCCAGTCGAAATAGCGGCGGAGCTTGCCGGACTTGACCGCATGATAATGGATGCCCTCGATGGCGGTGAGCTTATCGGCCTCCACGCCCTTTTCGGTGCCGATGTAATGCACCTCGTAGCCCTTTTCCAGCAGATGGGGCAGCAGCGCCAGGTTGGGGGTGACGTGGCCCATGGTGCCGCCGCCGGTCAGGACGATCTTCTTGCTCATACGTTGAACCCTCCTTGGGGGGATTTTCTTTTGCACAGTCTATGATAAACCGGATGGGGAAATGTGTCAAGACTGAACTCCCTCCGTCATCCCGCAAGCGGGATGCCACCTCCCTCGAGAGGGAGGCTGAGCAACCAAGCCTTCCCCTCTGGGGAAGGTGGCCTCAGGCCTGCCCGGAGGTCGGATGAGGTTCCCGCTCACGGGAGGGGCAAGCCCCTCCCCTACGGCGCGGATGACCGCCGCTAACTCCCCGCCAAAGCCACTTGTTTTTTTTTTTTTTCGTGATATACTTCCCAAAAGCGGTTATGCGCCGCACGCAAAGAAAGGTGGAATCCTCATGTCGTTTAACAACTGCGGCAAGCAAATCAAAGTATTTGCCAAGGTGCTGCGGTGGCTTGCGGTGATTGTCGGCCTCATCCAGGCGATGGCCGGCCTGGTCAGCGGTATTTTCCTGGTCATTGCGGGCTGGATCGGCAGCCTGTTCCTGTATGGCTTCGGCATCATTGTTGAGGCACATGAAACAGCGGCGGAGGCCAGCGTTTCTACGGAAGCGCCCAGCCAGCAGCCTGCCATTGCCCCCATTTTCCGAGATCATTCTGAGTCCCGCAGCACTTCAGCGCCTTCCTCCGCCTGGCGCTGCAGCCGTTGCAACGCGCTGAACCCCGCACATCTGGGCACCTGTCCTCAATGCGGCGAACTCAAACCCGAAAAGAACTAACACCAGCCCCGGCCTCCCCACAAGGAAGCCGGGGCCGTTTTATGTCCGTCACTTTTCCAGCGCCTTTGCCAGGAAGGCCAGCGCCAGGCCTTGTCCCCAGCCCTGGGTCCAGCGGCGGGAGATGCCCCGGTAGCCCTCGCGGTCCTTCATCACCGCCGTGCCGCCGGAAACGTTCAGCACCCGGCCCTCCGGGGTGATGTTGGCCAGCACGCCCTCCAGGGCCCGGCTGACGTGCTTGCGGTGCAGCGGATTCCCCACCGAAGCCATCGCCGCCGCGATCGCGCAGGACGCGCTGACTTCCTCGTAGGAATCCGCGTCATCCAGGATGGTGCGCCACAATCCGCTGTCCGTCTGCAGGAGCTTGAGCGCCGCCAGCTGCTCCGCCAGCGCGCCCTCCACATCCATGCACTGGGGGTGCAGATACCACCGGGGCAGCACGCGCTTCACCTGCGACATGGTATACGCCGCCCAGCCGTTGGCGCGGCCCCAGTAAAAGCCGGACATGTGGTTGCCGCCGATGTGGTCATAGCCGTGATACCACAGGCCGCTGGCCTTGTCCTGCAGGAACTCAATATGCCAGTAATACTGGTTGAGGGCGTCCTCCACCAGGGCGTCATCGCCGAACATCACGCCCGCACGCAGCATGAAATACGCCGCCATCATCAGCGTATCCGCCCAGGCCTGCTGGGGGAAGTCATTCCCCGCAGACACGGTATGCTGCAGCACATTCTCGCCAAAGCGCTCCGCCCGTTTCCGCAGATAATCCAGCTTGGACAGGGCGATCTCCCGGTATTTCTCCTCGCCGTACTTCTCGTACAAGCTCAGCAGGCAATGCCCCATCGCGCATGTATTGACCGTCCAGATGGGCAGCCCCAGGCCGATGTATTCATCCACCCGCGCCCTGACCATCTCGATGTACCGATCCTCCCCCGTCGCCCGCGAGAGCTCGCACATGCCATAATAGGCCACGCCGCAGGGCCAATCCCAGGTGAGATCCATCCGCATGGTCATCTCCGCCACAGTGTCAGCCGCCTTCAGCACCCGCGCCCGGTCAAAATCATTCTGATTCAATCTCCTCGCCTCCCCGGCATCAAGCATTACCCCCATTATAGCAGATTTCCGCGCCCCTGGGAAGGCACATCTTCGCCGCAGAAAGAAATTGCACAAAAACTGAAAAAGGGGCTTGCATCGTTTTCCCAACTGTGCTATAATGATTTGCGTGCTTGACAGAGCACGAGTGTGCTTGGGGCATTAGCACAGTTGGTAGAACGAACTACCTCTTGCGCATCCCCGGCACCCACCCCGCAAGTTGGAGAACTTGCACAAAAAATCAATAGAGAATTTGGGGCATTAGCACAGTTGGTAGCGCGCTACATTCGCATTGTAGAGGTCACCGGTTCGAATCCGGTATGCTCCACTCCAAAAAAGAGCTTTCTAACAAGGGTTAGAGAGCTCTTTTCCTTTTCACGGAGCACTCAAAAACTTGGGATGCGAATGTATCGTTTCCTTCTCGATTATTGACCTCTGATGATCAGAAATTGCTATTTAGTTATGAAACCAACGAAATTGCTAATACCCTAATTTTTGCCCTGTTTTAGCCCCCCAAATGGGCATTTTCGGCTTCTGACCGACTTGGTCAGAGGTTTTTTGTTGCAAAAATAAATTTCGTCATTTTGACGAGAGAAAAGTTTGAAAGGAGATCCCCATGAGTAAAGTTAATTTCGTGAGCGAGTTCAATGCCATTATGCGATATGCCCGCGACAATTGCCTCCCCTTGCGTGAGCGTATGCTGTGGATCGCGCTGTTCTATGTCTCCAACGACCGCGCTGTCTACAATGAGCAAACCCAGGAATACGAATGGCCGGATAGCTATATCCAGGTATCAAATGGTGAGCTGGGTCTGTACTGCTGCCTCGATAAGCGTGGCATCGAGACACTACGTAATACACTCAAGCAGCGCGGTATTCTTGACTTCCGCCCAGGATTGAAGAATAAGCGCAACCCGGCATACAAGCTCAATTACCTCACCGTTGGGTGCAAAAACGCGCCTAACGATGCACCCAACAGTGTACCCAACCATGTTCCCAACGTTGAGCCTAACCATGTTCCCAGGTATACAGAACAAGAGGGCATGTTGGGTGCAAAATTGCTGCCAACAGTGTCCCCTTATCCTAAAGATAAATATACAAATCAAACTTCGAATGGTATAGGTGCAAACCAGGGTATGGGCTTTGTCGATCTGAGCGCGCCGCCGGTCTGTGCCGGATTTATTCCCCTCCTGCGAGAGGAGGACTATGCATGACCACACAGGATGTGAACCAGGTTCTAGCCATCATGAAGGCCAACTATAACTACGCCTTTAAGAACATGAGCCAGGAAGAGAAGTATATGCTGCTGTGCACGTGGGCGGTGACGCTGCAGGATCTGCCTGCCGACATTGTGATGCTGGCGGTGATGCAGCTGGTATCCCAGTCGAAATGGCTGCCCACCGTGGCTGAGATCCGCGAGAAATGCCGTGAGATCCACTATGCCGCTGCGACACCAGATACAGCTTACGACATGATGCTGGCAAACGGGATGCAGTTTACTCCGGAACAGCAGCGGGAGCATGACCGCCGTGAAGCCAAGCGGAAGTACATTGCGGAGGCAACAAAGCATCTGCGTAACGAGGATCATGGTGCGCTGACGTTGGATAGTCTGCTGGTGAATCCGGCGTTTGTGGGGATCGGTACGGGGAGGCCGAGCTTTCTTCTTCAGGGCGGAAGTATAGCGTCACCACTATTGTAAACGATGCCCGAGGGAGAAAGAGCTCCCCGGCATCGGTGTTTTAGAGTGTTTCGTTCAGCGGCTACTCATCGTATAATTCATACTGGTGGTAATACAGTAAACATCAGGCTTATACAGCAATCATGATGGTAGTACTTGTTCCAAGCTTTGTGAGACTTTGCATTACACGTGATGATATGTTTGTGAGACATTTGACTCATGAAATGTGATTACACAATGCTTGCAATTATCGAATTCTTGTTTTCGAGTGTTGTGCTTAGTCCTTTAATATCATATTTACTATCTGGGAAAGAAGTATCTACTTCTATACAAAAGGAGCTTGATGCCGAATAATCCGGCTTTCAAGGTCTTTCTTTGCTCGAAGTTGTTGGTTTTCTTCGCGCAGATGCGCGACTTCGGCTTGGAGTTCCAACGCTTGTGCCCCTAAATCAAGCAGTTGCCTATACAACTCGATATTATCAGCCTTTTGCGCCATGCTGATAGCATCCTTCATTGCATCATAAAAAGCCATATATTGTTGCTCCTTCGTTATTCAACTGAACAGATTTCTACCTGTACAGTTTGAAAGTGCGGTTGAATGCCGTATGTACGGAAAATTACCGTATTCAACACTTCGCGGATGTTGGCTTGGAGCTTATCGCGTTCCTTTTCGGATACAGCAAAGGAATACTTGTATGTAGAGGCGGTATTACCATGATTCACAACTAGATTAAGAGAATACTGGCCAATCTCCCAGTACAAGGCCTTCTCCAGTTCAGCACGAGCTGCTGCATATTCTTCAGAATTCTGCATATGCTGCATAGCCTGCTGCGGAGACTGCATGTTTCCACGGCATTGCTCCCATGCCTGGGCATACTTGGTCATTGCCGGTTCAATAGACTTTCTGGCAGCATCAAAGAAGTCGGCGTACTCGGTAAAGGCACACATAATGCTGTCTGCTTCAACCCGGAAAGGATGTGCCGTTTCCATCGAAGAAGCAAAATTGCCGGCAATGCTTTGATTGATAGGGCAAATGAATGTAGACCATTGCAGATTTAGTTTTCGCCCATCCTGCTTGCGTTCGATCTCCACGGCCATTTTCTTTACGATGATGGGCTTGCGAAGTGCCTCAAATATGCCTTCGACGGTTATATATGAACCGCTGGTATTACACCATAGGCTTGCACGACCTGTTGGATGGTATTTCAGGATGGGTTTCATAGCCCACTTACGCCATGCCCATTGAATGATTGGTATCAGGATAGCAATGGCAGACATGATCAGGGCAAGCGTTTCATAAAGCGTCATAGGGGCTGTAGTATGCGTAACCTCTGGCATATGTACCCTCCTTCTTAAGCCACCAACTCAATATTCATCTCATTCAGCACCGCTTCGTACTGCTCGCCGAACACTTCATAGAAGCGTCCCAGACCGCCCTTGCGGTCAAAGGGGTTCAGTTCCAGGTCATCCGGCACAATGCTCAGCGACGCAGCAATGTGATCCTTGATCAGGCGCAGCCATTCCATCTGCTCCTCCGTGAAGTGTACCGCGCCAGCGTTACGCCGCAGCGTCCACTGCATGAAGTTATAGTTCACACGGTCAGCAAAGGGGCTCAAGTTGTCCGCATAGCCCATCTCAAACCGGATGATGGATATCAGGTCCGTCAACTGGCCCATCACGCCGCGTTTGACCTTCTCCGGCTTCTTGATGGCATAGCAATCCCACAGACGCTGTACCGTCACGCCTTTGTCCTTGAGGCGGACGTACAATTGCTGCAGCTTCTCAATGACCATCGGACGGTCGCGGTAGGCTTCGTTGTAGATGATCCGGAGCGCAATGATTTCGTCCTTGTTCTCTTCGATAAACTCACGGAAAGTCTTGATCACCCGGTCAGCGTTTTCTTCCTGCGTTGTATCATACCCGGCGAACATAACACAATCCAGATTCACGTTGTCGATGATCTGATCATGGCTTCGGCGGATATTCTCGATGAAGTCACGGACATCCGGCTGATAGAAGGGCTGCACTGCTTCAGCAGCCAGTTCCCAGGATACCTGCTGAAGCTGCTCTTCCGCAGGAGCAGATGAACCACTGATTTCCTGGGCCTTCGCGAGAACGGTATCCTCGTCGAAGGCATTGAGTAGCTTCTCTGCCAGCTTCCCGGCCGGTGTTCCGACGTGCTGCTCAAAGGACTTGCGTTCGCTGGGTGTCATCTGGCTATTAAGCCGAATCAGACGGTTAGCCAGAGAAGTCAGGGTATCTTCGTCCTTTGCGCCGAGGGCTACATTAAGCATGAGTTCCTTCATGGACACGGTAGGCTTACGCTCCAACGGGCGGGTATCCGTCTTCTTGGACTTGGTAACGCCTACTGCGTCCACGATTACAAAATGATCCTTTGCCTCTGTTGCAGAAGGGCTGACGCGCTTGAGGTCATCCTTGCCCAGGGTTCGGGTGCCACGTCCCTTCATTTGCTCAAAGTAGTTCTTGCTCCGCACATCGCGCATGAAGATCAGGCACTCAATGGGCTTTACGTCAGTACCGGTGGCGATCATGTCCACCGTAACAGCAATACGGGGATAGTAATCGTTCCGAAAAGAACTGAGGATGCTTTCTGGATTCTCAGCGGCATAGGTGATCTTCTGACAGAACTGATTACCTTCACCGAACTCCTCGCGAACGATCTGGATAATGTCATCAGCGTGGCTGTCCGTCTTGGCGAAGATCAGCGTCTTGGGGACCTCCTGGCGGTGAGGGAAAAGTGCAGTGAATAAGTTCTCGCGGAAGGTGCGGATAACCGTACGAATTTGGTTGGGGTTGACAATGTCCTTGTCCAACTGGCTAGGTCTGTAATCAACATCCTCGTCCATCTGCTTCCACCGTTTTTCACGGGAGAGCCGATTACGGTACTCGATATACTGGCGCATCAAATGTCCGCCTGTCTGCCCAATCTGCGTTTCGATCAGGAAAATATCTTCGCCGACATTTACACCGTCAATGATGGCCTGTTCGCGTGAGTATTCGCTGACGATATTCTCCTTGAAGTATGCAAATGTACGCTTGTCAGGCGTAGCCGTCAAGCCAATAATAAAAGAGTCGAAGTACTCCAACACTTGCTTCCATACGTTATAGATGGAGCGATGACATTCATCAACGATGATACAGTCGAAGTATTCCGGGGGATATTTTTCATTGTACAAGACAACCTTGGGAGTTTTGGCATCTGCAGTAGTCAGTTCGGCAAAGGACGTTTCTTCGGCAGAGTCATTCAGCTCTTCACCGCTGAGGATGGAATACATACGCTGAATGGTGCTGATACAGATCTGCGAACTGGAAGGAATATAGGAACTCTTCAGTCGGGTGACGCCATACAGCTGTGCAAACGAACGCGGATCATCATTTGGATGATAGGCTAGGAATTCACGCTCAGCCTGTTCACCGAGGCTTTTCGTATCCACCAGAAACAGGATGCGGTTCATTTTGCCGAATTTCAGCATTCGATAGGCAGCAGTAATAGCGGTGAAGGTTTTTCCTGCACCGGTAGCCATCTGAATTAATGCACGGGGGCGATTTTCAGCAAGGGAAATATCCAGCTTCCGGATCGCGTTGATTTGACAATCGCGGAAGCCGGTTTCATCGAAAGGCGCAATGTTCTTCAGATTGTTACGAATTGTATCAGGGGCAGTAAGCAAGGCCGCCAGCGTTTCAGGGCGATGGAAACTGAAGACCTCACGGGAACGGAATTTCTTATCATCATAGTCCGTGAACTTGGTCAGCTTATCTGTTGCTTCATAGGCAAACCGAATGCGATACTCATAATTGACCCACTTGAAGGTGCTATTATCTTCGTGTTCCAGAACTAGATGAATACTTTACATATAAGTACTCACTGCAATAAATGGTGCTTTTCAATTTGAAAATACTACGCATTAGGATGACAATGATATGAAAACACGGCTGGTCACGAAGGGATTCATGCAGCGAACGCTACTGTTTTCCTTGTGATCAGCCGTAATTTTCACTTATTTACCGTCGTTTTCTATGCAAAAGGCAGCATTCACACGGAAAATGACGGGATTTCCATGTGCATCACTGCCGTTCACCTGTAAATTGACGGTGAAATCCGAGAAAACGCATGCATTTTCCTGCGAAATGACCTCAATTACAGGTGTATCAGATGGTTTAAACCGCAGTTTCCTTCCTACTTGCTCTTGGATGACAGTGATTTTCTTGCACTCACTAAGCAAATCACACTCCAGCACACTCGATAGCCGTTGCAATGTGTTCAAATCTGGCTCCGAGCGATTGCATTCCCAGTTGGAGATGGTAGATCGTGATACTTGCATGAATGTCGCGACCTTAGGGTTTCTAGCAGGAGGGGTGACTGAATAACAAGAGTTTGCGTGATTATGTAAATGATGGGCGCGGTTTCATTGACAGGGCAGTTCCACTGTTGAATGGGCGTAGAGCTGGAGTGTCAACGAAATGTTGGTATGTCCGAGAATCTCGGAAAGGGTCCGCAGGTCCATTCCGGACTCAACTGCGCGGGTGGCAAATGTGTGGCGCAGTGCGTGCACGCCAAGCTGCTCAATCCCCTCCTGCCGCAGGATTCTGTGCAGGGTTCGAGTCATGTTGCGCCCCTCAAATGAGGTGCCGACTTCGGTGGTGAACACCAGGTCGAGGTTCTGCCATCTGTCGCCCGCCTTCTCTTTGAGTTCCTGTTGGTGCTTCCATTGGACGTCGAGTATTTCCTTCAGCTTGGCTGTGAGGGGGATGGCTCGGCGTCCTGCTTTTGTTTTAGGGGTGCTGACTTGCAGGGAGGTTCTGCGGGGATCGTCCTCGTCAAAATTGCGGTTCCGGCGAATGGTCTGAATGATGGTGAAGTATTCGCCGTGGATGTCGCACCAACGGAGACCGGAAAGTTCCGCAAGGCGGATTCCCGTGCCGAGGACAAAGTACAAGGCTCGTCCTGACGTGTCGTCGGGAAGGGCGTTGATGAATCTCTTCTGCTCGTCCAGTGTGAAGAAGTGGATCTCCTTCTGTGTCTTCTTCGGCAGGATGATCTTCACAAGCGTCCATCTTTGCCACCTCTTTTTGCTTGGTTTCCATGCTGGAATGGGCATAAAGTTGGAGTGTCAAGGCTACCTTTGTGTGCCCCAGAATTTCAGATAGCGTGCTCACATCCATACCGGCCTCTATCCACCGCCGGATGGAGCGGCTTGGTATGCTGGGACCTGAGGCTGCGGAATATATGTAGCGGCAGCGGAAGACCTCTGCCATCTTTCCGCTGCCGCCATGAACCTCAATAGAATGATAAAGTATATCGGATGACGCCATGCGGCATCCGTTTTTTCTTGCAGTGATGATGATTCCTGTGATAGGGTTGGATCTTATCAACAAGCCCAAGTCGGCACGAAGCGTATCCTGCGTATGATTCCCAGCGCCATGCAGACAGAGGAAGGCGTGAACGCCGGTTGGCGGGCGCCGATTGCATGGGGCGCCGGTGCGTTATTTCTCCATGCCGATGCCGGGGAAATGGCAGGCGATGTAGTGCTTGTCGCCGCACTGCTGCAGCTGGGGCATTTCCTGGTGGCATTTTTCGCTGGCATAGGGGCAGCGCGTGCAGAAACGGCAGCCCTGCGGGGTGTCGATCGGGTTGGGGATATCCCCGTTGAGCACCATGCGTTCGCGCTTTTCATCCAGGTTGACGCTCAGCACGGCGGACAGCAGCGAGCGCGTGTACGGGTGCAGCGGATTGCGGAAGATCTCCTGCGTGTCGCCGGTTTCCATCACCTGCCCCAGGTACATCACGCACAGGTTTTTGCAGATGTCCTTCACAACCGCCAGATTGTGGGAGATGAACAGGTACGTCATGTTCAGCTCCTGCTGCAATTCCATGAGCAGGTTGAGGATCTGTGCATGCACGGATACGTCCAGCGCGCTGACGGGCTCGTCGCACACCAGGAAGTCGGGATGCAGGGAGATCGCGCGGGCGATGCCGATGCGCTGGCGCTGGCCGCCGGAAAACTCGCTGGGATAGCGGTGCAGGTCATCCTCATTCAGGCCCACCAGCTTCAGCAGGCGCAGCACTTCCTGCTCCATTTCTTCCTTTGTATAGCCGCCGCGGATGTACATCGGCTCGCTGATGAGGCGGTACACATCCCAGCGGGGGTCAAGGGAGGAGAAGGGGTCCTGGAAGATCATCTGCATATCGCGGCGCGCTTCCTTGAATTCCTTGGCGCCGAGGGTATTCAGGTCCTTGCCCTTGAAGAAAACCTTGCCTGCAGTAGGCTTCTGCATGCCCAGCAGGGCATTGGCCAATGTGGATTTTCCGCAGCCGCTTTCCCCCACCAGGCCAAAGGTTTCGCCCTTCTCAATGCTGATGGACACCTTGTCCACAGCCTTCACATAATGCCGCTTGCCAAAGGGCAGCGTGCGGCGGACCGGGAACCACACGCACAGGTCTTCTGTGCGGATCAACGTGTTGTCAGCCATGTCATTCACCTCCCAGGGGATGATGGCAGCGCAGCTGACGGTTGTCATCCATGCTCGTCAGGCGCGGCATGCACTCGGTACATTCCTGCGTGCAGTAAGTGCAGCGGGTATGGAAATAGCAGCCCGAGGGCTTCTTGAGGGGGCTGGGCACATTATCGGGGATCTGCACGAACCGGTTGGATTCGCTGGACAGGTGCGGCACGGAGGACAGCAGGCCCTGCGTATAGGGGTGACGAGGCGTTGTGAACAGCTCCCGCAGCGGCGCATGCTCCACGATCTTGCCGCAGTACATCACATACACCCGGTCCGCCATGTGCGCCACAACGCTCAGGTCGTGGGTGATGAGGATGAGGGCGGTGCCGTTTTCGCGCTGGAGCTTCTGCAGCACGTCCAGCACCTGGGCCTGAATGGTCACGTCCAGCGCGGTGGTGGGCTCGTCGGCGATGATCAGCTTGGGCTTGATGGCGAATGCCATGGCGATGAGGACGCGCTGGCGCATGCCGCCGGAGAGCTGATGGGGATAGTCGTGATAGCGCTTTTCGGGGGCGGGCACGCCCACCAGGCGCAGCGCTTCGATGGAAGCCGCCATCGCCTCCTTGCGGGTCATCCGGGTGTGCCGCAGGAACATCTCATCCAGCTGGCGGCCGATGGTCATCACGGGGTTGAGGGCCGTCAGGGCGTCCTGGAAGATCATGCTCATGTCCTTGCCGCGCAGGTCGAGCATCTGCTTTTCGCTCAGCTTCAGCAGATCCTTGCCGTCGAAGGTCATTTCGTCGGCCTGCATCAGCGCAGGCGGAGAGGAGAGCAGGCGCATCATCGCCAGGCTGGTAACGGATTTGCCGCAGCCGCTCTCGCCCACGATGGCGATGCACTCGCCCGGATGCACGCACAGGTCAACGCCCTCGACCGCGCGCACGATGCCGCGCTCGGTGGGAAATACGACCTTGAGGTTGCGAACGTTCAACAGCTCGTTCATGCCTGAATGGCCTCCTTCCCGCGGGCTGCGCCGCCCGGCGCTTCCTCGTTCATTTCGTCAAAGACGTCCTGGATGTAGGTATTGCTGAGGGACTTGAAGAGCTTGCGCACGCCGGCGCCCTGCTTCATGCGGGGGTTGAACATCTCCTCCAGCGCAAGGCCGATGCGCATGAAGGAAAAAACGCTCAGGAAGATGCCGATGCCGGGGGCGATGATCCACCACCAGTGGCCGAAGAGCAGCGCGCCGCCGCTCTGGGCGTCCGCCAGCATCTTACCCCAGCTGATGGCCGTGGGATCGCCCAGGCCCAGGAAGGACAAGCCGGCCTCCGCCACCATGATGCCGGCGCTGGTGAGCGCGGTGCTCATGATCAGCAGATGGGTGACGCCGGGCAGGATGTGGCGGAACATGATATGCCAGCGGGAAGCGCCTGCCAGCTCAGCCGCCTTGACGTAATTGCTGTTCTTGAGCACCAGCACCTGCGAGCGGATGACGCGGGCAAGGCCCGTCCAGCCGAAGATGGTGAAAATGAAGATGATCATGAAGTAGCTCTTGCCGAAGATGTTGGTCAGCACGATGGTCAGCGGCAGCGTGGGGATGACCAGCATGATATCCACCGTGCGCATGATGATCGTATCCACAAAGCCGCCCACATAGCCGGCCAGCAGGCCCATCAGCGCGCCCAGGAAGGCAGTGCAGATGCCCGTCACCAGGCCGACGATCAGCGACACGCGCGTGCCGTAGATCAGCATGGAGAAGATATCCTGGCCGGTGGTGATGGTGGTGCCCAGGGGGTGCGCAAGGGAGGGCGCGAGGCCCTTCTCGGCGCGCTGGGTCACGTCGTAGGGATCATAGGGGGCAATATAGGCAGCAAACACCGCGCAGAAAACCAGCACCATGGCAATGATGATGCCGGTGCGGCCCTTGGGATGGCGCCACAAACGCAGGAAGAAATTGTTGCTGTGCTTTTTCATCGACGGACACCTCCCAGCTTGACGCGCGGATCCAGCAGGCTGTAGCAAAGGTCTGTGATCAGATTGGCCAGCAGCGCAAAGCCCGAAAGGAAGATCATGATGCCCATCATCAGCGGGTAATCATTGGTGTTGTTGGCGTTGAGGAAAAGCGTGCCCATGCCGTTCCAGTTGAAGATCTGCTCAATGACCACCGAGCCGCCGATCAGGCCGGAAACGCTCATGCCCAGGCTGGTGACGATGGGCAGCATGGCATTGCGCAGCACATGCTTGTAAAGCACGGTATGGTTGCTCAGACCCTTGGCGCGGGCGGTGATGATGAAATCCTCGTCCGATACGGAGATGACGCTGTTGCGGGTGCTCTGGGCATAGCCGACGATGCTGCCGATGGCTGTGGCGATGATGGGCAGCGCAGCATTCTCCATCACGTTGACGATGGACTGCCAGCTCCAGTCAAAGGAGGAGACAAGGTTGGGGTCGGTGTAAGCGGGGAACCATTCCCATTCAAAGCCCATGTACAGTGAAAACAGCAGCGCCAGGAAGAAGCCGGGCAGCGCCGTGGTGATGGTGGAGGCGGAAAGCACCGCGTTATCCAGCCATCCGCCGCGCTTCCACGCAGCGTATGCGCCGATGAGAATACCGAACACCACGCCGATGAGCATGGTGGAAGCGGAAAGCACCAGCGTCCACGGCACGCGCTCGGCGATCAGGTCGATGACCTTGGGCGAGCCCGCCTGCAGGGAGGTGCCCAGGTCGCCGTGCAGCAGCTGGTTGAGATAGCGCAGATACTGCTGGAAGGTGGACACATCAAAGCCATACTGCTCCCGGGTGAGCTGCTTGATGATGTCGTATTCGATATCCGTCATGTTGCCCTGCGCGGGGTAATAACGCTCCGCAGGGTCCTCCACGCCGATGCGGGGAATGAAGAAGTTGAGGGTGATGACGATGAAGAAGATGAAGATGGTGTACAGGATGCGTTTGATCACATATCCCTTGCCCACATTGGCCGCCTCCTTTCTTTAGTGCTTGACCCAGGTGAGGTTTTCCAGGGAGTCCATATTGAAGGCGGTAGCGCCCTCGGACACGACCCAGCCCTGGCACCGATCGGTGCGCGCGATGGACAGGGTGTCGGATACATACAGCGGCAGCTTGTAATACTGCTGTGCGATCACGGTGGAAATGCTCTTGACCAGCTCATACTTGGTGTTCTGGTTCAGGGTGGTGCGCATGCGGTTGATGGACTGGTTCAGCTCCTTGTTGTTGAGCCTGCCGTAGTTGGAAGAACGGCTGAGACTGACAAAGTGGGAGTTGAACATGATATCCACATTGCCGGCGGAGAACACAACGCCCTGGATGGTCATATCGAAGTTTCCGCCGTAGAGGTAGGTGGTTTCGGGGCTGTTGCCCTTGGCGGCGTATTTGATCTCGATGCCCACCTTCTGCAGCAGCACCTGCAGGTAGGAGATGGCCTCCTGCTCGCCCGGGCTGCCCAGCACCTCAAAGGAAATCCGCTTGCCGTTGGAAAGGCGGTAGCCGTCCTTGTCCTTCTCCGGATACAGCGCGTCAAGGATGGCGTTGGCCTCCGCCAGCCGCTCCTGCGCCGTGCCGGTGATGATATCAGCCTCGGGGTTGTACAGCTCCTTGTTGGAGGGAAGGATCAGGCCCGAGGGCATGGCCTGGCCGCGGCCGCCCAGCACGTTGCGGATCATCTCATCCTGATTGACGGCCAGCGCAATGGCGCGGCGGAAATCGATGTTGGTCAGCATCTGGCGTGCGTCGGTCATGCGGTCAGCCGTGGGATTCATATTGAGCACCAGGCACTGTGCATAGGTGCCGGGCGCGGAGAAGAGGGCGATGTCCTCCTCATCGGTGAAAAGGCCGGCGTAGTTGGCGCTGATGGAGGAATCCAGCACATCCAGGTGGCCCTTCTTCAGCGCATAAATGGCCACATTGACGTCCTGGTAGAGGATGAAATACAGCGCATCGGCCTTGTACAGCTCGCTCCCATCCTCCGCGGTGATGTGATAATCCTCGCGGCGGCGCAGCACGATCTCCTGGCCGTTGGTTTTCTCCGTATCCAGCACCCATGCGCCGCAGCCGATGGGGTTCTCATAGGCATGGCGCAGCTCATCCGAAGGCGCGGTGCTGTACAGCGGGTTTTCCAGCGAGATGATGTCGGCATACTGGTGCTTGGGCAGGATCAGCACGGTGGACACCAGCGATGTGATCGCACCCAGGACCTTGTTGGTCTCCAGGTAGAAAACGGTATCGCGGTCCTCTTCTGCGATATAGTAGCCCTTCTCATTGGCGCCGGTATCGTAGGTGTAGATACCCTGGCGGCGCAGCTTGCCGGTGTTGGTATCATACTTGTGCATCAGGTCGTTCACCCAGGCCAGGGCGCCGGCGTGGTTGCTCAGCTTCTGGTTGGCAGCCAGGTCAAAGGTGAAGTAGATATCCTCCACCGTGACCCTCGTGCCATCCGACCAGGTGGCGTTCTCATCCAGCTTGAAGCGGATGGGGATGCACTGCGTATCGCGGCCGGAATACTCGCTCTCCAGCTTTTCGTAGTCCACCTGCCCATCCTCGGTGACGATGGGATTGCCCTGGCGGTCCACATAGCACCATTCCTTGGCCAGGGCAGGCTCATAGCTGGCGCTGTCCTCATCATAGGAAAGCAGGGTGGAAAACACCATGCTGGAGATCGTGGGGGCGATGCCATCGCGGGAGAACCAGGGCATGTAGGACACGGGGAAGGAGGAGCCGACCACGCCGATATAAAGCGTGCGGCTGTCATCCGTGCGGCGGGCGTAGTTGCCGCCGCTGCAGCCCGTGCATGCAAGGCAGCTCAGGCACAGCAGCAGCGCGATGATTCGTTTGCACATAACGCGGGAAGACAAAACAGTCACCATCCTTCAGGCTGGTCGAAAATAGGAAAGAAACCTCCGAAGCGCGTTCGGAGGTTGATGGATCCCACAGTGGTGTGATCAATAGGGATAGAGCATCTTGGTGCCGAAGCCGTCGCGGGAGACGCAGTTGTCATACACTTCCTCAATGCGGAAGATGTAGGCAGGGCGGGTCAGCCAGCGGGTCATATCGGGCTGATGATACACGTCATGCTGGGCGTTGATGAACTGCTGGTAGATCTCGCGCTTACCGCTGTCGCACTCATCGTAGATCTCCATCTTGCCGCGCAGCTCGTAGCTGACAGACGGGGGCTGATAGAACAGCAGCGTGGCCTCGGGATTGACCTTGTAGTTGGCATAGGAGTGCTTCTTGGCCATCTCCAGGGAGCCGACCTTGGTGAAGTCCACGCGCTTGCGGGCTTCCTCGCCGTACATATAGTCCACCAGCAGCTTCAGGCCGCGCTTGGAGTAGGTCTTGTCCTCAGGATCCCAGGTCTTGATATGGTTGATGTAAGCCTCCAGGGTCTCCTCCAGGTACTCATCCTTGGGCAGGAAGCCGATGCCCTTGATGCTGGCGTTCAGGCCTGCAGGGCCGTTGGACACAAACGCAGGATCGTGGGAGCAGAAGCTCAGGAACACCTTCTCGGGGGACGTCATTTCGCCGTTATACATTTTCAGGACATTGTCCGCGCGGGTGTTGAAGGACCAGCGGAAGAAGCTTTCTGCGGATTTCATATTGATTGCCTCCATTCTTTTGTTATGGTTGTTGCAGCATATATTGTACCATATATGCCAGAATTAGTCACCCTGAAAAGCCATAAAGTTATGTTCTTTGTGTGTTTTTTGATTGACAATAGGTGGGAATTAGGCTACGCTATATTTGACCTTCTCTGTATACAGAGAATGAAAGGAGCGAATCTTCATGAAAAAGTTTCTGGCGATCGTACTGATGGCGGCGATGCTGTGCATGGGTCTGCCCGCAATTGCGGAGGCGTTTGACCTGGCCGGCACCTATGAGCTGGACGCTGCCCCCCTGGGCATGCCCCTGAAGGTGTACATCATCATCCATGAGGACGCCACCTTCCAGATGAGCAACAAGCCTGTGGACGGCGCAGACAAGGGCAATGGCACCATCGGCGAGAAGGATGGCACCTATGTGATGCTCTACAGCGACTCCACCAACGAAAAGGTGAAGGCCGCGACCTTCACGCTGGACGGCAAGTCCCTGGTGTTCTCCACCGCCGTTCCCTACGGCGCTGCCAGCTTCTCCCCCAATGCGGAGGAGAACATCTACCCCACCGCGCTGCTGATGGCCTATGACGAGTATCTGGGCGAATACGCCGGTACGCTGGTGGCCGATACTGCCATGGGTTCCATGACCTATGAAGTGGCGCTCCAGCTGGACAAGGGCGCCAAGGCGACCCTGAGCAGCACCTTCACCGCCATGGGCACCACCATGACCTATGTGCAGGAGGGCAGCTTCGATATCAAGGACGGCGCTTTCCTGATGACCACCGCCGAGGGCGCGCAGATCACCGGCGCCGTCAATGCGGATGGCGCCATCACGGTGTCCGCCGCGCTGTCCCAGATGAGCAGCACCCCCCGCGAGGTGACCCTCATTCCCGCCACCACGGCTGAATATGCCGGCGAATACGCCGCCGTCAAGGATTTCTCCATGATGGGCTTCAATGTGAACGCCACGCTGAGCCTGAGCAAGGTGGGCACCTACCACTACGTCTCCAGCATCGAAGAGGGCACGGAGGACGACTATGTGGAGGACGGCGCCTATGCGGTCGAGAACGGCGTGATCACCCTGACGCCCGCCGGCGGCGAGGCTGTCACCGGCACGTATGCCGCTGCGGTCGCCACCCTGAAGCTGAAGATCGCTGCCGGCGTGCCCATGGCCACCGAGCTGGTCTTCTACGGCGACAAGGTGCAGGGCGTTTACACCGCCGAGGGCGAGGACGAGATCGGCAACACCTACTTCTCCACCCTGACGCTCAATCCCGACGGCACCTACGCCATCGCGCTGGACGCCAACGGCGCCCCCGCCTACGACGAAGCAGGCACCTTCCGCACGGAGGAATCCATGAACGGCATCAGCATCGTGCTGGTGGATGCTTTCGGCACCGAGAGCGCCGGCGTTGTTTCCAACACCCTCAACATCACCCACAACGTGGATTACGCGTTCAACACCCTGGGCTTCCAGTACGAAAAGGGCGAGTGATCCTGCCCAGTCAGTCCCCTCTCCCCGCATGCAGCACATGACCCCTGCAGCGCCTGCTTCACCACGGAGCAGGCGCTGTTTTTGTGCATCCGCGGCAGCAAAAAAGGGATGCCGCACCGCAGCATCCCCGTTGATCATGTGTTCACCATCCGGCACAGGTCGCACACCGACCGGCAGCGGCTCATATCCACTTGGACGCCCCGCTTCTCTGCCAGGGCCAGCAGCCCCGGCACGCCGGCGATGGCCGCCCGCATGCCCTCATGGGCAAAGGGATCATACCGGGCGACGATGGCCCGCATGTCCTCCGCGCCCACATGGCCGATCACAAATCCGCCGCAGACCGTCACGCTGCCGTCCGGCTCGATGGTCAGGGAGGTCTGGTGGGTCAGCGGCTCGGTGTAGGGCATGGTGCCGCAGCAGTCCGCCGCGTTCAGCGCCGCCGGGGGATAATAATGGCTGAGGGTCTCGATGGCCCTTCCCGCCAGGAAGATGTCGTTGCCCTCCCCCACCGGGACGCCGGTATCCGCCAGTCGGGCCAGGACCTCGCGGGTGCGGGTGTTTTCCTCGCAGTCGAAGGCCTCGTTCACCACCCACGCCGGCGAGTAGCGGATTTTCTCAATGCCTGCGTCCTTCACCGCCAGGGCAAAGGCGCGCACCACCTCCAGCGGGATGGTCTCCTGGTGGAAGCCGTCCACGGAGATGAGCAGTTCGTTCACGCCGGCGTCCGCCAGATTCCGCGCCACCTCGCGGATGCGCCCTTCCTCCCGGCTGAAGAAGCCGTTGGTGATCATCTGGCGCTTGGGGATGCCGCATTCCTTCGCCGCGCGGTGGATGGCGCAGGCAGCCTCCGGGTAGAGCAGCGGCTCGCCGCCGAAGGTCATCACGGACTGCATGTCGAACATCTCCGCCAGCGCACGGATGGCCCGGACGGATTCCTCCACCGGGGCGTGGGTGCCCTTGGGATGCGCCACCATCTCCCCCGCAGAGCAATGCCTGCAGCGGCCCGTGCAGCGCTGGGTCAGGATGAATTCAAGCCGATCAATGTTCAGATAGGGGTTCATAAGGTCGCCTCCATTCATGTTTCTGCAATATACACGAATTGGGCGCAGGGGGCAGTCCAAACCATCCGATACAGCCTGCCTCACTGCACCGGGAAGTTAATTCGCTGTGTCTGCCGCATGGCGTTCACCCGCCTTTCTGCGGATGATTATATCACACTTTGCAACGGGCGTAAAGTGTGGTATAATGGGATGAAGCCTCATCCGTCTTCGGACTTCGTCCGAATCCACCTTCCCCATATTGGGGAAGGAAAGGTACGGTCTGCTTTCGTCAGCATTGCATCGTCCAGGATGCGGCGTATATTTTCCCTTCCCCAGCATGGGGAAGGTGTCGCCGAGCTTGCTCGGTGACGGATGAGGCCTGACGCGCCACCCCACCGACATCCCCCCAAGGAGAACATATATGAGCAAAACCAAGGAACGCATCCGCGACAGCCAGCTGCGCTACAAGCAGGGGCTGGGCCAGAATTTCATCTATGACGAGGACCTGCTGGCATCCCTCGTTCAGGCCGCCGGCGTCACCCGCGAGGACGACGTCCTGGAGGTCGGCCCCGGCGCGGGCAGCATGACCAAGCACCTGTGCAAAGCCGCCCACCACGTCATGTCCGTGGAGCTGGACGACCGCCTCATCCCCCTGCTGAACGGCTTCATGGCGGAGTACGACAACTTCACCCTCATCCACGGCGACGTGATGACCGTCAATCTGCCGGAGATCACGAAAGACCTCCGCAAGCCGCTGTCCGTGGTGGCGAATATCCCCTATTACATCACCACCCCCCTCATGACAATGTTGCTGACCTCACCCCTGGACATCAGGCAGATGGCCCTGATGGTGCAGAAGGAAGTGGCCGACAAGGTCCTCGCCCAGCCCGGCGATGACAACTGGGGCCCCCTGGCCCTGCGCTGCCAGTTCTACTGCGAGCCCTACCTGGCCATGGACGTGCCCGCCGCCTGCTTCACCCCCGCGCCCAAGGTGGACAGCGCCTTCATCGTGCTGCCCCGCCGGGAAAAGCCCCTGGTGGACGTGAAAAACGAGGAGGATTTCTTCCGCGTGGCCCAGGCGGGCTTCGCCCTGCGCCGCAAGACCATGACCAACGGATTGTGCGCCGCCTTCCACATGGAGCGCGCCGAGGCTGTCGAAATCATGCAGAAGGCCGGATTGGACGAGCGCGTCCGCTGCGAGAAGCTCACCTTTGAGGAGCTGGCCCGCCTGTCCGACGTCTACACCGACTGGAAGGAGGCCCGCGCATGAGCATCGCCCGCTTTCTGCATGTGAGCCAGGCGCAGTATGCTTCCTCCGCGCTGCCATTTGCCCTGCCAGTGGAGGAGATCCCCCTGCCCCGCCGCGCCACGGCGGGCAGCGCCGGGTACGACTTCATCTGCCCGGCAGAGATCACCCTGGCCCCCGGCGAGGCCGTCACCATCCCGACCGGCGTCCGCTGCGAGATGCAGCCCGGCTGGGTGCTGATGCTCTTCCCCCGCAGCGGGCTGGGCTTCAAGCATCAGGTGCGCCTTGCCAACACCGTGGGCGTGATCGACAGCGATTACTTCCACGCGGCCAACGAGGGGCACATCATGGTGCGCATCGTTTGCGGCGGCGACCACGCGGTGACCATCGCCCGGGGCGAGCGCTTCTGCCAGGGGGTGTTTCTGCCCCACGGCCTGGCGGAGGAGGACGCAGTGCTGGCGGACCGCGAGGGCGGCTTTGGCAGCACCGGCCAATAACACGCCAAACGGCTCCCCCTTGGGGGAGCCGTTGCTCATTCCGTAGCTTTCTTCAATATTTCCGCTGCACCGCCGAGGATCTCCCGCATTTTGGCCGCATCCACCTTGCAGACCTGCCGGTCGTAGGTGTACAGGCCGTTGATCTCGTCCTCCACGTCGCTCAGCTGGGTGTACACCACGCCGCACAGCCCCGCAGGGATGGCCGGCTCCACCATCTCAGCATACATTTTGCCGATGGCGGCGGTCAGCTGCTGCTCGGTATCGGTCTTGCCGTAGCCGTATTCGTTCGCGGGATTCCACAGGTGGCCGTCGATCTTCCTGGCATAGCCGCCGCACTCGGAGAGGAACATGGGCCGCTTGCCGGGCTTGAGCTTCCTGTTGCGGAAGTAGACGTGCCGGCTGTCCACGTCCGTCTCTTTGGGGATGAACCACCCCGAGGCAGTATCCCAGAAACGGGTGGGGTCGAGGGCCTTGAAGCTGCGGTAGAGCCGATCCGCGTCGAACTGGCCCCAGCCCTCGTTGAAGATGGTGTACCCGATGACGCAGGGATGGTTATGCAGATGGGCGATGGTCTCCGTGGCGCAGCGCTCGAAGATCTCCTTGCGGCGCCGGCTGACGGGGAGATTCGGCCGCCGCTGGAAGCCGATGGTGGGCAGCACGGTATCAAACAGATAGTTGTAGCCGCCGTTGTTGACCATGTCCTGCACCACCAGCATGCCCAGGCGATCGCAGGCGGCGTAGAAGGCCTCCGGCTCCACCTTGATGTGCTTGCGCAGCATGTTGAAGCCCAGC
>X409_Impala__coassemble_375_pt1 | contig 32581 bp, 28 predicted proteins | sample X409_Impala__metabat2_high_PE_002 | metagenome-assembled genome bin X409_Impala
GCGGAGAGAGAGGGATTCGAACCCCCGGTGCCTTTCGACATCACTGGTTTTCAAGACCAGCGCCTTAAACCGCTCGGCCATCTCTCCATGCATAACCAGCAGATGATATTTTAGCATAATGCACCTGATTCGTCAAGCCCTAAAAAGGAGAAATCTGCAATTTTCGTGTCGAAGGGAATTGTAAAACTTTGTGCAGTACTTGTGTGAGCGCGGCGCGGCATGGTATAATGGAAAAAAGGAGGGAGTTGCATGGTCAAAAGGTTATTGTGTGCAATCCTGGCAGTCCTCTATGTCATCCTGGCGCTGTGGGGTTTTCTGTCGGGGATGCTTGGCGAGGGGCTGATTGGCAGCGCCCACCCCATGGCGGGCCTGTTGGCAGATGCGATGTTGTGGCTGGGGCTGGCCATCAGTTTGGCGGCGGTGGTATGCCCGCTGATCTCGCTGGGGATGAAGAAGCGCCCCATCCTGCAGCGCGTGATGCTGACGCTGCCCTTTTTGCTGATGGCGGTGCAGATGGTGCTGACTGCCGTGGCTGAGAAAATGGCGTAAGGGGCTTGTGATGATCTTCCGGTTTGACAAATTCCGCAAGGGCTTCCGCTTCATCAAGGGCTGCCGGGCGGACTGCGAAGGGAAGCTCCGCGAGGGCTGCGAGGAGACCGGGCGCGGCTTCGTGGCCAACGTCAGCGCCGAAAACATCGACCCGTTCCTGCGGGATTACATCGATACCCGCGAGGAGGAGCTGTTCCTGTTCATCGAGACGCCTTGCAATCTGCGCGACGAGGAGCCGGACGAGCGCGGCGTGGTGACCGAGCCTCACTTCAACGTGTATTACTGGGACGGCCTCACCAAAGCCGAGGCCCACGCCCTGCTGGACGAGTTCGGCGAGTGGCTCATCAACGATGGCTTTGCCTGCTTCGGCTTCGGCGTGAAGGGCTGCGCCAGCGAGATCACGAAGGACCGCTACAACATGGTGAGCGTCTACGCGAAAGACCCGGCTCAGCTGCGTCCGCTGATGGCGCGCCATCTGCCGCAGGTGGCGGAGCTCCGCACGGCATGGGACTACTTTGACGAGCGGCATCCGGGGGAGTGCTTCCAATACCGCAAGGACGGCAAAAACGCCTTCGACGTGGTGGAGGAGCTGCTCCAGCGCGGGCTGTACTTCGCCGAGCGCAAGCCCGCCCGGTGAGTCCTCCGATTTTGCCCAATTATCATTATCCCTTGCTCCGCCTCTTGACGGGCGGGGCATTTCCATGTATGATAGTAGGTGGAATTTTCCCCGTTCAAACAAATATGCATCACTTTGAGAGGAGCTGTTCCTGATGAAATACGTTCTCGGTATTGACCTTGGCACCTCCGGCACCAAGACGGTGCTGTTCGACCAGAATGGCGTGGCGATGGCCTCCGCCACCGTCGAATACCCCATGTATCAGCCCCACAACGGCTGGGCTGAGCAGGATCCCAAGGATTGGTGGAATGCGGCGGTCGAGACCATCAAGACCGTGCTTAACAAGTCCGGCGTGAACAAGGATGACGTGGTGTCCCTGGGCATTTCCGGCCAGATGCACGGCCTGGTCATGCTGGATGAAAACAACGAAGTCCTGCGTCCCTCCATCATCTGGTGCGACCAGCGCACCGCCAAGGAGTGCGACGAGATCCACGAGAAGGTCGGCAAGGAAAAGCTGATCTCCATCACCGCCAACCCCGCCCTGACCGGCTTCACCCTGTCCAAGATCCTGTGGGTCCGCAACAACGAGCCCGATGTGTACGCCAAGTGCCGCCACATCCTGCTGCCCAAGGACTATGTCCGCTTCATGCTGACCGGCGATTACGCCACCGAGGTGTCCGACGCCTCCGGTATGCAGCTGCTGGACGTCCCCAACCGCTGCTGGAGCGATGAGCTGCTGCAGATCCTGGACATTGACAAGTCCATGCTGGCCAAGGTGTATGAATCCTGCGAGGTGACCGGCCATGTGTCCGCCGAGGCGGCTGCCCTGACCGGCCTGTCTGACGCGACCCTCGTGGTCGGCGGCGCGGGCGACAATGCCGCTGCGGCTGTGGGCACCGGCGTGGTGGAGGACGGCAAGGCCTTCGTCACCATCGGCACCTCCGGCGTGGTGTTCGCCCACACCGACAATCTGGCCATCGATCCCCAGGGCCGCGTGCATACCTTCTGCTGCGCGGTGCCCGGCGCATGGCATGTCATGGGCGTGACCCAGGCTGCCGGCCTGAGCCTGAAGTGGTTCCGCGATACCTTCTGCGCGGCGGAGAAGGAAGCCGCTGCCCAGATGGGCGTTGATCCCTATGAGCTGACCAACAAGCAGGCGGCCCAGAGCCCCATCGGCGCCAACAAGCTGATCTACGCGCCCTACCTGATGGGCGAGCGTACCCCCCACCTTGATCCCGACTGCCGCGGCATGTTCTTCGGCCTGTCCGCCATGCACCAGCGCCGTGACCTGCTGCGCGCGGTCATGGAGGGCGTGACCTTCTCCCAGATGGACAGCCTGAGCGTGCTGGCCGAGATGGGCGTGGCCCCCGAGACCATGCTGGCCTGCGGCGGCGGCGGCAAGAGCCCCCTGTGGCGCCAGATGCTGGCGGACGTGTTCAACGTGCCCGTGGCCACCACCGTCAACACCGAAGGCCCTGCCCTGGGCGTGGCGATCCTCGCCGGCGTGGGCGCCGGCCTGTACGAGAGCGTGCCTGCGGCCTGCCGTGCGATGATCAAGCGCAACCCCGCCCAGGAGCCCATCGCCGAGAACGTGCCCCAGTACGCCAAGGTGTACGAGCTGTACAAGAAGCTGTACAAGGCCAACAAGGAGCTGTTCAAGGAGCTTGCTACGCTGTGATGGAGGGAGGGCGCAAGCCCGACTAACGAGAGCAAATGCTTGCATTTGCCGAGTGTAGCCAGCACCCGGTTTATCCGGGGGATGGCCGAACAAGGAGCTTGCGACGCTGTGAGGGTCTTCGACCCACTTCGCGCGATTGAGTTGAGCGTCTGCGATTCGGATGCGCTCGCGTGTTAATTCGGGGACGGTCTTCCGAGAGGAGGGCCGTCCTTTTACATGAAACGCTCCCGGTTTGTTGAAACCGGGAGCGTTTGTGCTGTCAGTTTTCCTCGATATACTTCGCGCACTGCATCGCTGCAATCGCGCCGTCTGCGGCGGCGGTGATCACCTGGCGCAGGCTCTTCACCCGCAGGTCGCCGGCGGCATAAACGCCGGGGACAGAGGTGCGCATGTCCTCGTCGGTGAGGATGTAGCCGTCCTGCATGGCCACCTGGCCCTCGAAGAGCCCGGTGTTGGGCAGGAAGCCCACGAAGCCGAACAGCCCGAAGGCGCCGTCCTCCTCATTGGCGCGGATGACGGTGGTTTCGCCGGTCACCACGTTGCGCACCGTCATTTCGGAGAGGACGCCGTCGCCGTCCACCTTTTCCACCACGGTGTTCCACATGAAGACGATCTTCTCGCTCCGGAAGGCGCGCTCCTGGATGGTCCTGACCGCGCGGAGCTGGTCGCGGCGGTGGATGATGGTGACCCTGCGGGCAAAGCGGGTGAGGAAGAGGGCCTCCTCCACGGCGCTGTCGCCGCCGCCGACGACGTAGACGTCCATGCCCCGGAAGAACATGCCGTCGCAGGTGGCGCAGAAGGAAATGCCGCGCCCGGTGAAGGCTGCCTCGTTCTCGCAGCCGATGGGCCGGGGGCGGGCGCCGGTGGCCAGGATGACGGCCTTTGCGCGGTACTCGCCGGACATGCCGGTGAGCACCTTCTCCGCGCCGGAGAGATCGACAGCGGTGATCTCGTCAAAGGCACGCTCCACCTGGAATTTGTCGGCCTGCTGGCTCATGCGCTCGGTCAGGGAGAAGCCGCTCTCGCCCTCCAGCAGCTGGCCGGGGTAGTTCTCGATATCGTTGGTCAGGGTGATCTGGCCGCCGGGCATGGCCTTTTCGATCAGCAGCGTTTTGAGGCAGGCGCGGCCGGCGTACAGCGCGGCGGAAAGCCCGGCAGGGCCTGCGCCGAGGATGATCACGTCATAAAGCATGGCGGGTGGTTCCTTTCAATGGGTGATGGGGGGATTCCCTGCGGCTGGGCGGAGTGTGGGGCGGAACCTTCGGCTCCGCGAAAGACGCGCGTTTCTTTGGCCTGCGGGCCGGGGCAGGGGGTTCACCCCTGTACCTGACCAGGGCCTCCGCGGCCCCTTATTCAACATTTGCTTCCCGTTTTCGCCTGCGGCGAAGTCCCCACTGGGGACACACTTCCAGCAAATGCCCCGTAAGGGCCACTCGGCCCTTAACCCTTTTTTGTCCGTTTTGGTGTTAGTCGGGCCAGCCCAGCTGTCCCAAAGCGCCCTGGGCCTTGCGGATCAGGTCGTCCACGTCCACCAGGCTGCGCTTGTGGTCGGCGATGAGGGCCTTTTGCTCCTTCGGGGGGAGCGGCTCCTTCTTGAGCCGGAGCGATGCGGCGCGCAGGGCGCTTTCCACCTCCGGCAGCGCAAAAAGCTCCTGCAGGGAGGTCTTCACATCCTCCTCCAGCATCAGCTGGGTGAACTTCTGATGGAGGTCGTCGTAGTGCTGGTTTTCCAGCCGCTGGATCTTGGCGGCGGCAGTGTGCATCATCAGGCGGATGCGCTCCTGCGTCCAAGCCTGTGCGATGGGCGGCGGAACGAGGGGAAGGGGCTGGCTCTCCGCGCGGCGCAGGCCCTGTGCGATCTCGCCCAGCAGCTTGCGCTGGATGGCCCCGACGTCCGCCGGGTTGCGCCAGGGGGCGGGCATGCCGTGCTGGCGCAGCTCCCGGATGAAGTCCTCCACCGGCTGCTTGCGCACCATGGCGTCCATGGGGGCAAAGCGGGAGACGTCCTCGTATTCGGGCCGGTAGAGCAGCAGCACCGGGGTGCCGACGGCCAGGCAGGCCATCGCGCAGTGCAGGCGGCGGGTGAAGACCATCTCCGCCGAGGCATAGCGGCGCAGCAGCGCCTTTGCGGCGGACATGCGCCGGTCAAAATCCGGGGAGGGATCGCTGATGGCGTGGGTGAGGACGGTCACGTCCTGCCGGAAATCCCGGATGGCGCTGACGACCTCCTCCGGCACATCGCAGCAGATCACGCCGGCCCGCTTCAGCTTGCGGTGCTCCAGGGTGAGGGTCATGCAGCCGGTCAGCGTATGGGGGACGCCCAGCCGTGCCAGGCGGGCGGCGGTGCGCTCGTCCCGCGCGGCAATGGGCCCGCAGGCAGCAAGGGCTTCAAGGCCTGCGCCGTCCAGGGTGGTCAGGGGCAAGCCCCAGGCGTCCTCCTCGGAGATATGCACGCCCGCGCATACCGGCGCGACGTGCTTCTCCGGGGGCCAGTGGGCCGAGGAGCGCAGGAAGAGCCCCGGGGCCAGCAGCACCAGGCGATCGTCATCGCCCAGGGTGGGGAGGGGTGCGTCCAGGGCGTCGGCGTCCAGGCGGAGATCCACCCGGGGCAGATGCTGCAGGGCGGCAAGCGTCACCAGATCATCCCCCAGGTTGTCGGTGGCAGGCCTCCAGGTCAGGCCGTAATAAAGCATCGGTATCCACCTCAGTTGGCGTATTTTTCGATATATTCCTCCAGGCACAGGTTCTCATCCCGCATGATGAGGGAATGTTCCGTGCCGACGTAGCGGATGTGCCAGGGCTCGTGGGAAATGCCGGTGATGGCGGTCTTGTCAGCGGCATAGCGGAGGATGAAGCCGTATTCCCAGCAGTGCTCCCGCAGCCAGATGGCGTGCTTCGTGGCCCCGAAGGACGCCTCGCCCGTGACGGCCACGTCAAAGGCAAGGCCGGTGTGATGCTCGCTGGCGCCGGGGTCGGCAACGGTCTGGCGGACCTTGGCGCGGGCCTGGGTGCCGGTCAGCCCCTCCTGGCGGTAGGCGTAAACGCGCTCGTCAAACAGCTCCTGCTGATACCGGATGGAGCGATAGCCCGCGTTGACCTGCCATTTGGTGTAGCCCTGGGCGACTGCGTCCCGCAGCAGGGTCATCAGCGCGTCCACGGCGTATTTTTCCGCCTGGATGTCGCTGCCCTTGATCTTCACCACGCTGCTGTCGCAGTAATCCTTCATGTTCACCAGGCAGACGGTCTGGTAATCGTCGGGGATATGGTGATCGTCATTGACCAGGATGGGGAAGCCGTCCGCGGTCAGGCCGGGGACGAGGTCAGGATCGGGGGTGGGGGTGGTCTGGATGGGATGGGCGCCGTCGGAGAAGAGCACAGCGGCGGTGGCGGGGCCGTAGATGCCGTCCGCCGTGAGGCCGTGCTGCTGCTGGAAGAGGGTGATGGCCTTCTTCGTGGCGGGGCCGGTGAGGCCATCCACCGTGCCGGTGTAGTAGCCCAGGTCGCTCAGGCGCTGCTGGATGGCGCGGGTGGAGGTGGTATCCGGCGTGGGGGTGGGGACCTCGGTGGGCACGGGGGTGATGGCGGGCCTGGCTGCAGCGGAGTAGAGCACCTCGCTGGTCGCTGCACCGACGATGCCGTCCGCCTGCAGGTCATTGCGCTGCTGGAAGGCGGTCACTGCCGCGCGGGTGCCGGGGCCGAACTGGCCATCCACCGTGCCGGTGTAATAGCCCAGCTCCTGCAGGCGGCTTTGCAGCTTGGTGACGGCCTCTCCTGATGCGCCGGAGCGGATGACCGGCTCGGGCGTGGGGGCGGCGGGGTCCGGCGTGACCTGGAACACGCTGCCGTATCCGGGGATGGGCGTGGGCGTCAGGGCGCTGACCCGCTGCACCTGGACATTCTTGTCGATGACCGCAGCTGCCAGGATGATGAGGGCCACCGCCAGCGCTGCCAGCACGATATAGCACAATATGCGCTTGAGGGAGGGACGTGTGTTCATAAGTACCTCATAATGAAGCGGAATGGTTTGTACGCTTCAGTATACGACATTTGCGGCGCTTGTGCAAGGGAAGGCCGCGCTTTGTTACATTTCGCCCTTCGGCTGGCAATATTATACCACATTTCTCAACAAATGAAAACGAATAATTCACCGTGATTCTGCAAAAGCTGGCTATGATGGCCATATCGACCGAAAGGAGACTTCTGATGCACGAGATCCTTGCTGCGGTGGATGCACAGCGCGCTGCCGCTGACCGCCGCTATCTTCACGCCCATGCGGAAACGGGCTTTGCGCTTCATGATACGTTTGAATATGTCTGGCAGCAGCTGACGGAATTGGGCGTCGAGCCCCGCCGGTGCGGCAGGTGCGGCGTCGTTGCGGATATTGGCGCGGGGGAGGAAGGCGTCCTCCTGCGCGCGGATATGGACGCGCTGCCCCTCCGCGAGGAAGCCGACCTGCCCTTTGCCGCCGCCAATGGCTGCATGCACGCCTGCGGGCACGATCTGCACACCGCCATGCTGCTGGAGGCGGCGCGGCTCCTCAAGGCACGGGAGAATGAGCTGCCCGGGCGGGTGCGCCTGATGTTCCAGCCGGCGGAGGAGCCCCTGCTGGGGGCGGCGGACATGCTGCAGAGCGGCCTGCTGGAGGGGCTGCACATCCGTGGGGCCTTCATGCTCCATGTGCTGACGAACATCGATCTGCCATCGGGCACGGTGATCGTCTCCGCCCCGGGGGTGAGCGCCCCTGCAGCGGGGATGTTCGAGGTGCGCATCCGCGGCAAGGGCTGCCACGGCGCCATGCCCCATACCGGCGTGGATCCCATCACCATTGCGGCCCACACGGTGCTGAATCTGCAGCAGATCCAGACCCGCGAGATGAGCATTGCCGAGCCCTGCGCGCTGACGGTGGGCATGCTGCAGGCCGGTGAAACGGCCAATGTCATCCCGGATGGGGCGGTGATGCGGGGCAGCCTGCGGGCCTTTGACGATGCGGCCCACCGCTACCTCATCCGCCGGGTGGAGGAGATCGCCAAGGGCACGGCGGCGCTCTTCCACGGCAGCGCCGAGGTGGAGCTGCTCGGCGGCGCGCCCACCCTGCGCAACGACGGCCGGCTCAGCGGCATGGCCATGTCCGCGCTGACGGCGCTGCTGGGGGAGGATCGCGTGCTGCTGTCCGGCGAGCTGGGCGGGGATGCAAGGAAGTCCTCCGGCTCGGAGGACTTCGCGAATATCTCCCACGCCGTGCCCTCGCTGATGGTGGCGCTGGCGGCGGGCCGTCCGCAGGATGGCTATGGGTATCCGGCGCATCACCCCAAAGCAGCATTTGATGAGGCTGCACTGCCTGTCGGGGCGGCGGTCTATGCATTTCTGGCGCTGGAGACCCTGAAAATGTGACAATAATATCCCGAATCGGCCAAGTTTATTGACAAGCACAGGCACGCGTGGTATGATAATACAGATTGATTGAATGTGACTGATCTGCCCGGGGAAGCCCTGCGGCGGATCCTGTACCCCCTTCAAAGGAGGCGACCACATGCACACCACGCTCCTGGTCATGGCGGCAGGCATGGGCTCCCGGTTTGGCGGCAACAAGCAGATCGCCAAGGTCGGCCCCAATGGCGAATTGCTGCTGCATTATTCCATCCATGACGCCCATAAGGCAGGCTTTGACAAGGTGGTTTTTGTCATCAAGCGCGCGATGGAGCAGGATTTCCGTGCCCTGCTGGAGGGCAGCATCCCCGCCGGCATGGAGGTGCACTATGCCTTCCAGGAGTTTGACGATCTGCCCGGCGGCTTCGTTCCCCCCGAGGGCCGCGTGAAGCCCTATGGCACGGTGCATGCCGTCCTTGCGGCCAGGGAGGTCATCCACGAGCCCTTTGCCGTCCTCAATGCGGATGATTATTACGGCCGGGACGCCTTCGCCACCATGGCGGAGAGCCTGCACCGCATGCAGGGCAAGGAAAACGCTGCCTCCATGGTGGCGTACTGCCTGAAGAACACCGTGTCCGAGAACGGCGCCGTCACCCGCGGCGTGTGCGAAAAGGATGAAAACGGCAACCTGGTCAGGGTCACCGAGACCTATGGCATCAAGCCCTTCCCGGACGGCACCATCCGCGACGTGCATCACGACGAGGCGGGCGTGATCCTGGATCCGGACGCGCCGGTGTCCATGAATTTCTGGGGATTGACGCCCTGGTTCTTCCGTGCGGCGCAGCGGGATCTCATCGCCTTCCTGCAGGACGAAAGCGGCGATCCGCTGAAGAAGGAGTGCGTGCTGCCCGTGGAGATCGACCGCCTCATGCACACCGATGGCCTCACCGTGGAGGTGCTGCATACCGGCGCCGTGTGGTTCGGCGTGACCTACCTGGCGGACAAGGAATATGTGGAAGGCGAACTGCGTAAGCTCCATGCACAGGGGGCCTATCCGGCGCTGGTGTGACAGGGCATAAAAAGTGATGAAATCATCGAAAAATTTACACATCCGCTCCCGGAGGACTTGCCCCGGGGGCGTTTCTTTGGTACAATAGAGGTTGGTACCGAGGATGCCTCAGTATGATTGAAGGAGATGCAGCAAGCATGAAGATCCTGCTCACCGGCGGCGCCGGATTCATCGCGACCCATACCTGTGTGGAACTGATGGAGGCCGGTCACGAAGCTGTGATCGTGGATAACTATATCAACTCCCAGCCCGAAGCTGTGCGCCGGGTGGAGGAGATCGTGGGCCGCCCCGTGAAGGCCTATGAGGCGGACGTGTGCGACAGGGACGCCATGAACCGCATCTTTGACGAGAATGAATTTGACGCGGTCATCCACTTCGCGGGCCTGAAGGCCGTGGGCGAGAGCGTGTCCATCCCCCTGCGCTACTACCGCAACAACCTGGATTCCACCCTCACCCTGTGCGAGGTCATGGCGGCCCATGGCTGCAAGAAGCTGGTGTTCTCCTCCTCCGCCACCGTGTACGGCGTGCCGGACGAGGTGCCCCTGCGCGAGGATATGTTCTGCAAGGGCTGCACCAACCCCTATGGCTGGACCAAGTACATGATCGAGAAGATCCTCATGGGCGTGGTGACGGCGGATCCGGAGTGGAGCGTGGTGCTGCTGCGCTACTTCAACCCCATCGGCGCCCATGAATCCGGCCGCATCGGCGAGGATCCCACCGGCATCCCCAACAACCTCATGCCCTATATCACCAAGGTGGCCGCCGGCCAGCTGGATCACCTCACCGTCATGGGCAATGATTATGATACCCACGACGGCACCGGCGTGCGCGATTACATCCATGTGGTGGATCTGGCCAAGGGCCATGTGGCTGCCTGCAATTATGCCGACGGCCACAAGGGCTGCGAGATCATCAACCTGGGCACCGGCGTGGGCTATTCCGTGCTGGATATCGTCAAGGCGTTCAACAAGGCCAACGGCCTGGAGCTGCCCTATGTGATCGGCCCCCGCCGCCCCGGCGACGTGGACGCCTGCTTTGCCGACCCCCGCAAGGCCAAGGAGCTGCTGGGCTGGGAGGCTGCCAAGTCCCTGGAGGATATGTGCCGCGACGCCTGGAACTGGCAGCGCAACAACCCCAAGGGCTACCATTCTTAACGTCATTTGCAAGCGCGGAGGCTCACGCATACGGGCTTCCGTGCTTTTTTCGGAAACGGAGGATGCAGCATGAAGCGGTATGTGCTTCTTGTGGGCGGCACAGGCGCACGATTGGCGGATGCGCTGATCGTGGCGGCCGGTGCGGGCGTGTTCCCGGCGGAAAAGCTGGAGGTGCTCCTGGCGGATACGGACCGCCGGGGCGTGCGCAGCGCGGGCCTTGTGGGCGCCAAGATGGCGGACTATGCCCGCATCCATCAGGCGATGCAGGGCAAGGAAGGCCCCTTCCGCACGGAGGTGGCCTTTTCGTCGTGGCCGCGGGAGCTTCCCCCGGAAAGCGATACCCTGGCTGCCTTTACCTCCGGGGAGGAGGCGGATGCGCTCCTCAGCCAGGCCCTCTTTGATGAGGCCGCTGCCCATGTGGACCTGCATGAGGGCTTCCACGGCCAGCGCATGCTGGGCATGGTGACCTACGAGGCGCTGCTGCAGGAGGCCGAGCAGGACTACGACGACGTGCTGGCCTGCATGGTGGACGACATGAACACCGCCCTGGCCGAGGGGGAGGAGGTGCGCGTGGTGCTGGCGGGCTCCATCTGCGGCGGCACCGGCGCGGCGGGCATCGCAGCGCTGACCAAGTACCTCCGCAGCCGCACCCGGGATCAGGTGCATCTGGCCGGCGTGCTGCTGGGCGCCTGCGATGATGAGCAGGACGCCGTCCATGCCAACGAGACCCTGGCGGAGTACGCCGGGGAAAAGCTGTTCGATACCGCATGCGTGCTGGCGCTGCCCCAGTCCAGCCGCGCCTCCGCCCCGGCGGAATACGCCCACCTGACGGACTGGCTGGGCGTGTACTGCATGGACGTGCTGCTCCACCGGCCCCAGTGGCTCAGGGGCGTTTTCACCGTCAGGGCGCCGGAGGGCCCCCTGAGCTGGGAGATCTTCGGCAAGGCGGCGGAGCGTTACCGCCTGTGCTACGGCGGATTGATCAAGCTGGCCTCCGCCTGGGTGGGCGGATTGTCCGCGAAGGTGGAGAAGCGGCTGCGCAAGCCCTTCTTCCTGCGGGACGGGCTCCTGGGCTGGTATGCCCACTTCTTCCGCCGGATGGAGGCGGACCGCGAGGAACAGATCGCCCTGATCGAGCCGCTGAACCGGCTGATGAAGGTGTGCATGATCTGGCTGGGCGGGGTGTGCAAATCCCTGCCGGTGGATCTGCGCAATGCCACGGCGCTGGCCGCTGCCCGCGCGGAGGCGGAGGAGCACTACGCCGCCCTGACCGACCTGGCCAGCCGCCTGGCCATGATGGACGACGACGCCCAGCGCACCGAGCTGTATGAGGATAACCTGGTCTACCGCAGCAAGAACAGCGCCGACGCCACCGAGGCCGAGGCGGCCCTGAAGCGCATTGCTGCTGCCAGGCAGGAGCTCAGCCGCCGCACCGGCGCCCAGCAGGAGCTCAACCGCCGCATGGGCGGCACGGCTGCCATGGACATGCTGCATGACGCCCTCGACGCGGCAAGGCAGGAATCCGACGAGCTGCGCGAGCGCCATGATGAGGCGGTGCGCCGTATCGACCATGCGGAGAGCATCGCGGCGGAGGCAGATCAGTACCGCATCACCGACGCCCGCACCAAGCTGCGCCGCATGGAACGCCATCAGGTGATGGTGGACGGCAGGCTCCGCCGCATCGAGGCGGATCTTGACCAGGCCAACGCTGCCGGGCTGCGGTTTTGCAAGCCCTCCGCTGCCGGCGCGGCGGCGGAAAACGGGATGATCCTGCAATCTGCGGCGGATATGCTGCTGCAGGGCGGCGCGGGCCGCAGGACGCTGGAGGCCCTCTGGCCCTGCATGATCCGCCCCGTGGATACCCTGACCATCAAGCAGACGATGAAGGCCATCCGCCGTGCGCCGGTGGACCGGGAGATCCCCCTGATGAGCCTGGTGCAGGCGATGATGGAAAATGCGATGAAGGAGGTGTGAGGATGAAGGAGCTGGTCTTCCTGCCCGATCGGGAGGGAAGGGATGAACTGGGCCAGCAGCATGGTTTCGTCCGCGTGGGCGCGGACGGCGCTGCCCTGGAGAGCCTGTCCGGCCGCCTCGTCCTCCCGCCCGGCCAGGAGAAAAGCCTGGACGTGAACAAGTGGCGCGGCCTGCTGGCGCTGGCGCTTTTGTGCGATGCATGGCCGGGCACGGAGGAGCGCGTCACCGTGATGACGGTGGACGGCACGACCTCTGCCTTTGCCTCCTGGGTGCTCAGCGCCAAGCGGATGGAGCAGCTGCACCTGGTGCTGCTGGAGAAGGCGGGCAAGCGCTGCCTGCTGGGCATTGCGGACGCCCACATGGGCCTCACGCTGCCCGCCAGCCCCGCCGATCTTGCCGGTTTTGTGCCCGGTCGTGCCGCCTGGTACGATGCGGAGGCGGATGCATGGCAGGATCCGGTGCCCTGCCTGAATGAAAACGACCGGGCTATTCTGCTGGCCCGGCTGACCCTGATGGGCCTGGACGCTCCGGAGGTCGCTGCCTTCAGGGCGGAGCTGGCCGATGCGGACAAGCCCAACGCCGAGGCCGTCCGCCAGGAGGACGCGGCGGCGCTGCGGGCCCTGGCGCTGCGCATCCAGGCGGTGTGCGCGCTGGAGGATTTCGAGGCCTTCTCGATGCGCCGGGAGCCCTGCGCGGTGGAGGCGGATAATCCGCTGGTGCGCCTGTTTGCCGCAGCGGATGTGCGCTATCCTGCCCAGCGGGAATGTGCGGTATATCTGTGGGACGGCGTGCCCTTTGCCCGCACCGGCGCTGCGCTGGGCCTGACGGGGGTGGATCACCCCGGCCAGGAGGCTGCGCTGGACGCCATCGAGGCGGAAGTGGCGCTGCTTTGCGGCAACTCCACCCGCTGGTGCCGCCGCTGCGCCGACGGCGTGGCGGACTGGCTCGCCGCCCAGGATGCGGCCCTCATGCCCCAGGCCCGCGCAAAGGCGGAGGAGATCCGCCGGGAACGCCGGGCGCAGGCTGCGCAGGTGCAGTCCGCCGTGCAGCTGCCCTGGCCCTGGGACGCCGGCTGCGGCGCGGTGAAATACCTGCTGCAGGAAGCCCTTGGCGCATCCTGGATGGCCGGGGCCCACAAGCCCTTTGCCGATGTGCTGACCAAGCTGACCGGCCATGTGCTGGGGGACAACACCCTCCAGCATTGCTGCGCCTGCGCCGATGGCGTGCTGCTGCCGCCCCTGTCGCAGGAGATGGCGCGGTGCGTGGCCTCCGCCGGGGACGGCGAGGGCCTGGCCGCCGATACATTGCGCTTTGATCCCCGGGAGGACGGCGGGATCACCGCGTCCTTCCTGCTCAGGGGCGAGGGCGAGGTCCGCATGGAGCGCACCTATCCCATCGGCGAGATCCTCGTGCTGGACGAGGCTGCATCCCCCTGCGCGGCGGTGTGGCCCTGCCTGCCCATGGAGCGCTGGAAGGCGTATCATGTGTTCCTGAAGGGCGGCGAGGTGGCCCTTTCCGCCCTGGCAGCAGGCGAATGGAAGCTGCTGACGCCCGGCGAGGGCTGGCGCTGCCTGCGCACGGATACCTACCCCGCCTGCCTGGCGCTCACCCAGGGGGAGAAATGCCTGGGCGTGCTGCCCAACGCGCTGCCCCTGTGCCGCATCGAGCCCCAGGGGGATGCGGTGGCCGCCATCGACATGGGCGCCAGCGCTGCGGCGGTGGTCATCCGCATGGATGGCAAGCCTGTGGACTACGCCGGGGACAGCCTGACCCGGCTGCTGGTATCCCCCCAGGAGGCGCCTGCGGAGGACTTCCTGGAGAGCCTTACGCCCTCGGAGCTCACGCCCTCCGCCGTGATGCTCACCGGCGATGGCGACCAGCTCTTTGAGGACGGCTACGTCTACGCGCCCGGCAGCTTCGATGCGCTGAAGGAGATGATCCCCGGCAGCGTGTGCAGTCAGCTCAAGTGGCGGGCGGACAAGCGCAGCATCCGGGCGCGGCGGATCCTGCTGCACCAGGTGATGCTGGGGGCGAGCCTGACGGCCATGCTGGCAGGCGCCAAGAGCATCCGCTGGCGCATGACCGTTGCGGACGAAATGGCCGACGAGGGCCGCGATGCGCTGCTGAACGTCGCCTCCGAGCTCTCCGTGGAGGTGGCCGAGGAGACCGGCCTCTACCTGACGGACGGCAGATTCATGGTCACCTGGGCCGAGGAGGCCTCGGCTGTGCAAAGCTGGCTGCGGCGCGAGGGCGGCATGAAGGGCGCCTTTGCGGTGCTGGACATCGGCGGCAGCAGCGTCAAGACCCACCTGTGGATGCAGGGCAAGCCCCGTCCGCTGGGCGGCGCGGTGATGCTGAATGGTGCATCCACGGTGCTGCTGGACGCCCTGCGGGACCGCCCCGAAGCGCTCTATGCGGATTTTGCGGACTGCGGCAATGACGCGCTGCTCTCCGCGGTGGAGGCCATGTGCGCCCAGCTCGCCCTGGCAGGGGAGTCCGCCGCCCAGGCGGACAAGGCGCTGCTGATGCTGGACGCTCTGCTGCAGGAGCACAAGATGGCCATCACCCAGCACATGTATGCCCGTTTTGCCGCCCAGCAGCCCACCTATATGCAGTCCGTGCTGCTGGAAATGTACGCATCGGCGCTGTTCAATGTGGGCCTGATGCTGGAGCAGGCGGGCAGCGATACCAATATCAGCCACCTTTTCCCCAGCGACATGAACGTTTGCCTCACCGGCCGCGGCGCATGGCTGCTGGATACCCTCACGCCCCAGCTGCGCAATGCATTGCAGTACATCGCCCATGAGCCGATGCAGCTGCGCCATCCCGTGCGCACGCTGACCCTGCGTGCCCCCCAGCTGCCCGCGATGGGCGTGGCCACGGGCATGGTCTCCCTCAAGGAGACGCAGATGACCAACGATACCCCTGCCATCCGCACCCGCCAGTCCTTCTCGGAGCTGATGCGGATGCTGATGACGCAGTTCTTCCAATGCTGCCCGCTGCATGTGTGGACGCTGCATCCCGGCCTGTTCGACCAGTGGGGGAAGCTCACCCCCGAGGGGGAGGACGCCATCCGCCGCGCGGCCAGCGCTGTGTACGGCGAGGGCGAGGACATCCCTGCCTCTGTGATGGCATTTGCCGCCCGGCTGCGCAATGCGCCCATCCAGCCCCAGATCCCCCTGTTTCCCGGTGAATAATCACGGAAGGTGATATACGATGGCAAAGAACTCATCCCGCCAAAGACCGGAAGCTGCCGGCGTCATCAAGGAGTATGCGCTGCTCACCCTGGGCACGGTCATCATGGTGCTGGGCATCTACTTCTTCAAATTCCCCAACAATTTCTCCACCGGCGGCGTGACGGGCATCGCCGTCATCCTCAGCCGCTATTTCCCCATGATCTCCCGCGCGGATTTCGTGATGGTGATCAATGTGGCGCTGCTGGGCGTGGGCTTTGCGGTGTTCGGCAAGGGCTTTGCGGGCAAGACGGTGTATGTCAGCCTGCTGATGTCCGGATTGACCTGGGTGCTGGAGCGGACCATCCCGCTGACGGCCCCCATGACCAGCCAGCCCCTGATGGAGCTGATCTTTGCCGTGGGCCTGCCTGCCCTGGGCTCGGCCATCCTCTTCAACCTGGATGCCTCCTCCGGCGGCACGGACATCGTGGCCATGGTGCTGAAAAAGTACACCTCCCTGGACATCGGCAAGGCGCTGATCTGCTCCGACCTCATCATCACGCTGCTGGCCTGCGTTGCCTTCGGGATGGAAACGGGCCTGTTCTCCATCCTGGGCCTGCTGATGAAGAGCCTGCTGGTGGACATGGTGCTGGAGAACATCAACACCCACAAGTATTTCCACATCATCACCACCAAGCCGGAGGAGATCGAAGCCTACATCACCGGCACCCTCAAGCGCGGCGCCACGGAGCTCCACGGCGAGGGCGCCTACACCCATGAGGGCCGCACCATCCTGCTGACGGTGATGAAGCGCCACGAGGCCGTGATGCTGCGCCGCTATGTCAGGCAGGTGGATCCCCATGCCTTCGTGCTGATCATCAACACCGGCGAGATCGTGGGCAAGGGCTTCCGCGGCGTGAACTAATGAATGAACAGGAGAATCCCCATGCTTGAACACATCACCAGCCTGAAAAACCCCAAGGTGACGACCTGGAAGAGCCTCAAGGACCGCAAGGGCCGCAAGGAGACCGGCTGTTTCCTGGTGGAGGGCCGCAAAATGGTGGAGGAAGCCATCGCGTCGGCCTTCCCGGTGGAGGCGGTGCTGGTGGATGACGCCCGCCTGGGTGAGTTTGCCCTGCCTGCTGATATCCCGGCGTATGCCATGCCTGCCCACGTTCTGGCGGCGGTGTGCGACACCAAGACCCCCCAGGGCGTCGCGGCGGTCGTCCGCATGGCGGAGGTGGCGCTGCACGGCCCGCGCCTGGTGGCCATGGACGGCGTGCAGGACCCGGGCAATGTGGGCACCATCATCCGCACGGCGGATGCGGCGGGCTTTGACGGCGTCATCCTCTCGGCCCAGTGCGCGGACGTGTTCAGCCCCAAGGTGCTGCGCGCCACGATGGGCAGCATCTTCCGCATGGGCGTGCGGGTGACGGACGACCTGCCCGGCCTGCTGACCCGGATGGTGCAGGAGGGCGCGAGCGTCGTGTCCTCCCAGCTGGACGGGGAACCCTTCTACCGCCACGCGCCGCTGGGCGAGCGCTTCGTGCTGGTGATCGGCAGCGAGGGCAACGGCGTGACCGACGAGGTGAAGGCCATCGCCACCCACCGGCTGAAGCTGCCCATGCGCGGCGGCGCGGAAAGCCTCAACGCGGCGGTGGCGGCGGGCATCATGATGTATGAGCTGACGAGGGATATGGACTGAACCGATGAAAGGCTCTCCCCAAAAGGGAGACGCCTTTTTTGCTGCCCGGATGGCCGCCAAAACAAAGCCGAACAATTTTTATCAACTTTTTTCTTTGGGAAGGCAGGAGAAAAAAAAAAAAACGAATATATTGGTAATCCCAGTATCGTTAGGGAAAATGCGAAGGAGGATACCAAAATGAAGAAACTGTTGGCATTGTTGATGGCGCTGTGCATGCTGTGCGGCGTGGCGTGTGCGGAGGAGGCCACCCAAACCATTTCAACGGTACTGGTGGACTTTGAAATTCCGGCAGATTGGGAATTGTCTGTAAGTTTGGATGACGGGAGCATGTTCTGGGGAGGTTACTATCCCGCAGACGGAAGCTGTATTGAGATCGTCATTTGTAGTACTTGGGCATGGGAGAATTTCAATCAGTGCACGTCCCTGTCTGATTACTGCACAATCATGGTAACGGATTTCATTGGAGTTGGTGGAGACAATGTGACAATCAGCGAAGTGTTTTCTGAGGCGATGCCTGATGGGGAACCCTTGGCCATTTGCAATATCTCCAATGTGGAAACCTTTTTGTGCCATCGTTACGGCGATATTGTGATGGGCATTAGGCTATTGAACTGCGCAGCGTATCCCACATTGGACAGCATTATGGATCTAACTTTGCCGATTTTTGCGTCTGTGACCAATCCTGATATCGAAGCGAATCGGAAAACCGTGGTGAATACATCTGCTGTGGCTACTAAAGCGGCAGAGGAGGCTGTGGTTGAGGACAATCGCGTCCAGGTTGGCAATTTCAGCTTTGTGCTGCCTGTAGAGGTTGAAGTAACCGATTCAGGAATGATGGGCCTGGCAGAAGCTCACCAGGATGAGTATGACTTGTACATTTTCACCCTTGACTGGGAGGAAAGCGGCCAGGAAATGCCGATAGGAAGCTTGAGTGAGCAAGAAACAAATTTCATTGTGCTGGCCGGCGTGTTGCTCGGGTCGGAAACTGCAGAGAATTTTTATTACTTAGCTAATAGTGGCAGTCTGAATCTGCCTAATGGTCAGGATGCCGTTTATTACATTAGTCCAAGCTTGGGTGCAATTTCCCACTACTATAAAGGATCTGGTTTCATCATCCTTTATATCAGTAATGTGGAAAACTATAGCGGTGAAGAACTTGCAAATATGGCGCTCAGTATCGCCCAAAGCTTCCTTCTTGACGGCGTAAGCGAGGAAGAAATGAAGCTTGAAGCCGAGCAGGCTGCTGCCCAGCAGTATGTCGTCATCACCAATTCCAGCGCCAATATCCGCTCCGGCCCCGGCGGCGATTACGCAAAGATCACTTCCGCTGTCAAGGGCGATGTGTTCCCCCTCATCGGCGAGGATGGGAACTGGTACATCATCGACGTCAACGGCCAGAACGGCTATGTCTCCAAGAGCCTGTCTGCCATCCAGTAATCAAACACAGCAAATCCCCGGCGACCATCATGGCTGCCGGGGATCTTTGTATGCCGTTTTAATGGGGCAAACTGACGGAATAAACCTCGCTGTTGCTGATGACCACGGCATAGCCGTTGTTGGTCAGGCCCACAAAGTCGGTGACGATGCGGTCGTCGGGGAGGTTCATGTCGTAGGCGTAGAAGCGCTGGCTGCTGACCTGGCCTGCGTAAAGGTACTGATCGGAGACGGCGTAGATGCGGCCCTTGTCGATGGCGGCGCCCACGCAGGAGGAGGGCAGGGTGTAGCGGCGGTCCAGGGCGGAGGAGAACACCCGCAGCTCGGTGATGGACTGCACCGAGGAGGTCTGCGCCGTGGGGGCCAGCAGGAACTGGGTCGCGCCGCGCTCCGGGACGGCGTGGTCGAGGTACTTCCAGCCGTAGACCAGCATGGTGTCGTTGACGTTCTGCACGCCCTTGTAGTCGTAGATGTACATCTGCTGGGTGGTGAAGACGTTCAGGAGATTATCCGCATAGATGACCTTGTAGGCCAGGTGCTCGCCCAGGCGGACCTCGCCGGTATTCATCGCGCCCACCTGGAAGGTGTGCATGATGGAGGATACGGCGGGGTTGTACACATCGTATGCGAGGGTCCAGATGTACTCGTTGTTGGCGCCGTAGAAGCCGCAGTCCAGCAGGTACATGCCGTCAAAGGAGTCGGCTTCCGTATCCACCTGGGTGCCCTGCAGATCCTTGATGATGAGGTTGGATTTCAGCTCGTCACCGGTCACGACGGCAGCGTACTTTTTGCCCACCCGGGCAAACTGGATGGGCGCCTCCATGGATTCATTGTAGGAGGGCTTGCCCTTGGCGTTGACGATGAACAGCTGCGTGCCCGCCCAGATGACCAGGTGATCCTCCGAGACGGAGAAGGATGCGCCGTCGCCCACGGGGTAGCTCCACTCAATGCCGCCGCCGGCGTTGACGAAGTGGATGGACGCGCCGTCATAGTACAATACGCCATCCTGGAAGACGGTCACGTCCTGATGGGAATAGCAGGGGAGGGACAGCGCCGTGACCGTGCTGGTGCGGGTCAGGAAGCCCACCAGGTTGACGACGCCGATGATGGCCAGCACCAGGGCGATCAGGATGATCCAGTTGCGCAGCTGCTTGCGGCGCTTGCGCTTGAGGGCCTCCTGATCAGGGATGAGGTTCTTGCTTTTGCTCTGCATATATTTCTCCTTGAGGGATGATCGCATCAAAAAGGGAGTGCCGGGATAAGGCACTCCCTATTATAACAGGAAAATCCGCCCGTTGCAACTGCAATTACAGCCTTTTGAGCATCTCCGTCATTTCCACGAAGGTCCCCTGGGCGCCCTGCCAGGGGTTGTCCCGGTCGATCAGGCGGCAGTCGGTGACCAGGTAGGCGTCCATGCCGGCGGCGGTGGCGCAGTGCATGTCCTCGCGGTCGTCGTTGCCGATCATCAGGCATTTGGCAGGGTCGATGCTCATCCGCTGGCACACATCGTGGAAATAGGCGGGGTTGGGCTTGCAGAAGCGGTCGCTGGTGTAGCAGGTGACCAGGTCGAAATCTGCCGGGGTGAGGCCCAGCCAGCTCAGGCGGGTGGCCTGACCGGCCATGGGGAAGAGGGGATTCGTCGCCAGGATGACCTTGTCCGCCTTCTCCCGGGCGATGCGAACGGCCTCCTTTGCCAGGGGATTCTCCCTGGTCGCGGCGCGGGCAGCCTGGAAGCCGGTGTTGTAGAATGCATCGCAGATGGGCTCCACCTGAGCGCGGTCAACGCCGGTCATGCCGGAGAAGGTCTCCCAGAACACATCGGCGTTGGTTTTGCCGGTGGTATTGCCCATCATGGCCTTGGTGGCGGCCCAGAAGGGCTTGAAAAGGGTCTCCGGCGTGAGGCCGAAGGGCGCCAGCTCCTTTGCCAGGGCGCCGAAGTAAAGCTTTGCAAAGGGCTCCAGCTCCATGGGCAGGAGCGTGCCGTCCAGGTCGAAGAGGATGGCCTGATAGCGCATAACGGGGTACCTCCTTGGATTGTGTGCAATCATTATACACCCGGTGTGCGCAGATTGCAAATCAAGAATATGTTATGTATTGCGCTGGCAGTATATACGCATGGCGCCGGCGATGAAGGCTGCCGTGCCCTGACCGCCGGCCTTGTCGATGCTTACGGTGAAATCGCCGCCGCCGTCGTACATGTCCGCCAGCCCGCGCAGCACGGGCACGGTGCAGGTGTAGAAATTCGCGGTGATGAAATCCCGCAGCTGCTGCACCATGGCCTGCGCTTCCTCGCAGGCGGGATCAATGCCGCGGCGCTTGCCGAATCCGGCAAAGAGGGCCATCAGCTTTTCGCCATTGTCCATGTTTTGCGCGGGGGACGCCTGGCGGGCTTCGTACTCCTTCCAGGCGTCGGTCTTGCCCCAGGCAGCCTTGGCCTGGGCGGCATGATCATCGGTTTTGTACATATCGAAGTCGAAAAAGTCCATGTGATCCATTCCTTTCGTTTTCATCCCCTTGGCAAGGCGGATGAGGTTGTCGATATGCTCGCGGCGCATGGTGAGCAGCGTGATCTGCTTTTCCAGCGCGGCGGCGGGGTCGAAATCCGGGGCGTCGATGATGCGGCGGATATCCGCCAGCGGGAATTCCAGCTCCCGGAAGAGCAATATCATGTGCAGCCGCTGCACAGAGGCCTCGTCATACTGGCGGTAGCCGGAGTCCGTCACCCGGGCGGGCTTCAGAAGGCCGAGCTTGTCATAGTGCCGCAGCGTACGGACAGAAACGCGGGACAGCGCGGACAGCTCGCCGATGTTCATCATGGGGTCACGTCCTTTCGGGGAAAATGCGATCGCATCATTACTATAAACCATGACGCAGGGGGAGAGTCAACCCTTTTTTGCAAAGAAAAATGCTGCCGGAAGGACCGACAGCATATATCCTTACTGGGCGGGCTGAGTCCCGGTCTGTTCAACGGCCTTGGGCTCCTCCAGCATATCGCGGATGAAGCGCTCGAAGAACTTCAGCACATTTTCGTCGTTGTCCGTCTCGTAGAAGACGCACAGATACATATCGCTGGTGTCGCACTGGAGCATGGCGCTCATGCCGGGCAGGTCGGCGCAGGGGATGCCGAACTGGTGCTTTTCGCCGGCGGCCATGGCTTTGTCGGGCTTGTCTTCATTCGTGACGGCGATCTCCAGGGCGCGGCTGCCGCGGCTGAGGCTGACGCCCTGGCTTTCCAGCTCGGCCACCAGCCCGGGCAGCACCTTTTCCAGGGGCATGAAGGCGCCCTGGGCGGCGTAGTTCTGGAACTCCGTGCGGGGAAGGACATAAATGTCAAACTCCCGGGCAGCGACGCGGGTGGAGAGGATCATGGCGCCATAGGCCTCATCAGGCATGACGAATTCGCAGGAGATCTCCTCCATATCGGGCATGTATTCCTGGCGGATCATCTCCATATAGGTCGCCAGGAGGGTATGGTCGCCGTAGGAGTACACGCCGGCAACGACCTTCTTTTCCTCCGGGGGACGGTATTCCGTCACGGAGAAGATGAGGTTCCAGCCGAAGACGGCAACGATGATGAGCAGTGCGTACTTCCACAGGGAGTAGCCCAGGTGATTCTGGAGCTTCTCCTTGGTCAGGGGCGTTTTCATGGGGGATACCTTCTTTCACGGAGATTGCCAGCTCAGCATAGCAGGGCTGTGTGAAGTGTGGATGAAGATTATTCCTGCACGGAGCGCATGCTGGATGCGCGGAACTGGTTGGGCGGCATGCCGCACTGGGTCAGGAAGGCCCGGTGGAAGGTGCGCTGGTTGCCGTAGCCGCACAGGTAGGCGATCTGGGAGATGGAGAAGGAGGGATCCTGCAGCAGCTGACGCGCCCGGTCGATCCGCAGAATGTTGATGTACTGGCGGAAATTGATGTTGAGCTGCTGGGAGAAGATGTGGCTGAGATGGATGCGGCTGATGCCCAGGGCACGGGCGGTGCTCTCCAGGGTCAGCGGCTCGGTGAAATGCTCGGACACATACTGCAGCACCTGGTAGGCCAGGGAGGAATGGGGATTGCGCTTGGCCTGGGTGAGGGGCAATGTGGTGAACATATAGGAAAGGAACAGGTGCAGATACCCCAGCTTCAGCGGTGTGGACTGGTCCTGGGCGGTGATCTTCTGCATCCCGGCGATGATCGCATCCAGCTCCGGCGCCTTCTCCTGGCTGAGCAGCAGCGGCTGCAGGGGCTGCATCGTGCGGAAGGCATGGTAAAACTCGATGATCGTATCCGGCGTGAAGATCAGCGTCAGGCCCGTGGCGTCCGCGGATACCTCGTCATAGCTGTGGGGGATGGAGGGGAAGGCGATGGCGATATCCCCCGGCAGCAGAAGCAGCTGCTTGCCGGCGATGGTCATCCCCATGCTGCCGGTGCGCAGGCAGACGATCTCCACCACATCATGCACATGGGCGGGGAAGGGGTGATCGCAGATGGTGCCGGCGAAGACGTTTTCGTTCCGCTGCTCATAAAATACGGGGTTCATAGCATCACCTCGGGAAACATAATCATTGACAGTGCTGGGTATAGTTTAGCACAGAAAAGAACGAAAGTAAAGGGAAAAGGACATTTTTGTCCATAAATACGTTTAGACGTGTATTGCGCGGATTGTATACATCGTCTATACTTGTCTTAAATGGGACGGACGTTCCCAAATTGTTTTAAGGAGGACCTGACCTATGCGTAAACTGTTGGCTGGCATTCTGGCTATCATGATGGTTTTGTCCCTCTGCAGCTTTGCTGCGGCGGCTGAGAAGCCCATCACTGTGACCGTCTTCCGTGGCGATCCCGGCGATCAGCCCACCGATGACAACAAGATCTACAAGCTGATCGAAGAGGAATTCGGCATCAAGTTCGAGATCGAGTTCCTGGCCGGTGACCTGGACGAGACCCTGGGCACCAAGATCGCGGGCGAGGATTACCCCGACCTGTTCGACGGCGGCAACTCTGCTGAGAAGCTGATCAACGCCGGCGCCCTGATCAACCTGCTGGACTACATCTCCGAGGAGAAGACCCCCAACCTGTGGAACCACATCAAGGATCTGCTGCCCCAGCTGGTGAATGAGAACGGCGAGCTGTTCATCATCCCCAACTACGGCATCAACTACAACGATCAGATCCAGATGGCCTGCAACGGCCCCGCCTTCTTCATCCAGAAGCAGGTCCTGGCCTGGGCCGGCTATCCCCAGATCAAGACCCTGAACGAGTACTTCGACCTGATCGAGCGCTTCATCGCTGAGAACCCCACCAACGCCAACGGCGCGAAGTACGAAGGCTTTGCCATCCTGTGCGAAGACTGGCGTCACTTCTGCCTGATCAACCCCGTGCAGCACCTGATGGGCCGCCCCAACGACGGTGAGGTCATCGTTAACGTGAACTCCGGCAACTGGGAGACCGTTACCTTCATCAATCAGCCCTACGCCAAGGCTTACTACGCCAAGCTGAACGAAATGTACAACAAGGGCCTGATCAACCCCGACACCTTCACCATGACCTATGACCAGTACATCGCCAAGCTGTCCGCCGGCACCGTGCTGGGCATGTTCGACCAGACCTGGGACTTCGGCTCTGCCACCGCCGCGCTGGAGACCGCCGGTATGTACGAGAACACCTACATCGCTCTGCCCCTGGTGTATGACGAGAGCTACGGCTTCGGCAAGATCGAGGAGCAGTACCTCAACGGCGCCGTGCCCAACAAGGACCGCGGCTTCGGTATCTCCGTCAACTGCGAGTACCCCGAGCGCATGATCAACCTGTTCGAGAACCTGCTGTCCGACCGCTGGCAGAAGATCCTGCAGTGGGGCATCGAGGGCGAGGACTACTACGTTGAGAACGGCCGCATGCTGATGACCGCCGAGCAGTACGCCAACCGCAACGACGCTGCCTGGAAGATGCGCAACACCGCCGTGACCATCTGGGAATCCGCTCCCAAGAAGCAGGGCACTCAGGACGACGGCAATGCCTGGGCTCCCGCCGATCAGTCTGAGAACTACTTCAACCTGATGAGCGACTACGACAAGGCCTTCCTGTCCGCTTACGGCTACCTCAAGCCCGCTGACTTCTTCAACGCTCCCTGCGAGCTGGCGCCCTATGGCGAGGCCTGGCAGATCGACAAGACCCCCATCCAGGACGACTACGACAAGTTCAACCTCCTGCAGGATCAGTGGCTGCCCAAGGTCATCATGGCTGCCGACCAGGCTGCCCTGGACGCGACCTGGGATGCCTTCCTGGCTGAGATCAACCCCTACTGCGAGATCTACACCAACTACATGCAGGCTGAAGTCCTGAAGCTGGTCGAGCAGGCTACCAACTAATCCAGAGTCTCTCATGGCCATGGGGAGAGTTTGACTCTCCCCATGGTTTTTTCGGAAAGGGGTGCCACGAATGACAGGCACGGTTAAGAACGTTAAGCCGGCGCTGAACACCAGAAAACGGAAGAGCTTCGGCAGGGTCATGTGGGATCAGAGGTATCTGATGCTGATGTCAGTGCCCGTGCTGCTGTATGTTCTGCTGTTCAATTACTACCCCCTGTGGGGCTGGCGTTACGCATTCCAGAACCTGGATCTGTACACCATCAAAAAGGGTGCGGACTGGATCTGGTTTGAGAATTTTGAATGGCTTTTCGGTGAAAAGCTGTTCTGGCTGGGCATCCGCAACACGCTGGCCATGAGCGTGATCAACCTGGTATTCGGTACGGCTGCTTCCATCCTGCTGGCCATTTCGCTCAACGAGGTGCGCAGCAAGGGCTTCAAGCGCGGCGTGCAGACCATCACCTACCTGCCCCACTTCCTGTCGATGGTCATCGTTGTGGGCATGGCGCAGAATATGTTCGTCAGCGATGGCCCGGTGAACAAGATCCTCATGTCCCTGGGCATCGTGGACAGCCCGATCTGGTGGCTGGGCGAGGGCAAGTACTTCTGGTGGCTGGTGGGCATCATCAACGTGTGGAAGGAAGTTGGCTGGAATTCCATCATCTACATCTCCACCATGACGTCCATCGATCCCACGCTGTATGAGGCTGCGTCCATTGACGGCGCCGGCCGCTTCCAGCGCATCATGAACGTGACGCTGCCGGGCATCAAGTCCACCTTTGTGGTGCTGCTGATCATGAACATCGGCCACCTGATGGAGGCCGGCTTTGAGATCCAGTATCTGCTGGGCAATAAGCAGGTGTATGATTACTCCCAGACCATCGACGTGTTCGTGATGGAGTTCGGCATCCAGAACAACAAGTACGGCCGTGCAATCGCTGCCGGTATGTTCAAGAGCATCGTTGGCATCATCCTGCTCTTTGGCGCAAACTTTGTGGCCAAGAAGCTGGATGAGGACACTCTGATTTAAGGGAGGGATATCTTGTGGCTTTCTTCAAGCGTAAAAAGCGTCACCCGATGCAGCAGGATATCGTGTTCCCCATCGTCAACGGCCTGCTGCTGTGCGTGCTTGTTTTCATCACCATGTACCCGGTCATCAACACCGTTGCGGTGTCCTTCAATGACGGTATCGACGCGGTGCGCGGCGGTATCGGCCTGTGGCCCCGCAAGTTCAGCGTGGAGGCGTACAAGTCCCTGCTGACGGATAAGCTGACCTACAATGCCTTTGGTATTTCCGTGGCCCGTACGGTCATCACCACCCTCCTGAACCTGTTCTTCACCTCCATGCTGGCCTTCGCACTGAGCCGCAAGGAGTATGTGTTTGGCAAGTTCATCACCCTGGTGCTGGTGCTGACCATGTACGTCAACGCCGGCTTGATCCCCAACTTCCTGCTGATCTCCAAGACGCTGAAGCTCAGCAAGTCCTTCTGGGTCTATATCGTGCCGACGATGTTCAGCTGCTTCAACATGATCGTTATCCGCACCTACATCAACGGCCTGCCTGAGGCGCTGACGGAATCCGCGCGCATCGACGGCGCCAATGATCTGCGCATTTTCTGGCAGATCATCTTCCCGCTGTGCACGCCCGTGCTGGCGACGGTGGCGCTGTTTGTGGCGGTCGGCAGCTGGAACTCCTGGTTCGATACCCAGCTGTACAACGGCAGCAAGAAGCTGCTGCACAGCCTGCAGTATCTGCTGAAGATGAAGCTGGCTACGTCCATGAACCAGACCAATGCAGCCAATACGTCGGTTGACGCGCTGATGCATTCCAGCTCCGCCAAGGCAACGCCTGTGACGGTGCGCTGCGCCATCACCGTGGTGTCCGCGCTGCCGATCATGATCGTGTATCCCTTCCTGCAGCGTTACTTCGTCACCGGCATGGTGCTGGGCGGCGTCAAGGGCTGATTTCCGTTCGTTATCACCGGCTCCTGCCTTGCGGCTTTTTACCGCCGGACAGGAGCCCTTCTTTTATCACGAAGGAGGTAATCTGATATGATCCGTCGTGTGAAAACAGAAAACGGCTGGGTCCGCGGCCTGCCTGCAGCCGATCCGCGCATCACCAGCTACAAGGGCATCCCCTTTGCGGCCCCGCCGGTGGGGGAGAACCGCTGGCGCGCGCCCCAGCCCTGCCAGGACTGGGACGGCGACCTCTTCTGCGCGGATTTTGGCCCCATCGCCATGCAGGCCAACTGCGCCGGCGACCCCGCCAAGGACATCTACGCCCGTGAGTGGGCCGTGGACGCCGAGCTCCCCATGAGCGAGGACTGCCTGTACCTCAACGTCTGGGCCCCTGCGGATGGCCGCAAGGATCTGCCGGTGTATGTGTGGTACTTCGGCGGCGGACTGCAGGTGGGCAACACCACGGAGATGGAATTCGACGGCGAGCGCATCGCCCGCCGGGGCATTGTGGTGGTGACGGTGGGCTACCGGCTGAATTGCTTCGGCTTCCTGTGCCACCCGGAGATCACCGCTGAGGCCCCCGACGCGCCTGCGAACTTCGGCTTCCTGGACCAGCAGTGCGCCACGCGCTGGGTCAAGCGGAACATCGCGGCCTTTGGCGGCGATCCGGAGAACATCACCATCGGCGGCCAGAGCGCCGGCGGCATGAGCGTTTGTGCCCAGATGACCAGCCCGCAGAACAAGGGCCTGTTCAGCCGCGCCATCGTGGAGAGCGGCACCTTCACCCAGCCCTACGGCGCGCAGATGGGCCTGTTCCCCCGCACGATGGCGGAGGCGGAGGCCCAGGGCGTGCGCTTCTTTGAGGCGCTGGGCGTCAAGACCCTGGCCGAGGCCCGTGCCCTGCCCGCCCGCCAGGTGGAGGATATGTCCCTCAGCTGGCCCTGGGGCTGCTGGGGCGAGACGGTGGACGGCGTGTTCAGCACCTACCGCAGCAACGAGTGGTATCTGCACCCGGAGCGCAATGTCTGCCCGGTGATGCTGGGCCAGACCAGCTCGGAATTCACCGCCCTGCCGCCCGCTGAGGACGATGCGGCCCTGGAATCCTTTGCCAAGGCCCGTTTCGGCGCGGACGCGGAGGAATTCCTGGCCTTCTTCACCCGGCCGGCCACGAAGGAGAGCCTGGCCAGGGAGGGCCTGATGCACGCCATCGGCTTCGCCATCCGCGCGGCGGCGAAGAAAAATGCGGAAAACGGCGTCACCGCGCCGCTCTATGCCTACAATTTTGACCCGGAGATCCCCGGCTGGGACAACCCCGGCACCTTCCACTCCGTGGACCTGTGGTTCTTCTTCGAGACCCTGGCAAAGTGCTGGCGGCCCTTCACCGGCAAGCACTACGACCTGGCCCGCAGCATGTGCGATTACTGGGTCAACTTCATCCGCAGCGGCGATCCCAACGGCCTGGACAGCCAGGGCAAGGCGCTGCCCCTGTGGCCCAGGCTCACGGCGGATGATCCCGCCTGGATGGTCTTCGGCGACCGCGCTCAGCCCGAACGCTGGCCCGTATCGCCCCTGGAAGCCTTCCTGCTCAGGCACATGGAATGAGCCTGCATACAGCCGCCTCGAACGGGGCGGCTTTTCTGCTGCGAAAAACAGTGTAAGTACGAAAAAACATGGAGATTATATTGTCGGAAAATTGACAAACGAGCCGGAATCAGGTATAATGTAAGATGCAATGCGTATGGGCATCAGAAAGTGCCCGGCGGGAAGGCGGTGGCGCGATGACGATCCGGGAAGTGGCCAAGATCCTGGAAGCCAGGTGGATCTGCTGCGAGGAAGCGGCGGATACGGAGATCCTGTATGCCTTTGCCTCGGACATGATGAGCGACGTGCTCGCCCATGTGAGCGAGGACACGATGCTCCTCACCGGATTGATCAACAGCCAGAGCGTCCGCACGGCGGAAATGCTGGATGTGCCCTGCCTGGTGTTCGTCCGCGGCAAGATCCCGCAGCCGGATGCGGTCGCCCGGGCCAGGCAGATCGGTCTGCCGATGCTGCTGACCTCCTGCTCCCTGTTTGAAGCCTGCGGGCGGCTCTATGCTGCCGGCATGGGCGCACTCAAACTTGCCGACTACAATGGAGACGCCGACGATGACGATGATTAAGGAAAGTTACCCTGTTCAGGCCAATGACATGACCTGTGCGGGCGATGTTTCTGCCCGCATCAAGCGCCAGATGAAGCAGCTGGGCATCCCGGCGGCAGTGGTGCGCCGCGTCTCCGTGGGCACCTATGAGGCGGAGATCAACCTGGTCATCCATTCCGATGGCGGAAGGATCGACTTTGAAATTTCACCGGAAAAGATCACCATCCGCGTGGTGGATCAGGGCCCGGGCATCCCGGACCTGAAAAAGGCCATGACCGAGGGCTGGTCCACCGCGTCCAACGAGGTGCGCAACATGGGCTTCGGCGCCGGCATGGGCCTGCCCAACATGAAGCGCAATGCGGACGAATTCGATATCAAGTCCACCGTCGGGGTGGGCACGGATATCACCATGATCTTCAACATATAAGCCAGCAAAGGGGGCGGTCAGGTGAGCCAGGAGCGTTATTTCCACTCGGTGCGTCTGGAAGAGGACAAGTGCAAGGGCTGCACCAACTGCCTCAAGCGCTGCCCGACGGAGGCCATCCGCATCCGCAACAACCGGGCGACCATATTGCGCGAGAGCTGCATCGACTGCGGCGAGTGCGTGCGCGTGTGCCCCAACCACGCCAAGGTCGCCGTGACGGACCCGCTGTCCATCATCAATGATTATGAATACAGGATCGCCCTGCCGGCCCCTGCGCTGTATGTGCAGTTCCCGCAGGTGCATCATTCCGAGAAGATCATCGCCTCGCTGTACAAGCTGGGCTTTGATGAGGTCTTCGAGGTCGCGCGCGCGGCGGAGGTCATCTCCTATGCCATCAGCCGCACGCTGATCAACGAGGATCGCCCCCGCCCGGTCATTTCCTCCGCCTGCCCGGCGGTGGTGCGGCTCATCCAGCAGAAGTATCCCAGCCTGCTGGACAATGTGATCGACGTGGTATCTCCCATGGAGGCCGCTGCCCGCATCGCCAAGGAGGAAGCCGCGAAGAAAACCGGCCTCCCCATGGAGAAGATCGGCGCGTTCTTCATTTCCCCCTGTGCCGCCAAGCTCTCCGACGTGCGCAACCCCATCGGCATTGAGAAGTCCTCGGTGGACGGCGTGATCGCCATCAAGGATATCTACACCCAGATCCAGGCCCATGTGAAGGAAGGCTTCTCCCCCCTGGAGATCGAGCGAGCCAGCACCGTGGGCGTGCGCTGGGCGGTCCCCACCGGCGAGGCGGAGGCAGTGGGCATGCGCCATACCCTGTGCGTGGACGGCATCGAAAACGTCAAGCATGCCCTGGAGCAGATCGAGGACAGCCGCTTTGACCGCCTGGATTATGTGGAGCTGCTGGCCTGCTCCAACGGCTGCCTGGGCGGCCCGCTGGCGGTGGAGAACGGCTATGTGGCCAAGAGCCGCATGCATGCCATCCTGCGGCACACGCCGGACAAGATGGTGCAGCGGACGGAGATCTTCGACAACGCGGCGGAGAAATTCCGCATGACCAAAGAGATCGAGCCCAACGAGGCCAATCAGCTGACCGGCACGATGATGGAGCGCATCCTCAAGACGGCCCGTATTGACGAGATCGTCCGCGGGCTGCCCGGCCTGGACTGCGGCTCCTGCGGCTCTCCGACCTGCCACGCCCTGGCGATGGACATCGTGGGCGGCCAGGCTTCGGAGATGAACTGCATCTTCAAGCTCAACGAGCGCATCAGCGCCCTGGCCGGCGAGATGGTCAGCCTGGGTGCGTCCACCCGCTTCGCCGTGGGCGGCAATCGCCCGGACGGCGAACAGAAGGAGGAATAATTCCCCATGCGTGTATCCGATTTTGTGAAGCTCTCCGGCGGCAGGGTGCTGACGGGGGAGTATGAGGACCGCGAGATCGTCTGCGGCTACACCTGCGACCTGCTCAGCCATGTGATGGGCAAGGGCCAGGCGGATATGGCCTGGATCACCGTGCAGGCCCACATGAACGTCATTGCCGTGGCTGCCCTGCTGGACTTCGCCTGCGTGATCATCCCCGAGAGCCTCCCGGTGGAGGAAACCATCGTCAGCAAGGCCGCCTCGGAGGACATCATCATCGTCTCCTGTGAGCAGACCGCTTACGAGCTGGTGAAGCTCCTCGCGGACAGCGGCGTGCCCTCCGCGAAAAAGGGATGAACATCTTCTGTGACCTCCACATCCACTCCTGCCTGTCCCCCTGCGGCGACATGCTGATGACCCCCAACAACATCGTCGGCATGGCCTTCATCAAGCAGCTGGACGCCATTGCGGTGTGCGACCACAACACGGCGGAGAACCTGCCCGCGGTGAAGGCGGTGGCCGACATGATGGGCGTCGTGCTGCTGCCCGGCATGGAGCTCACCACCCGCGAGGAAGCCCACATGCTGGCCTACTTCCCGGATGTGGACAGCGCGGTGCGCTTCGGCCGCCTGGTGCATGAGCATCTGCCGCCGGTTTCGAACCGCCCGGAGTTCTTCGGTCGCCAGGTCATCATGAATGAAGAGGACGAGGAAGTGGGGGAGGAAGCCCGGCTGCTCATCAGCGCGCTGGACTGGTCCTTTGAGGAGTGCGAAAGGCAGATCCACATGCACGGCGGATTGTGCGTCCCGGCGCATATCAACCGGGGCTCCAACGGCGTGCTCAACGCCCTGGGGTTCCTGCCCGGCGGCGCAAGGTATGACGCGCTGGAGGTCTCCGACGCGGTGACCATGCCGCCCATCGACATATCGGGCTATCGGACGCTCCGTTCATCCGACGCCCACTACCTGGAGAATATCCTGGAGCCCACCTTCACCCTGGAGGTGCGGGAAAAGTCCGCGCAGGGCGTGTTTGACGCCATCGCCGGACGCTGAACGGACTGATCTACGGCAAATCTCACGATCGCCCGCTACCCGGGCGGGCGCGTGATTTAAGCATAACGGCGGCTTGCCGCCAACACCCAAATAAGAGGAGGATGGATCAAATGTGCTGTTGTGATTGCAACAACAACATGGACAAGTACGCTGCGCTGCAGCAGGTGATTGACGAGCTCAAGAACGAGCCCGGCTGCCTGATGCCCGTGATGCAGCGTGCGCAGGACATCTTCGGCTACCTGCCCGAGGACGTCCAGAACATCATCGCCAAGGGCCTGGACATCCCCGTGAGCGACGTCTACGGCGTGGCGACCTTCTATGCCCAGTTCAACCTGGAGCCCAAGGGCAAGTACATCATCAGCGTCTGCCTGGGCACTGCCTGCTACGTCAAGGGCGCCCAGCTGGTGCTGGACGAGCTGGAGAAGGTGCTGGGCGTGCCCGCCGGCTCCACCACCCCCGACGGCCTGTTCACCCTGAATGCGACCCGCTGCCTGGGCGCCTGCGGCCTGGCTCCCGTTATCATGGTCAATGATGACGTGTACGGCCGTCTGACCCCCGACCAGGTTGCCGGCGT